>Ga0208696_1000118_pt1 | contig 61252 bp, 52 predicted proteins | sample Sb_taG_9_FD_187711 | JGI IMG/M metagenome (GOLD analysis project Ga0208696, IMG submission 187711) | Peat soil microbial communities from Weissenstadt, Germany - Sb_50d_b_LC metaG (SPAdes) (version 2) | ecosystem: Environmental > Terrestrial > Soil > Wetlands > Peat | place: Germany... | reverse complement strand
GAACGCCTCCCACTCGCTCGCCGCCACAGACCGCTCCGCGGGCTTGATCAGGTCAGCCATCGACGTGCCAGTCAGTTCTTGGCGGGTCCCGCCAAGAAGCGCGACCGCGGCATCGTTGACCTCAACGATGCCGCGCTGGTCGTCGAGCAGGGCGATCGAGTTTGTCGAGCGCTCGAATACGAGCCAGAAGAGACGCTCCCATCCCGTGTTCGCACTGAGCGTGTTCATCAGTGACGCGAGTCTACGTCAACTCTGCTGAGGCGGTCACAAAACCGGGAGCCGAGATGCCTCCCGCTGGGAGTGATAGGCACGGTACGCGCTCGGCGCTCGCTAGCCTGGATGTACATGCTCCGGCCTACTCACAGAGCACCATGCCGGTGGGTGCCGGCGATGCTGGCGCTCTGCTGCTGCTGCGCGACGGCGTTGGGTGGAGCGTGGGCAGCGGCGGCGCCGCGATCCTCGACCGAAGCTTCAGCCCTAACAGCGCGGGACGCACGGGACGACGATCGTGGACTATACGTGGCGTTCTGTCCCGCGCGCGAAGAAGCGGCCCGCACCGCCGCGATGCCGCGGGCGAGGGTCGCGGAGGCGAATCATGCGGGCTGGCCAGCAGAGGAATGCCTGAAGATGGACAAGGGCCCTGCTGGGCGCAGTCACACGCTCGTCGGTCTCGAGCACGTGCACAACTGGCTGCTCGGTGGGTACGGCAACGACACGATCTTTGGGGGCGATGACGGAGATGTGATCTGGGGGGACTATCACCCCGGAGGCCAATCCGAAAGCCAGGTCGATCGGCTCCATGGTGGGTCTGGCAACGATTGGATCTACTCGAGCCATGGATACAACGAAATCTGGACCGGCGGTGGCAACGACCACCTCGCGCTGGTCTACGGTCACGGCGTCGTGTTCTGCGACGGTCCGGGGCTGAAGACCTTCGTGATGCGCTATCTGCCGCAGAACCGCCCCTGGAAGCTGGTCGGCTGTGATCACAAAGTGATCGACCCCTACCGCGCGTAGGCGCGCGTAGGGCTACCAGGCGCGGCGTGCGCGGGTGGCCTCGAGCAGATAGCCGGCGAGCGAGATCGGCGACATCATGAACTGGTAGCAGAAGAAGTAGAACAGCAGCCCGCGCTTGTTCTTGCGCACGCGCAGGTTCACGCTCTGAAAGACGTGGCGCTGATGAAAGAACATGACGCTGCCGAGCAGGGCGTTGAGCGGCATCACCATCACGGTCATCGGCCCGACGATCGCGAAGTTGCCCGTCGCGGCCAGCACGACGCCGGGGATGAACGCGAGCGTGAAGCTCGCGTCGAGGAACGGGAACAGGAAGTTGCCGGCGACCGAGTGGGAGTAGAAATTCATCTGCTTGACCATGCCGAAGCCGTGGTCGCGCAGTCCCTCGATCATCCCGCGCGCCCAGCGCCGGCGCTGGCGCGCGAACGCGAGCCAGTCCGCGGGCGCCTCGGTGAACGCGACCGCGGTCGGCTCGAACACGCTGCGTCCGCCCTGCAGCAGCATCCGCCAGGTCAGCACGATGTCCTCGCCGATCCGGTTCGGCCAGCCGCCGACGAGCTTCAGCGCGGTCGTGTCATAGACGCTGAACGCGCCCTGCGCGACGAGCGTCCCCTGCAGCAGCGACTGTGCCCGCTTGACGGAGGCGATCCCGAGAAAGTAATCCCACTCCTGCGCGCGCGTCAGCATGTTCTCGCGCGAGTTGCGCACGAGCACCGCCCCCGCGACGGCAACGGTGTCAGGCGGCGAGGCGAGCAGGCGCGCGACCGCATGCTTGAGCGAGTAGGGCATCAGCAGCGTGTCGGCGTCGATCGTGGAGGTCAGTGACGTGCTCACGCCCTCCAGCGCGGCGTTGAGCGTGTTGGCCTTGCCGCCGTGGACAGCCGCGAGCAGCCGCACGCACGGATAGCGAGCGGCGTACTCGGCGACGATCTCGCGCGTGCGGTCGGTCGAGCCGTCGTCCGCGACCACGATCTCGAAGTGGCCGGGGTAGTCGGTTCGCAACGCGTAGTCGAGCGTCTCCGCGATCGACCCCTGCTCGTTGTAGGCCGCGACCAGCAGCGTGACGTGCGGAAATTCGACGTCGAAGCGCAACGGCCGCGGAATGTCGAGCAGGATCGAGCTGATCAGCTGAATGTTCAGGTAGCCCGGGATCAGCGCGATCCCGGTGATCACGAGGATCGCAAGCGGCGTCGTGATGTCGTGCCCCAGCGTTTCGATCCAGCTGCGCGACAACCACAGCGAGAAGCAGACCCACAGCAGGCCCGCGACGAAGGTGAGGATGACCCGCAGCTTCAGTGGGATGTAGACGCTGTGCCGTCGTTTTACGCCAGGTGGGCGACGCCGCCGCTCGCTGATACGCGCGGGCGCGGGCGCGGGCGCGGGCGCCGGCGCCGGGGCGTGCCCTGGCGTTGGCGGCGCGGAGACGGTGGATTGCTGCTCGGGAGATCTCATCGGCGTGGGCGATGCATTCGCCCAGCACGGTTATCGACACGGCTCGAGCGCCCCTGAAGTTGGGGACGGGTCGTGTGCCGTTACATCGAGGTACCGTGAGGAGATGGCCGATCCGCATCAGCATGCGCATGCGCGACTGGTCCGCGACTTCCACGATCGCCAGAATCGCTTCTACGCGGGAGGCGATCAAGCGCCGGTACGCGCGATGCTCGCCGACGACGTGGTCTGGCACGTGCCTGGTCACAACGCGATCACGGGCGAGTACCGAGGCCGGGATGAGGTGCTGCGCTACTTCGCCAGGAGGCGCGAGCTCGCCAACGCGACGTTCCGGATCGACGTGCGTGGCGTGCTCGCGGACGATCAGCGCACGGTGATCCTCGCCGGAGGCGAGGTCGAGCTTGGCGGTGAGACGTTCGCGTGGGGAACGGTCGGGATCTTTCGCATCGCCGCGGGCAGGATCGCGGAGTGCTGGGTCGTTCCCTACGACCAGGACGCCTTCGATGAGATCTGGTCCTCAGCGGCCGGGTCGCTGGAGTAAGTAAGCACCGCAATGCAGTCTCCTCCAGCGGAGCGGCACCGCAAAGCGGTCCTCCCGGCTACGACCGAGTCGGCCAACTGCTTGCGCTAGCCGCCCACGATGAGGATGATCTTCCCGCGGGCGTGCCCAGATTCGCTGAGCGTATGTGCCCGCTGCACCTCAGATAGCGAGAAGGTCTCCGCGATCTCCACGTGCACATCGCCGGCCGCCACGAGCTCGGCGATGCGGGCCAGCTGCTCGGAGCTCGGGCTCATCACGAGCAGCTCGGCGCGGGCGCCACGCTCGGCGGCCGCCTGCTCGGGAGGCGCGTTGGCGATTGTGACGAGAACGCCTCCGTCGCGGACCGCGGCCAGCAGCGACTGCGTCGTGTCGCCGCCGACCGTGTCGAACGCGACATCGACATCGCGCACGACCTCGGCGACGTCCTGGCTTGAGTAGTCGACGTACTCATCGGCGCCGAGGCCGAGCACGAAATCGCGATTGCGCGCCGAGCCCGTGCCCACCGCCTGCGCCCCGGCATGCTTGGCGAACTGCACCGCGAAATGACCGACGCCGCCCGCGGCGCCCGCGACCAGCGCGCTCCCGCCGCGCTTGAGACCTCCGCGGTCGAACAGAGCCTGCCAGGCGGTCAGCCCGGCGACGGGCAGCGCAGCCGCCTGCTCGTGGGTGATGCCCGCCGGCTTGGGCGCGACGATCGCCGCCGGGGCGGTCGCGTACTCCGCGTAGCCGCCGCTCTGGGCGAAGCCAAACACCTCGTCTCCCGCGGCGAACTCCTCGGCACGCGAGAGCTCGACCGTCCCGGATACGTCGCTCCCGAGCACCGCGGGCAGCGGCTTGGGCCTCTGCCCCTGCCGGATCTTCCAGTCGATCGGGTTGACCGAGGCCGCGTGGACCCTGATCAATACCTCCCCCTCGCCGGGCTCGGGCCGCTCCACCTCCTCATAACGAAGGACGTCCGGGCCTCCCGTCTCGTGCATCGCTACGGCATGCATGGATCTCCTCCTCGGCGGAACTGTCCGCAGTCAGTCGTTGACAGCCGACGTCTTAGAGCGCCTAACGAAAAGATCGGCACGTCCGGATGCGGGTGGGTGGGATCTTGATCCGGCGCTGGACCGATCGAAGATCCCGTGGATCTTCGATCGTCTCGCCACGTGATGGCTCGCGCATGCCACCAGCATGCGCTTCGCCATCCCGCGACGCCCAGCTCGGTCCATGAACGCCCCGACCGCACCGCCTATTTCGTTAGGCACTCTCAGCCATCGCTTTGACCGTCTTTGAGAGCGGGTTGGGGGCTGGCTCTCGCCGGTGCTCGGCGAACAGCTCGAGCGCGTAGCGCCCAGCGGGGTGCTCACGTGCACGCTCGACCAGCGCCGCCATGCGAGGCGACAAGACCTCGGGCTGCGGGAGCGGAACACCGTATACCGGTGGGACGGTGATCGAGGCGGAGAGCGCCGCGAACGTCAGGTCAGCCGCGCTGAACTGCTCGCCGCACAGGTACGGACGGCCGTCGGAGAGCAGCTCCGCGACGAAGTCGAGCTCGCCGAAGACCGCCGCCTCGTCCTCGATCTCGATCCCCCGGTGAATGTCGAGCACGCGCTTGACGTAGCGCTGGGCGACCGGCCATCCATACCGGATGAAACGGTCCTCCCAGCCAGGCACGCCCGCGTTGTTGAAGCGCAGCGCGAGCTTCGGGTCGGCGAGCATGTGGACATACAGGAGCCGCCGCCCTCTCGGCCCGAGTCCCTCGTCCAGGCGCCGGCAGAGACGCTCGACCTCCTCGCGCGCTCCAGGCGCTGAGGGGAACAGCCGCTGCTCCGGCGGCGTGCGTTCATCGACCCAGGCAAGGATGTCCGAGGAATCACCGATCGCCCCGTCGGGTGTCACGAGCACGGGAACCGTCATCCCTCCACCCGCGCGCCGCGCAATCAGCTGATGGACACCCTGAACGTGGCGCTCCTCGCGATAAGGCATCCCCGCCCGCTCGAGCGCCCACCGCGCCTTCTCGCAGTAGTGACTGATCGGGATCGTGATGAGCCGCAACACAGCAGGGGAGTGGGAGTATGTCAATCGGCGGTGAGCGGATGTTGTCAGTGCGTCCAGCGACGAGTCCTGCTTTTGTTCACAGATGAACCACCACGCGCAGGTGTTCGCGCCTTGACAGCGCACAACCCGGAAGCGCCTCAGAGCCGGTCGGCTTGGCCCCGACAGTCGTAGAGCGTGCTTCCAGACGCGGTCCCAGCGGTCGTGCTGCTGGTTTTGCCAACCCCGATCCCACTCGTCCCTGTCCCTGTCGCTGTAGTGGTGGTCAGCGTCACCCGCTCACATGCCTTCGCCACCGCCGCCATCGCTGCTTTCGCGCCCGCGCGTGTGTCGCCCGGCAGGCCTCCACCTCCACCGCCCGGCCCTCCGCCACCTCGTTCTTCGGCCAGCACCCAGCGGATGTGGCCCACGCGCACCTCCTGTGCCAGCCATGACACGCTCACGTCGCTCTCACGCCCTGAGAACCCGCCGATCCCAGCCACGTTCGCACCTTTCGCGATGATCGCCTCGGCCGCGCTCGACTGGCTGGAGACCGCAATCGTGCCGCCGCCGTGCTGCTTCACGTATGACAGGACTTTCGTCAGCGCGGCATCGTTGCCGAACTGGCCGCCAGCGCCACCCGGTCCTTGACCGCCACCCGGTCCACCGCCAAACGCGCCTCGGCCCGAAGCTACCGGGAATCCTGGAGGTGCGCCGGTGGGGACTCCACCCGCAACACCCGGACCACCCGAGGGAGGGCCGCCGTTGCCGAACAGCTGCACTCCGCCGGCGCCGCCGATCCCGAACCGCCCTTCCCCTGCGCCTCCCGCGCGTCCGCCAAATCCTCCGCCCGGGCGGCCGAAGCCGCCGCCCGCGCCGGTCTCGGCCGAGGCCGGTCCGCCGGAGGGAAAGGTGCCGCTCGTCGCGTACCCCAGCGTGTCCACCGCCCACACCGAGGGCGCCAGCAGCAGCACAGCGAGCGCCGTGCCTGTGGCGACCATGCAGATATGCGGCTTACTGAACGCAACCAGGGCGATTACGGCGATCGCGCCCACCGCGATCAGGATTGGGGGCAGCCAGGTCAGCTGTCCTGGGTACCGATGGAGGACCACGAGCTCGGTCGCGACGCCCGCGATGATCGCCAGCGGACCGAGGATGCGGGCGCTCAGCCCGCCGGCGATCATCTGCGCGGCCCCCGCGCCGGTGAGCGCGGCGACGAACGGCGCAAGCAGCGAGACGTAATAGGGATGGAAGATGCCTTTCGCCTCGCTGAACACCACGGCGGTGAGGAGGAACGCACCGCCGACGGCGATCAACCAGCCGCTACGCGGATCGGCGCGCCGCAGACGACTTGCCACGAGGATGCCCAGAGCGCTGACGAGCGCGAAGCCAAGCAGCCAGCCGGCCTGACCGCCTAGCGCGGAGTTCAGCAGGCGCAAGGGCCCGGGCGTGCCGCCGAACATGTTGCCGCCCGTGTCTTGGAGCCCGCCCGCCCCACCGGACTGCCCGTCCACGCGCCCGAGGCCGTTGTATTCAAGGATCAGCGACAGGATCCGGTTGTCGCTCGTGCCAGAGATCCATGGGCGGTCGGCCGCCGGGGTCAGTTCGACGAGCAGCGGCCAGGCGCCGCCGACGAGCACCATCGCGCCGCCCCCCGCGAGCAGCTGGCGCAGCGCGTGCAGACGGCCTTTCGTGGCCGGCGCGATCCACAGCCACGCCGCAACGATCCCGGGCACGACCATCAGCGCGACCGCCATCTTGGTCTCGAAGCCGAGGCCGACTGATACGCCCGCGAGCACCAGCCAGCGAGTCTGCGCGCGGGAGCGCTCGGCTTCGAGCGCGCGCACCGTGCACCACAGCGCCGCGACACAGCACAGCACGAGCAGCGCATCGGGGTTGTTGTGCCGCGAGATCCCGACCGTGATCGGCGTCGTCGCCAGCGCCAGCCCGGCTACGAACCCGCCGATCCGCCCGAACCGGCGCCTCACCAAGTCGTATACGAGCGCGACGCTCGCCACGCCCATCAGCGCCTGCGGCACGAGCATGCTCAACGGGTGATAGCCGAAGACCCGCACCGACAGCGACTGCACCCACAACGCAAGCGGCGGCTTATCGACCGTCATCACGCCACTCGCGTCGAGCGAGCCAAACAGGAAGTTGTGCCAACTCGTGCTCATCGAGCGCACCGCCGCGCTGTAGTAGTCGTTAGCCCAGCCGTTGCGCGAGAGCGCCCACAGGTTCAGCGCGCCGGCGAGCGCGACCAAGACCGCGAGCTCGGGTCGCCCCATCCGTATGGCCACCATCTTTTCCCGCGCGCGCGAGGGCCATGCGTTGCCAGCTGCTGTGGTGACCGGCGCCAACCACGCTGTCGGAACAGCGCGCGAACGGGTCTCCCAAAAAAGTCTCATGCCGGGAGCATCGCCGCCACCTGTATGACCAGCGTGAGACGAACCTCAATGTTTCGTAAGCTCAATCGATCAAGCGTTTGCCCAGCTGCGAGATCGCCAGCCGCCACATCAGCAGGGCGAAGGCGATCAGCACGGCTGCGTGCCCCAGATCGGCGGTTCCAAGGTTGCCGAGTGAGGCGTCGCGGACGAGCTGCACGCAGTGATACAGCGGGTTGACCTGCGCGACAGTTCGCACGCCGACGGGCAGCGCCGAGACCGGGAAGAAGGTGCCAGCGACGAGGAACATCGGCGTCAGCACGGCACTTGTGACGTAGTTGAAGTTGTCGATCGTCTTGGCCACCGCGGCGATCGCCACGCCGAACGCGGCGAAGCCGAAACCGGTGACGAACCCGATCAGCGGCACGAGGAGCATCCCCACGTTCGGTTCGAGCCCGAACGCCATCGCCACAAGCAGCGGTGCGAGGCCGTAAACACCAGCGCGTATCGCGATCCACAGCACTTCGGCCGTGATCAGCTCTTCGACGTCGACCGGCGCGGCGAGCATCGCGTCGTAGGTGCGCTGGAACTGCCAGCGCACGAACGTGTTGAACATGCCCGGAAACGCGGAGGAGAAGAGAACTGCGGTGGCGACCGTGCCGGTCCCGATGTACTCGATCGTCTTGACGTGCCCGATGGTTTTGACGAGCGTTCCGAACCCGAGCCCGAACGCGAGCAGGTAAATCGTCGGCTGCATGACCGAGGAGAACGTGGTCGCCTTCCAGTAGCGACCGAACATCACGATGTCCTTGCTCATGATCGCGCGGATCGCCACCGGTTCGAGTCGGTGCACTCCTCGCGCGCGCGCGTCAGACGTTATCTTCTGCGCCTGAGCGCTCACTCGATCTGCTCCCCGGTCAGCGCCACGAACGCATCCTCCAAATTCGCCGGGCGGCGCACGCCCTCGGGCGCCTGCCCGTCCAGCTCCTCCGCGCGCATGATCGCCACCGCCGGCCCACTGCGCCGGCTCGACCAGCCGTTGCTACCCGCCAGCTCGCTTACCTCCGCCAGCCGCTCCGGCGTCCCATACACCTCGAGCACCTGCTCCCCCGCGTGCGCACGCACCAACTCAGCCGGTGTGCCCTGGGCGATGATCTTGCCGTGCGACATCACCGCCACCGTATCCGCCAGCCGCTCGGCCTCCTCGATGTAGTGCGTGCTCATCAGCACGGTCACGCCGCTCACCCTCAGCCCGTCGATCAGCGACCACAGCTCCTGGCGCACCTGCGGGTCGAGCCCCACCGTCGGCTCGTCCAGCAGCACGAGCCGTGGCTGATGGATCAGCCCGCGCGCGACCAGCAGCCTGCGGCGCATCCCGCCTGAGAGCTCTCTGACGATCGTGTCCGCCCGCGGCTCGAGGTTCGCGAGCTTCAACGCTCGCTCCACAGCCGCCTTGCGCTCGCCGCCGCCAACGCGATAGAGGCGTGCGAATATCGTCAATATCTGCCGGCAGGTCAGCTCGACGTCGAGGTTGTCCAGCTGCGGCACGACCCCCATCTCCATCCGCGCCTGCTTTGACTCGCCCGGCAGCGTGTATCCCAGCACCGCGATCTCGCCCTCGTCGGACAGCGCCTGCGCGGTAAGCATCCGCATCGTCGTCGACTTCCCCGCCCCGTTCGGCCCGAGCAGGCCGAAGCACACGCCCACCGGGACCTCGAGGTCCAGACCATCCACGGCCGTGATCTCGCCGTAGCGCTTGACCACGCCTTTCAGCGATATTGCTGCCTCGCTCACCCTGTCGCTCGGATCGTCCGCCATCGACGGACACTGTAGGAGGCCAGCGCGCCTCAGCCGGCAGCGGACATGGACTCAGAGCGTGAAGAGCTCCCCTGCGAGCGCTCGGACCCAGCGTTCACGGCGCCGGGGCCGGGCTCGGCGCGCACGTCGCGTGCCTCCAATGGCTCGCCGCAGCGCGTGCAGATCCGGCGCTCGCCGAGCTCGCCGCCGCAGCCCTTGTGCCGCAGCACGACCGGCGGGCCCGCGTCGGGCGCGGCGTAGCGGTCGCCCCAGCGCAGCAGCTCGACGGTCACGGGCCACAGGTCGACGCCCTTTGGGGTCAGCCGGTATTCGTGGCGCAGCGGGCGCTCTTGGTAGGGCACCTTTTCGAGAATCCCCTCGGCGACGAGGCGATCCAGGCGCGCGGCGAGCACGTTGCGGGCGACGCCGAGGCTTTGCTGGATCTGATCGAAGCGCCTGCGACCGAGGAACACGTCGCGCAACACGAGGATCGTCCAGCGCTCGCCGACGAGCTCCAGCGCGCGGGCGACCGAGCAGTTCTGGTCGGCGTAGTCGCTTTTCAGCATCCCTCGAGTCTACCACTTAGTTGCGTGACAAAACTCTCTGTGGTATGGTTGGTCCTGTCATGCAACCCAGCTGCGCGCAGACGGCGTGACCAGGTAGCACGAGCGCGACAGTCACGTCACGCCACCCAGACCCGACACCGGAGGAAATCAATGGAGCGCAGGTGGCAGGTTCTTTTGGTCGTCGTCGCCGGCGTGTTCATGGCCGGCCTCGACGTGTTCATCGTCAACATCGCGTTTCCGCAGATCCACACGGAGTTCCCCGGCACGAGCCTGCGCTCGCTGTCGTGGGTGCTGAACGCCTACACGATTGTTTTCGCCGCGTTCCTGATCGCCGCGGGGCGCTGGTCGGACACGTTCGGGCGCAAGCGCTCCTACCTGCTCGGCACGGGCGTGTTCGTGACGGCCTCGGCCGCCTGCGCGCTGGCGCCGTCGATCCCCTTGCTCGTCGCGGCACGCGCGGTGCAGGGACTCGGCGCGGCGCTGTTGATGCCCGCTTCGCTCGGGCTGCTGCTGCCTGAGTTCCCGCCCGCGAAGCGCCACATCCCGATCGGCATCTGGGCCGCCGTCGGCGGGATCGCCGCCGCCGCCGGACCGCCGCTCGGCGGCCTGCTCGTGCAGGTCAGCTGGCGCTGGGTGTTCATCGTCAACGTGCCGGTCGGTCTCGCGAGCCTGATCGCCGGCTGGCGCGTGCTGCGCGAGGTTCGCCATCCCGACACGGAGCGGGCAGATTTCCTCGGCGCGGGCATCCTGACCGCGGCGATGGCGACGCTCGTCGTGGGGATCATCGAGGGCTCCACCTGGGGCTGGGCGAGCCCGCGCATCCTCGGCCTGTTCGCCCTCACCGCGCTGCTGATCGCGATGGTCGGGCGGCGCATCGCCTATCACCCCTCCCCGATCGTGGAGCCGGCTTTGCTCAAGGTGCGGGCCTTCAGCCTCGCCACGCTGGGGTCCCTGCTGTTCTTCGTGGCGTTCGCCGCGATGCTGCTCGCGAGCGTGCTGTTCCTGACCGGGATCTGGCACAGGCAGATCATCACCGCGGGCCTCGAGATCTTCCCCGGACCCGCGATGGCCGCCGCGATGGCGGTCCCCGGTGCGCGACTGGGCGCGCGCTTCGGCCCCGGACGGGTGGGAGCCGTCGGCGCGCTGCTGTTCGCATTGGGCGGGGTGTGGTGGGTCACGCACCTGACCGGCGCGCCCCGCTACGCGGCCGACTTCCTCCCCGGCATGATGATCGGCGGGGTTGGTGTCGGGCTGATGATCCCCTCGCTGACGGGCGCCGTCGCCGCGACGCTCGCACCGGAGCGGCTGGCGACCGGGATCGCGGTTCAGACCACCGGCCGTCAGATCGGCTCGGCCCTCGGCTTCGCGATCCTCGTCGCGGTGCTGGGGACGCCGCACACCGCGGGAGACTTCAAGGGGGCCTGGGAGTTCATGATCGCCGCCAGCCTGCTCGCGGGCGCGACGCTCGCCGCGGTCGGTAGGTCGCCTGTCCAGGCCAGGGTGAGCAAATCTCCGACTGGGGTCCATACCGCCGGGGCGTCCACTCGGGCAGCCTGAGGCAAGCTGTCTGTGTTGTCTTCCCACCGAACAAAGCGAGCGCGATGCGCCCGATGCGATCCAAGGATGCCCAGATCGTCGCCTTTGGAGGCGGGGGCTTCTCGATGGAGAAAGACAGCTCGCTGCTCGATGACTACGTCCTCTCGCTGACGGATGCCGCACGGCCGCGCGTCTGCTTCCTGCCGACCGCCTCGGGCGACGCCGATCACTACGTGGTGCGCTTTTACCGCCGCTTCTCCCCCTCCTGCGACGCCAGTCACGTCTCGCTGTTCCGCCGCGACCAGGGCACGGGCGGGGTCGAGGACGATCTCGCCACACACCTGCTGGCGCAGGACCTGATCTATGTTGGCGGCGGCAACGTGGTGAGCATGCTCGGCGCGTGGCGGGCGCACGGCCTGGACGCGATCCTGCGCAAAGCCTGGCGCCATGGCATCGTGCTGTGCGGACCTTCGGCCGGATCGCTGTGCTGGTTCGCGCAGGCGCTGAGCGCATTCCACGGCGCGCCGCGGGGCGTGCGCGGGCTCGGGCTGCTGCCGTACTCCAACTGCGTCCACTACGACGCCGAGCCCGCCCGGCGCGCGGAGTACCACCGCTTCGTCGGCGACGGCATGCGCCCGGGATTCGCGGTCGAGGACGGCGTGGCGCTGCACTTCCGTGGCACTCGCCTAGAGCATGCCGTGAGCTCACGCGCAGACGGGCGCGCCTACCTGGTCGAGCCAGCCGAGGGAGGCGTCTCGGAGACTCGCCTGGACGTCTCCTATCTCGGTGCGAGCGCCGCGAGCGCCATGCGGGAGCCGGTCGCGGCGTGAGGGTCGTGGCGTGAGCGCCACACCTGCCGCCGGCGCAGAGCACCGGTCGACCGCCCCAATCGAGGAACGGCAGATCTTCGCGATGGGCGGCGGAGGCTTCACGATGGAGCCGACCAACCCGCTGCTCGACGACTTCGTTCTGTCACTCGCGCGCGCGAGTGAGCCGCGCATCCTCTTCCTACCGACCGCCGCGGGCGATACGACCGCGCAGATCAACGCGTTTCAGGCGCGCTTCGCCGACCGCCCCTGCGTGCCGGAGCACCTTTCGCTGTTCCGCCTGCGCGACGCGAGACGTCCGCTATGGGAGATCGTGCTCAGCCAGGACATCGTCTACGTGGGCGGGGGCTCGATGCGCAACCTGCTCGCGATCTGGCACGCGCACGGGCTCGATCAGCTGCTGATCGAGGCGTGGCGACGGGGCGCCGTCCTCGCCGGCTTGAGCGCCGGCGCAATGTGCTGGTTCCAGGGCGGCGTGACACGTTCGAGCGGTCCACCCGAGCCGATTGCCGGCCTGGGACTGCTGGACGGCTCGATGACCGTCCACGCCGACGGCGAGCCCGAGCGCCTGCCGGTGTGGTTGGCGAGCGTGCGCGACGGCGCCCTCAGAGGGGGCTGGGCTGTGGACGACGGCGTGGGGCTGCTGTTTCGCGGACGGCACTTGCAGCGCGTCGTCAGCTCGAGGCCCGGCGCGGGGGCGCAGCGAGTGGACGCAATCGCCGGCGAGCTCGTCCGACACCGCCTGGAACCCGAGCTGCTCGAAGGCGATGGACACGGTGCGCTCGGCGGAATCGACGAGGCCGTGGAGGAGCTCCGCCGTGAAAACCGGCTGCGCCGCGGGCTCGCCGGGGAGCGCTAGCGTCTGTCTACTCGTCGGTGAGCGCCGCGTGGCCCTGCTCGGCGTGCAGGCCGAGCCTCAGGCTCACACGCTGCAATAGGTCGAGCAGCTGCTCGCGCTCTGCGTCGCTGAGCTCGGCGCACAGGTCGCGCTCGTGGCCGACGGCGAGCGCAAACGCCCGGTCGACCAGGCTGCGACCATCCTCGGTGAGGTACAGCTCACGGGTGCGCCGATCCTCAGGGTTGTGCCTGCGTTCGACCAATCCACGCCGCTCGAGTGCGTCGATAAAGGCCACCATCCGACTCGGCAGGATCCGCATGCGCTCGGCCAGCGCCTGCTGAGAAGAGCCCTCGGCGGCCCCCACAGCGCGCAGCAGCGCAAAATCGCGAGGCTCCAGCTCCAGCGGCGCGAGGATCTCGCGAAAGCGGCGAGAGATCGCGTATCCGGTCGTCGATACCGTGAATCCTACCGAGCGAAAGGGCACGGCCGCCTCAGGCGAAGGGCTCGCGCCCTCGAATGCCGGAGCCAGATTCGCCGGCCATGGTTCGTTGGCGGCACCGGTCGTGGCGGCGCCGGCCGGCCCCAACGGCGCACGTTTCGAGAAGACAGCGCCGCGTGAGCTACCTAATGTTGATTGGGGTCGCGCGGCAGAGCGCGACGGCTGCTTCTTCTTATCCACGTCAAGGATCATAGTCATCTTGAAAGATTTTTGATATAAATCATTTTAGGACTGAATCATTCTTCTGGAGAAGGTCTACGCAAATAAAGCAAGCAGTGCTCCACAGCTCGACGAACGCGGCCGCGTCAGATGACCGATGAGTTCTGGAGCACGGCGCCGTCTAAGCGCAAGGGCACCATCGACACCAAGAAATAGGAAGGAACGCACATGGCATCGCTGACACGCTGGGTTCTCGCTCACAAGCGCATCGTCGTCGCCTTCTGGGTGGTGCTGACCCTGATCGGCATGGGCTCCGCCGGCTCGGCGAGCAAAGCGCTCAAACAGAAGTTCTCGGTGCCCGGCAAGGAAGGCTTCGTCACCAACCAGCAGATCGCACACGACTTCCACGGCACCGGCGGCAACGGCGCTCCGCTGCTGGCCGTGGTGACGCTGCCGGCGAGCCAGTCGGTCAACTCCCCGGCCATCCAGGCTGAACTGCGGGTCGTCGAATCGCGCCTGGAGCGCACGCTCCCCGGCACGCGCCTGGCTGGCTACGCGAGCACTCACAGCCCGACGTTTCTCTCGAGCGACAGCCACACCACCTTTGTGGTCGCCTACCCGCCGCCGGACCCGAAGCAGGCCTTCGAAGCCAACCCGGAAGCGGCGAAACACGCGACCGCGGCACTCGCCGGCGTGACTGTCGCCGGCGCACCGGTGCACCTGACCGGGTTTGACGCGCTGTCCGTGCAGAGCGGCGGCGGCAAGGGCCCCGGTGTGCTGCTCGAGGCGATGCTGGGCGGCTTCGGCGCGCTGCTCGTGCTCGCCTTCGTGTTCGGATCGTTCCTGGCGATCGTGCCGATCATGATGGCGATCGCCTCGATCCTCACCACCTTCCTGGTCGTATGGGGCCTGACGACGGTCACCGAAGTCTCTCCGATCGTGCAGTTCCTGATCGCGCTGATCGGCCTGGGCGTGTCGATCGACTACTCGCTGCTCGTCGTCGTCCGCTGGCGCGAGGAGCGCGCCCACGGCCTGCAGGGCGACGCGGCGATCGAACGCGCGATGCAGACCGCCGGGCGAGCGGTCGTGTTCAGCGGCACCACGGTCGCAATCGGACTGCTCGCGCTCGTCGCGCTGCCGGTTCCGTTCCTGCGCTCTGTCGGCTACGGCGGCATGCTGATCCCGCTGATCAGCGTGATCGTCGCCTCGACGCTGCTGCCGGTCGTGCTGTCAAAGCTCGGCGCGCGCCTTGATTGGCCGCACATCCGCGACGACGACAAGGCCAGCCGCTCGTGGACCGGCTGGGCGGAGCTGATCGTGCGCCGGCGTTGGATCGCTGCGGTCGGCGCCGCGCTCGTGCTCGCGGCGCTCGTGCTCGCCGCCACTAACCTGCAGCTGGGCACCTCCAACGCGAACACGATCGCCAAAGAAGGCAACGCCAAGCAGGGTCTGGTGGCGCTGGAGCGCTCGGGCATCGGCTCGGGCGTGCTGCTCCCAGCCGAGGTGCTCATCGGCGGATCGACCTCGCCTGCGCACGTGGCCGAGGAGCTCTCCTCGGTGGCGGGCGTGCACGGCGCGGTCGCGCCCGCCCTCGCGCAGTGGCGCCGCCCGGGAGCGGCGATGGTGGATGAGTTCCCGACGTCCGACGCCTCCACGGCGGCGGGGCGCTCGACGCTCGAACACGTGCGGGCAGCTGCGCATGCGGCCGGTCCGGAAGTCCGCGTCGGCGGGATCGGCGCTCAGAACAAGGACTTCATCGACGCCGTGTACGGCAACTTCCCCCTGATGATCGCGCTGATCGCGATCATCACCTTCATCCTGCTCGCGCGCGCGTTCCGCTCGCTGCTGTTGCCGTTGAAGGCGGTCGTGCTCAACGTGATCAGCGTCGGCGCGGCCTGGGGCGTGCTCGATCTCGTGTGGCAGCGAGGCCACGGCTCGAGCCTGATCTGGGGCATCTCCGCGACGGGCTCTGTCACCGCCTGGATCCCGCTGATGGTGTTCGCGTTCCTGTTCGGGCTGTCGATGGACTACGAGGTCTTCATCCTCGCACGCATGCGCGAGGAGTTCGACGCCACCGGCTCGACCGAGACCGCAATCGTGCGGGGCATCGGGCGCACCGGGCGCCTGGTCACGAGCGCCGCGCTGATCCTGTTCCTCGCGTTCGTCTCGCTCGCCTCGGGACCGGAGACCGAAATCAAAGTGCTCGCGACCGGCCTCGCGGCCGGGATCCTGCTGGATGCGACCGTGATCAGGGCGCTGCTCGTGCCTGCCGTGATCTCGCTGTTTGGGCGCTGGAACTGGTGGCTGCCACACCTGCCCGCGCGCGTGCTGCGCGTCGAGCCTTCGCCGTCGCCCCGCCTGGCGACCGAGGCCGAGGGCTCGGCGTGACGGCGGCCGGCGCCAACGACGTGGACGCGCCCACCGACAACGGGATCGAGGTCGAAGGCCTCGTCAAGGACTTCAAGGGGGGCGTGCGCGCGGTCGACGGCATCGACCTGCGCGTCGCCCCGGGCGATCTGGCTGCTCAGCGGACTGCGCAGCGCGGAGAGGGCCGGTTAGGCGACGAAGCGAAGCTCAGCGACGTGGGCGAGCCGGCGTCCCCCTCTCCGGCCCGTTCTCGATCTTCGGCGCTGCCGGCTATCGCTTTTTCTTGCCGGACCGCCGTTTCGCTGAGGACCGCACCTTGACCTTCAGCGGCGCCAGCTTGACGGTCGCCGGCCGTCCCGGCAGCTGGTCCTTGCCGCCGACCGCCGTCACCGTCGCGGTGAAGCTCTCGAACCCGAGTACGTTGGGTATGACCACACCGCGTTCGCCGGGCTTGCGCGAGTGCGTTTCCAGGCGCCCGTCGCTGCCGGTGATCTTGATGTTGTAGCTGCGCGCGCCCGGGACCGAGCTCCACGTGACGAGCGCGGCGTTTCGGCGTCGCGCGATGTGCACCTTGTGCGGCCTGCCGGGCCGGAACGGGCCGGGAGCGGTGTAGTGACCCACAGGTAGCTCACGGACCTCCACGCCTTCGGTGTTGAGCAGATAGGCAACGATGCTGCGATTGCGCGACAGGGCTTCCTCGGGGGTGAAGCGCAATGTGCCGCGTGCCGCCTTGACTGTTCCCAGGACGTGGGTGCTGTCCTTGCCGCGTTCGACGAAACGCACCGCCGTCCCGGGCACGTGGTGGGCGATCTTGTAAGCGAGCGCGTAACTGGGACCATGTGCGTGGACGTGCACCCGCACGGTGGCCGGTGCCACATCTTCAGCCGTTTCGAGCTTACTCAGCGGGCCTGAGCCGGGGAGCGTCGCGACGGTCCACTTGCCGCCCTTCGGGTGCTTCAGGAGGATGAGCACCTGATTCGGGTTCGGGGCGAGCGCGGCGATGAACTGGCCGGGGACGCTCGCGACCTGCTTCGGCGCTGCAGGCGTAGTGTAGCTCTGGCCGCCGGGGCCCGCGATGTGCACGACCGGGCTGCCCGCCGAGGAGGTGATGCGCAGCTCCTGGCCCTGCGTGCCTTCGGGCAGGTTGAACGTCTCGCTTTCCCCGCCGGCCGCCGTCGTCGCGACCGGCGCATCGCTGAGCGCACTCCCGAACCTCGGCAGGAAGCGCGCCGATTCTTCTTTGACGAAGCCACCGCTGTGCTTCGTTGCCGGCTTCTCCTTGAATTCTTTGAGCTGGTCTGAGCAGTTGCTGAACGCGAAGAAGCCGCCGCCGATGCCGCTGTCCGAGAACTGGTAGTGCCCCTCTGCCCCAGCTCCGTTGATCGCGGCACAGCCTGCGACGTATTTGTTGTTCACCAGCACCTGGCCTTCGATTTCGATGATCCATATCTTCAGGTACGCTTCGCCCTGGACCTGCCAGAGCGCTCCTTCCGGGTTGTTCGTTTCATCCCAGAAGCTCAACCCTCCCCGCACTTCCGCCACCGGTTCTTTCGACCCGAACGGCAGGCTTAGCTGGATCTTGAGCGCGGCGTCGACGTAGCCGTCCGAGTAGACGTCCGCCGCGAGCGAGGCGATCTGGTTTTCCTTGAACGACAGCCTGCCTTCACCGCCGAAGTAGCCGAGTTCTTTTTCGGTCGCTTCGCGGTAGCGGAATTCGAGTTCCAGCTCGAGCACTTCCGCGATGCTCGCGCCGAGGCTGCCTCCGAATTCGACCGGTTCCACGGCGAGCGTGGCGCCGATCTCGTTGAGGAAGATGCCGGCATAGATCGGCACGCCCGGTTTGATCGTGAGGCTCATCGCGGCCTTCTTGAAGTTGCCCTGCTTGAACGCCATTTCAGCCTTCAGCTTCGCCACTTCTTCGCCGAACGTGATCGTGCCCTTCGCCTGCCAGGTGTTGGCCTTCGATTCTTCTTCGTACGAGGGGAAAAAGTATTCGAACGAGGCGCCCTTGATCTTGAAGATCGGCTTCAGCGCCGCTTCGCCGATTTCGAACTTGAGCGACTGGAGTTCGATCCCGCTTTCGTCGTTGACGCGGATTTCGAGCGCGCCGGTCGCTTCGAGGTTGACTTCCTTCAAGCTCAAGCCCACCTGCACATAGAGGAGCGTCTGCCCCTTGTTGTTCAGGTAGACGTCGACGAGGCCCGTGATCGGGAAGTTGCCGGGGATTTCAGCGCACACGATGTGCCCGTTGGGCGGCGGGCAGCAGCCGGCCTTTTTGGTTTCGCCCGCCTTGCAGTTCTTGCCGACGCCGAAGACGTACAGCAGCGTCTTCGACGGTTTGGCGCCGCCGGTCGTGACGGGCTTGCCACCACCACTGCCACCGCCACTCCCGCCGCCGGCGGCGGCGTGCGCGCGCGAGCCGCGGAAGCCGTGGATGATCCCTTCGAATTTCGGCGGTACACCGCCGTTGATTTCCAGGGGTATAGGTTCTGTTTCGAGGTTGCGTTCGCCGAGCACCATGCTTCCGAGCGGCGTGTTTTCGAGCTGGACGTCCACCTGGGCTCCGTAGAGCTCGGTCTCCGTGCCGCCGCCAAGGACGGCGTAGTCCGGAGCGGTCTTGATCTTCAGGAACCCGCCGCCCTTCGGAGCGAGCACCGTGCCGTTGATCTCGAGCTGCCCCTCGATCACGTAGCCGTTGCCGAGCTTCTGGATGCATTCGGCAAGCAGGCGCGCGTCGCCGATTTCGAGCGTCGGCTGGCATTCGCCTTCCCCGCCGTCGGGAATATGGGCCTTCAAGTTCGTCGGCAGGTTCAGGCCGAAGCGCGTCGTGGATTTTTCGTGGTTGGAGTTGGTCACGATCATCGTCACCGTGTGCGGACCCGGCGAGAACATGACGTGCGCTTCGGGGTCGGTGCCGGTGCTCGTTTCTTCTTTTTCGCCGCCACCGAAGTTCCAGCCGTAGGAGATGATGCGGCCGCTGCCGGCGCTCGAGCCGGCGCCGCTCAGAGTGATCGGCTGACCGGCGCTAGGGTTCGGCGTAGCCAGCGCCAGCGCCGCCGTCGGCGGCGTAGGAGGGGTCGAGCCGCTGCCGCCGCCCGTGGAACCACCACCGCCGCCGCTCTTTTCTTTTACTTCTTTTGCTTCTTTTTCTTTAGCTTCTTTTTCTTTCTGTTGTTTTTCTTTTTCTTCTTTTTCTTCTTTTTCTTTTTTAGTTTCTACTTCGACCTTTTCAAAGCTGAGGTTGTCGATCGCCACTTCCTGCGAGGTGACAAGCGCCGTGGCGATCGCGAAGTAGCTGATCCGGCCCGCCCCGTTCAGCGTCGCGGACAGCTTCTGCCAGGCTCCGCTGGCGGCTTCCCCGTGACCTTCGGCGACCACCGTCCCTGTGCTGCTGTAGCCGGTGAGGGTGACGGCGACGTTCGGGGCCGAGGTCAGGTCGCGAACCTCGACCGACAGGGAGCCGTGGGCGGGCGCGGCCAGGGCGCCGTAGGTGCCCTCGGTGTTGAATGCCGCGAAGCACGTCGCCAGCACCGCGAAGTTCGGCGGCGAGGCGGCCGGGGTCGCGCTTTCGCGCTCGACGGTCGGCTTTCCGCAGTTGCCCCCCACCGAGGCTTGCCCGAATTCTTCGGCCTTGCCCAGCTTCAGCCCTTCAGTTTCCCACTGGTTGGTCACGACTGTCCCCGCTGGCACCGCGACGCCGCCGGGGAAGTGGTCAAAGCCGATCGTCGTTTCCGCGGCCGAGGCCGCGGTGGCCGTTCCAAGGCTTGAGAGGAGCGCGAGGGAGATTGTCAGCGCCGCGCCGCGCAGAACGCGACGGAGACTTGACTCGACGTACACCCAGCCCCCCATGGTGGCGAGCATCGCAGCACGCTGTGGGCTTGTCAACCCCGCTGCTCCCCGCCGCCGAGGCTCAGACGATTTGGGCAGCGCCTCATCGTTTCTCACCATGCTTCACTGAACCGTGAGCGTGGCCTTCATGCCCTTCGCCTCATGTCCGGGGAGCGAGCAGAACAGGGTGTAGCTGCCGGCGCGCAGCACGACCTTCAGTTCCTCGTGCTGGCCCGCCGGAGCGTTCGGGACGGCACCCGCCTCGGGCCCTTCGCCCGAAGCCACATGCAGATTGTGCGGATCCTGTCCGTGGTTGACGAACTGGAAGACGACTTCGCCCGCGGGCACGGTCGCTTGCGAGAGCGTGAAGCGATAGCCATTTTCTTCGCTCGCCGTCACTTGCACGTGGGCTGGCGCTTGCACTGGGGGCGGACCGGTTTTTGTTGGAGCCCCCGGCGTGGAGACCGCGGGCGGCGATGTCGTAGAGCCGCCGCCCAGCGTGCCCGAAGCACCAGGCGGAGCCGACCCGGGAGTGGCCGGGGACCCGAGGGGCGCGGCCGTCACGATAGGGCGATGGGCGGTACGTGAGGGGTTGGATGCTCGTCGCGATGCGCGATAGGTGGGGCAACGGCGCGGGCGGTGGGCACGACGGGGGTGACAGACGAGTGCGTGATGGGATATCCGGCGATCACCCGCGCGATGCCCGGGGGCGGCAATCGCCACGGCGGCAAGCACGCCGAGCGCGCAGAGGGCAGAGACTGCGAGCATTGAGATCCACCGACGTGCCATAGTGGATCTTGACGCGCGGCCCATTACGTCACCAGCTGCGGGACTTCGCCGTATTTGCTCGGTCCCTCAAGGCCCGTCCCCGCTTCCGGGATCACGAGGCCCGCTTCGGTCTGGAACCACTGTCCGAGGAGACCGGCATACATCGCGCGGTAGTCCGAGGTGTTGACGAGGTTTTCATTTTCGTCGAGTTTTCCAAGGCCCGGAAACTCGCCGACCATTTTGCCCACGACGCGCGTCCCGATCAGGAACGCAACCCCAGCCGCGCCGTGGTCGGTGCCCGACCCGTTTTCTTGCGGACGCCGCCCGAACTCCGACCACAGCTGAATCAGCACGCGATCGTCCAATTTGCGAGCTTCGAGGTCGCGCTGGAACGCGAGCACCGATTCAACCGTCTCACCGAGGTTCGTGCTGAGGGTTTCTTTCTCGTCGGAGTGCGTGTCGTAGGAGCCCACGGCGGTGAGCGAGGCGCATTTGATCGGCATGCCGGCTTCGAGCATCGCCGCGAGCACCGCGAGCCGTTCGGGGAACTCGCCGCCCGTTTCCGGGTAGGTGACGGGCGATGTGTATGTATGCTTGCCTTCCTTGTCGACGAACGGCGCCACCTGGTTGCGGATGATGTTCGTGTCAAGCGACGCCGCGCGCGCCTGCGCGTAGGCCGGGGAGGGCGCGCCGAGCGTGCCCAGTTGCCCGAACGCGTCGAGCGTCGGTTCGGTCAGCGGTTCGTCCAGGCCGTAAGCCCAGAAGCTGTAGTCCGACGGGGTTGAAACCGCCGCAACCGGCATCTTCGTGGTCGCGAGCGCCGGGGCGAGCGAGTAGTCGAGTGACAGTCCCTGCATCGGGTTGCCGGGTTCGCCCGCGAGATCCAGGTAGCGCCCCATCCAGCCCGAGCGTGTCTCGGTGTTCAGTTCGCCGACCTCCCAGTAGTGGCGGCTGGTGAAGTGACTCTCGTCCGGTGGGTCGTAGCCGATGGCGGGGAATACCGTCACCTTGCCCTCTGCGTGCAGTTCGGCCAGACCCTTCGCCTTGGGATGCCACATCAGGCTCGTGTCCTCGGTGAACGGTTCCCCAGTGCCTTCGGCGAGACCCAACGTCGGGCGCAGTTTGTGGTATTCGGCTTCCTTGACGGGCGCGAGCACCGACAGGGCGTCCCAGCCGCCTTCCATGAAGATCGAAACGAGCACCGGCTGCTCTGGCGGCGCGGCGGCGATGGCCTGGGCGATGCCCTCTTCATAGTGACGCGGTGAGAGCATCGAGGCTCCGTATACCGACAGCATCGCACCACTCGAGCGCAAGAGAAACGCGCGCCGGTTCATACCCGTCCCGGCGGGCAGCGGCATCCCGGACTCGATCCTGGGCAGGCCCTTGCCGGCCTGGGCGATGCCGTGGCGCAGGAGTTGCGCACGGTTGAAGTCGTTGCACGAGCAGCTCTTTGCCATTGTCAGCTCACTTGCATGTCGGGGGAAGTGGCGATCAGCATGCGCAGCGCGTTCTGGCGGAGCGCCCGGAGGGGACTCTGTTCCCATTCGGCCATTTCATGCGGCAGGCAGGACTGCGCGAACGCGGCGATGCACTGCTGCGATTCGCCGGACAGCAGCGGGTTGCCCCAGTAGGTCATCGCGCTCTGGAGCGCCGCCGCGGGTTCCTCGGTGGCACTGTATTCCGGTTCGCCTGCTTGGGGCCACGGATTGACGTATCGGTTTTGCGGCGTATTGCTGTCCGTGACGTAGCTGGCCATTTCCCAGCGCGCCTTGGCGGTCGAGGTGTCGAGCCAGCGGGTGAAGTCCCAGCCGGAGACGTTCGGTGGGTAGAACAGCTGCTGGCCGGCGGCGGAGGACAGCCACGTCCAGGCGGTCGTGTCGATCGGGCGGACGATCGCGCGCAGGAGGCCCGCGTTATAGACGACGGGCGGCGTGACGAGCTCCTGGCCTTCGTAGAAGTCGGGGTGTTGCAGGATCGCCTCGAGCACCGCGCGGATGCTGTAGCCCGAGCTCGTGTACAGACCTTGCAGCGAGGCGAGCGTCGCTTCGTCGGGCGGGCTCGGGATGAGGTAGCCCCAGAGCTTGGCCACAAAGAACGAAGCGTGGAGCGGGTGTTCTATGCACAGGCGGACGGCGTCTTCCCAGCTCCAGTTGCCGGTCTGGCCGAACACGGTCTTCAATCCGTCGTCGTGACGATAGGGGTCGAAGCGGAAGTTCGCGTACCCTTCCTCGGTCCACTCGGCGGTGAAGCCGGTCAGTGTGCGAGCCATTTCGTGGACATCGTCCTGGGTATAGGCGCCGCGGTCGGCTCCGAGCGAGAACAGCTCCATCATCTCGCGGGCATAGTTCTCGTTGACTTCATCGGTTTCGCTGTCGGGGTTGAAGGAGTTGTAGATTCCATCAAGGAACACGAGCATCGCGGGGTTGGAGGTGACCGCGAGGAAGAGGTCGTGGAAGCTGCCGAGGCACTTTTCGCGAAACAGTTCGTTCTGGTCGAGCATCAGCCGCTGCGAGTTGACCTTTTCGTTGGAGTTGGCGAACCAGTCGTGGAAGATGAAGGTCATGCGCTCGACGAGCTGCTGGTCGGAGCGGACCATGCGGTCGAGCCACCAACAATGATCGTCACCCCACGTGTCGATCGGATCGAGCGGTTCGCCCTTATCGTTGACAGGTTCCGGACCGCTGAGGACAGCCGCGCCGGAGGGCCGGGTGAGGCCGTAGACGACCTGCTGGAGGGGCTGGCCAGCAAGCGCCTCGGCCTGCCCGGGCGTCGGTCCGAAGCCAGCCCGCCACAGCAGGCGGCGCGCCTGGGACAGCCTGATCGGCGGCGAGCCGAGCGATGAAACGGGCGCTGGGGAAGGCGCTGGCGGCGAGACGGGAATCGCCGGCGCCAGCGGCGCACCGGGCATACCGGAGATGTGATGCTTGTGATGCTTCTTGCGCCGGTGCTTGCGCTTGTGGTGCTTGAGATGCTTGCCGTGCTTGTGCTTGCCGTGCGTCTCAGGATGCTTCGTGTGCCGCTTGGCTTTCGCCTGAGCCCGCTTGTGCTGCTCGCCGCGGCTGAGCTCGGAGCGCTTGCCCCCCGGTCCGGCGCTTGCCTGCGTCGCTCCGGCGCCCGGCGTCATCGGTCGAGTGTCATCTGCAGACGTTGGCGGACCTGGCTCCGGTGAACCATGCGCAGGACCTCGGCACGACGTGAGAAAACTAAGTGCCGTGGCGGTCGTTCTCGACGGATGTCGTAGCGGCGCGTGGCAACTGAGGAGCTGCTCAGTCTGGCGAGCCCCCGACCGGCTCGGGCGCCCGCGTCGTGCTAGATCCGCTGCGGACCCTCAGAAACCCTGCGATGAGCGTAGCGCCGCCAGCGCGTCCTGATAGAGGCGCTGCTTGATCGCCCTGAACGTGGACGGGTCCTTCCCGGCCAGCGCCGCGGCGCGCTCGAGCGCGCGGGGCAGCAACTCGGCCTCGCTGAGCGCCTCCTCGACGATGCCGGCGCTTGCCGCGTCCCGACCCCCATAGCGTCGCCCGGTGGTCATCGCCTCGTGCGCGGCGCGGGTGGGCAGGCGCGCGGCTATCAGAGCGCTCATCCCCGGCGTGAACGGAATCTTGATATCCACCTCGGGCAGGCAGAAGAACCCACGGTCGGCGCGCATCACGCGCTCGTCGTGAGCGAGCGCGAGCATCGCTCCCGCGGCGAACGTGTGACCCTGCAACGCCGCCACGGATGGGACACCCATCTCCAGCACCCTCGCCAAGAGCGCGTGCACGCGCGTGATAAACGGTCCCGCCGCGTCACCCTGGCCGCCCAGCCATCCGAGGTCCAACCCGTTGGACCAGAACTTGCCCGTGGCGGTCGTGACCAGCGCGCGGGGCGCCGCGGCGGCCTCGACCTCGTCGAGATGGGCCTCCAGGGCCGTGAGCGAGTCGGCGTTGAAACGGTTCTCGCCGTCGCCGAGGTTGAGCACAAACACCTCGTCATGGCGATCGAGTGACGTCATCGATGTTCCTCCTTGTAGACAGTGCCGGCTAGAGGGTACCCACCGTCCTGCCCGTCACCGCCCGCACGAGGTTGACAGCACCGCGCTCCCACGTCCGCGCCCGCGAACTCCATCAGCTTCATAGAGCGTGAGCTCGACCACCCCCGCTCTGCTCGCCGCCGCCACTAGCTCGTGAGGTGGAACGGAACCGTGGTGATGACGATGCCCTCGTAGGCGATCAGGGAGGCGCGCAGGCGTGTGGCGATGCGGTTGTGCAGGATCCGCTGCCAGCGCTTCGCGACGACGATCTCCGGCACGACGAGCGTGAGAGTCACGTCCGGGCGTTGGCGGTGCAGCGCGGCGATGTAGTTGGCCAGCGGCGCGACCGTCGCACGGAAGGGGGACACGACGACCTCGAGCGGCAGATGGTCGCCCCACGCCTGCCACGCGCGGCGGAAGCGCTCGGCCTCCTCGGCGGTGGGGCTCACGTGCAGCGCGAGCACCGGCTGGGCGAGCGAGACGGCGTAGGCGAGCGCGTGCAGCGCGGCGAGGTCGAGCACCGCGACCGGGACGACCGCGAAGCTGTGCACCTCGGACGGGTCATCCTGCGCCTCGGCCAGGCGCTCGGAGACCTCTGGCCGCAGCCGCGGTGGCGTCACGCGTGTCGTTCGCCGGGAGCCGCCCGCGTCGGGTCCCGGCGCCTGCGGTCGTGGCGTGAGCGCCTCGCGGGCGCTCACGTAGTGCGCGTGCACGCGCCGGCACGCCACGATGATCAGCGGAACCAGCACCACCACGACCCAGGCGCCCTCGGCGAGCTTGGTGATCGCAGCGATCAGCACGACCGCCCCCGAGAGGATCGCGCCGAGAAGGTTGGTGGCGAGCGCGGGGCGCCACCCCCGCTCGCGATGGCGCCACCAGTGCGCGACCATCCCGCTCTGGGCGAGCGTGAAGGCGAGGAACACCCCGATCGCAAACAGTGGGATCAACGGTTCGGTGCGGCCCTCGAAGGCGGCGTAGATCACCGCTGCGGGGACGGCGAGCACGAGGATGCCGTTGCTGAACGCGAGGCGATCGCCCATGCGCAGGAACAGACGCGGGACGTAGCTGTCGCGGGCCATGAAGTACAACAGCCGTGGAAAACCATTGAACGCGGAGTTGGCGGCGACGAGCAGCACGAGCGCGGTCGCCACCTGCACGAAACCGTAGGCAACGCCACCACCAACGCTGTCATGCGCGATCTCGGAGAGCACCGTCTGGCTCCCGCTCGGGGTGGCGCCGTCGAAGTGAGCGACGAGCACGACGCCGACGAACATCGAGATCAAGAGCCCCACCATCACCGAGAGGGTCTGGCGGGCGTGCTTCGCCTCCGGCGGACGAAAGACCGGGACCGCGTTGGAGATCACCTCGATCCCTGTCATCGCCGTCGCCCCTGAGGCGAACGCGCGCAGCACGAGCAACACGCCGACCTCCTCGATCGCCCGGTGAGGCGCCGCGAGCGCAGGGTGAAAGCCGTGAGAGCCGGCCTTGACCAGACCGGCGATCACGACCAGCGCGATCGCCGCCACGAACAGGTAGGTGGGGCCGGCGAAGGCGGCGCCACCGTCGCGCACGCCGCGCAGGTTGCCGGCGACCAGCAGCACGATCACCACCAGGCCGATCGCCACCCTCGCGGAGTCGAGCGTTGGTATCGCCGAGGTGACGGCTTCCACCCCGGACGCGACCGACACGGCGACCGTGAGGATGTAATCGACGATCAGCCCCGCGCCGGCGAGCAGACCCCACCGTGGCCCCAGGCTGTCGCTGGCGACGATGTAGGAGCCCCCGCCGTGCGGGTAGGCCCGGATCACCTGGCGATAGCCGAGGCCGACGGAGAGCATCAGCACCGCCAGGGCCAAGCCGATCGGCAGCGAGAGCTTCAGCTCGCCCGAGCCGGCGAGCACGAGGACCGCCATCATCGCTTCCGGCCCGTAGGCCACCGAGGAGAGCGCGTCGGGCGAGAGCACGGCAAGCGCGAGCAGGCGCCCCATGCGCTCCTCGGCGATCGCCGTGCTGCGCAGCGCCGGGCCGATCAGCACACGCCGCAGCGTGTAGGCCAAGTGGCCCGACCGCGAGTCGCCTTCCCCCGCGTTGGCGGTCGCTTCGAGCTCGTCGTCGTCGGCCCCACGCCGCGCGCTGCGAATGTGCAGGAAGCGCCCGGCGCGCGACTGCTGCGGATCGGCGAACTCGAGGTGGCGATCGACGGGCAGCGCGCGCTCCCAGACCTGCCGCGCAGGCATGCACCCCGCCCAGCTGCGGCCCACCTCGCCGAGCGCAGCGAGTGCACGCTCATCGAGCTCGGGCAGCTGTGCGCTTGCCGTGACCGTGGAATCGGACCCATCCACCCCGCCCTCCCCCGAATCACTGGCGCCGGAGGCGCTGCGTGGCCGTAGAAGCGAGCTGCGGCGCGGTCGTCGGTCGGCCATCAGTCAAGCACGACGACGATCTCGTCGTGCCGACCGACGGCTTGTTGGACCTGCGGCTGGATCGGCCCCACGGTCGGCGAGGGGCCGGGCAGCAGTCGGGCCACCCGTTGTGCCTCTTTCTCGGCGCCCGGCGGGTAGAGCACGTGGGTGCCAGGACTGAGGCTGGTGCTGAGGTTGCCCACACCCCCGACGTGGACACGGCCCGCCGTCAGCCTCGCCGCGATCCGGTGCGCCGCGCCCGGGGTCGAGGTGGCATTGAAGACGGCGACCGGGAACGTGGAGACTGCCGGCGTGGACGGCGAGGACGGCGAGGAGGAGCCGCTGTGCAGCAGCTGAAAGCCCAGGGCGATGAGAACGGCGGCGACCGGCACACCGACCGCGACCAGTAGGCCTCTGCGCCAGCGTCTGGGTGTGCGGTAGACGGTCGGCGCTCGCTCGGCATCGGGGATGCCCGCGGGCGCCTGTTCGGGACCGAGGATGCCGGCGGCAGCGAGCAGCGGACGCTGGCGCGCCTCGAGCACCAGCGCATGGGCCACCTGCTCGCGCAGGACGCCCAGCTCGCGCTGGCGCGCGAGCGCGAGCAGCGAAAGCAGGGCGAGAATACCCAGACCCACGAAACCGAGCAGCGCTCCGAGCTCGGATGTGAGACTCGTGGCGGCGGTCGTGCGCGGTGCCAGGTCGACATTGCGCGGGCTCACGACCACCGGAGCGCTCGAGCTGACGATGGGGCGTGCGCTGATGACGGGCAGGGTCTGCTCCGCCATCGCCAGCATCGCCCGTGGCGAGACATTCTCAGTGAGGGTGTTCTCGATCCAGTAGACCGCGCCCGCTTCGTGCCAGGCGATCACCCTGATCTGTTCACCCGCATAGAACAGTTCGTAGGTGCGCGAGCCGACGTGGACTGTCTGGCCGGGATCGCTCAGCAGCGGCGGATCGTTCCAGTCGGTGCCCTGGACGTCATAGAACTGGCCCAGCTCCCCACGGTCGATGACGACGACGTAGATCGGGTGGATGTGACCACGCTGGTCGCGGATGGCATATACGCGCAGCTTGTCCGGTTCGGCGCCGGCAAAGCTGTCACGCCCTCTGGGGTACTCGAGGGCGAACGGCAGGCGCGGTGCCTGCGAGCGGGCTTCGTCGAGCTCTGATGCGGTGGTGGGCGTGAGGCTGATCCCCGGATTGCTCGCGTGGCGGACCTGGTGATGACTGTGCGACGGCGCGTGCGCGACGGTGCTCAGCCGCGGCTTGCGGATGGCAGCGGTGCCGCGTAGGAACGACTGCACCGATTCGTGGATCTGCTGTTGTGAGGCGGTGTCGTAGGTCTTCAGCAGGGTCACATTGAAGGGGACCTGCCGGACCGGCTTGCCCTCGGATTCCACGAGCAGCTCCAACAGGTCGAGCACCTGTTCTCCGCCGTGCAGGGTGTCATCCGTTTCCACCGTCCTGCCAAGTATCCGCTCGAACTTTTCACGATTTTCAAACAGCGACGCGCCGTATTGCGCCTTGACTTCCAGCAGAAAGCGCTGGTCCCGGGCATCGCGCGTCAGCGACGTGTCTTCGTGACGGTTGGCCACGAATTCCAGCGCCTGCTTGCCACACAGTCGTTGGTAGCCGGGCTGCAGGTTGATTTCGAAGTACTGTTCGCCGCCGGGAACGTTTTCGTGGAAGTAGCGACGGTCAACGCCCATGTACACGCAACCCAGTTCGTCCACCGCTCGCTTGAACTTCGGGAAGCTCGTGACTAAGACATGGTTGATCGTGATGCCGAACAGGCGCTTGATCGTTTCGACCATGAGCTGCGCCCCGCCATACGTGTAGGCGGAGTTGATGCGGTTCGTGATCACTTCCCCGTTGGGCGCGGTGAACGTGACCTGCAGCTCGCGGGGAATCGACAGCATCGATATCGTCGGCTTGCTCGGGTCGATCCGCACGAGCAGCATCTCGTTGGAGTGGGGGAGGACGGCCCCGGTCGGGTTGTTCTTTGGCGGCGGGCGCTGGTCGTTGCCGACCAGCAGCAGCGTCTGGGGCGTTCCTTTGCCGACGGGCGCCAGCAGCTTGGGCGCGATCTTGACCGCTTTGCTCTGCCCGAGCGCATGGACGAGGTTGCCGACCTCGTTCAGGGCCAGGATGGCGGTCGCCCCGCCTGAGAGCAGGACGATTCCCACCGCCGCGAGCAGAAAGCGCTTGGTCATCCACCAGCCACGACGCGGCGGCTCCGGAGGCGTCAAACCCGGTGGCGGCGCTCCCGCGGGAGGCGGCGGGGACGGGGTCATAACGGTACTCACACGCTGAATGATTGTGGGTCTGCCGGCGCAACGCCGACTGGCGAGGTCAACCGCGCGCTGGGCTCGAGCGACAGGCCGACCGGCTGTGGGCCCCGCGCTAGTGCAGCTGGTCGATGAAGATGTAGATGACCATCAGGCTAACGAGGACGACAAAGACTCGCAGTGCCCACAGTCCGGCTGTGGCGCGTGCGCTGAGTGCGGCTCGCGGCACGGGCCGTGAGGTTCCGTCCGTGCCGATCTTTTTGCAACAGGTTCTCAGCCAGCGAACGCCGCGCGCGCGGCCTTCGCGCCCGCCGAGGACAGCTCGGTGAAGCCGTATGTGCCCTCGGTCAGCAGCTCGGTCGCCGCGCGAGCCGCCGCGCCGAACGCCGCGAACGCGAACCCGCCGCCGACCGAGACACGCTTGACGCCGAGGGCGCTCAGCTCGGCCACCGATGGGGTACCCGGGCGTGCGAGCACATTGACCGGAAGGTCGACGGAGGCGAGGAGCTCACGGAGATCCTCGGGCCGATCGAGCGCCGGCGCATAGAGCACGTCGGCACCGGCCTCCTGGTAGGCCTGCAGGCGCGCGATCGTGTCGCCGAGATCGGGGTTGCCGCGCAGGTAGTTCTCCGCGCGTGCCGTGAGCACGAGACGCACGGGCCCCGCGTGTGCGGCCTCGGCTGCCGCCGCCACGCGCTCAGCGGCGGCGTCGGCGTCATACAGGCGCTCATCGGCGCCGCTCCAGTCCTCGATCGAGCAGCCCGCGAGGCCGATCTCGAGCGCGAGGCGCACGGTCTCGGCGACACCCGCTGCATCCGCGGCGAAGCCATCCTCGAAGTCAGCCGACACGGGCACGTCCGTCGCCGCGACGAGCGCCGCGGCGTGCGTGACCGCCTCCTCGCGACTGACTGAATAGTCCAGCCGGCCGAGCGTCGCCGCGTGGCCGCTGCTCGTCGTCGCGAGCGCCTGGAAGCCGAGCGACGCGAGCAGCCTCGCCGAGCCGATATCCCAGGCGTTGGCGAGGAGCAGTGGGCGCTCCTGCCGGTGCAGCGCCAGAAAACGTGCCGCCTTGTCGCCGTTTGAGATCTCAGGCACGTGAGCCTCCTACCAAGCTGAGCTGCGGGGCCGTGGCGCTTGCCTCGAGGTCGAGCAGCAGGCGCTTTCGCTCCAGTCCGCCGCCGTAGCCGGTGAGCGAGCCGTTCGCGCCGATCACGCGGTGGCAGGGGACGATCACGCTGATCGGGTTACAGCCATTCGCCAGGCCGACCGCGCGCGCGGCCGACGGCTGCCCGATGCGTCGCGCGAGCTCGCCGTAGCTGATCGTCTCGCCGTAGGGGACGTCTTGCAACGCACGCCACACACGGCGCTTGAACGGCGCGCCGTCCAGCACGAGCGGCACGTCGAAGCTCGTGCGCTGATGAGCGAAGTACTCGGTCAACTGCTCGCTCACTCGGGCGAATGGGGCCGGTGAAAGCTCCCAGCTCGGCGCGATGCCGATCGGCTTGCGGCCCTCCTGCATATACAGGCCGTGCAGCGCCTCCCCGTCGCCGAGCAGCAGCAGCTCGCCGATCGGACTGTCCATCCTCGTGTACAGCAACGTGTCGGTTCCGGTGAGCATTTGCGAGTTCCTTTCAGTTCAGGCCGCGAGCCGGTGGGGCTCACTGCGAGGTCTCGGATTGTGTTTCGCTGGTCGTGAGGCGGCGAGCGAAGCCCACAGGTGCTGCACGGCATAGGCGCGATATGGCCGCCAGCGCTCGGCGAGCCGCTCGGCCGCGGCGGGACGGCCATCCTCTCCCAGCCGCTCGAGCGCGTGGCGCACACCGAGATCGCTGGGCAGGAAGGCGTCGGGGTCACGCAGCGCGCGCATCGCGATGTAATCCGCGGTCCACGGCCCGATCCCGGGCAGCGCGAGCAAGCCTCTGCGTGCCTCGTCGCGATCGGCCCCGGCGTCGAGCGTCAGCTCCCCGTCCGCGAGTGCCTGGGCGAGCCCGCGCAGCGCCCTACGGCGCGCGCTCGGCATCGCAAGCCGGCCTGGGTCCGCCTCCGCGAGCGCCGCGGCCGAAGGAAACACATGCGTGACCGTCCCGAGCGGGTGCTCGAGCGCAGCACCGCAATCGTTCACCAGACGCGCGGCGAGCGTCGCCGCACCGGCCAGCGATATCTGCTGGCCGAGCACCGCGCGCACGGCGAGCTCGTGAGCGTCCACATGGCCCGGAACGCGACGGCCGGGCGCCGCGCACAGGAGCGGCCCGAGCAGCGGCTCGCCGCCCAGCGACTCCACCACCGCGTGCGGGTCGGAGTCGAGGTCCAGCAGCGCCCGCGAGCGCTGCATCGCCGCGGCCAGGTCGCGCAGGTCATCGAGCCAGTAGCGCGCCTGAACGTGACCATCGAGTGGACGCAGCTCGACGACGCCGTCACCGTGCGGCAGGCGCAGGCTGCGCCGGTAGGCGCCATCCAGCGCCTCCTCGACGCCGGGCACGGCACGAAGCACGAAGAACTCGAGCAGGCCATTCCCATCCAGCGGCGCCCGGTAGGGGAGTCGCAAGGTCACCGCCCCACTGTCCTGCTCAGGCCCGCGATACCGTGCCCGGGCACGCACCTCGCTCGGCGTCCTCGCGAAGACCTCCTGGATCGTCGCGTTGAACTGGCGCACACTCTGAAAGCCCGCGGCGAACGCGACCTCGATGATCGAGACCTCCGTCGTCTCCAGCAGGATGCGCGCGGTCTGGGCGCGCTGGGCGCGCGCGAGCGCGAGCGGCCCGGCGCCGACGACGGCGACGAGCTGGCGATATACGTGGCGCTCGGTGTAGCCAAGCCGGCTCGCCAGCCCCACCACGCCCTCGCGGTCGACCACCCCGTCGGCGATCAGCCGCATCGCCCGCCCCACCAGATCCGCGCGGCGATCCCACTCCGGTGAGCCCGGGGTCGCATCCGGGCGGCAGCGCTTGCACGCGCGAAAGCCCGCCGCCTGCGCCGCCGCGGCCGTGGCGAAGAAACGAACGTTCTCGCGTTTGGGCGTGCGCGCCGGGCAACTCGGACGGCAGTAGATCCCGGTCGTCCGAACGGCGCAGAACACCCATCCGTCAAAGCGCGGGTCTTCCGCCTCGACGGCCTGCCAGAAACGGTCTGAGTCAAAGATCACGCGACCACAATGCCACACGAGCCCACGGTTATCTGGCGGGAATCGGACATGACCGTGGGAAGCGGGCGTGACCGTATCTCCACCCTCCAGTGCAGCTCAGCGCAGGCGGCTCAGCTCCGCTCAGCGCAGACCTTGTGGCTCAATCGGCACGCGCGGGCGCGCGCCTGTAATCAATCACGACGTCGGCAGATCCGATCCGAGGACGAGACGCCGCATCTCGGTCGCGAGTGGCTCATTCATGTGTGGACCGGGACGATCGAGCCGGTCGACGATGCGCTGGCGCACCGCGAGCGGCCTATTCTGGGAGAGCTTCGCCTTGGCCTGCACACGACTGGCTTGGAGCCGAAAGGCGATCGTGCTTGGGGCGATCTTCCGTGCGAACTCGAGCCTCGATCCCTGCAGCTGCCATGGGCGTTCCTCGGCGGCCTCGTGGTGAGCGAGCGTGCGCGTCAGGACCTCGAAGCAGTCATCTCCCGAGAGTGGTTGCGGAGTGCCGTGAAGATGCACGGACATGTGATTCCAAGTGCTCGGCACATCCTCGATCTCTGGCTCATACCACGATGCGGAGATGTACCCATGAGGGCCATCGAAGACGATCAGCGTCGCTCGTTCTGATTCGATGTCGGCGGCCTGCGGATCGGCGCGGGCGAAATGCCCGACGACGGTGATGTCACCCACACTCGATGATGAAGCCTCGAGCAGGAAGAAGCCATAGGTGACGCGTGGTCCATCCTCACCACAGGTCACCACCTTTGCCCACCCGTACTCTGAAATCAACCGGCAGACGTTGGTGCGATCGAGCACATATTGATTCTGGACGTGCATCCTCGCCCATGAATGCTACGCGTGCGCGCTCATATCGAGCGCGCACGCGGCCGGGTCAGACCGTCGCCAGCTCGCGAACCTGGGTCAGCCGAATGCTGTTGCCCGAAGGGTCGCGGAAGCCGGAGTCGATCCCGTAGGGGCGCTCTTCCGGCGCTTCCGAGAACTCGACGCCGCGACCCTTGAGCTCGTCGTAGGAGCGACGGCAGTCGTCGGTCGTGAGAAACACGGTCCCCGCGAAGCCCTTCGCCATCAGGGTTCGCACCTGCTCGGCGGTCTCGGGATCCATGATTGGAGGCCCCGGTATCGCCATCAGCACGATCGACACGTCGGGCTGGCCGACCGGGCCGACGGTCAGCCAGCGGAAGTCGCCCATCTCCGGCAATGTCGCGTCGACGCGCACCTCCATGCCGAGCTTCTGCGTGTAGAAGGCGAGCGCCTCATCCTGGTCGTTCACCCACAGATGGGCGTTGGCGATTCTGATCATGATGTCCTCCTGGGTCGTTGGAAAACAAGGTCGCCGACGACACTAGCCCTGCGCCGGGCCGCTGTCTTCTCGAAACGTGCGGCGTTGCGGGCGCCCGTAGGCGCGCGCGACGCATGTCGGGATCATCGCGTGCTGGGCCGCCGGCGGGAACGTCGCGCGATAGGCGGTCGGCGAGACGCCGTAGGTGCGGGTGAAGCTCGTCGTGAACGAGCCGACGCTCTGCAGCCCCACCGACAGGCAGATCTCTAGCACCGAGCGATCCGTGCTTCGCAGCAGCGCCGCTGCGCGCTCGAGGCGCCGGGTGAGCAGGTAGGCGTGCGGCGACTCGCCGAAGGCACGGCGAAACTCGCGGCTGAAATGGGCGCGGGAGAGACCCGCCGCGCGCGCCAGGTCGTCCACGTCCAGCGCCTCGAAGTAGCGGGCGTCGGCGAGGTCCTTGGCGCGCAGCAGGTGACGAGCGGGCGGGGCGAAAGCCATCGGCGCCATTATCGCGCCGCGCAACGCCGGGCCGTGGCTACATCCGCTCGCCGTCCACGCCGGTATGTCGAGCCATGGGCGTGCCCGTTATGCGCGTGCAGACGGCTGTCATCACGGGCCTGGGCGCCACCGCCGGCAGGCTCCTTTGCCAAAGCCCGTCGCACTCATGCCCGGTCTCTTCTCTGCCGATTAGACGCGACAATATGAGCCAAAATCAACACGCACAAGCAGCGTCTCTCACCTTCCATGAATTCGCCTCGGAGTGGTTCGACGCTCACCAGCACGAGGTCCTGCCGCGCAGCGCAGAGTACTACAGGTGGGCGCTCACGAATCATCTGTTGCCGTTTTTTGGAGATCATCATCTGTCGCAGATCACGATCGCTGACATCGACCGCTACAAGTCTCTGAAGGTTCGCGCCCGGGAGCTCGGCATACACAAGCGACCGCTGGCTAACAGATCGATCAACGAGACGCTCAACCTGATGGCACAGGTGCTTGGGGTGGCCGTCGAGTACGGGCACATCCCATCCAACCCGGCCAGCGGACGACGACGCCGGCTGAAGACCACTCCGCCCAAGCGGACATCGCTCGAACCCGGGCAGGTCAAGCCGCTCCTCGACGCCACCGTGCATAGATATCGCGCCAACAAGAGCCGGCCCGACTCACGCACCCGTGTCCTGTTCGCCACGGCGATCTGCACCGGGCTGCGCGTCGGAGAGCTCCTGGCCCTGCGCTGGAGCGAGATCAACCTTCCCAGGGGACGCCTCACCGTTCTCGACTCAAAGACAGCGGCCGGTAAGGGCCGGCAAATCGATCTCTGGCCCGAGATCCGCGAGACGCTCACCACCTATCGGGCCGAAACCCATCCCCATCCGGACGACTACCTGTTCGCGACCCGCACCGGTAAAGCCGACCTGCGCTCGAGCATCTCCAGGCGCCTCAAACGAGCCGTCGTGCGCGCCAACGAGACCCTCGACGAAGAAGAGCTCCCGTTGATCCCGGCCGAGCTCTCCCCGCACTCGCTCAGACGCACGTTCGCGACGCTTCTCTGTCTGCGCGGAGAGACACCCAATTACATCATGAGCCAGATGGGTCACACCGACCCCAAGCTCACGCTACGGATCTATTCGAAAGTCAGCGACGAGCAGCGCCACCATGGACCCGGGGTGCACCTGACTGGCGTGCTCGATGGTCCGAAGTGGATGGAGACGATCGCGCGGCCGGCAGAACGATGAATGTTGAGCTTTCACCCGAGAACCTCGAGGCGATCGCACGTCGCGTGATCGAGCTGCTCGAAGCACGAGAGCCACAGCCGAGCACGATCGATGCCGGCGAGCACGGCAACCAAAGCCCGGCGAGCCAGCCATCATCCCCGTCTCGCTGGCGCCTGGGGCGCCTGCACCGAAAACCCCGACCGACCGCGCCGCTGCTCCCGATCCGTGGTTTCGATGGCAACGGCAAATGGGTCGACATCGAGTTTGACTCGAGCGGCAACCCGATCGAGCACTCATAGGGCCGGCTGAACCGACCTCAATCCAATTTTCACACCTCAGGCTCTGGTGCGCCGTAGAGGATTTGCATGTTTAGTGGGAGACAACAGCGCGAGCCGTCCGAAACACAGGTGGGTGTCGCCGGTCACAGAGGTGGGAGGGTCGAGACCTTCGCAGGTCTTGGACGTTCGGCCGAACGGGCCGACAAGCGGCCTGATTCGTTCGGCCGAAGTCCAAGCCTGCTCTACTGTTTATTACGAAAGCCGAGCGGGTCGGGACAGAGCCCCGGCCCGCTCCCCTCAAGCGGCGGCGCTGTGCGGTGTGCCGGGCGCAGGCAGCGCGTCTAGCACGGCTCGCGGCAGGCGCTTGCTGGCAGTCCAGATCTCCAGGGCGACGACCTCGTCGGTGCCCGCGTCGTGGTCGATCAGGCCCCAGCTGACCTCTTCACTGAGGACATCGTCAGAGTCGCCGGTTGGCAACCACGCGATATCGGCATCCCGGTCGTAGTAGGCGTAGCGGTCGCTCATTGCTTTGAGGATAGCCCAGCAGGACCGGCACATTCGGCCGGCAGGCGCGACTTCGCGCGCTGATTTGCCGGCCGAAGTTCCGGGCCTACTGCAGCTCAAAACAACCGCGCCAGTCAGCATGGGCGGGTGGGATTCCCTTCCTCTGCCGGTCGGCGTGCCCATCGCTGATCGCTTGCTCGACCTCAGCACGAATAAGCCGTCGTTGGCGCAGACGCCGTTCGGCGTGGCGGGTCCAGATGAAGCGCTCGATAGTCATCGAGCCTCGACCCTACTCCGCCCTTGCGACGGTTCTGTCGCTTGCCCTCGCGCCACCTGCGCTCGTCACGGCACCAGCGATTAGCGCGCTCGCCGCGGCACTCGCGTTGCCCGTGCCACATACCGCCGTGGTATCGCGACAGGGCAAAACTGCAGTGGCACATCTTCTTCGCACCAAGCCTTCGCAGGTCTTGGACGTTCGGCCGGCAGGCGCGACTTCGCGCGCTGATTCTGCCGGCGAACATCCAAGCCTGCTCTGAGTATTAGGACAAAGTCCAAGCCCACAGCTAATTATTACGAAAGCCGAGCGGGTCGGGACGGAGCCCCGGGCCCGCTCCCCTCAAGCGGCGGCGCTGTGCGGTGTGCCGGGCGCGGGCAGCGCGTCGAGCACGGCTCGCGGCAGGCGCTTGCTGGCAGTCCAGATCTCCAGGGCGACGACCTCGTCGGTGCTCGCGTCGTGGTCGATCAGGCCCCAGCTGACCTCCGCTTCTCGACCTGCAAGGACATCGATTCGGAACTCATGAACCGCATGATCAGCCGAACCGGAGAGCGGAGGTTCACCTACCGCCGACCCGCCGGGGCGTGAACGAGCGCCGCCCCTGTGGCACGCTAAGGGGTTCCTTCTAAATAATTGTCGGGGAGTGCGAGGGTTTTGGCGGTCGGGGGCGTAGTCATGGGTCATCATGCCGGGGCCGATGGTCGACGAGAGCGCGATTCGGGAGCGGTGGCTGGTCGTAGAGGGGGCTTTGGATGAGCGGGGTCGTCGGATGTGGGCGGCGGCGGAGGCCTCTTCGCATGGGCGTGGCGGGATCGCGGCGGTTGTCCGCGCGACAGGGATCTCCGAGGCGACGGTCAGGCGCGGGATCGAGCAGGCGCACGGCGGCGATCATGCTCCAGCGGGTCGGGTCCGCAAGGCCGGCGGCGGGCGCAAGCGGATCGCGGAGCGCGAGCCGGGCTTGGAGCAGGCGCTCCTTTCGCTGCTTGATGGCGTTACCGCGGGCGATCCGATGTCGCCGCTTTTGTGGACGACGCTGACGCCGGAGCATCTTGCCCGGGAGCTGTGTGAGCAGGGGTTCACGGTGCACGCGAGCACCGTGCGCAGAATGCTCAAGGCAATGGGATTCACACTGCAGGCTAACCGCAAGAGCCGGGAGGGCTCAGACCATCCCGACCGCGACGCACAGTTCCGGCACATCGCGACGGTCACCGGGGCGGCGCTTGCGGCCAAGGAGCCGGTGATAAGTGTGGACACCAAGAAGAAGGAGCTGATCGGCGACTACAAGAACGCCGGCAGGGAGCTGCGCTCAAGCGGCCGTCCGATCCTCGTCAACACGCACGACTTCCCCGACGAGGAGGCCGGCAAGGCCGTCCCCTACGGCGTCTATGACATCGCCAGGGACGAGGGGTATGTCAGCGTCGGTGTCTCTGGCGACACCGCGCAGTTCTCGGTCGCGAGCATCCGCGCGTGGTGGAAGCACCTCGGGCGCAAGCGGTATCCGAACGCGAGGTCGCTGACGATCACCGCCGACGCCGGCGGCTCCAATAGCTACCGCATTCGTCTGTGGAAGACCGAGCTCCAAAAGCTCGCCGACGAAACCGGGCTCAAGGTCACCGTCTGTCACTTCCCGCCCGGCACCTCAAAGTGGAACAAGATCGAGCACCGCCTGTTCAGCTACATCTCGATCAACTGGCGCGCAAAGCCCCTCGTCAGCCGCCAGGTCGTGATCGACCTGATCACCGCGACCACCACCAGCACCGGCCTGAAGGTCTACGCCCGCCTTGACGAGAACACCTACCCCACCAAGATCAAAATCACCGACGAGCAGTTCGCCACCGTGCAAATCGAGCGAGACGAGTTCCACCCAGAGTGGAACTACACCGTAGTGCCGACAGTTAATTAGAAGCGACTCCTAAGCACCAGCCGGGACCCATGATGGCGGCACCGCTCGCCGATCGCTTGGGGCTCTCCGGACATGGGTTCCGCTCAACTGCCTGGCGTGGTCAGGAACGCGCGTGCCGGCAGCACGAACCGTCGTGCTGGCGCGGCCTGTAGTGGGGCGTCGGCGCGCGAGCCGTGCAGCCCGTGGCTGCGCGTGGACGGCGCGGTGGAGTCCGCGATGCCGTCGTGCTCGGAGATCCAGCTCAGGATCGCGGCCGACTTTGCGCCCTCGGCGAGGATCACAGAGCGCTCGATCACCATCCCCCCGGAGGCATGCGGACGGGCCAGGCGTCTGACCACGGCTTCTGTCGTGTCTGTTTCATCTGTTGCCGTCTGTGTCATCTCTATCTCCCTCTCGATCGCAGCTCGATGTGGCCGATGTCCGGCAGCTCGCAATCGCGGTCTGCGATCCGGGTGCAGGTCAAGCAAGGTGGTGAGCAGTTGTAGTGGGGTGCCCGCTGCCCATGCCTGGGGGCGGGAAGCGGTTGAGTAGGCGACGGGGACGGATGTGACCGCAGCCGGATAGCCGGCGAAGACCTCGGGCAGGCGGTGCTCGAAGTGCGGCGCCGCGGAGAGCATTGCGGCGGCGATCGTGACTGCTTGCTCGCGGTGGCCGTAGCGCGCGAGGCCGGCGACGATCAGCGAGTTCTCGTGTGGCCACACGGTTCCCGGTGTGGTAGCCGAGGGGGTTGTAGCCGGCCTCGCCGGCGCCGAGCGTCCTCACGCACCAGTCGGAGTACAGCTCGCTCTCGAGCAGACGGTCGGCCGTAGTGGCTGCCTCACGGTCGTCGAGCAGGCCCGACCACAGCAGGTGGCCGATGTTCGAGGTCAGGCTGTCGACCTGACGCTTCTCGCCGTCGAGCGCCACAGCGTGGCATCCGCGCTCGGGCATCCAGAAGTCGCCGTGAAAGGACGCCTGCAGGTCGCGCGCCTGCAACTCCAGGCGTTCAGCGAATGCGCGGTCGCCCCACACCTCGCGCGCCAGACGAGCCGCGCGACATCGCGCGTCGTACACGTAGCCCTGGATCTCGCAAGTGGCGATCGGGCCGCGTGGGAGCGTGCCGTCGGCGAACTGGATCGCGTCCCAGCTGTCCTTCCAGCACTGGTTGATGAGGCCGGTTACGGAGTCTCGGCGCGAGTACTCGACGTACCCGTCGCCACCGGCGTCGCCGCTGTCCTCGATCCATGCGAGCGCCGCGCGGGCGTCCGGCTCGAGCGCTCGCACCAGCTCGTCGTCGCCGGACCAGCGGTGGTACTCATCGAGGAGGATCAGGCACAACGGCGTGGCGTCGGCCGATCCGAAGTACGGCGAGTGCGGGCGCTCGCCCTTGGCGGTCAGCTCGCCGAAGCGCAACTCGTGCAGGATCTTTCCGGGCTTGCGTTCGTGAAAGTCATCGCGATCATCCGCTTGGGCTGCGGCGAGCACCCGCAGCGTAGTTGACGCCAACTCCGGCAGGTAGGGCTCCTGCTGGTCCAATCCGAGCAGCTCGAGCGGCTTCTCACTGGCCAGCTGTACCCAGCGAGATAGGAAACGAGTGTCCTGGCAGAAGAACCCGTGATCGCGGCCTTCGTCATCGCGCATGTCGCCGAGACGGTCGCTGACCACGAAGGTGCTGCCGTCGAGGACGCTGAAAGTGCGCTCAGACAAGCGCCATCGTCGCCTCTCGCGGGCGGGTGGCGGCACGGTAGGCGGCCTCGTAGGCACTGGCCACGACGTTGACGTCGCAGTGCTCGGCGACCCATGCCCGGCAGTCACGCGCGGAGATGCTCTCCAGACGCCCGACAGCCGCAGCCATCGTCGTCTCGTCCTCGACGAGAAAGCCAGTCCGCCCGTCGATCACTAGCTCGCTCGCTGCCCCCGCGGGGAACGCAATGACTGGAGTTCCGCATGTCAGCGCCTCGACCATCACCATGCCGAAGGGCTCCTCCCAGCTGATCGGCATCAGCAGTGCGCGGGCGCCGGCGAACACCGAGCGCTTTAGTGACCCGCCGACCTCGCCGAGAAAGCGGACACGGTCGCCGTCGATGTGGGGTGCCACCTCGCGGTCGAAGAAAGCCTGCTGGCCGGGTTGGATGACGCCGGCGAGCACAAGCGGCACGCCTGCCACGCGGGCGGCCGCGATGGCGCGGTGTGGTCCCTTCTCCACGGTCATCCGGCCGATCCAGAGCACGTAGTCCTGCTTGTGCTCCTGCATCGGCCATCCCTGCACGTCGATTGGGTTCGGGATCACCGCCACGCCGGCCAACCCCTCGGGCGCCGTGGCGCGCTGGGCGCGGCTGATGGCCACCAGCGTCGCCTTGGACTCGTGTCGGGTGTAGAACGCGGAAGTGGCCGGCGTGAACTGCCCGTGCAGCGTGTGCACCATCGGAGTGGCGAGACGGTCTGCCATGCCGAGGGCTGTGAACCCACAGTGATCGTGCACGACGTCGAAGCGCGAAGCGCCACACGCTTGATCGATCGCGGCAAACGCCCGCGCCACATGGTCGACCTCATAGAGCGACCGCTCGATCTCATCAGGGTGGGCCTCATCGAGCAGCGTCACCACACGCGCGTTCGATGTCGACCCGGGGGCACAGAACAGGGTCACCTCGTTGCCGCGCCGCACGAGTGCATCGGTCAAAACGCTCACCACCGACTCCACCCCGCCATAGCCCGGCGGTGGAACCGAGATCCATGGCGGGGCGAGCATCGCCACGCGCAGGTGCGGCCCGCCCTTACCGCCATCCCCGAGCGGCCGTGTGCGATTCGGTGCGCGCTCGGGCGGGACGCGACGTGGTCTGCGGCCGGCGAGGACTTCGGCAACGGCTGGCGGCGAGCTCACGCGCTGGCGGCTACCGGCCCGCGGCCTCTGAGGTTGAACTGCCAGTTGGCGAGCGGGAGCAGGAAAAGCGCAGCTCCGAGCAGGATCAGGATGAATCCGGCAAGGGTGGCGATGCTGCCGATGACCGACCAGCCCCAGGCGTTGAGCAATAGGCCATTCAACGTCTCGCCGGTGAACAGGGTGGTGCGTGGCTCATGCCGGCTCGTAGCGGCGGGAGGGGCTGACATGTCGGTAGGCGTCGCGCCGTTGCCGGTAGGCGCAGCCGACGGGTGCGGCAGAACTGAGCTTGACACGAAGAGTCTCGTTTCGATGGGTGCGCGTAGCTCATTAGTTGAGGCACGTCGCTATACGTACACGACCACCATAACATGAAATATGAATCTAGAGTTGGTAGTCTATCTTTATGGTGGTCGGAGAGACACGTTGGGCATTCCTAACCAATCACGCCCAGATCCTGGTCTGCATAGCCGATGAGCCTGGGGTCCGCCTGCGCGACATCAGTGAGCGCGTCGGGATCACCGAACGAGCCGCCCACCGCATCGTCGCCGAGCTCGCCGATGCCGGCTACATCACACGCAAGCGCACGGGTCGCCGCAATGCCTACCTCATCCACACCGACCTCCCACTTCCAGACGCGCATGCACGCAACCAGAAGGTCGGCGACCTACTCGCCATCCTCGCCCGCCCGAGCGAGCAACTCCATCCATACTCGAAAGCACCACCGGCTGAGGCCGTTGACGCAACCTCAGCCCGAGCGGAGTCTCGAGGTCAGGCGACCAGCTCGAGAAGGTCGGCCCAAGTCTGATCGAGCGGAGCGCCAACCCAGACGACGAGCGCGGCCTGCTCGTCGGACTGATCCTGGCTTGTTTGGAGCTCAGGAGCCCGTGGCGTTGTATTCATCGTCGGTGACGTGCTCACCCCATGTGACCACGTTGCCCTGTTCGTCTGCTTGTTGCATCGCGATGTGGGTCATGAAGCGGTTGGGTGCGGCGCCGTGCCAGTGGTTCTCGCCGGGCTCGAAGAACACGCGGTCGCCGGGGCTGATGATCTCGATCGGTCCGCCGTGGCGTTGGCAGAGGCCGATGCCCTCGGTGACGTAGATGGTCTGGCCGTTGGGGTGGGTGTGCCACGCGGTGCGAGCGCCGGGGGTGAAATGGACGCTGGCGGCCCCCACGCGAGAAGGCTCAGAGGGTGTGGCGACGGTGTCGATGTAGACGGCGCCGGTAAACCAGTCGCCAGGTCCGGGGGTGGTCTCGATGGAGTTCCTGGTGATCTTCACGTCGTTCTCCTTGGGTGTCGGGTGTTGCTACGCAGCTATGGCCTGCTCGTGAGTGCGGGCAACCGGGCAAGCCGGATTGTCGCTCGTCGGGGAGACTTGGTTGACGGTTGCCGCTCAGGGGCTTCGACGGTCTTGCGGGAGTAGGTGATCAGCGGCTCCACGCGTCGTTTGCGACAGGATGAGCTCACGCCGGTACTCGCTGACCAACAAGACATCAGGAGGACTCGTGAAGATAGAAAGGCTGAACGTCGGCTGGTTCACTGCGGCGGCCGGGATTTTCCGCGCGGGCGATGATATGGATCGAACGATCCGCTATCCCGTGCTCGCCTACGTGATCGAGACAGAGACCGAGCGGATCTTGATTGACACGGGGCTGAACCCCGCCGCCATCGCCGACCCGGCCGCGTACTACGACCGGCCGGATGTCTTCGCGGTGTCCACCCCCGAGCAGGAGCAGAGCGTCGCCGATCAGCTCGACGTGGGCACGCTGACCAAGGTCGTGTTGACGCATTTGCACTGGGACCACGTCGGCGGCTTGCGGCTGATCCCGGCGTCCGTATCCGTGGTGATCCAGCGCGCCGAATGGGAGGCCGGCCACGACGATGCGGCGGTGCAGCGCAACTTCTTTTTGCCGCGTGACTACGCCGAGGACAGCCGTGAGGTGATCCTGATCGACGGCGACCATGATCTCCTCGGCGATGGCAGCATCGAGCTCATGCTCACGCCGGGGCATACCCCCGGGCACCAGTCCGTCCGCGTCGGTGACCTCGTGCTCGGCATCGATGTCGCACACTTCGCATCGGGTTTGGACGACCACCGCTTTCCGGTCTTCGCCGACGATCACGAGCAGCAGGGACGCTCCGCCGAACGCTTGCGCGCAATGCGTGACGCCGGCTTCACCGTAATCCCCGGCCATGACCCCGACATTCTGCACCCGGGGGTCGTGACGGCTTGACGGCCCGAGCCGCCTGGACGACTCCCCGGAGACTCAGCTGGGAAACGGCTCGGGCACGCGTGCGCCGGGCACGTAGCTGTCCTCCGACTCGAGCATCGCGCGCAGTTGCGAGCGAAACTCTGGGTTGTCTTCGTGGCCGTGCACGGCGGCGGCGTGCGCTGCCGCGGTGGCGATGACCTCGTCCTCCTCGCCGATGATCGTCAGCGAGCAGTTGTTGTCGCTCTCGAAGCGACGGCAGTCAGCGATCATGCGTCCCATCTAGCTCACCTCTCAGTGGTGGAATTGAAGAAGATCCCGTCTCGTCGAGTACGTGGTGGCTCTGTCCTCGGTGGACCGCATTGAGATGCCTCCTCGCTCGCGGGACGTCCTGCCCGCGCTATTCTTACCTACCAGTAGGTAGACTGTCAAGTCCGGCTCGAACTCCTATTGCCCTATCAAATCCCGGTATAGATAGATAGATAGATGGCGGCGACACGCTTGCGAAAGCAGACGGACACGGCGCAGCGGATCCTCGATGTCTCCGAGCGACTGGTGCAGAGGCGCGGCTTCAACGGCATCAGCTACGCGAACGTCGCGGCCGAGTTGAGCATGACGAAGGCGAGCTTGCATTACCACTTCCCCGGCAAGGCCGAGCTGGGCGAGGCGCTGATCGTGCGCTACGCGGCGCGCTTCGCGGACGCTCTGCAGGAGATCGACCGCCGCGTCGCTGATGCGCGCGGGAAGCTCAATGCCTACGCGGGCCTGTATGCCGACGTGCTGCGCGGAAAACGCATGTGCCTGTGCGGGATCCTCGCGGCCGAATACGAAACCCTGCCAACCCCGATGCGCAAAGCCACAATCCGCTTCTTTGACGACAACGTGACCTGGCTGACACGTGTGCTCGCACAGGGCCACTCAGATAAGACCCTCACGTTCGACGGCTCCCCAAGCGACGCGGCCCAGGCCATCCTCAGCGGCCTGGAGGGAGCCATGCTCGTCTCACGACCCTACGGCGACCTGGAGCGATTCCAGTCCGCTGCGGCCCGCCTACTCGCCAGCCTCACCAGCTAGCCCGCAGCCTCACCGGCTAGCCGGCAGGCTCACTCAGGGCTTGGATTCCTGACGGCCAAGAGCAAGCCGGCCCCGGTCGGCACAATCGCTTCGCTGGCGCGCTCGTCAGAGGCGATCAGCGAGCGGAATGCGCTGACCTCATCGGCATGGGACAGCACGTTATCGACGGCCAGCAGGCCTCCGCGTCTCAGCACGCGCACCAGGTCCGGCCAATAGTCGGCGTAGGCGGTCCGTTCGCCATCCAGGAAGATCATGTCCAAGCTCTCGTCGGGCGTGTTGCGCAGACTTACCCCGGCGTCCTCGACGCGTAGCTCTACCAGCTCGCGCAAGCCGGCGCGGTCGAGGTTCTGCGCGGCCAGAGCGCTGCGGTCAGCGTCGAGGTCGACACTGACGAGATGGCCGCCAATGCTGCGGATGGCGTCGGCGAGCCACAGTGTCGAGTAGCCATTGGATGTGCCGATCTCCAGTAGCCGTCGTGCGCCGGCTGCCCGCACGAGGACGGCCAACACTTGAGCGCTATCGGGCTCTAGGTTGCGCAGGCGCTCGAGCCGGTCGGCCTTGCCGGCGTCGTGCTCGGTGCCGTAGCGATGCAACTCATCCAGGACAGCTACCAGCGCGTCGTCCATCGCTTCCTCTCGTCTAGGGGTGCCGGAGCCGGCCACATGGCCGGCGGAGGTGGGCCCCCTCCGGCCGGAGGCCGGACCACATCATGGTGCCGGAGCCGGCCACATGGCCGGCGGAGGTGGGCCCCCTCCGGCCGGAGGCCGGACCACATCATGGTGCCGGAGCCGGCCAGATGGCCGGCGGAGGTGGGTCCCCCCGGCCGAAGGCCGGACCAAGTCATAGGTGCCGGAGCCGGTCACATGGCTGGCGGAGGTGGGTCCCCCCGGCCGGAGGCCGGACCACATCATCCAGGATCGCCCAGCATGCGTGAGCCGTCACGTGGCGACGGTCGAAGATCCATGGGATCTTCGACCGGTCCAGCGCCGTGTATCGATCCCACCCACCCCGCATCCGGACGCGCCGATCTTTTTGTTAGGCGCTCCAACGCCGGCGGTAGCCTGCGACCTCCAGGATCCGCGTCGTCCTGACCGGTGGTCGAATTGTGTCGCTCGGGGCATCTGCCCAGTCTCGGCATCCCTGCCCCGACTATTGCTGACCAACCCCGACTACCAACCCGGCTGTTATGACTCACGACGCTTAGACGAGGGTTGCGTCAGGAGTGGTGATGACCCGCAGGTGGTCCTCTGTGCCGGTGATGGCCAGGAGGCGCTGGATCTGCTGCGAGCCGCGGGTTATGGCCAGCTCTCCTCCGTGCTCCTGGAGACGCTCATGCGCAGCGAGGATGATCCGCAGGCCTGTGGAGTCGATGAACTGGAGCTCTTGGAGGTCGAGCACGACGATCGCCGCCGCCTCGATCTCGGCGCTCTCGAGCTTGCTCTGAAGGAGCGGTGCGCTGGCCATGTCGAGTTCGCCGTGGAGGCTGAGCACAGTCCTGTCCAGCTCCTGGCGAACGTCGATCCGAAGCTGGTCCTGAGGAGCCCCCACAACAGGGATGTTAGCGTGCAGTTTTACGCTTGGTGAGGCTTGGCAGGGGATAGGTGCAGGGCCAGCAGCGCGATGTCGTCGCGCAGTCTGCCTTCGACATGCTGAAGGACGGCCTGCTCTATGTGCTCCAGCAGGCCGGTGAGGGTCAGGCTGGGCGCCTGTCGGCACAGCTCCAGCAGTCCGTGCTCGCCGAGCTGCTCGATCGATCGGCCTGCCTCCGGCACGCCGTCGGTGTAGAGCAGGAGCGTCTCGCCGCGGTGCAGCTCAGCTGCGCTTTCTTTGATCTCGATCGGGTCGAGCACGCCGAGCAGCGTGCCGGGGTGGCCGATTGGCGTGGCGGCTCCGCTGGCGCTGATGAGCAACGGCGGCGGGTGTCCAGCGAGGGCTACGGTGAATCGCGCGTGAGCGTGATCATCGGCTGCGGGCGCCAGCATGACCAGGCAGACGGTGCAGAGATCTGCCCCGGGAGGCTGGCGGCGCAGCGCCTGATGGAGCGTGCCGAGCATCTCCGCGGGTGACTGGCCTCCCGTGGCGGCGGTGCGTAGCGTGTGGCGCGCGAGCGCGGTTACGCTGGCCGCGCGCGGGCCCTTGCCGCAGACGTCGCCGATCACGAGCATCCAGCGGTCCGCGTCGTATGGGAAGACGTCGTAGAAGTCGCCGCCGACCTCGTTCAGCTCGCCGGCCGCGGAGTACAGCGCCTGTATCTCGGCCCCGGGGATCTCGGGCAGGGACTCCGGCAAGAGTGCTCGCTGGAGGGTATGGGCGATACGTGTGCGCTCGGTATACAGGCGGGCGCTTTCGATGGTGGTGCCGGCGCGCCGCCCGAGCCTCTCGGCCAGCGCCAGATCGGCGTGTGAGAGCCTGCGCGTGGACCCGGTGCAGACCAGCGTGATCGCCCCAATCGTTCGCGCCGGGGCGGCCAGCGGGACGATGATCACGTCGATCGCCCCGATCGCCTCCAGCAGCGCCAAGTGCTCGCTGTCGCGGGCATAGGTGGCGAGCGCTGCGGCGTCGATGTCCGTGTAGATGCGCGCTTCTCCGCTGCGGATCACCTCGGGCACGCCCAGCGGCTCGTCCAGCGCGGGACGATAGCTCTGGTCTAGTCGTTGCGCCAGCGTCAGCATGCTCGGATCGCTGTGATGGACCGCCACGCGTTCGATCTCACCGCTCTCGCTCAGCACGTCGACCGCGCACCAGTCCGCGATCTGCGGGACGGCCAGGCGCGCGACACGTTGCAGGGTCTCTGCATAGTCCATCGAGGAGGCCAGCACGCGGCTGGCCTCGGCCATGAAGCTCTCCGCCAGCTGCGCACGCTTGACCTCGGTGATGTTCTCGAAGACATTGACCGCGTAGAGGATGCGTCCGGTCTCGTGGTCGGCGATTGCTGAGGCACGCACGATCAGCCAGCGCTCCTCTCCGGTGGCGCGGACTACGTTCCTCACGAGCAGTGGCTCGGGCTGCTGCTCGCCGGCGAACAGCCGCCGTCCGGGCATGCGCTCCAGATCGAGCTCTTCTCCCTGCTCGTCTGAGACGAGGAAGCGCGGCATGATCGTCCCCGGCCGCGCGCTCGTCAGCTCCTCGGGAGTGTCGGCGCCAAGGAGATCGGCGGCGGCCTGGTTGGCGAAGACGGTCTGCCCGTGCTCGTCGACCACGGTGATCGCCTCGGCTAGATTGACGAGGATCGCCTCCAAGCGCTGCTCGGCACCGTGGAGGTCGGAGAACAGGCGAGCGTTGTCGATCGCGAGCGCTGCCCGTCGCGCCAGCTCGCAGACGAGGTCCAGGTCCTCCTCGCCGTAGGGTTGCCCGTCGTCGAATCGCAGCACCGACAGCGCGCCGAGCGTGCGACCACGCGCTAGCAACGGCGCGACCACCGCCGAGCGGTAGCCATTGTCGATCATGAACCGCGCGTGCTCAGAGCCCTGCGCGAAGGAGCTCAACAACATGCTCGTCATCTCTGGCAGCAGTTCTGGCTCCCCGCTGCGGATGACCCGTGCGACCGGATGTTCGCCACCCGGATCGAGCGGGTGTCTCGAGCGCAGCTCCTCCAACCCATGGGCGATTCCGTCCCGTGCTGCGGCGACCGCCACATCCCTGATCGAGCCGTCGTCATCGCGCAGGTCGATCACGCAGAGATCCGCCAGTCTCGGCACGGTGAGCTCGGCGACCTGGCCCATCGTCGTCGTCAGATCCAGGGAGCTCGACAGCACCGCTCCGGCCTTGACCAGCAGGCCCACGGCGGGGTCGCTCACCAGCTGCGCATCGACCCCGATCGGCTTCCCCTGTGATCTAGACATCGCGTGTGCGCGGCATCCTTCATGGCTCCCCAGACCCACCGGTGAGATGTCCGGCTGGCCTCATTATCGCAGCATGATCGCTGTTGCGTGCTTGGCAGTGGCAGCTGATTTTGGGTCAAAATACATCCGGGGAGACGCGTGTTGGGGACGCGTCGGACGCGTATAAAGAGCGCGGCCCGGGTAAAGAAGTTGTGTGATCCAAGTAGATGGGACGGATGGGCCACGAGGGAGGTGGCCGATGACGAGTTCCGCGGGCAAGACGATCGGCTCTGTGTGGACCTGGCCGCTCGCGCTGCTCGTCGGTGCGATCCTTGCTGTCGCGGCGCCAGCCGCGCAGGCCGCCGGGTTCGGCGTGGCCAAATTCGAAGCCGGAACCTGTAACGGCAATGAAGCAGAAGTCAAAAGCTGCGAATACACCAGCCCTCATAGCGTGTTCTACACGCAGGCCGCGGGACATCCGCCGTGGGGTCTGACGGGCGTTGAACTTGCCCACGAAGGCTCTGGTAGTGGCAGGGTCCCTCGAGGGAAACCGCTGAAGCGCCTCCGCGTCGATGTCCCGTCCGGCCTCGCCGCGGACCCACAGACGCTCGAAACCTGTACGCGGAAACAGTTCGAAGCGAACCCCAAACTCTGCCCAGTCTCAAGCGAAGCGGGTTTCGTCGAACTGGAAGCGGTCGTCGAAGTTATCCCTGGGGCGCCAGTGCTCGCGCCGCCGCTGACCGGCAAGGTCTACAACCTCGACCAGGAACCGGGATTGCCGCTGTTGTTCGGCATCGCCGTCGAAGGAGCCTCGCCGATCGTCTCAGCGGTGCACCTGATCCTGGAAGGCCACGTCAGCTGGGCGAAAGAACCAGCCCTGGAAGCCAGGGGGATCCCCTCTGGTGACTTCCACGAGTACTTCGAAATCAACAACATCCCACCAGAAGTGGAAGTTCTCGGGGGGCTCAAATCACTGCTCAAAACGTTGAAGTCGAAGCTGTTCTTCAACGGGCACGCCGGCAAGGGCAACTTCCTGACACTGCCGAGTGTGTGTGGCGCGCCCTCGCTGTCGACCTCTTACGTCGAAGTCGAATCCGACAACGGTGAAGTCGCCAGCACCCCCACAGTGCCGCCTGTCGGGATCGACGGATGCGGAAAAAACGTGCCCTTCGAACCGACTATCGAAGTGAAGCCGCAGACCTCACCGCCGACCTCCCAGTACGACCAGCCCGACGGCGCGATCACCGAAGTCAAAGTCCCACAGAAGGAAAGCTCGGGTGAAATCAATACCGCCGACATCGCTGAAGCGCACGCGATCTTCCCGGAAGGGCTGACGCTGAACCCATCGGCGGCATACGGCCTGGAAGCGTGCCTGCCGGCCAAGGTTCACTTCGAATCAAAGACGCCGGCGGAATGCCCGGCCGGCTCGAATATCGGCAAAGTCAAGATCGAAACAGACCTCCCGCCCTCCTCGCTCACCGGCAGTCTCTACCTGGGAGCTCCGAAAGGCCTGCCGATAGCCGGTCCTCCTTACACCGTCTATGTCGTCGCCGAAAGTAGCTACGACGTCGGCGTCAAGGTCGAAGGAACAATTCAGCCCGACGCGAGCACCGGCAGGCTGACGGCCAACTTCGAAAACACCGCGGAACACCCGTTCAACCTGCCGCAGCTCCCGTTCAGCAGCGTGATCCTCGAATTGAACACGGGTGCACGAGCGCCGCTTGCGAATCCGCTGAACTGTGGCGGCGCGAAGACGGAAGCCGACTTCGTCGCCTACTCCGGAGAAGAAATCCTCAAACAGTTCACGCCGTCATTCGCCTTCCCCACCACGGGTTGTCCCAACCCAATCCCGTTCTCGCTCACCCAGAGCACTCAGAGCGCGAACGCGACCGCCGGCGCCTACAGCTCATACGCCTTCAATCTGAACAGGACAGACGGCCAGCAATACCTCTCACGGGTGCTCACCACCATCCCGGCCGGTCTGCTCGGCGCGATTCCCTCGGTGCCGCTGTGCGGCGAACCGCAGGCCTCGAAAGGAGAATGCGCCGCGACCAGCCAGATCGGCACCGCCGAGGTGACTGCCGGGGCGGGCTCTGAACCGTATGAATTTTCGGGTCAGGTCTTCCTCACGGGTCCCTACGACAACGCCCCCTACGGGCTCTCGATCCCGGTACGCGTCGAAGCGGGACCGTTCAACTTCGGCACAGTCACGACCCGGGCGACGATCAACGTCGACCCGCACACCGCGCGCGTGACCGTGTCCACTCCGTCGCCGGGTACGCCAGGTGCGCTGCCGACGATCGTGGGCGGCGTGCCGGTGCGGCTGAAGACCCTGAAAGTCGAAGTCAACCGACCCAACTTCATCTTCAACCCGACCAACTGCGGGCCGCTGGCGACGGAATCGACATTGACTTCGACGTTCGGCGCGACCCAGGGCCTGTCGAGCCCATTCCAGGTCGGCAACTGCGGCGCGCTCGCGTTCAAACCGTCGCTCGAGACCTCGACCAGCGCAAAGACCTCCAAACTGAACGGCGCGAGCCTGCAGGTGACCCTCACCCAGCCGGCGCACGAGGCAAACATGAAGTCGGTATTCGTGGAACTGCCGAAGCAGCTGCCGTCACGCTTGACGACGCTGCAGAAAGCGTGTCCGGAAGCGACGTTCGCGGCGAACCCGGTCAGCTGCCGCCCGTTGGGCTCAGAAGTCGGGACGGCCACCGCGGTGACCCCGGTGCTGCCGGGCTCGCTGAGCGGATCGGCCTACCTCGTCTCGCACGGGGGGCAGGCGTTTCCCGATCTCGACATCGTGCTCGAAGGCGACGGCGTGAAAGTGATCCTGACGGGGAACACGAAAATCACCAATGGGATCACGAGCTCGACGTTCGCGGCGATCCCGGATGTGCCCGTCACGAGCTTCGTGCTGAACCTGCCCGTCGGCCCTCACTCGGCGCTGACCGCGAATGGGAGCCTCTGCCTCAGACCGCTCCAGATGCCGACGACGATCACGGCTCAGAGCGGGGCGCGGATCGAGCAGAGCACGCAGATATCTGTGGCTGGCTGCCCGTTCGGGAGCTTTGGCCACAAGCTCAGGATCGTTCGTCACAAGATCGTCGGTCACACCCTCGTCCTTGAGATCCAGTCCCTCGCCGCGGGACGCATCAGTGTGAAAGGGAAGGACTTGCGAACGGTCTACAGGCGCCTGCGGAAGGCTGTGACGGTCACGCTGAAGGTTCCACTCTCGCGTAACGGACAGAGGACGCTGCACAGGCGCCGCAAGCTGAAGGTCCGAGTACGAGTGGGGCTCGTGCCCAAGCAGAAGGGCGAATCCAACTCGGCGGCGTCCGTCACCGTCACCTTCCGCTCCTGACGCTGCCTACTTCCTGACGCTGCCTAGGTGTAGCTCCTAGGTGGCAAGCGCCCCGGCAAGCTCTGCGGCGAGATCCATCACCTCGACACCGGCAGCCGTGCTGACCTCGGCCTCCGGCGCCGCGACCACGCGGTTGCGCCCGGCGCGCTTAGCCTCATACAGGGCCTCGTCTGCCGCCTTGAACAGGGAGTCGTAGCCGACCTGTGCTCCGCGAGCCGCGCTCACGCCGAGTGAGATCGTGACCGGAATGCCCGTGGGCCGCGCGTCCTCGATCGCTGTGCGCAGTCGCTCGGCCGTGTGGCGGCCATCTCTCAGCTCGATTCCTGGGAGCACGATCAGGAACTCCTCGCCGCCGAGGCGGTAGACGAGCTCGAAGGAGCGCAGTCGCTTACGCAGCTCGTAGGCGACATCGCGCAGGGCGGCGTCGCCGCGGTCGTGACCGTGCTCGTCGTTGATCGCCTTGAAGTTGTCGACATCGCACAGCACGAGGCAAACGGGCTGGTCGGTTAGTCGCGCCTGGTGGGAGAGCTCGGCGAAGCGGGGGGCGAGTGCGTGACGGTTGAGCAGCCCCGTCAACGGGTCGAGGATTGCCTCGTCGCGGTGGTGCAGCTCCGCCGCCTCGAGCGCCCATACGATCGAGACGACCACGGCGAGCAGCGCGAGCGTGGCGATCACGGGGACCGGATCGTTGATCGTCCAGTCCGGGTGCACGCCCAGGGTGGTGGCGAGAATCAGGCAGACTGTGAGCACGAGTCCGGCGACCACGACCTGGGGGCGAAAGCGCGCGGCGACCATTCCTGCGGGCAGCACCAACCAAGGGAGCATCGGACTGCGCGGGCCACCGCTCAGGGTAACCCCGCCGCCGAGCAGCACCAAGGTGACCAAGATCGCGAAGGCGCTGACGCGCTCGGGATGGGCGCTTGAATGAATCCGGCGCTCCACGTTGAGAAAGTTGAGCGCGGAGAGCGCGAACAGGCCGAGTGTCCACCAGCCGATCCATGGAGCCGAGATGACCAGCGCGGCTCCGACTGCGCCGGAGCCGACCCGGCGGATGATGCGCACGCGCTCGCTGGCGTCGACGACGCGGTTGCGGTCGAGCTCCGTGGGACATAGCCAGGACCCCTCGGTCATACATATGTCTCGGTCACCGCGCGCGCGTGCTTGAGGCGACCGCGCGCCGCGCAGACGATTGTCGATCAGGTGTTCGCCTGCTGGAATCCGACGGATTATGAGCCCGCATTAGCCCGCATTAGCCCCGTTCGTTCGCTCGTTCGCTCGTTCGCCCGTTCGCTGGGACTTTTCGGCGCGCTGCGTACGCTTGCTACATGCCTATCGACCCTTTGCCCACGGTACGTGAGATTCTTGGCGCCCGGATCGGCGAGGAGCTCGAGCTCAACGACCGCTATCTGAACCCGCAGATGGGGCGAATCTTGCGGACGCTCGGGTTCGACAAGGCCTGGACGGGCGGCGAGGGCGCGCACCTGATCGACTCCGGCGGTGAGCGGTATCTCGACCTGTTCGGGGGGTATGGAGTGTTCGCGATCGGCCGCAACCACCCGGAGGCGATCGCCGCGGTCACGGAGACGATGCAGGCGCGCACGGGCAACCTGCCGCAGCTCGGGGTGACGCTGTTGAGCGGGGTGCTGGCCGAGCAGCTGCTGGCCCGCGCGCCGGGGAGCGTGGCGGCGATGGTGCCGGCGAACACGGGGACCGAGGCGGTCGAGGCGGCGATCAAGCTCGCCCGATCCGCCACCGGCCGCCCGCGCATCCTCTACGCCGAGCACGCTTTTCACGGGCTGACGCTCGGGTCGCTGTCGCTCAACGGGAACGAGGAGTTCCGTGCCGGGTTCGGCCCGCTGCTGCCGGGCTGCAATCCCGTTCCGTGGGGCGATCTCGACGCGCTGGAGCACGAGCTCACGCATGGCGGTGTCGCCGCGTTCGTGGTGGAGCCCGTGCAGGGCAAGGGCGTCAACCTGCCGCCCGCGGGCTACTTGCAGGGAGCCCAGGCGCTGTGCCGCGCCGCGGGGGCGTTGTTCGTCTGCGATGAGGTGCAGACCGGGATTGGGCGTACGGGACGGTTCCTCGCGCTGGAGCACTGGGGGCTCGAACCGGACATGGTCTGTCTGGCGAAGGCGCTGTCCGGGGGCTTGGTGCCGATCGGCGCGGTGCTGGTGTCGCGCGCGGCGTTCGACAAGGTGTTCGACGGTATGGAGCGCGCCGTGCGTCACGGGTCGACGTTTGGCGGCAATGACCTGGCGGCCGCCGCGGCGCTGGCGACGCTGCGCGTGCTGGACGAGGAGGACCTGATCGCTCGCGCCGAGCGCCTGGGCGCGCTGCTGCTGGAGCTGACCACTCCGCTTGTCGAGCGTTACGAGGTCGTCACGGACGTGCGTGGGCTGGGGCTGATGTGGGCGATCGAGTTCGGGCCGCCCTCGGGCACCGCGGCCCGCAGGATCTGGAACACGGTTGAGCATCGCCAGCCGGGACTGTTCTCCCAGCTGATAACTGTTCCCCTCTTCCACGATCACCACATCTTCTGCCAGGTCGCGGGCCACCGGATGAACGTCATCAAGGCCCTTCCCCCGCTCGTGATTGAAGCGGAGGAGATCAGGCGCTTCGCCGCCGCGCTGGAGGAGACGATCGCCGCCGCTGAGCGCTATCCGTCCGCGCTGATGCGCTTTGCTCTGCGCATGGGGCCCCGCGCGGTGCGTACGCGAAGCTGATCGCCCCGATCCCGACCCGATCGCCCCGATCCTGGTCCCGGTTCCGCCTCGATCCTGATCGCGAGCCACGCAGCGGTTGCCGGGTGGTATCCGGATGGCGCGGGCGCATGGATACCCTGTCGGGCCGTGCTCATACCCAGAGATGACATCAGGAACGTCGCGATCGTCGCCCACGTCGACCATGGCAAGACGACGCTGGTCGACGCGATGCTGTGGCAGTCCGGTGCGTTCCGGGTCGGCCAGGACGTGGCCACCAGGGTGCTGGACTCGATGGATCTCGAGCGCGAGAAGGGGATCACGATCCTCGCGAAGAACACGTCGCTGCGCTACAAGGACGTCAAGCTGAACATCATCGACACGCCCGGGCACGCGGACTTCGGCGGGGAGGTGGAGCGCGGGTTGACGATGGTCGATGGGGTTCTGCTGCTCGTGGACGCGTCAGAGGGGCCGCTGCCGCAGACGCGGTTCGTGCTACGCAAGGCGCTCGAGGCGAAGCTGCCGGTGATCCTCGTTGTCAATAAGGTCGATCGGCCCGACGCGCGCGTGGCGGAGGTGGTCGACGAGGTGTACGAGCTTTTCCTCGACCTCGACGCCGACGAGCAGCAGATCGACTTCCCGATCGTGTACTGCAATGCGAAGGCCGGCGTTGCGTCGTTGGAGTACGACGCCGGGCATCCAATCGAAGAGCGCGATCTCGCGCCGCTGCTGGATTTGCTGCTCGAGCGGATCCCTGCGCCGCTATATGACCCCGAGCACCCGCTGCAGGCGCTGGTGACAAACCTCGACGCCTCTCCTTATGTCGGCCGTCTCGCGCTCTGCCGCGTGCGGCACGGGAACATCAAAAAGGGCCAGCAGATCGCGTGGTGCCGCGCCGACGGAAGCATCCAGAAAGCGCAGGTCGCCGAGCTGTACGTGACCGACGCGCTCGATCGCGTCGACGCTGAGGAGGCGGGGCCGGGCGAGATCATCGCCGTGGCGGGAATCGCCGAGGTGACGATCGGAGAGACGCTGGCCGACCCGGACGATCCGCGGCCGCTGCCGGTGATCACGGTGGACGAACCGGCGATGTCGATCACGATCGGCGCGAACACGTCGCCGCTGGCTGGGAAAGACGGGAGCAAGCTGACGGCCAGGCAGATCGAGGCGCGCTTGCAGCAGGAGCTGGTCGGCAACGTCTCGCTGCGCGTCAACGAGACCGCCTGGGTGGGTGGGGCCCCATCATTCGAGGTGCAGGGACGCGGTGAGTTGCAGTTGGCTGTGTTGGTCGAGATCATGCGTCGCGAGGGGTTCGAGATGACGGTTGGCCAGCCGCACGTGGTCGAGCACCAGGTGGACGGCAAGCGCCACGAGCCCGTCGAGCGCCTGTCGGTCGACGTGCCCGAGGAGCACGTCGGCACGGTCACGCAGCTGCTGGCCGCCAGGAAGGGGCGGATGGAGCACATGATCAACCACGGGACGGGGTGGGTGCGGCTCGAGTATCTGGTGCCCGCGCGGGGGTTGATCGGCTTCAGGACGGAGTTCCTGACGGAGACGCGGGGGACGGGGATCATGCACCACGTGTTCGACCGCTGGGAGCCGTGGGCGGGCGAGCTCTTGACGCGTCAGAGCGGCGTGCTCGTGGCCGACCGCCGCGGCGCGACGGTGACCTTCTCGCTGTTCACGTTGCAGGAGCGGGGCTCGCTGTTCGTCGGCCCGGGGGAGGAGGTCTACGAGGGGATGATCATCGGCGAGAACGCGCGCTCGGAGGATCTGGACGTGAACCCGGTGAAGGAGAAGCACCTGACGAACATGCGCTCCTCGACCTCCGATGTTCTGGTGCGGTTGGACGCGCACCGCAAACTGACGCTCGACGAGGCCTTGGAGTTCGTACGCGAGGATGAGTGCGTGGAGGTCACGCCGGAGAACGTGCGCATGCGGAAGGTGGTTTTGGGTAAGACGGAGCGGATGAAGACCGCAAGGCAGGCGCGCAAATAACCGCCGGTTCTGACACGCTCGAGGCAGGCACAGGTACGCGCGCGGCGCCTGCGGGCGGACTATCGGCGCAGATCGAGCTCAGCGGTCTTGTCAAGTCCTTTCCCGGCCCACACGGCGAGCCGATCAGGGCGGTGCGCGGCATCGACGTGCGGATCACGGCAGGTGAGACGGTCGCGCTGTTGGGGCCGAACGGCGCGGGCAAGTCCACGACGATCGACATGCTGCTCGGCCTGCTCCCGCCCGATGCGGGCACGGTGTCGGTCTTCGGTCGTCCTCCCGCGCAGGCCGTCGCCGAGGGCGCCGTCGGCGCCATGTTGCAGACGGGAGCGCTGATCAGAGACCTGTCGGTGCGCGAGCTGGTCACGATGATGGCCTCGCTGTATCCCACGCCGCTCGACGTCGGGGAGGTGCTGGAGCTGACCGGCGCAAGCGGATTCGCTGACCAGCGCACCCAGAAGCTGTCCGGCGGACAGACTCAGCGCGTGCGCTCCGCGGTCGCGCTCGTCAGCAACCCCGAGCTGCTGGTGCTCGATGAGCCGACGAGCGCCATGGATGTGGAGGGGCGCCGCGCGTTCTGGACGACGATGCGCGAGTTCGCCGCTCGCGGTAAGACGGTCCTGTTCGCGACCCATTATCTGGAGGAGGCCGACGCCTACGCCGACCGCGCCGTGCTGATGGCGCACGGGAAGATCGTCGCCGACGGGCCGACAAACGAGATCAAGGCGATGGTGGGCACGCGTACGATCCGCGCGACGCTGCCGGGCTCCGATCAGGACGCGCTCACGGATCTGCCGGGCGTCAGCGGCGTCGAACGCCGCGGCGAAACCGCTACGTTGAGCTGCACTGACTCCGACGCGGCGATCAGGGCGCTGCTCGCCGCCTATCCAGACGCGCGCGACATCGAGATCGTCGCCGCAGGCCTCGAGCAGGCCTTCCTGGAGCTGACCGGCGACGACGAGCAGGCCCTGAGCCCTGGAGCCTCCGCGACCGCGAGATCGACCAGGGGCGCTGAGCGGTGAGCGGGCTCATCTACACCCGCTATGAGCTGCTGCGGACGCTGCGCAACCGGCGCTTCTTCATCCTGTCGCTGGGGTTCCCGTTAATCCTGTTCTTCCTCGTCGCGGGACCGAACCGCAACGTTCACGACTACAACAAAACGGGCATCTCGCTGCCGCTGTACTACATGATCGGATACGCGTCATTCGGGACGATGAGTGCGATGCTGTCCTGCGGCGGACGGATCGCCGCCGAGCGCGCGGTCGGCTGGAACCGGCAGCTGCGGATCAGCCCGCTGTCGGTGCGGAGCTACTTCCGCGCGAAGGTGCTGACCGCGTACATGATGGCGCTGCTGAGCCTTGCCGCGCTGTACATCGCCGGGACCTCGCTCGGGGTCAGTCTGGCCGCGAGCGAGTGGTTGAAGATGACCGGCCTGATCCTCGTCGGCCTGATCCCGTTCGCCGCGCTCGGGATCCTGCTCGGGCACATGCTCACGCCCGACTCGATCGGTCCGGCGATGGGCGGCGGCATCTCGCTGCTGGCGCTACTCGGCGGGGCATTCTTTCCGCTCGGCAGTCACGGTTTCCTGCCCAACCTCGCGCAGTTCATACCCTCCTACTGGCTGGTTCAGGCCAGCCACGTCGTGGCGGTGGGTGGACACGCGTGGCCGCTGAAGGGTTGGATCGTGATGGCGGTGTGGACGATCATCCTCGCCCGGCTTGCCGCGCGCGCCTATCGACGTGACACGGGGCGCGTGTAGCGCCCGAGGCCCGCTGGAAGCAGACCCTGAAATACGTGCCCGACCGCCTGTCGTGTGCTGAACGCTGCCGATGTCGGCTCGCAGCGATAGTCTGCCGCGGATGAGCAGACCGACAAGAGTGCTCCGCGTCTTGCTGCTGGGCACATTCCTGACCTTGGCCACAGCCGCCACGGCTGCCACCGCGAGCGGTGCGACCGTGATCCACTTCCAGCCCGAGGGCCTGCCGCTGCTGCAGGCACAGCTCGGACATCGCGAAGTGCACGCGCTGACCTTCCACCCGACGCCGGCGCCGGGACACATCCATGTCTCGATGAACGACGGCCGGCACTTTACGGTCATCTACAACGTTTCTGAAGAGGCGCGGCTGATCGCGCTGGCGCGCGCGGGCGGCGCGCGCTACGTGGTCGCGACGGTCAAACGGAAAGCGGCCGCTAAGCCCGTGCATCACACGCTGCGATACATCGCCGGCGGGATCGTGGTGGTCGTGATCCTCGTGGTCGCCGCGGTGCTCTTGGTCGACCGCCGGCGCAAGCTGAATGAAGGGGATAAGGGCCCACCCGCCCCGCCGCCGGCGCCGCCGTCGGGCGACTCGACGTAGGGCGGCGTAGGGCGAGCGCCCGGACACGCCCGGGCCGTGGCCAGCGGCTGCTCAGAACCCTGTGTTTGTCTTCACGCGCTTGCGGTCCGCAGGATGCAGGCCGCCCTTCTTCGCGAGTGTCGCGCAGGCTTCGGCGATGTCGTTGCCAAGCGTGACGGTCATCGAGTAGCTGAGCGTCTGCTTGACGAGCGCGCGCATGATCTTGACGTGCTCGGCGTTGGGCGGGAGCGTATAGGCGGGCAGCATCCAGCCGCGCTCGGCGGCGAGCTGGGCGGCGACGTCGAACTCGTCGTAGTCGTGCTCGCCCGACAATTTGAACGCGACGAGCGGGAGCTGCTCCTCCTCCGCCGCGCCAATGATCTCGAACTCGCCGATTGCGGCGATCTCGCGCGCGAGCGTGCGGGCGTTGTACTTCATCGTCTCCATGATGTAGCGGTATCCCGAGTGGCCGAGGCGTGCGAAGTTGTAGTACTGGGCGAGCACCATCGAGGAACCGGTGGAGAAGTTCAGCGTGAAGGTCGCGTCGCGCTTGCCGAGGTAGTTCTCGTAGAACACGAGATCCTCCGCGAGGTCTGACTCCTCGCGGAACACGAGCCAGCCGATGCCGGGGTAGACGAGGCCGAACTTGTGACCGGAGACGTTGATCGAGCGGACCTGCTCCAGGCGGAAGTCCCACTTGCAGTCGGGATACAGGAACGGCCACACGAAGCCACCGCTGGCGGCGTCGACGTGCATGGGCACGTCCAGGCCTTGGTCGTGCTTGAGCCTCATCAGCAGGTCGTTGATCCCGCGAATGTCGTCGGAATGTCCCGTGAAGGTCGTCCCAAGGACAGCAGCGACGCCGATCGTGTTCTCGTCGATGTGCGGCTGGACGTCCTCGGGGCCGATCGTGTACTTCTCGGGCGCCAGTGGGACGATCCGCGGTTCGACGTCGAAGTAGCGGCAGAACTTCTCCCAGACGACGTGCACGTCCCCGCCGAACACGAGGTTGGGACGGTCGGTCGACTTTTTGGCCGCCTCGCGGCGCTCGCGCCACTTCCACTTCAGCGACAGCGCGCCAAGCATGATCGCCTCGGAGGACCCCTGCGTGCGCGCGCCGGTCGTGGCGCCGGGAGCGTGGAAGAGATCGGCGAGCATGCGGATGCAGCGCTGCTCGATCTCCGCGGTCTGCGGATACTCGGCGTGGTCGATGAAGTTCGTGTGCAGGTTTTCCGCGATGATGCGATCGGCCTCCGGCTCCATCCAGGTGGTGACGAACGTCGCGAGGTTGCGCATCGGGATGCCGTCGAGCACCATCTCCTTTTCGATCAACCCGGCGGCTTCCTCGGCGGTCATGCCGATCTTCGGCAGCTTGTTGTCGGGGGTCGGCTCGAGCAGGTAGCGGTTGCCGTAGCGTTTCTCGAGGCGCTCGATCTGCTCGCGCGTGAGCTCGGGCGGGGAACCGCCGGAGTGCTGGTCGGCGCGCTGCTCGTGAGGCGACATGCGTGGCGATCATACCCGCACCCGTGCGGTCAAGATCCATCTCAACGCGCGGCGCCATACCCAAGAATAAGACTTAGTCTTATGATATGTTGCTGTGCGTGATGCACTGGCGACGCGCGGTCGATCAGAGGCAGATGAGCGCTACGGAACGCTCGGGCGCTGAGGGACCGGCGATCGAGCTGGATCGCGCGGCGGTGCGTGTGGGGGGGAGAACGGTGTGGGAAGACGTCAGCGTGAGCATGGCCCGCGGAGATTTCGTGGCGCTGCTGGGAGCGAATGGATCGGGCAAGTCGACGCTGTTGAAGGCGGTGTTGGGAGCGCTCCCGTTGACGGCGGGCAGGCTCAGCGTGCTGGGTAGGCCCCCGGGTGAGGCGAACCGGACGATCGGGTATCTGCCGCAAAGGCGCTCGTTCGACCAGGGGACGAGGCTGCGCGGCTTAGACGTGGTGCGGCTGGGGTTGGACGGCGACCGCTGGGGGCTGCCGCTGCCGTTCTTGCCCGCCCGCCGTGGCCCCGGCGCTCGCGGGCCCAAGGCACGTGCGCGGGTGGATGAGGTGATCGAGCTGGTCGGCGCGAGCGAGTACGCGGGCCGGCCGATCGGCGAGTGCTCGGGGGGCGAGCAGCAGCGGCTGCTGATCGCTCAGGCGCTCGTGCAGAGGCCCGATCTGCTGCTGCTGGACGAGCCGTTGGACAGCCTCGATTTGCCCAACCAGGCGGCGGTGGCGGCTTTGGTGGGAGAGATCTGTCGCGACGCGGGTGTGGGAGTGCTGCTGGTCGCCCACGATGTCAACCCGCTGCTGGCGTATCTCGACAGGGTCGTGTACCTGGCCGGTGGGCGGGCCGTGGAGGGGACGGTGCAGGAGGTGATCACGGGGAAGACGTTGAGCGCGCTGTACGGGCTGCCGGTCGAGGTGTTGAAGGCGTCCGATGGCAGGCTGGTCGTGGTCGGCCAGCCCGAGGCGCCCGCTCACCATCACGACCGCCACGACCATCAC
>Ga0208696_1000116_pt1 | contig 64071 bp, 55 predicted proteins | sample Sb_taG_9_FD_187711 | JGI IMG/M metagenome (GOLD analysis project Ga0208696, IMG submission 187711) | Peat soil microbial communities from Weissenstadt, Germany - Sb_50d_b_LC metaG (SPAdes) (version 2) | ecosystem: Environmental > Terrestrial > Soil > Wetlands > Peat | place: Germany... | reverse complement strand
TCCTGGCTCGCCGCCACCGAATCGACGGTGGCCGGGGTCGCGGGGGTGGCGGCCGGCTTCGGGATCTTCTTCCTGCTGCGCATCCCGGTCGCGGGCATCCCGTTCATCGGCCAGCCGTTCTTCCCCGGCGAGCTGTCGCTCAGCCTGCCGGACATCCTCGCGGTCGCGATCGGCGTGCCGGTGGCCGCCGCCGTGGCGGCGCTGCTGGCGCTGCGCCGGGTGCGCATCTCCCCGCTGGGCGTGGCCCGCCGGGCCACGCCGCCGCCGCCGCGGGCCTGGCGGGTGCTGCCGCTGCTGGCCGGCTTCGCCGAGCTCGGGTTCTTCACCGTGCATGGCATCCCGGCATCTGCGGGCGGGCAGCTCCCGGTGTTCGTGCCCGGCTTCCTGCTCATCATCGTCGGCCTGGTCCTCGCGGGCCCGTGGCTCACCATGGCCACCGCCCGGGTCATGGCCCGGCGGACCAGCCGCCCCGGCACGCTGATCGCCGCCCGTCGCCTCGCCGACGATCCGAGGGCCGCCTTCCGCGCCGTCAGCGGCCTGGTGCTCGCCTTGTTCGTCACCACCGTGGCCGTGGTGGGCATCACCACGTGGAACGCCCAGCAACTCACGCTGAGGGTCAGCGCCGCTGAAACGAACGTGCTGACGGACCAGATGGCGGGCCAGCAGTCCGGCTCCGCGTCCCAGGCCAGCGCGGGACCGGCCGCGCCCGCCGCGCCGCTCGCGGCGGAGCTGAGCGGGATTCACGGCGTCCAGGGGGTGGTCGTGGTCCGCGCGGACCCGGGGCTGACCATCCCCGCGGCATTTCACAACCTCGGCGCCAATCCCGGCAGCACCGGTCCGGTTCCGGCAGGCGTGGTCTCGTGCGCGCAGCTCGCGGCGGTTCCCGCCCTGGGCCGCTGCCCGGCCGGGGCGACGGCGGCGGCGTTCCCGGAAGACGGGTTCGCCGGGCCGCTGTACGGCGTGGACGCCGCCGGGATCACCTGGCCAGCCGCGAACGTCCGGGCCGCACGGCTGGACAGCCTCGCGGTGGACACCATCAATGTGGCGACGAACGGCACCGTGCCAGCGGTCGAACGGGCCAGGACGGTGCTGGAGAACGCACACGCCTATGTCGCCTATCTCGGCGACGGCGCGCCGTCCACCGTCGGCGAGCTGATCGCGCAGTCGAGTGCCACCAACAGCGGCTACCAGCAGCTCGCGAACACGGTGATCCTGGTCAGCCTGCCGATCGCCGGCTGCACGATGGCCGCGGCCATCGCGGCCGGGCTCGCCGACCGCAAACGGCCGTTCAGCCTGCTGCGGCTCACCGGCGCCCGGCTCGCCATGCTGCGCCGCGTCGTCGCGCTGGAAAGCGCCGTCCCGCTGCTCGCCGTCGCCGCCGTCGCGATCGGCACCGGGTTCGGCGCCGCCGCGATGTACGCCTCCCTGGAGATGCACTACCCGATGGTGGCGCCCGGCGCCGCGTACTACCTCATCACCGCGGGCGGGATCCTGGCGGCCCTCGGCATCATCGCGGCCACCTTCCCGCTGCTGGCACGCATCACCGGACCCGAGGTCGCGAGAAACGAATGAACTACTTCCCCGTATCGCGCCGTCATCGCGCTCGATGGCGCGGGCCCGAGTCAATTACCGGCGCGGCTGTACGGAGCGCGACCCGGCGGCTGCTCGGGGCGCGGCCCGGCTGTCACCTCCGGGATCTGGTGTTCCACGGCCTTCTTGCCGAGCTCGAACTCCTTGCCGTGATGGACCACGGTCAGCGGATCACCGTCGAGCAGCTCGTACTTGGCCCGGCTGGAGGAGATCGTGACGCGGAGCCTCCGGCCCCGGTAGCGCAGCCGGAACCTCAGCTCGATCAGGCCGCCGGGCAGGTGCGGGCTGAAGGCTAGCGTGCCGGCTCCCGCGCGCATCCCGCCGAACCCGGCCACCAGCGCCATCCACGCCCCGGCCAGCGACGCCATGTGCACGCCGTCGGAGGTGTTGTGCTCGACGTCCCTCAGGTCCATGAGCGCGGCCTCGGCCAGGTAGTCGTGGGCGAGGTCAAGCTGGCCGACCTCGGCGGCCATCACGGACTGCGTGCAGGCCGACAGGGACGAGTCGCGCACGGTGAGCGGCTCGTAGTAGGCGAAGTTCCTGGCCTTCTCCTCGGCGGTGAACATCTCCGGCCGCATGTACATGGCCAGGACCAGGTCCGCCTGCTTGACGACCTGCTTGCGGTACAGCTGGAAATAGGGGTAGTGCAGCAGCAGCGGATAGCGGTCCTCGGGGGTGTTCTTGAAGTCCCACCGGGCGTAGTCGGTGAACCCCTCGTGCTGCGGGTGGACGCCGAGACGCTCGTCGAACGGGATGTAGATCGCGGCCGCCGCGTCACGCCAGGACGCGGCTTCCTCCGTCGACACGCCGAGCGCCTCGGCCGCCTCCGGCAGCTTCACGGCCAGGTCGGCGGCGCAGGCCAGGTTCCGCTGCGCCATCAGGTTGGTGTAGATGTTGTTGTCCTTGACCGCGCTGTACTCATCCGGCCCGGTCACGCCCTCGATCCTGAACCGGCCCATGGCGTCGTGCTGGCCGAGCGACCGCCACAGCCGCGCGGTCTCGACCAGCAGCTCGAGGCCAACCTCCTGCTCGAACTTGGCATCCTCGGTGGCGTCCAGGTAGCGGCAGACGGCGTCGGCGATGTCGGCGTTGATATGGAACGCCGCAGTCCCGGCGGGCCAGTAGCCGGAGCACTCCTGGCCGCGGATCGTCCGCCACGGGAACGCGGCCCCGACCAGGCCGAGATCGGCCGCGTGCTGCTTGGCCTCGGCTAGCACGAGATGCCGCCAGCGCAGTGCGTCGGCCGCGGCGGAAGGATGGGTGTACATGAGCACCGGCAGCACGAAAGTCTCGGTGTCCCAGAACGTGTGGCCGTCGTAGCCGGTCCCGGTCAGGCCCTTGGCCGCGATCGGCCGGTACTCGGCCCGCGCCCCGGCCTGCAGGATGTGGAACAGCCCGAAACGCACCGCCTGCTGGATCTCGGCGTCACCGTCCAGCTCGACGTCGGCACCTTCCCAGAACCCGTCCAGGTAGGCTCGCTGCTCGGCCAGCAGGCCGTCCCAGCCGGTCAGCTGAGCACCCGCCAGCGCGCCGACCACCTGATCGATGAGGGCGGGCCTGGACCGCCCGCTCGACCAGCCGTAGCCGATGTACTTGACGATGTGCAGCTGCTGGCCAGGCGAAACCTCGGCCGCCACGGTCAGCCGGGCCAGATCGGGATAGGACTCGACCCGGCGCGACATCCGCTCCGGCCCGTGGATCTCGTGGGACATCCCGGCCGCGATCCGCAGCCCGCTGACCCGCGTCTTGTGCACCAGCAGAGCCCGGGCCGGCGAACCATCGTTAGTACACTGGTGCTCCTCGCTGACCAGCGGATTCTCCAAGATGGCCGCCAGGCGGGGGTCCTTGCCCCGCTTCGGCAGTTCCTCGTTCGTGACGATCTCGGACTGCAGCACGAGCCGCAGTTTCTGGTCCACCGGCTCGACCGTGTAGCTGATCGCCGCGATCGCGCGCTGGGTCAGCGACACCATCCGCACTGACCGCACCTTGATCCTCGCCCCGGCCGGAGACGACCAGTCCACCTCGCGGGTCAGCGTGCCTGCCCGCAGGTCCAGGACGCGCTCGTGCGAGTGCAGCGTGCCGTACCTGATGTCGAAGGGCTCGTCGTCCACGAGCAGCCGGATGATCTTGCCGTTGGTGACGTTGATGACGGTCTGCCCGGCATCCGGAAAGCCGTATCCTGCCTCCGCGTACGGCAGCGGCCTGACCTCGTACACCGAGTTCAGATAGCTGCCGGGCAGCCCGTGCGGGTCTCCCTCATCAAGGTTGCCGCGCAGTCCGATGTGCCCGTTCGACAGGGCGAAGACCGACTCGCTCTGCGCCAGAAGGTCCAGGTCGAGTCTCTTCTCGACGAGCCGCCAGGGCTCTGCCCCGTAGGCCGAGTGCTTGATCATTGGCCCCCCTGGCCCGGCTGCCCGTCCTGGTCGAGTAGTTCTGCCAGGTCCTTCACCACGATGTCGGCTCCGTGCTTCCTGAGCTCCTCCGCCTGGCCGACCCGGTCCACGCCGACCACGAGCGCGAAGTGACCCGCCCGGCCCGCTTCGACGCCGGCCAGCGCGTCCTCGAACACCGCCGCGCGGCTGGCCGGCACCTTGAGCTCCTCCGCCGCGGCCAGGAAGGTGTCAGGCGCCGGCTTGCCGCGCAGGCGGCGTTCCGTGGCGATCACCCCGTCCACCCGCACGTCGAACAGACCCGCGATGCCCGCGGAATCGAGCACCTGCTGGGTATTCGCGCTGGAGGACACGATGGCGGTCAATATTCCTTTTTCCCGCGCCGCATGGATGTAGGCGATGGATCCTTCGTACACCTGAACGCCGCCGGCGGCCAGCTTCGCCAGGACCAGATTGTTCTTGCGGTTACTCAGCCCGTAAATGGTGGGCGTCCCCGGCGGGTCATCCGGCGTGCCCGCAGGCAACTCGATGCCGCGGGAGGCCAGGAAGGCCCTGGTGCCGTCGAGCCGGGGCTTGCCGTCTACGTAGGCGTCGTACTCGGCGTGCGGATCGAACGGGACGAATGCGGTTCCCGTGCTCTCGGCGTACGTGCGGAGGAACTCGTCGAACATTTCCTTCCACGCCGCCGCGTGCACGATCGCGGTCTGGGTCACCACGCCGTCCATGTCGAACAGGCAGGCCGCAACCTCGTCAGGAAGCCCGAACATTGCCCCTCCGCGTAAGCTACGCCGGGAAGTCCGGCTTGTCCTGGAGTACCTCGAGGTCAGCCTTGGCCAGTTCCTCGATGTTGACGTCCTTGAAGGTGACCACGCGTACGTTCTTGACGAACCTGGCCGGGCGGTACATGTCCCAGACCCAGGCATCTCGCATCGTAACCTCGAAGAAGACCTCACCGTTGTCACTTGACCGGACGTTCAGCTCGACGTCATTAGTGAGGTAGAACCGGCGCTCGGTCTCGACCACGTGCGTGAACAACCCGACGACGTCACGGTACTCGCGGTAGAGCTGCAGCTCCATCTCCGCCTCGTACTTCTCAAGGTCCTCCGCGCTCATGCGTCCATTCTCCTCTCGTTCTGCCCCGATGCACCCGCCGGGCTGATCCCCGAGGCCACCAGGGCCTCGGCCGGGCCAGCGGCAGGGGGATCGGCGCTCCCCTCGAGCTCCGCGCCGTCCGCGAGCTCCGCGGGGCCCATGAGCTCCGCCGCGTCCACGGGTGCCAGCGGGCCCACGGGATTCACCAGGCCCGCCGCCCTCGTCACGTTCACGAACGAGTACCGGTGCACCGGACTCGGCCCGTGCTCAGCCAACGCGCGTACGTGCTCATCGGTGACATATCCCTTGTGCCGGTCAAAACCGTATAGGGGATAACGTTCGTGCAGGTCCCGCATCATCCGGTCCCGGCTGACCTTGGCCACGACCGAGGCCGCCGCCACCGACGCGGTGACCCGGTCGCCCTTCCAGATCGCGAGCCCGGGTACGCCGAGGCCGCGAACCGGGAAGCCGTCCGTGAGCACGTACCCTGGCACGGCGCGCAGGCCCGCGAAGGCGCGGCGCATGCCGGAGACGTTGCACACATGCAGCCCGGTGGCATCGATCTGGTCAGCCCCGATGACGACGACATGCCAGTCGATGGCGCGGCGGAGCACCTCGACGTAGGCTTCTTCCCTCACCTGCGGGGTCAGCAGCTTGGAATCGGCCAGGCCGGGCATCCGCCGGATGCTGGCCGGATCGAGCACGACGGCCGCCACCACGAGCGGGCCCGCGCACGCTCCCCGTCCGGCCTCGTCGATACCGGCCACAGGGGCGAACCCGGCCCGGGCGAGCACGGCTTCGTAGGCGCCGAGCCCGCCGTCACGCCGAGGCGTATGCCCCGGATACCTGGGATACCGGGTCCAGGCCGGGGCTACCGGGCCGGAAGGGGCTGAGGGCGCTGAAGAGGCCAGGCGGCTGACGGCCGGCGCAGCACGATCGCGGGTCATGACACTCCGCAGGGTACGCCAGTTCGCGTCCTCGCGCGGTCAAGGCCGCCAGGCCCCAGAGCGGCCGAGGCGCGTCCATATGCAGTTAGATACGTATGTGGTGACAGTATGAGCGGGCGAGTGCCCCTGACGCTGGCGTGCTGGGACTACGACCGGACGGCGGCCCTGGCGAACGGGGACATCAGGCCGGACGGCGTGGACCTCACCTACCTGAGCCTGCCGGTGGAGGAGACGTTCTTCCGGATGCTCAGGTACCGCGAGTTCGACGCGGCCGAGATGTCCCTGTCCTCCTACGTGATCAGCCTGCTCGACGACGGGCCATTCATCGCGATCCCGGCGTTCACCTCCCGGGCGTTCCGGCACAACGGCATCTACGTCCACGCGGGCAGCGGCATCACCGAACCGGGCGACCTGCGCGGACGCGTCGTCGGGCTGGCCGAGTACCAGCTGACGGCGAACGTCTGGATCCGCGGCATCCTCGCCGAGCACCACGGCGTGCCCGTCGAGTCCGTCCGGTACCGCACCGGCGGCCTGCACGAGCCCGGCCGGGTCGCCAAGGTCGCGCACGACCCGCCGCCCGGCGTCCAGATCGAGCCGATCCCGGCCGGCCGGACGCTGGCGGACATGCTCGTCACCGGGGAGATCGACGCGCTGTACACACCGCGGATACCCCGCCCGTTCGGGGAAAATGACCCCCGGGTGCGGCGGCTGTTCGCCGACCCCCAGCGGCACGAGGAGCAGTACTACGCGGCGACCGGGATCTTCCCGATCATGCACGTGGTGGTGCTCCGCCGCGACGTGTACGAGGCACGCCCGTGGCTCGCGCAGTCGCTGTTCAAGGCGCTAGAGGAGGCCAGGCAGACGGCGGCCCGGCGGATGGCCGAGACGGCGGCGAGCCGGTACATGCTGCCGTGGCTGTACGCGGAGGCCGAACGCTGCCGGGAGCTGATGGGACCGGACTTCTGGAGCTACGGCCTGGCCGGCAACGAGGCCGCGCTCAGCACGTTCCTGCGGTACTCCTCCGACCAAGGGCTGGCCCGCCGGCGGCTCGCCCCGGCGGACCTGTTCGCCCCCGAGACCAGGGAAAGCTACGTGATCTGATGTCGCTCGCAGATCTACCCGGAGCTGCGCCGCCGTCAGCTCACCGGACGGCCCGGGTCCGGCGCCGGGTGATCCGCCGCCGGACCCGGCGCTGCAGCCAGGTGACGGGGACGGCGGCGGCGAAGCCGAGCGTCAGCGGGAGGGCCGGGCTTGACGGCTCGAGCCGGGCCGAGAGCAGGCCGGCGGTGCTGGCGCTCCCGGCTGCGGGCGGGGCGGCCGCGGAGTTCAGCTTCGACTGCTCGAAGGTGGCCGGAATCGGCAGTATCCGCCACCGGCTCGGCGGCCAGATGATGACGAAGGCCCGGCCGATGACGGCGTTCTCCGGGACCGTGCCGCCGCCGGGCTCGCCGAGGTGATCCCGGGAGTCGTCGGAGATGAGCCGGTGGTCTCCCATCACCCAGAGCCGGCCCTGCGGCACGACGATGTTGAACCTGATCTCGGAGGGGGCATCGCCGGGGTACAGGTACGACTGCTCGGTCAGCGGAACGCCGTTGACCGTGACCCAGCCCTGCGCGTCGCAGCAGGCCACGTCGTCGCCCGGCAGCCCGATGACCCGCTTGATGAGGATGTCTCCGGGATGCCCGAAGCCGAACATGCTGGCAAAGCCGTCGACGAACTTCTCAGCGAAATTGGTGTTGGCAGGCAGCGGCCCCGGGTCCCATGAGCCATCCCCGTTGAACACCACGATATCGCCGCGGTGAATGCCGCGAACGTCGTAGACCAGCTTATTGACCAGGACCCGGTCGTTAATCTCGAGCGTGTTCTCCATCGACCCGGACGGTATGAAGAAGGCCTGGATCGCGTACGTCTTGATGACGACCGCCAGCAGCAGCGCGACGACGACCAGGATCGGGAACTCGCGCCAGAACGACCGCTTCTTGCGCGGGCGCGGACCCGTCCGACGCCCGCCAGCCCGCGCCCCAGACGCCTCGGAACTCGTGGACGCCGCCTCGTCGTCCGGCGACGCCTCCGCCGCAGTCGCACTGGCGTCAGCCGCATCGTCAGCCGCGTCGTCGGCCGTGGCCTTCGCCACCGGACCTTCGGCTTTCCCGCCTGCGGCGGGACTGGACGCCTCGGACCCATTGCCCATCAGGATCGCGGCGTGGTGACCCCGGCCCTCGGGCCGGGGAGGAAACGCCGCTTCACCTCCCCCGGAATGTCAGTGGCGTTCGCTAGTGTGTTCGCATGTCCCGATACCGTCTGCTCCCATGCCACGCCGACGTGAACGCGGCCAGGAACATCGCGGCGGGACACGCCGTGACTGCGCGGGGAGGCGACGGGGTAGCCCGGCCCGTGAACCGCGAACCTCACCTGCTGCTCCAACCGGCGTAGTAGCTGGAATCCCCGCCCTCAGGCCGGGGAGGATGTCAACTGCGCCCCTTCCGTCCGCGAGAGGGCACCGGGACCTAGACGGCTCACGCAGACCCGCGCCCCTCGTCGGGGTTCAGTGTCATCGTGTCGAGCTTAGCGCCATATCCTGGCCACTGGACCGGCAACCCCGCGCCAGCGGCAGGTCAGGTAGGCCAGGCAATTGCCTGCGTAAATCACATTTCCGCACAATGGGAGGCCTTTGCGACGGCGGCTAAGCGGGCCTAGGACGGCGGCCTTGACCGCCGCCGGTCTCGACGGCGCCGGCGCAGCAGGAGCAAGGGGGCTCCGATGACACCGGCGGTGCCGGCCGCGCCCGCCACCGGGACGGCCGCCACGCCGCTCAGCGCGGCCCCGCCGACGGTGACCGCGGTCCCGCTGACGCCGAGCACGGCCGCGCCGGCCGCGCCCGCGTGCAGCGAGGCCTGCTGGAAGGTCGACGGGATGGGCAGATCGCGGACCTGCGACGGCGGCCAGATGATCAGGAACGCGCGGCCCACGACCTGGCTCTCGGGTATCGCGCCGCCGCCCGGATCCTCCGGGTGAAAGCGCGAATCATCGGAGTCGCTGCGGTGGTCTCCCATGACCCACAGGTGGCCAGCCGGAACCACCTCGCTGAACTTGGAGGAAGGCGGGTTGCCGGGGTACACGTAGGAGCCCTCGCTCAGCGGAACGCCGTCGACCGTCACCTTCCCGTCGGTGCAGCACGCCACGTGATCGCCGGGCAGGCCGATCACTCGCTTGATGTAGTAGGTCTGGTTGTCCTGCAGTCCGATGCCGGAGAGCACGTCGTCGAAGATCCGGACCACCGGGTCGCTGGAGGGCGGCGGGGCGTCAGGGCCCCACGAATCCTGCCCGCTGAACACGATGATGTCGCCGCGCGCGATGCCGCGGAAGTGATAGACGACCTTGTTCACCAGGACCCGGTCGCCGACCTGGAGCGTGTTCTCCATCGACGCGGACGGGATCCGGTACACCTGGACGATGAACGCCTTCACCAGCAAGGTGAGGACGGCGGCGGCCACCACGATGGTCAGCAGCTCGCGCCAGAAGTGCTTCTTCTTCTTGGCCGCCGGAGCGCTCTGGCCCGGTTCTTTTTCCGGCTTCGACGTGCGGGGCGACGCGAGAGTGTCAGGATCGGTCTGATCGTCCATCGGCTGCCCGCCGGGCACGTCAGCTACCGGTCTGGTCGCGACGCTCCTTGATGCGGGCCGCCTTGCCGCGCAGATCCCTCAGGTAGTACAGCTTGGCGCGGCGCACCTTGCCCCGGGTCACCGGCTCGATCTTGTCGATCGACGGGCTGTGTACCGGGAAGGTCCGCTCGACGCCCACGCCGTAGCTGACCTTGCGGACGGTGAACGTCTCCCGAGACCCGCTGCCCTGGCGCCGGATCACCACGCCCTGGAACACCTGGATCCGTGAGCGGTTCCCCTCCGTGACCCGGACGTGGACCTTGAGCGTGTCCCCGGGCCGGAAGTCCGGGATGTCGGACCGGGTCTGGGCCTGCTCGATTTCGGCAATCGCGGTATGCATGACAGCGGTTTCCTCGGTGGTGGTCGTGTGCGGGCACCCGGCGGCATCCGGCTCGCGCCAGGGGGCCTACGGGGTCCCGGGGCCAGGTGCCTGAAAAGACAGCGGACTTCAGTGTGCCATATCTTCGCCGCTAACCGGTAAGCCAGCAGCAGAAGGGCCCTCCCCGGAGCGGTGCTCACCGCTCTGCTCACCGCTGGCGAACCCGGCCTCGGCCAGCACCTGGAGGTCGCGCCGGTCTAGGTCACGCAGGGCCCCGATAAGATCCGGCCGGTGGGCGGCGGTCCGGCGCAACGCCATATCGCGACGCCAGCGCGCGATCGCGGCGTGGTTACCCGACAGCAGGACCTCGGGCACCTCGCGTTCCCGCCAGGCACGCGGCCGGGTGTAGACGGGTCCCTCGAGCAGCCCGCGCATGTCTCCGTCGCCGCCGAACGAGTCGTCCATGGCCGAGGACGCGTTGCCCAGGACGCCAGGCAGCAGCCGCCCCACCGCTTCGAGCATGACCAGCGCGGCGACCTCGCCGCCGGCCAGCACGTAGTCGCCGATGCTCACCTCGTCTACCGGCATCCGCGCCCGCATCACGTCGGCGACCCGTCCGTCGATGCCCTCATACCGCCCGCAGGCGAACACCAGCCACGGTTCGGTCGCGTACCGGGCCGCCGTGTCCTGGGTGAACGGCACTCCGCTCGGCGTCGGCACGACCAGCCGGACCCCGACACCCCCGGCTGGGATGATCTCGTCGAGCGCGTCGCCCCAGACGTCCGGCTTCATCACCATGCCGGGGCCGCCGCCGAACGGCAGGTCATCCACGGTGTGGTGCACGTCCTTCGCCCAGCGGCGCAAGTCGTGCACGCGGAACTCGATGTCGCCGCGCGCCGCTGCCTTCCCGATCAGCGAGACCCCGAGCGGGCTGCCGAAGTATTCGGGGAAGATCGTCACGATGTCGATGCGAAGCCCCACGCCCTCTCCTGTCTTTATTATCCCGAACGGGCTGTGGGGCGCTATGGCGCTTGCGCTGGGTCGAGCAGGCCGGGGGGCGGGTCGATGACGACAACCCCGCCCTGCACATCGACCTCGGGCACGATCGCCTTGACGAACGGCACGAGGGACTCGCCTTCCTGACCGTCCGTGCGGCGCACCACCAGCAGGTCCTGGCCGTAGTGGAGCACGTCCGCCACGACGCCCACCGGATCGCCGGCGCAGGTCCGCACCGAAAGGCCGATCAGCTCGAAGTCGCGGAATTCGTCGGGGTCACCGACCTCCGGCAGCTGGCTCGAATCCACGCTCAGCCAGCGGCCGGTCAGCTCGGCGGCCGCGGTCCGGTCGGTGACCCCGGCGAACCCGACCAGCAGCTGTCCCGAATGCCAGCGCGCCGAGGCCACCGTCAGCTGCGCGCCCGGCTGTTCACCGGCCGCGGGCTCGTCGGCGCGCTCGGCAACATCCAGGGTGGCGCCCACGGCGAACCGGAGGTCAGGCTCATCGGTCCTGACCCCCATCACGACCTCGCCGCGGATCCCGTGCGGACGGCCGATGCGGCCGACGATTACCCGCATCAGGTCAGCGGACCTCGTTGGCGTCCAGCAGGTCGATCCGGACATAGCGGCCCTCCGCCAGGGCGTTGATAACCGTCCGCAGCGCCCTGGCGGTGCGCCCGCCCCTGCCGATGACCTTGCCGAGGTCGTCGGGATGCACCCGCACCTCCAGGACGCTGCCCCGGCGCAGCGTCCTGCTGGCTACCTGGACGTCGTCCGGATACTGGACGATGCCCCGGACCAGGTGCTCGAGGGCTTCCTCAAGCACGTCAGGCTCCGCTCCCCGGCTCGTCAGCTCCGGCCTCGTCAGCCCCGGCCTTGGCGTCAGCGGCCTCCTCGCTCACCGCGTCAGCGGCAGCCGCTTCGACGGCCGGGGCCTCGGTGTCCTCGACAGCCGGGGCCTCGGTGTCCTCGACGACCGGGGCCTCGGTGTCCTCGACAGCCGGGGCCTCGGTGTCCTCGACAGCCGGGGCCTCGGTGTCCTCGACAGCCGGGGCCTCGGTGTCCTCGACGACCGGGGCCTCGGTGTCCTCGACGACCGGGGCCTCGGTGTCCTCGACGACCGGGGCCTTGGTGTCCTCGACGACCGGGGCCTTGGTGTCCTCGACAGCCGGGGCCTTGGTGTCCTCAGCGGCCGCTTCGGCCTTGGCCCGCCCCTTGGGGGCACTGTCCTTGGGAGCGCTGTCCTTGGGCGGGGCGTCCTTGGCGGGCTTGGCCGCCGCGCGCTGCGTCCCGGCCTTGCTCTCCTTGGCTTCCTTGCTGGCCTGGCTCGCCTTGGCGGCGGCGGTGAAGGCCTCCTTCTTGTCCGCGCGCGGCTCGGCGGTCCGGAGCGTGCCTTCCGCACCCGGCTCCCCGGTGAACTTCTGCCAGTCCCCGGTGATCTTGAGCAGGACACGAACGGGGTCGGTGGGCTGCGCGCCCACCGAGAGCCAGTGCTGTGCCCGCTCGGAGTTCACTTCGATGATCGAGGGCTCGGCCTTCGGGTAGTACTTGCCGATCTCCTCGATAGCGCGCCCGTCGCGCTTGGTGCGCGAATCCGCGACAACGATCCGGTAATGGGGCTCCCGGATTTTGCCCAGGCGCTTCAGTTTGATCTTGACAGCCACGACTGTGGTCTTCTCCCAGCGATAGATGCGAAGCGGCGGACCCGCGCCGACCGGGGAACAGCCGACGGGACCGCACAGATGAGCCAGGCCGAGCGAACGAGGAGAGGGCGCCGCATGGCCTAGCGGTCAGCATCACATTGTGCCAGACAACCGTCGCTGACTAGTAATCGTCGCCCGAACCCGGGCGGGCCAGGGGTCAGCCGCACAGCGCGCCGCGATCCGTCGCCACGGCAAGCCGCGGTCAGCCGCCTTAGCAAACCGCGGTCAGCCGCCACAGATTGTTGACAATTTTGTTGAACATTTCTAGGATCGCCCCGTGGATGGGCGCGACGACGCGGTGTTGGCCACGGTCGGGCCGGCCGAGCCGCACGGACGCCGCTGGGCGGAGCCCAGGGGCGGCGGCTGGCGGGTGAGCGGCTGCGGCGGGCGATCCTGGCCGGGGACATGGCGCCGGGGCAGCGGCTGGTGGAGCGTCATCACGGCCCTACTCGACCAACCGCAGCCGGGAAACAACAGCGCGGCCACGAAAGCAGGGCCCTCACCATGAAAGACTGCCCGTCTGCGGGGCCGCGCAGGCCCGCTACCTCGGCATCTCACATTTTGAAACAGTTACATAACGTGCGTTGACTATCGCCGAACGGGCATCCTAGCGTTGCCATACTGTTCAATATCTGTACGTTCGTTCGCAGAGCGCACACCAGCAGTGGTACAGCACCGGACGCACTCTCACAAAGTGATAGGAGCCCGCATATTAGGCATCCGACACCGAGGCCCCACGGGAAACCAATGAGGTCAAGCGCACCCGCTTTCACTCCTGGCGCCCCCTCATTGGGATTTAGGTGATGTTAGCCTCATGACGCCGCAGCACCCTGAGTCCAGATCCGCAGGGGTCGTACGGTGTCAGCTCATACGCGGTCCCGCGCCCTCGGCGCGACCTCAAAGGAGATCGATTGCACATGAGTGACCAGACTGCGCAACCCGAGAGAACTAACCCGGCCGACGGCGTCAGCCGACGTGGTTTGCTGCGCGCGGCCGGCGCCAGTGCGGCCGTCGTGGGGGGCGGCGGGCTGCTCGAGGCATGTAGCTCCAGCATTAAGGGTGCCTCCTCCACAACCTCTTCCTCTTCTTCGGCCACCACGGGCGCAAGCACCCAGGACATCCTGATCGGCTTCATTCACCCGCTTACTGGCGCCCTGGCGGACTTCGGCACCTCGGACAACTGGATCGTGAGCACGATCCAGGCCACGCCGCAGTACAAGAACGGGTTCAAGATCGGCGGGAAGACCTACAAGGTCAACATCAAGTCCTACGACACCCAGTCCGACCCCACCCGCGCCGGTCAGCTGGCCAGCCAGGCCATCCTGTCTGACAAGGTGGATCTCCTCCTTGCCTCATCCACACCGGAGACGGTCAACCCGGTCGCGACCACGGCGGAGAAACTGGGTACGCCACTGATCTGCGGCAACGTCCCGTGGCAGGCCTGGTACGCCAACCTGGGCGGCAACCCGACACCGGGGAAGTCGACGTTCAAGCCCACCTGGACGACGATGTACTTCCTCGGTGTCAACGACCTGTGCAACTCCTTCATCCCAATGTGGAACAAGATCCACGCCCAGCTGAGCACCAACAAGGTCGTCGCCTGCATGTTCCCGAACGACTCGGATGGCAACGCCTTCCGCGCCGCGTGGCCGCTGTTCGCCGGGCCGGCCGGCTACACGCTGGTCGACCCGCCCGCCTACACCGACGGGCTCACCAACTACAGCTCGTTCATCAGCGAGTTCAAGTCGAAGGACTGCCAGTTCTTCACCAATGTGCAGCTGCCGCCCGACTTCAACGTGTTCTGGAAGCAGGCCGCGCAACAGGGCTACAAGCCGAAGCTGGCGACCGTGGCCAAGGTGCTGCTCTTCCCGTCCGATGTCGCCGCGCTCGGCTCGCTGGTCAACAACGTCGCCACGGACGCGTGGTGGACGCCCAATATGCCATGGAAGTCCTCGCTCACCGGGCAGACCTGCGCGCAGATAGCCGCCGCGTTCACCTCGGCTACCGGCTCGCAATGGGTGCAGTCGCTCAGCAACTACAGCCTCTTCGAGGTCGCCTACGCGGCGCTGACCTCGGTGAACAACCCGCACGACAAGAGCGAGGTCGCCGCGGCCCTGTTCAAGGTGAACATCGAAGGCCTCGCCGGCCAGCTCAACTGGACCTCGAGCAAGAACCCCGCTCCGGGTGTCGTGGACACGCCCTGCGTCGGCGTGCAGTGGAAGCCCAACTCGAAGTACGGCTGGTCGATGGAGGTCGTCGACAATACGCTGATGCCCGAGGTTCCGCTCACCGGAACGCTCGAGCCGACGAACAAATGACCGGATGACAGATCCACTGCTTGAACTGGACCACGTGACGAAACGGTTCGGCCGGGTCGTCATCGCGGAGGACCTGTCGTTCGCAGTCGGGCCCGGGGACACGGTCGGGATCGTGGGGCCGAACGGAGCTGGCAAGACCAGCCTGTTCGGCCTCATTTCCGGTGACCTGTCCCCGGGTGCCGGGGACATCTCCTTCGCCGGGCGCACCGTCACCAAGCTGGAGGCGGCGGCTCGGTGCAGGCTCGGCATCGGCCGCACCTACCAGGTGCCACGGCCCTTCGGCGACATGACCGTATTCGAGAACGTGCTTGTCGCCGCGCAGCAGGGCGCCGGGCTACGGCGCCGGGCCAGCTACGCGGCGGCCGCCGAAGCGCTCGAACGGGCCGACATGACCGGCGAGGCGAACCTGCCCGCCGAGCGGCTCGGCCTGCTGCAGCGCAAGCGGCTGGAACTTGCCCGCGCGCTCGCGTCGCGGCCGAAGCTGCTGCTGCTCGATGAGGTGGCCGGCGGGCTGACCGACCCGGAAGTCGCCCAGGTGGTGGAGATCGTCCGCGGCGTGAACGCCGAGGGCATCGCGGTGATCTGGATCGAGCACGTGGTCCGGGCACTCACCCCCGTGGTGGACCGGCTGATCTGCCTGGCCGGCGGTTCGTTCGTCGGCGACGGCACGCCCGCCGAGGTACTGGCCACCCCGGCCGTCCGCGAGGTCTTCCTCGGCACCGAGGTCACCGCCTCCCTGAGCGGCGGAACCCTGAGCGAGGACTTGAGCCCCGGAGGCCTCCAATGAGCGAGCCCCCGCGCGAGCCAAAGGGCCGCGGCCCCGCCTGGACTGAGGAGCGAGGAACGAGCGACGAGGGAAGGCGGGGCCTCGAAAGCGGCCCGGCGGCGAGCGGGGCCAGCAGAGCGAGCGAGGCCCTACTAGAGGTCCGCGACCTCACCGTGCACCACGGTCAGCTACGAGCCCTGGATCACATCTCGCTGCGGGTGTTCCCCGGCGAGGTGTACGCGATCATCGGCGCGAACGGCGCGGGCAAGTCCACCCTGCTGCGCACGATCGCCGGCCTGCACCAGCCCACCGAGGGCGCGATCTTGTACGACGGCAAGGACATGACCAAGGTCAGGCCGGAACGCCGCGCCACCCGCGGGATCGCCATGGTGCCCGAGGGCCGGCGGCTGTTCGGGTCGCTCACGGTAGAGGAGAACCTGCTCGTCGGCGCGACGTACGCGCGGAAGGGGCCGTGGACGATCGAGCGCGTCTACGAGCTGTTCAGCTGGATGAAGGACCGCCGGACCCAGCGCACGGCCCAGCTGTCGGGGGGCGAGCAGCAATCGGTGGCCATCGGCCGGGCGCTGGTCGCCAACCCGCGGGTGCTGCTGCTCGACGAGCTTTCCCTCGGCCTGGCGCCGGTGATCGTCCAGCGCATCTACGCGATGCTGCCGCAGATCCTGGCCTCCGGGCTTACCGTGCTGCTGGTCGAGCAGGATGTCAGCCAGGCGCTGCGGGTGGCGTCACACCTGCAGTGCCTGCTCGAGGGGCACACCACGCTGGAGGGCCGGCCATCCGACGTCACGCCGGCCCAGGTCGAGGCCGCCTACTTCGGCCTAGCCCCCGCGGAGCACGGAGGGGCGGCCAGCCCCTCCCCGGGGGGGTACGGGGGGGCGGGCAGCCCCCTCGTGAGCAGGGGGGGTCTGGGGGGGATCGTTCCCCCCGAGATAGCGGAGGAGCTGTTATGGCATGGGTCAACGACATCATCCAGGGGATCCTGACCGGCGGGCTCTACGCGCTATTCGCGTGCGGGCTCTCGCTGATGTTCGGGGTCATGAAGGTCGTCAACCTGGCGCACGGCGACCTCGCGGTGATCGGCGGCTATATCGCGGTCGGCGTCATCACCGTCACCCACATCCCGGTGCTGTGGTCCGTCGTGATCGTGGTGCCGCTGATGGCGCTGCTCGGCTACGTGCTGCAGCGGACCGTGATCCAGGCCTCGCTCGACCGCAGCATTCTCACCACGCTGCTGGTCACGTTCGGGCTGTCCGTGGTGATCGAGAACGGCCTGCTCCAGTTCGTCAACGCCGACAGCCACTCGCTCGGCGTCGGGAACGCCATCATCACCAGCTCGTTCTCGATCGGCTCGCAGATCACGATCGCCTACCTGCTGCTGCTGATCTTCGTGGTGGCCGTGGTGGTGCTGCTCGGCTTGCAGTATTTCCTGTCCGTGTCGAAGTACGGGCGGCTGATCCGGGCGGTGGCCGACGACAAGGAGGCGGCCCAGCTGTCCGGGGTCGACTACCGGCATGTGTTCGGCATCGCGGCGGCGATCGCGTTCGGCACCGTGGCGCTGGCCGGCATCGCGTACGGCATGTACTCCCAGTTCTCGCCGACCACCGGAACCGACACGATCCTGCTGTTCGCGTTCGCGGCGGTGGTGATCGGCGGGCTCGGCTCGCTCTGGGGCACGCTGCTCGGGGGTGTGGTGCTCGGCGTGGCTCAGGAGATCGGCGCCCAGATCAACGCGTCCGACCAGTTGCTGGCCGGGTACATCGTCTTCCTCGCCGTGCTGGCGTTCCGCCCGCAGGGCCTCACCACGCGGAGGGCGCAATCATGAGCGTGGCCACTGAAACCACCGCCCGTTCGGTAGAAAAATACCGGGTCACACGGTCGCGGAGAAACGTGGCCTGGACCGGGCTCGGCGCCCTCGTCGTGGTTGTCGTGCTCGCGCTCTTCCCCTACATCGTGTACTCCGGCACCACCAGCATCATGGTGCAGGCGTTCATCGTGCTGACACTCGCCAGCATGTGGAACCTGCTGGCCGGCTACGCGGGCCTGGTATCGGTGGGGCAGCAGGCGTTCGTGGGGCTCGGTGCGTACTTCGTGCTGATCCTGAACATCCACAGCATCTCGATGTTCACCGCGCTTCCGGTCGCGGCAGTCGGCTGCGGGGTCGCCGCCCTGCCGATGTGGTGGCTGGTTTCCCGGCTGCGCACCGGGTACTTCGCGATCGCCACCTGGGTGCTCGCGACGACCGTCCTGCTGATCATCGAGAAGTTCCCCTCCATCGGCGGCGGGACCGGCATGTCGCTGCCGCACACGCCCAACAACGGCACGGCGCTGCTCGAAGCCGATACGTACTGGATCGGGCTGGCCGTCACGGTCCTGTCGCTAGTCACCGTGTACCTGCTGCTGCGCGGCAGGCTGGGCCTGGTGCTCACCGCCATCCGCGACGACGAGGTGGCGGCGCGCAGCTCGGGAGCGCGGGTCGGCCTGGCCCGGATGCTCGTCTTCGTGGTGGCCGCGATCGGCTGCGGTGCGGCCGGGGCGCTGCTGGCCATCAGCCAGCTCATCGTGCAGCCGAGCGCGGTGTTCAGCGTGCAGTGGACCGCCGTGATGGCGTTCGCGGTGATCATCGGGGGGCTCGGCACGATCGAGGGGCCGATCCTCGGCACCATCGTGTACATAATCCTGCAGCAGACGCTGGCCTCCTACAACGCCTGGTACCTGATCATTCTCGGGCTGGTGGCGATGGTCGTCGCGCTGTTCGCGCGCCGCGGTCTTTGGGGGCTCGTCGACGATCACCTGCACATCCGGCTGTTCCCGGTTGGATACTGGCTCTGGGCGCCCGGCAGCGGCGGCCGCCGCCTGCGCGGGGTCAGCCCGCGCCGTGGAGGCCGGCACAGCTGAGGCCGGCACAACTGAGGCCGGCACAGTTGCCCGGCCGATCGCGGGACTGTGGGGGGAGGCCAGCATGACACCAGCCGGCCGGAACGACCGTACGCCAGCACCGCAGCGGCCGGGGCCGCGGCCCAACGGCGTGCTGCGCCAGGCCGGGTGGGCGTCGGTGCCCATCTGGTCGATCGGCTTCTTGTCGTTCGTCCCGTTCCTCGCCTATGCCGTGAGCCAGCGCAGGAAGAGGGACTGGGCGGTGTTCGCGGCCTACCTGGCGGCGACCGTGGCGATGATCGTCGCGGTGGGCTCGGCCAAACCCGGCGCCGACGCGGGCGTGGGCGGCTTCATCATCGCCCTGGCGGGGTGCGCCGCAGTGCACGCGGCCGTGCTGTTCCGGCCCTCACGCGGCACGGCGCCGCTTGGCCCGTCCGGGCCGCCGCCCGCGCCGGTCGAGGTGGCCATGCGGCAGCGCAACCGGGCGGCCGTGGCCAGGGCGCGCGAGGCGATCGAGCGGCGGAAGGAGGCGCGGCGCCTGGCCGCGACAAAGCCCGACCTGGCCAGGGAGCTGTGCATCGGCCGCCCGGACCTGCCACGCCAGTACGACGACGGCGGCCTGGTGGACGTCAACCACGTGCCCGCCATCGTGCTGGCGGGAAACCTGGGGCTCGCGCCGGACGAGGTCCGGGACGTCCTGGCCGCACGGGACAAGCTCGGCAAGTTCACCAGCGCCGACGAGCTGTGCGCCTACACTTCGCTCTCCCCCGACCGGGTCGACGAGCTCCGCGACCTGATGATCTTCACCTGAGCCCTGGTGGCGGGGGCCGGGAGCCGGGCGGAAGGGCGCGGGAGAATGGTCGCGTGCTGCTTACCGAGATCGCTGAGGTGTCGCGGACCGTGGCCACCACCGGCGCGCGGCTCGCGAAGATCGAGACGCTGGCCGGCGCGCTGCGCCAGGCCGGGCCGCTCGAGGTGCCGATCGCCGTGGCCTACCTGTCCGGTGAGCTGCCGCAACGGCAGATCGGCGTTGGGTGGGCGACGCTGCGGGACGGGTTCCCGCCCGCGGATACGCCCACGCTCACGCTGAGCGACGTGGACGCGGGCTTCTCCGCGATCGGGGCGGTCTCCGGGAAGGGTTCGGCGGCCACGCGCAAGGCGCTGGTCAGCGAGCTGTTCGGCCGGGCCACCGAGGACGAGCAGCGGTTCCTGTTCGGCCTGCTCTCCGGTGAGCTGCACCAGGGGGCGCTGGAGGGAGTCATGACCGAGGCCGTGGCGCGGGCGGCTTCGGTACCGGTGAACCAGGTCCGCCGGGCGGTGATGCTGCGCGGCTCGCTGGGCGTGGTGGCCGCCGCCGCCCTAGCCGGCGGCAGCGGCGCACTAACGGAGTTCGGCCTGGAGGTGGGGCGCCCGGTGCGGCCGATGCTCGCCTCCAGCGCGACGAGCATCGACGAGGCCCTGGCCAAGATCGGCGGCACGGCCCCAGTGGAATGCGCCGCGGAATGCGCGGTGGAATGCGCGGTGGAGTGGAAGCTCGACGGCATCAGGATCCAGGCGCACCTGTCTGGGGGAAACGTGCGCCTGTTCACCCGGACGCTCGACGACATCACGGCCCGGCTGCCCGAGGTGGTGGCGGCACTGGGGACGCTGCCGGTGCAGACGGCGGTGTTCGACGGCGAGCTGATCGCGCTGCGCGAGGACGGCAGGCCGCTGCCGTTCCAGGACACGGCGGCGCGCACCGCCAGCCTGGACGGCGGAGGCCCCTCGGTGCCGCTTTCTGTGTTCCTGTTCGACGCCCTCCACCTGGACGGCACCGACCTGATCGACGCCGAAGACCGGCAGCGGCACGCCGCGCTGGCCCGGGCCGTCCCGCCCGACCTGCTCATGCCGCGCCTGGTCACCTCCTCAGCCGAGGAGGCCACCGCCTTTTTCTCCGATGCACTGGCCCACGGGCACGAAGGCGTCGTGGTCAAGTCGCTCGCCGCCCCGTACGCGGCCGGCCGCCGGGGCGCCGGATGGATCAAGGTCAAGCCCCGGCACACGCTCGACCTGGTGGTGCTGGCCGTCGAGTGGGGGCACGGCCGGCGCCGCGGCTGGCTGTCTAACCTGCACCTGGGCGCCCGCGATCCTTCGACGGGCGGTTATGTCATGCTCGGCAAGACGTTCAAGGGGCTGACCGACGAGCTGCTGACCTGGCAGACCGAACGGCTGCTCGCGCTGGAAAACCACCGGGACTGGAATACCGTCTACGTCCGCCCCGAACTGGTGGTGGAGATCGCCTTCGACGGCGTCCAGCGCAGCCCCCGCTACCCGGGCGGCCTGGCGCTGCGCTTCGCTCGCGTGCTGCGCTACCGGGAGGACAAGAGCGCCGCCGATTGCGACACCATCGACACCGTCCGCGCCCTGGGCCCTGTTCCGTAACTTCTTCTTGCGCTTGTTGCCGCCGCGGAACGCGGCCGGGATGTTGCCCTGCGCCGGGGGCGGGAAGTTCAGCCCGGGCGGCAGGTTGGCCAGCCCGTCGGCCAGGCTCTCGGGGAACCCTTCCGGCAAACCGCCACCAGGCAGGCCGCCGAGGCCGCCTGCCCCGCCCAGGCCGCCCGCGGGGCCGCCGGGGGCTCCTGGGGTTCCTGGGATTCCTGGGGCCACGCCGTCCTGGCCGCCTCCGCCCCGCGCGATCTCGGCGGCGCGCCGCGGGTCGCCGCTGCGCGGTGCCTTCCTCTTGTTGCCCTTCTTATTACGCGCCTTCTGGCCTGCCGTCCGGCGGGCCGCGCCGAGGCCGGGCATCGGCGGCATGCCGGGGATGCCGCCGCTGAACATCGCCTTCATCTGCTTCTGGCCCTCGAAGAAGTTCGTGACCAACTGGGCGACCTCGCCGATGGCGACCCCGGAGCCCTTGGCGATGCGCGCCCGGCGGGAGCCGTTGATGATCTTCGGGTTGCGGCGCTCCTCCGGCGTCATGGACCGGACGATGGCCTCGGCCCGGTCCAGGTCCTTGTCGTTGACCTGCTCGAGCAGTTCCCGGTGCCGGCCCGCGCCGGGCAGCATGCCGAGCAGGTTCCCGATCGGCCCCAGCTTGCGCACCATGGCCAGCTGCTCGACGAAGTCCTCGAGGGTGAAGCCATCGCCGGAGGCGAGCCGCCCGGCCAGCCCCGCGGTCTGCTCGGCGTCGAACGCCTTCTCCGCCTGCTCGATCAGGGTGAGCAGGTCACCCAGGTCGAGGATCCGCGACGCCATCCGGTCCGGATGGAACATGTCGAAGTCCTCGAGCTTCTCTCCCGAGGACGCGAACATGATCGGGCGCCCGGTCAGTTCCACGATGGACAGCGCGGCGCCGCCGCGCGCGTCACCGTCGAGCTTGGTCAGCACCACGCCGTCGTAGCCGACCCCGTCCAGGAACGCCTGCGCGGTCGCCACCGCGTCCTGGCCGATCATCGCGTCGACCACGAACAAGATCTCGTCCGGCTGGGTGGCGTCCCTGATCGCGACGGCCTGCGCCATCATCTCCGCGTCGACGCCCAGGCGGCCGGCGGTGTCGATGATGACCATGTTCTGCTGGCGGCGCCTCGCCTCTTCCAGCGAGTCCCGCGCGACGGCCACCGGGTCGCCGACGCCGCTGCCGGGGAACGGCGCGTAGACCGGAACGCCCACCCGCTCGCCCAGCACCTGAAGCTGCTGCACCGCGTTGGGCCGCTGCAGGTCGGCCGCGACGAGCATCGGGGTGTTGCCCTGCCCCTTCAGCCACAAGGCGAGCTTGGCCGCCAGCGTGGTCTTACCCGTACCCTGCAGGCCGGCCAGCATGATCACGGTCGGCGGCACCTTGGCGAACCGCAGCCGCCGCTCCTCGCCGCCGAGGATGGTGATGAGCTCCTCGTTGACGATCTTGATGACCTGCTGGGCCGGGTTCAGCGCGGCGGAGACTTCCTCACCGCTGGCCCGCTCCTTGACCCGGGCAATGAATTGCCTGACGACCGGGAGCGCGACGTCCGCCTCCAGCAGGGCAATGCGGATCTCTCGGCAGGTCGCGTCAATATCGGCGGCGGACAGCCGTCCGCGGCCGCGCAGGGAGGAAAAAACCTGCGTCAGCCGGTCAGAAAGGGTCTCAAACACAACACCCAGGCTACCGAACGGTCCGTGGTACCCGGGTCCGGTCGCCCCCTAAGCCCGGTGGCTCAGTCGCCCGGTGGCTCAGTCGCCGTCGCCCCCGTGCCCCGCGCCCCGCGGCTCAGTCGCCGAGCGCGGCCAGGACCGAGTGCACGATCGTGCGGCGCAGGTCGTCGGAGGCCAGCGGCTTGCCGTCACCGTCGGTCACGTAGAACACGTCGACGACTTCGGCCCCGAGCGTCTCCACCCGGGCCGCGCGCACGTCCAGGCCGCACTCGCCCAGCGCCCGGCCGACCCGCCAGAGCAGGCCGGGGGCGTCGTGGGCCCGCACTTCGATCACGGTCGCGGTATCAGAGGCGTCATCAATCAAGCCGACCTTAGGCGCGGGTATCGTTGCCGCCTGCGGCCGGACCGCCCGGGCGCGGCGGTCGAGCCGGTCCTCGACGTCCAGCCGCCCCTGCAACATCCGGCGCAGGTCCGCGGCCACCAGCGTCGCGTCGGGTGGATCACCGAACTCCGGTTCCACATCGAACACGGTGACGGCCGTGTTCCCGACCGAGGACGCGTTCGCGCTCCGGACCGCCAGCCGGTGCGAGGCCAGCACCCCCGCGGCGCGCCACAGCAGGCCGGGGCGGTCGGGGGCGACCACGGTCACCTCCGACCCGCGTACCGTCGCCGCCGGGCCGCCGTCGGCGGCCAGCGCCAGCTGATCGTCGCGCAGCGGCGCGGGTGCGGGCATCGGATCGCCGTCGAGCACGGCCTCCACCCGGCGCACCAGGTCCGCGACCAGGGTTGCCTTCCAGTCGTTCCACGCGGCGGGCCCGGTAGCCAGCCCGTCCGCGATGGCCAGGGCATGCAGCAGCTCGAGCAGGACGCGGCTGCGCACGGTCGTCGCGACCTGCTTGACGGTCACCGGGTCGTCCAGGTCCCGCCGGGTCGCGATCATGGGCAGCAGCAGGTGGAACCGGACCGCCGAGGCGACTAGCTCCACGTCCGGAGCCGGCAGGCCTATCCGCCGCCCCACGTCCCGCGCCACCACCTCGCCGGTGACGCTGTGATCCCCCGGCCAGCCCTTGCCGACGTCGTGCAGCAGCGCGGCGAGCAGCAGCAGGTCGGGACGGGCCACCTCACGGGTCAGCGCGGCGGCGTGCGCCGCCGCCTCGGCCAGGTGGCGGTCGACGGTGAAGGTGTGCAGCGGGTTGCGCTGCGGCCGGTTCCTGACCCGCTCCCAGTCCGGGATCAGCGCGGTCACCAGGCCCTCGGTGTCCAGCGCCTCCCACACGCTGACCGCGGCCTGGCCGGCCCCGAGCAGCGCGAGCAGCGAGTCCCGGGCGGCCGCGGGCCAGGGGACGGGCAGCGGCGGGCATTCGGTCAGCCGGTCAAGGGTCCGTGGCGCCAGCGGCAGCCCGGCCTGCGCGGCCGCGGCGGCGGCGCGCAGCACCAGCGCCGGGTCGCTGGCCGGGTCGGCCGCCCGGGCCAGCACCACCTCGCCGTCCTGTTCCACCACCCCGTCCGCAAGCGGGCGGCGTTCGGCCTGCCGGCGGCGCAGCCGGCGGCCGCGGAGCCGGTCGGCCTGGCGGAAGGCGTGATCGACCGCGTACGCGACGGTCCGCGCGGCGCCTGCCAGCATCCGGAGCAGCACGTCCCCGTCGAGCAGCCCGAGCGCCCTGGCCACCTCGTCCTGCTCCTCGAGCACCAGCCGGTCCAGGCGCCGCCCGGTGACCTCGTGCAGGGCGTGCCTGGCGTCGAGTATCTGCTCGTAAGCCGTGCGGACCTTGGGCCCGGGCGCGGGCGCCACCCAGGCGGCCGCCACCGCCTGGATCGCGTGCACGTCCCGCAGGCCGCCCCTGGCTTCCTTCAGGTCGGGCTCGAGCAGGAAGGCGAGCTCCCCGCTGGTCCTGGCCCGCTCGTCGTGGGCGGCGTGCAACTCGGCCAGCCGCGCGGGCGCGGCCGACCGCCAGTCTTCAAGCGCTCCGGCCCGCAGCCGTTCGGTCAGGTCCGGGTCGCCGGCCACGTGCCGGGCGGACAGCAGCCCGAGCGCGACCTTCAGGTCGGCGCGCGCCACCCTCCTGGCCTGCGGCACGGTGCGGACCGCGTGGTCGAGCTCGGCACCGGAGTCCCAGACCGGGTACCAGATCCGGTCCGCGATGCTCGCGATGTCGTCCCGGCCGCCGTGCAGCAGCAGCACGTCCAGGTCGCTGCGCGGCAGCAGTTCCCGGCGCCCGTACCCGCCGACGGCCACCAGGGCCACGCCAGCCTCGGCACCGAGGAGTTCCGCCAGCCATCTATCGACTTGCGTAGTCCGGCGAGCACGATCTGCAGCGAACGAGGTCATTGCTTCCACGCGTCCCCCGGACTACTCATAAGATGCCCGTCAGATCGCGTCGGGCCCGCGCTCTCCAGTGCGCACCCGGACTACCGTCTCAACCGGAACCGACCAGACCTTGCCGTCGCCGATCCGGCCGGTCTGCGCCGCCTTGACCACGACTCCGATCAGGTCGTCGGCGTCCTCGTCGTCGCACAGGATCTCAACGCGGACCTTCGGCACCAGGTCGACCTGGTACTCAGCCCCGCGGTACACCTCCGTGTGCCCGCGCTGCCTGCCGTATCCGCTTGCTTCCGTGATCGTCAGGCCATGGACGCCGAACGCCTGAAGCGCGGCCTTGACGTCGTCCAGCTTGAACGGCTTGATGACAGCGGTGATGAGCTTCATCTGGTGTCCCTTCGGAGTCCTGTACCGACCATCCGATACCGAGGTTTCACCGGATCTGCCGGTGTGTGTCGGCCGCGTGAAACACCCGGAGTCCTTGTTACAAACATGTTTCCGGCCCGCCGGCCGCGCGCTCTCAGCCGAGGATGGCGTCCACGAAGGCGCCCGGGTCGAACGGCGCCAGGTCGTCCGGTCCCTCGCCGAGGCCGACCAGCTTGATGGGAACGCCCAGCTCACGCTGTACGGCTATGACGATCCCGCCCTTGGCCGTCCCGTCCAGCTTGGTCAGCACGATGCCGGTGACGTCGACCACCTCGGCGAACACCCGGGCCTGGCGGAGCCCGTTCTGCCCGGTGGTGGCGTCGAGCACGAGCAGCACCTCATCGACCGTGGTCTTCTTCTCCACCACGCGCTTGACCTTGCCGAGCTCGTCCATCAGCCCGACCTTGGTGTGCAGCCGGCCGGCGGTGTCGATCACCACCACGTCGACGCCTTTTTCGGTGCCCTCAGCAACCGCCTCGAACGCCACGCTGGCCGGATCGGCGCCGTCCCGGTCGGCCCGCACCGTCTCGGCGCCCACCCGCTCGCCCCACGTCTGCAGCTGGTCGACGGCCGCCGCGCGGAACGTGTCGGCCGCCCCGAGCAGCACGGTGTGCCCGTCCCCGATCAGCACCCGGGCGAGCTTGCCGCAGGTTGTCGTCTTACCGGTGCCGTTCACGCCGACCATCAGGACCACGGCGGGCACGCCGTTGTGCGGCGAAACGTGCAGCGACCGGTCCATGTCGCCGAGCTGGGTGAGCAGTTCGGCCCGCAGCAGCGCGCGCACCTCGGCGGGCCCGCGCGCCCCGAGCACCTTGACCTTGGTCCGCAGGTCGTCGACCATCAGCCGGGCGGGCGCCACGCCCACGTCGGCCGTGATCAGCACCTCTTCGATCTCGTCCCAGGTCTCGTCGTCGAGCCGGTCCCTGGACAGCAGGTTCAGCAGCGCTGACCCCACCGAACTCTGCGACCTGGCCAGCCGGGCCCGCAGCCGCACCAGCCGGCCCGCCGACGGGGGCGGCCGCTCGATCTCGAGTACGCCGGTCGCGGCCGCCGGGGTTTCCGGCGCGGTGGCCGTCTCCTCGGCAGTACCGCCCCCCGGCCCGCCGCCAGGTGCTGCCGGGGCCGGGGGTACTTCCGGCGCCTGGCGCGCCCCCGGGACGTGCCGGCCCCGGCCCGGCCGGACGAACAGCAGCCAGCCGCCGGTGACGACCGCCAGGACGGCGATGACAATGATCAGGATCACGTATTCCATCAGGCTCACAGTCTCCCAGACCCCGCGAAGCGTCGCATCCGGCGGGGTGGAGCGAGGTTCGGTCCGGTTCGCGGCGTCACTGCCGCTAAGCTTGCCCGCCAACCTACCCCCGCTCCCCCATCGCCTTGGCCCAGGATTACGGCAACGATGGAGCATCGCTGCTGCTGGGACGGCAACAATGGAACATCGTTGCTGTTACCGGGGGGCGGGGGGCTGGCCCGGGGTTGCGGGGCGGGCGTGTGGGGCTGGCGGGACAGGCGTGGGGGCGGGGGATGCGGGCTGGGGCTTGACGCGCTGGGGCTTGACGCGCTGGGGCTTGACGCGCTGGGGCTTGACGCGCTGGGGCTTGACGCGCTGGGGCTAGGCGGGCTGGGGCTTGACGCGCTGGGGCTAGGCGGGCTGGGGCTAGGCGGGCTGGCGGGTGGCTAGCTGCTGGCTGATGACGGTGGAGACGCCGTCGCCGCGCATGGTGATGCCGTAGAGGGCGTCGGCGGCTTCCATCGTCCGGCGCTGGTGCGTGATCACGATGAGCTGCGAGCTCTCCCGTAGTTCCTCGAAGACGCCGAGCAGCCGCTGCAGGTTCGTGTCGTCCAGGGCCGCCTCCACCTCGTCGAGCACGTAGAACGGCGAGGGGCGGGCCTTGAAGATGGCGAACAGGTACGCGATGGCGGTCAGCGACCGCTCCCCGCCGGACAGCAGGGACAGCCGCTTGACCTTCTTGCCCGGCGGCCTGGCCTCGATCTCGATGCCGGTGGCCAGCATGTCGTCCGGTTCGGTCAGCACCAGGTTGCCCTGCCCGCCGGGGAAGAGCCGGCCGAAGAGCTGCTCGAACTCGCGGGCGGTGTCGGCGTACGCGGACGCGAACACCTCCTGCACTCGGTCGTCGACCTCCTTGACCACGGTGAGCAGGTCGCGCCGGGTCTTGCGGAGGTCGTCGAGCTGGGTGGCCAGGAAGTTATGCCGCTCGGTCAGCGCCTCGTACTCCTCCAGGGCCAGCGGGTTGACCTTGCCGAGCCGGTCGAGCTGGCGCTGCGCGTCGGCGGCCCGGCGCTCGGCCGTGGCCCGCTCGAAACGAGACGGCAGGGCCGCCTCGTCACCGATCACCGGCACGGGCACCTCGGGTCCGTACTCGGCCACCAGGGCGTCCGCCTCGACCCCGAACTCCTCTAGCGCGTGCTCGGCTAGCTGCTGCAGCCGCAGCCGGTGCTCGGCCCGGGCGATCTCGGTGCCGTGCGCGGTGTTCACCACCGTGTCCAGGTCGGCGGCCAGCTCGCGGACCCGGGTCCGGACCGCCTTCAGCTCGGCGGCGCCGCCGGTGCTGACCGCCTCGGCCTCGGCCCGCCGGGCCAGCGCCTGACTCACCGACTGTTCGGCCGCCTCGACCGCGTACCGTGCGCCGAGCGCGACGGCCCGGGCCACGGCGGCATGGGCGGCCCGCTGCTTGCGGCGCTGCGCCGCCCGCTGGCGCGTGGCGCGCTCGGTGGCCGCGGCGGCGGCGAGCGAGTCGGCGCGGCCGCCGATCGCGCGCAGCCGCTCCTCGGCGGTCCTGACCTCGAGCCTGGCCTCCATCTCGGCGTTCCGCGCCGCGGTGCAGCGGTCGGCGAGATCCTCCCGGGCTCCCTCGTCCTGCGGCTCGGCCGGCTCTTCGGCTTCGGCTTCGGCCTCGGCCAGGTCCTGCCGGAGCTGCTCCAGCCTGGCCAGGTCCTTCTCGGCCGCCAGCCGGGCCGAGGTGATGGCGGCGTCCAGCCGGTCGGCCTCTTCCCGCGCGGCCCGCGCCGCTCCCGCCAGCCGGCCGAGCCGCCCGGAGATCTCCGCCGCCGCCGCGTCGGCCTCGTGCCTGCGGGCCAGCGTCGCCGCCACCGACTGCCGGGCGGCCTCCTCGGCCTGGGCCGCGGCCGCCAGCTCACGGGCCGCCTCGTCGCACCACTGCTCGGCCCCGGCCAGTCCGGCCGCCGCCTCGTCCGCCGCGGCCCGCAGCTCGAGCAGGCTCTGCGGCCGCGCGCCGCCGCCCTGGGCCCAGTGCGACCCGAGCAGGTCACCGGCCCGGGTCACGGCCTTAAGACCAGGATTTTCCCGAACGATCCGGCGTGCCTGCTCCAGGTCCGCGACCACCACCACGTCGCGCAGGAGCTCGGCCGCGGCCTCCGCCAGCCCGTCCGGCGCCCGCACCAGCTCCGAGGCGCGAAATGGCCCTGAGCCCTGTGGGGCAGGTGGGGCAGCTGTGGCGGCGGGGCTAGATGGGGCGGCGGGGTTAGATGGGGCGGCGGGGTTAGGCGGGGCGGTGTCGGCTCCGGGGACGGATGGGGATGCTGGGATGGTGCCTTCGGCGGCGATGACCAGGGCGGCGCTGCCGGCGTCCTCGTGGCGCAAGGTGGCCAGGATCTCGGCGGCCGCATCGAGGCCGGCCACCGCCACCGCGTCGGCGGCGGCCCCCAGCGCCGCGGCGATGGCCACCTCGTGCCCCTCGGCCACCCGCAGGGCTGCGGCGAACGAGCCGACCACTCCGCCGAAGCGGGCCGGGTCGGCGAGCACGGCCGCGGAGGCGTCCGCGCCGCGCCGCGCCGCTTCGGCCAGCGTCTCCGCGCGAGCCCGCCGGGCGGCCAGCTCACGAGCGGATTCGCGTTCCGCCGTGCGGAGCACCGAGGTCCGTTCGGCGTAATCAGCCAGGGTCTGGGCGGCCTGCTCGTGCGCGGCGGCCAGCTCGCTACGGTCTTCGTCCCGCCCGCCGCTGGTGTCCTGTACCTGCTCGTGCTCGTCCTGCGCGAGCAGGGCGCGCTCCCGCGCCTCGGCGGCGGAGACCTCCAGCCGGTCCATCTCCTCCTGCGCGGCCACGCTGCGGCTGTCCGCCGCGCCGACCTGCTCGCGGAGCCGGGCCACCCGGCCGGCCCGGGCGGCCGCGGCCTTGGTGCCCTCGGCCAGCCGGCGTTCGGCGGCGGCGAACTGCGCCTCGGCCGCGGTGCGCTCGGCCACCGCCACGGACAGCACCTCGCGGCCCGCGGCCAGCCGCGTGGTCAGCGCGTCCTCTTCTTCGCGCAGCTCCTCGGCCTGGCGGTCAAGCTCGTCGGGGTCACGGCCGGGCCGCTCAGGCTCGGTCGCCTCGGTCAGCAGGCTGTGCCGCTGCGCGGCCAGGTGCTGCGTGCTGCGCAGCCGTTCGGTCAGCGAGGACAGGGCGAACCAGGTCTCCTGGGCCTGGGCCAGCACGGCCGAGGCCTGCTGCGCGGCGTGGTCGAGCTCGGTCTCCCTGGCCCTGGCCTGGCCCAGCTCCTGCTCCAGGGCGGCGCGCCTGGCCAGCACGGCAGCCTCGTCCGCCTCGTCCCGCCGCAGGTCGGCGGCCAGCGTCACGTAGTCGTCGGCGAGCAGCCGCAGCCGGGCGTCCCGCAGCTCGGCCTGGATGACGGCGGCCTTCCTGGCCACCTCGGCCTGCCGGCCGAGCGGCTTGAGCCGACGGCTCAGCTCGGCGGTGAGGTCGACCAGCCGGGTCAGGTTGGCCTGCATCGCCTCCAGCTTGCGCAGCGCCTTCTCCTTGCGCTTGCGGTGCTTGAGCACGCCGGCCGCTTCCTCGATCAGGGCGCGCCTGGCCTCGGGGCCCGCGTGCAGGATGTCGTCGAGCTGCCCCTGCCCGACGATCACGTGCATCTCCCGGCCCAGGCCCGAGTCGGACAATAGTTCCTGCACGTCGAGCAGGCGGACGTGGTCGCCGTTGATGGCGTACTCGCTCTGCCCGGACCTGAACATCAGCCGGCTGATCGTGACCTCGGCATACTCGATCGGCAGGGCGCCGTCGGTGTTGTCGATGGTGAGCGTCACCTCGGCCCGGCCGAGCGGCGGCCGCGACGTGGTGCCGGCGAAGACGACGTCCTCCATCTTGCCGCCGCGCAGCGACTTGGCTCCCTGCTCGCCCATCACCCAGGACAGGGCGTCGACGATGTTGGACTTACCCGACCCGTTCGGGCCGACGACGCAGGTGATGCCGGTCTCGAGGCGGAGCGAGGTAGCGGAGGCGAAAGACTTGAAGCCGCGCAGGGTGAGGCTCTTCAGGTACAACGAGCCCCTCCTCCCTGCTAACTGGCCGGGGCTAACTGGCTGGGCTAACTAGCTGAGCTGGCCGGCTGGCTCCACGCACCTTATCGCCCCGCGGCGCCTGACACAGGGAACCGCAGATAAGACCGCGTGCCGGTTCTGGAGCGGGCATGCCAAACTGGCCGAAAGTCCCTAATGGACTCCCGGCATCAGTCCGGCCTGCGGGCCGACTCGCGGGCCGCGCCTTTGATGCCCGTGTGACTAGTGACATATAACGGGCAGATATACAACGAAGAGGGGCGCCACCAAAGGCGCCCCTGATCCGTTCTTGCCGTTTTGGCCGCGTCCTGCCAGCGTTCGTCAGACGAACGCAGGCTCGCGATCCGGAACCAACACGTCCTCGTGGCCTGCCTCAACCGCGAGCGCGTCATTCTCTTCCTGAAGCCGTACAAGCTCGGCTTCCAGGTCGCGTACTCGCTGCTGGAGGCGGCGCATCTCAGAAACGATGCGGGGATCCGGACCGCCGACGTGGCCGAATAGAGCCTTCGCCATTGTAAAAGGTCCTCCACGCTGAGTGACCAGAGTGGGCACATTACTTAACACGCGCGAACCCGCGCGCGCAACCAACAGCAATTAGTTTCCCACCCAGGCCTTTGCTGGTCAAGTTGAGCACCCATCAGATGCCTGTTATATGCCTTATCAGCCAAAACAGTCCGTTTTGGCGACGTGATGCTTACGGAACGTAACAGAACCATCCGGCCCTGTGCTACCAGCGAGCCCGGCGGGGGCGGGGCTGGCAGCGCGGGCAGCTGTAGGCGGACCGGTTCATGAACGGATCGCGGCGGACCGGCGTGCCGCAGCGCAGGCAGGGAAGGCCTTCCCGCCCGTACACCGCGAGCGACCGGTCGAAGTAGCCGCTCTCCCCGTTGACGTTGACGTACAGGTCGTCGAACGAGGTCCCGCCGGCGACCAGGGCCTCGCCGAGCACCTCCCGGACCGCGGCGAGCAGGCGGCTCACCTCCGGGCCGTTCAGCGTCTCGGTGGGCCGGGCCCAGTGCAGCCGGGCCCGCCACAGCGCCTCGTCGGCGTAGATGTTGCCGACCCCGCTGACCAGTGACTGGTCGAGCAGCGCGCGCTTGACCCCGGTGTGCCGGCTGCGCAGCCGCCGGGCCAGCGCGGCCGGGTCGAAGGCCGCCTCGAACGGATCCGGCGCGATGTGCGCGATCGGCGCGGGCAGTTCCGCGCCGTCCCGCACCACGCACATGTGACCGAACGTCCGCTGGTCGGTGAAGCGCAGGTCGGGCCCCTGGTCGGAGAACGTGAACCAGATCCTGACGTGGGGCGACAGGGGCCGGTCGGGCTCGACGACGAGCAGTTGCCCGCTCATCCCCAGGTGCGCGAGCAGGGCGTCCTCGCCCACCGACAGCCACAGGTACTTGCCCCGCCGCCTGGCGCCATCCAGGCTGCGCCCGGCCAGGGCGGATTCGAATTCGGCCGGGCCGGCCAGCTGCCTGCGCACGGCGCGCGGATGCAGGACGCGGACCGATGAGATGGTCCGGCCCACTACGTGATGTTCGAGGCCACGGCGGACCGTCTCGACCTCGGGAAGCTCAGGCACCCGTCACTGCTCCGGCGCCGGCTCTTCCCCGTCATCGTCGTCCTTGGCGTCCCGCAGGTCGCCGTTGCCCTCGGCGGTGATGGCCCGCCAGGCCGCCTCGGCGGCCTGCTGTTCGGCCGCCTTCTTGGTGCGCCCCTCGCCGGAGCCGAGCAGCCGGCCGCTGACCCTGACCACCGCGCGGAACGACTTGGCGTGGTCGGGCCCGCTCTCCTCGACCTGGTACTCGGGCACCCCGAGCATCTTGACCGCGGTGAGCTCCTGCAGCGAGGTCTTCCAGTCCAGGCCGGCGCCCAGCCGGGCCGACCTGGTGATGACCGGGTCGAACAGCCGGTGCACCAGCGCGCTGGCCTCGGCCAGGCCGCAGTCGATGTACACCGCGCCGATCACCGCCTCGAGGGTGTCGGCCAGGATCGAGGGCTTGTTCCGGCCGCCGGTGACCTGCTCGCCCCGGCCGAGCCGGACGTAGTCGCCCAGGCTGAGCTCGCGCGCCACCTCGGCGAGCGCGCCCATCTGGACCACCGCGGCACGGAGCTTGGCCAGCTGTCCCTCGGGCAGGTTCGGGTAGCCGCGGAACAGGGTGTCGGTCACGACCAGGCCGAGAACCGAGTCCCCGAGGAACTCGAGCCGCTCGTTGGTGGGCGGATTGTCGTTCTCGTAGGCGTAGGAGCGATGCGTCAGCGCGCGCTCGAGTGACTTGGGCATGATCGGCACGCCGAGAGCGTGCCGGAGCTCAGCGGGATCTTTTCCGGCGTTCACACCGCCGTCCCAGGACCGGCTCACGACGCCCAACGCGTCCTCCTCCTAGCACTGGCTGATCATGCCCGGCCGGGCGTGATATATAACCCCCCGTATCTGGCCCGGAACCGGTCCGCTTCCTCAGGATGGCGTGATGACCTGGCGCCGGCGGTAGGTGCCGCAGGTCGGGCAGGCTACGTGCGGCAGCTTCGGCTCGTGACACTGCGGGCAGCTCACCAGCGTGGGCGCCGTGGTCTTCCAGTTCGAACGTCGGGATCGGGTGTTACTGCGGGACATCCTCCGCTTGGGAACCGCCACGTCAGCCCTCCTGTAGGTCGATGGCGCCGGCGCGCCGGTCCATTTGGTCAGTTGCCTGGTCGTCGAGGTGCTTCAGGGCCGCCCACCTCGGGTCGACCGCCTCCTCGTGCCGGTGGCCGGGTCCCGCGTCGGCGAGCGGCACGCCGCACTCGGCGCACAGCCCGGGACAGTCCTCCCGGCACAGCGGTGACATCGGCAGCGCGAGCACTACCGCGTCACGGAAAGCCGGCTCCAGGTCGAGCAGGTCGCCGTCGAGATAGCGCTCGTCGTCGTCTTGCTCCTCGTGCTCGTCATACCTGTCGTGCTTTTCATGCTTGTCGTGCTTGTTGTCGTGCTTCTCGTACTTATCGTGGCGGCCGTCAGCGTACAGGTAAAGCTCCTGGAAGCTAGCGGTCACCGGCGAGGCCACCGGGGCCAGGCACCGCGCGCACTCGCCCGCGAGCGGCGCGGTGGCGGTCCCGGTGGCGAGAACGCCTTCGGTAACCGCCTCGAACCTGACCTCGAGGGCGACGTCGGTGCCCTCCGGGACGCCGACGAGCTCGAGGCGCAAGTCTGCGGGCGCGGGGGCGGTCCACTTCTGGGTCAGGGCGGAACCCGCCCCACGGCCGAGCAGGCGCGTGTCGAAGACAAGCGCCCCACGGGGTGCGTGTGTGCGTGTGTTGGGCATGACAGAGTACTCGCGTAGAGCTAATGGAAACCGAGCGCACAGCCTACCGGCGGCGCGCTGTATTCCCAACTTGACAGCATCCGCCAGTATTCCTCCCGCGGCGCACGCGCCGCGGTCCGCGGGTCCCGGGCGGCCTACTCCTCGGCCAGGCGCTCGCGCAGCCCGGACAGGACGATCTCGGGGACCAGCCCGCTGACGTCCCCGCCATACCTGGCGATCTCCTTCACCAGGCTGGAACTCAGGAAGGAGTACAGCGGATTGGTGGTCATGAACAGCGTCTCGATCTTGGCCATCCGGTAGTTCATCTGCGCCATCTGCATCTCGTACTCGAAGTCGCTGACGGCCCGCAGTCCCTTGATCACCGCCGTGATCCCGTTGGCCGCGCAGAAGTCGACCAGCAGGCCGTGGAACCGCTCGATCCTGACGTTGCCGTAGCGGCTGGTGACCTGGCCCAGCATCTGGACGCGCTCGTCGACCGTGAACAGGCTGCGCTTGGTCTCGTTGATCAGCACCGCGACGATTACCTCGTCGTAGAGCCCGGCGGCGCGGCCGATGATATCGAGGTGACCGTTGGTGACAGGATCGAAAGAACCCGGACAGACTACGCGTTGCACGCGGTGCCACCCCTTCTGCTCTTCGCCGAGCACGCCAGGACATCGTCCAGGCTGGTCATCACGTTGGCTCCCCCGCGGTTTCCGGCACGAGACCGTACCAGAAGGTTGCTTCGCCGTACCGGCGTGCCCGGTCCGGCACGAACCCGTCCGGCCAGCTCAACGGTCCGGACCTGGTGGCGCGCTCCACGACGACCAGCGCACCGGGCGCGAGCCAGCCCTGCTCGGCGAGCAGGGCGAGGACCCGCGTCACCGCGGCGTCGGCCAGCGCGTACGGCGGGTCGGCGAACACCACGTCGTACCGGCCCTCGGACGGCCCGCGGGCCAGCACCCGTTCCACCCGGTCGGCGATGACCGCGGCCCCGGGCAGCCCGATCGCCTCGATGTTCTGCCTGATGACGCGCGCCGCGCGGGCGCCGTGCTCCACCAGCAGCACGTGCTCCGCCCCCCGGGACAGGGCCTCGAGGCCGACCGCGCCCGATCCCGCGTACAAGTCGAGGACCCGCGCTCCGGCCAGCGGTCCCGCGATCGAGGAGATGGTGGCGAACAGGCCTTCCCTGGCGCGATCACTCGTCGGCCTGGTATTGCGTCCGTCCGGTACCGCCAGCCGGCGGCCACCCGCCTCGCCAGCGATCACGCGTGCCACCCCTTAAGTGTGCACGCTCGCCGCCCAGCCGCCACCCCTCCCCCTGGTCATGACGGTGAGCAGCGAGCGTGAAACGGTGCGTCAGGCAATGTCCCCGCGCACCGTGGTACGGGCCGCGGTCGCATTAGAGGCGGTGCCCGGGTCCTAGGTCTTGTCGAGGTATTCGGCCTGGACGCCGAGGAGCTCCTCGATCGCCTCGCGCAGGGCGGGGTGCGCGGTTAGCTGGGGGTCGGCCGCGACCACCTGGGTGGCGTCCTGCCTGGCCTGCCTGATCAGGTCCTCGTCTTTGAGCAGCTGGAGGAGCTTCAGGCTGGACTGGCGGCCGGCCTGGGCGGCACCGAGGACGTCGCCTTCGCGGCGCTGCGCCAGGTCCAGCCGGGACAGCTTGAAGCCGTCGAGGGTGTCGGCCACCGCGTCGAGCCGCTCCCGCGCCGGACTGGCCGGCGGCGCCTCGGTCACCAGCAGGCACAGGCCCGCTGCGGTGCCGCGGCCGACCCGGCCGCGCAGCTGGTGCAGCTGGGAGACGCCGAACCGCTCGGCGTCCATGATGACCATCACGGTCGCGTTCGGCACGTCGACGCCGACCTCGATCACCGTGGTCGCGACCAGGACGTCGATCTGGCCCCCGGCGAACTCCCGCATCACCCGGTCCTTCTCCTCGGGGTGCAGCCGGCCGTGCAAGATGCCGAGCCGCAGGCCGGCCAGCGGACCCGCGTCCAGCGTCGCGGCCACGTCGATCACCGCCAGCGGCTGGCGGCGGCCCCCCTGGGCCACCCCGCGCGGAATGCCGCCCGTCATGTCCCGCCAGGGGGGTCTGGGGGGGTCGTCCCCCTGGGCAAGCACTGTGCCGAAGTCGTCCTCGCCGGGGTAACCCGCATCGTCGGAATCCCGGCCGTCCCCGATGCGCGGGCACACCACGTAGGCCTGCTGGCCCCGGCCGACCTCCTCCCGGGCCCGCTCCCAGGCCCGCTCCAGGTACCGCGGCTTGTCCGCGGCGGGCACCACGTGGGTGGCGATGGCCGACCGCCCGGCGGGCAGCTCGGTCAGCGTGGCGGTCTCCAGGTCGCCGTACACGGTCATGGCCACCGTCCTGGGGATCGGCGTCGCCGTCATGACCAGGACGTGCGGCCGGTTGTCCGCGGCCTTGGCGCGCAGCGCGTCCCGCTGCTCCACGCCGAACCTGTGCTGCTCGTCGATGACCACCAGGCCCAGGTCAGCGAACTGGACCTGCTCCTCGAGCAGGGCGTGCGTGCCGATCACGATCCCGGCGTCGCCGGTGAACACGTCGGACAGCGCCGCGCGCCGGGCGGCGGCCCCCACCGACCCGGTGAGCAGGGCGACGCCGGTCGCGTGCTCGGCCGCACCCAGCTGCCCTTGCCGGGCCAGCGGGCCGAGCATGTCGGTGATCGACCGGTAGTGCTGCTGCGCGAGCACTTCGGTCGGCGCGAGCAGGGCCGCCTGGCCGCCGGCGTCCACCGCCTGGAGCATCGCCCGGATCGCGATCACCGTCTTGCCCGAGCCCACCTCGCCCTGCAGCAGCCGGTGCATCGGCGAGGCGCAGCTCAGCTCGGTGGCGATGGTCTCGCCCACCTCGACCTGGCCGTTGGTGAGCGTGAACGGCAGCCGGGCATCGAACTCGTCGGCGATGCCGCCGTCCACGTGCGGTCGCGGCATGGCCGGCATGGCCGCGGCCGCCAGCCGCCGCCGCGCCAGCGCGGCCTGCAGCAGGAACGCCTCGTCCCACTTGAGCCGCATCTTCGCCTTCGCCAGGTCCGCCGGGTCCAGCGGCCGGTGGATGGCGCGGAGCGCCTCGGCCCGGCCGTACAGCCCCTCTCGCTCCCTGAGCCCGGCCGGCAACGGGTCCTCCCCCGCGTCAAGCGTGTCCAGCACGGTCTTGACCGACTTGGCGATCAGCCAGGAGCTGAACCTGGCGCTGGCCGGGTAGACGGGGGTCATCTCGGCGGCGAACTCGGCGGCCAGCTCCGGGTTCAGGTCGGCGTTGGGCGGCGCGCCGGGCAGCATCTCGCACTCCGGGTGAACCAGCTGGCGGCGGCCGCGGAAGCTGGACACGGTGCCGGCGAACATGCCGACCACGTCGGGCCGCAGCACCCGGCGGTACCGGCCAATCCCGGAGAAGAACGTCAGGATCAGCTTGGCGCGGTCATCGGTGACCACCACCTCGAGCCGGCTGCGGCGCCCCTTGCCCGGCACCGGCGGCAGCGGGATCTCGGCCACCGTCACCACCCGCGCCAGCACGGTGACGTGGTCGCCCTCACGCAGCGAGGACAGGTCGGTCAGCTCGCCGCGGGTGTAGTAGCGCCGCGGATAATGCCGGAGCAGATCGCCCACCGTGCGCAGGCCGAAGATGACATCGAGCGACTTGCCCGTGCGGGGGCCCAGCACCCGGGTCAGCGATTCGCTGAGCGTGGTCACACCTGGCAGCATAGAAGCGTCCACCGACAATACGGACCGCGGTTCGCACCCAAGCCGGGGCATCGGGTAGGCTTCGACGGCTGCCTGATCCACCGGACCGGGCAGCACCGCAAAGTCCCGTAACCCTAATCAATGGAGCGAACTGTGGCTGCCGTCTGCGAAATATGCGGCAAGGGGCCGGGCTTCGGCAACAACGTCTCGTTCTCGCACCGCCGCACCCGCCGCCGCTTTAACCCGAACATCCAGCATGTCCGCGCCATGGTCAGCGGCACGCCCAAGCGGATCAACGTGTGCACCTCCTGCATCAAGGCAGGCAAGGTCACCCGCTAGGGCTCGGCGGGCCGGTACTGGCCGACCGCCAAGGCGGCGGGCCTAGGCCGTAACGCGAAGTGATCCCAGCCGGGGGCTTGCGCCCACGGCTGGCCGTCGACGACGACGCCATGACCCAAGCGCCCCCCGGCCGGATGCCCCCCGGCTGAATGCGCTGTGCCTATCACCCGGCCTATCACCCGCCAGCGCGGCGGCAGCCGCGTGCCCGGCGGGAACGTGGCGGCGAGTGAGTGATCCTCGCCGCCGGACAACACCCACCCAAACGCCTCCTCCCAGGCCAGCGTGCCAGCGGGGGCGGGGCGTGAGCCGGGGACCGTTCGGGCCGAAGAATCGTGACGGGCGGCATCCCGTACGGCGCGGGCCGCGGTGAGCAGGCCGTCACCTGGCCGGAGTGCGTCCGAGGCGAGGTCGATGCGGACGCCGCTCGCGGCCGCCACGTGGCCCAGGTCGGCGAGCAGGCCGTCGCTGACGTCGATCATGGCCGTCGCGCCCAGGCCGGCGGCCTCCGGCCCGGCGTCGTACGGCGGCGCGGGCCGCAGGTGCACGGCCACCAGGTCGTCCCAGGCGGACCCGGCCCGGGCCAGGCCGGCCGACAACAGCGCCAGGCCGGCCGCGCTGTGCCCGAGCGTGCCTGCCACCGCCACCAGGTCGCCGGGCGCCGCGCCGGACCGGCGCACCGGGGCGCGGCCGGCCAGGTCACCCAGGCCGGTCACGGCCAGGATGACCGAACCAGCGCGGGCGGTGTCCCCGCCGATCACGCTGGCCCCGCCCTGGGCGCACTCGGCCGCCAGCCCCTCGGCCAGTTCCCTGGCCCAGCTGACCGGCAGGTCGGCCGGCGCGGCCAGCGCGACCAGCAGGGCGGACGGTTCGGCCCCCATGGCCGCGAGGTCGGCCAGGCTCCTGGCCGCGGCCTTGTGCCCGACGTCCGCGGCGCCTGACCAGTCCCGGCGGAAGTGCCTGCCCTCGAGCAGGAAGTCGGTGGTGGCCACCACCCGGCCGTCGGGGGTGGCCAGCACGGCCGCGTCGTCGCCGATGCCGACCAGCGTCCGCGGCCCCGGCGGCAGCCACGCCGACAACGCGTTGATCAGGCCGAACTCCCCCAGCGCGGCCAGCGTCTGCGAGTCTTGCTTAGTGATAATGACCTCCGCCGCACGGGACGTCTGTGTTACAGGTCTGAACCATTACGGTAGCGTGAGGCCACTAGGGGCGCCTGTCCCGCAATGCCCTGGGAGGACCTCATGGTGGAGGCTTACATCCTCGTCCAGACAGAAGTCGGCAAAGCCGCCGACGTGGCCTCGCTCATCGCGAAGATCAGCGGAGTCACCCAAGCGGAGGACGTCACTGGCCCCTATGACGTCATCGTGCGCGCTCAGGCGGACAACGTCGACGAGCTCGGCCGCCTGGTCGCCACGCATATCCAGTCCGTGCCCGGGATCACCAGGACGCTCACCTGCCCCGTGGTGCACATCTGAGCAGTTCGGCCGCAAGCGGCGCGCTGTGCCGGCCCAGGCCGAGCGCGACCGCACCGCACAGGTCAGACGGGGTGTCCACGTCCCGGCGCAGTCCCGGTATGCCGTCGCGGCCGAGTTCGACAGCACCGCCCGCGGCGTGCCGCGCCCGGGACGCCGGGCCGAAAGCCGGCCGGAACGGCACCCCGGGCGCCGCCGTGTACAGCGTCGTGCCGTCGCCGGCCGCGTCGGCCACGAAGGCCGTCGGCCACGCGGCAGCGGCGCGCAGCGCCCGGCCGAGTTCGGCGGGCCGCAGCGCGGGCAGGTCGGCGGAGAGCGCGGCCGTCCCGGAGCCCGGCCACCGGACGCCGACCTGCGCGGCGCCGTGCCGCAGCGCCGCGTTGAGGCCGTCGCGCGGTTCGTCGGGCACCACCAGCGCGCCAAGCGCGGCCAGTGTCGCCTCCGCGACCTGGTCATCTGTGATGACAATCACGCGGGCCGCCTCGTCGCACGCGAGCACCGCCGTCACGGTGTCGCAGGCCAGGGCGAGGGCGAGCTCGCCCCGGCGCGGCCCGGCGAGCCCGGCGAGCCGGGACTTGGCCTGGGCGAGCACCTTGACGGGCAGCACCACTGACCAGGTGGCCAGGGGATTATCGGTCATGACCTCGATCCTGCCTCGACACCGGACCAGATGAACCAGGAGACTGACCTCATGAGCGACCGCGCTGACCAGCGTACGTCTAGTTACAGCTACTCCCCGGGCTGGCGGCAGTTCTCGCGGATCATCCTGCACCCCGGGCTGCGGCTGCTGATGAAGCACCGATGGCAGGGCAAGGAGAACATCCCGGCAACTGGCGGCATCATCCTGGCCCCGAACCACCTGTCCTACGCCGACTGGCCCACGATCGCCCTGTTCAGTGACGGCTACGCGCACCGGTACCCGGTGTTCATGATCAAGTCGCCGATCTTCGAGGTCAAGGTCATCGGGCCTATGATGTACAAGTTCGGCCAGCTGCCCGTGTACCGGGGGCGCGGCGACGCCGGCCTGGTGCTGAAGCAGGCCGAGCAGGCGCTGCGGGAGGGCGCCTGCGTGATCGTCTACCCGGAGGGGACCGCGACCCGCGACCCGGACCTGTGGCCGATGGTGGGCCGGACGGGCGCTGCGCGGCTGGCGCTGACCACCGGGGCGCCGGTGATCCCGATCGCGCACTGGGGCGCGCAGGAGATCCTCCCCTACGGGTCGAAGAAGCTCCGCCTGTTCCCGCGCAAGACCGTGCGGATGGCGGCCGGGCCGCCGGTGGACCTGTCCGCCTACGCCGGCCAGCGGCTCGGCGCGAGCACGCTGCGCGCGGCCACCGCCGACATCATGGCCGACATCACCGCGTTGCTGGCCAAGATCAGGCAGGAGACGCCGCCCGCCATACCCTGGGATCCCGCCGCGGGAGGTCGTGTTGCTTTGGACCGAACGGAGGACGGTGCCACGTCCGGCTCCGCGGCCAGCCCAGCCGAGGCGGCGCAGACGGACGAAACCGCATCCGGTCAGACATGAAAGCAGCCGTGCTGGGGGCCGGGTCGTGGGGCACCACGTTCGCCCAGGTGCTCTGCGATGCCGGGACCCGGACCGTGCTGTACGCGCGCAACCCGCAGCTGGCCAAGGCGCTGGCCGGGCTGCACGAGAACCCGGAGTACCTGCCGGGGATCGCGCTGACCCCGGCGCTCGACGCGACGCCTGATCCCGCCGAGGCGCTGGCCGGCGCGGACCTGGTCGCCTTCGCCGTGCCCGCGCAGTCACTGCGGGCGAACCTGGTGGCCTGGGCGCCGCTGATCCCGTCCGGCGCGCTGCTGGTCAGCCTGATCAAGGGCATCGAGCTGGGCACGTGCCGGCGGATGAGCGAGGTCATCATCGAGGTGCTCGGCGCGGACGCCGCGCGGGTCGCCGTGGTCTCCGGGCCGAACCTGGCCGGCGAGATCGTCAGGCGCCAGATCGCCGCCACGGTGGTGGCCTGCGCCGCGGAAGACGGCGCGCTGGCCCTGCAGGGCGCGTGCCACACGCCGTACTTCCGCCCGTACACCAACACCGACGTGACCGGCTGCGAGCTCGGCGGCGCAGTGAAGAACGTCATCGCGATCGCGGTCGGCATCGCGGTGGCGATGGGGCTCGGGGACAACACCCGGGCGACGCTGATCACCCGCGGGCTGGCCGAGATCGCCCGGCTGGGCTCGGCGCTCGGCGCGCAGCCGCAGACGTTCGCCGGCCTGGCCGGGATGGGCGACCTGGTGGCCACCTGCAGCTCGCCGCTGTCACGTAACCGGACGTTCGGGGAATACCTGGGGCGCGGCATGACGGTGGCGCAGGCCGCCGCGGCGATGAACCAGACCGCAGAGGGCGTAGCATCATGCGAACCAGTGCTCGAACTGGCCCGACGGCACCAGGTCGAGATGCCGATCACCGAGCTCGCCGAGGCGGTCATGCGTGACGGACTGCCCGTCGAAGCGGCCGCGTCGATGCTAGCGTCACGTTCAGCCAAGCCCGAGTGGTACGGCCCCTGATGCCGCCGCCCAGATCAGTGGGAATGATTTCGTGGAAATAGTGCGCAAGCAGACCGGCGAGAACACCCGCGCGGTGCACCTGCCGGCCCCGCCGACGCCTTCTCAGCAGCCGCTCGGCACGCCGGTGTTCCGGACCGCGGCGTTCTCGTTCGGCACGGCCGAGGAGTACCGGGCCGTGCTGAACGACGAGATGCCCGGCTACACCTACAGCCGGATCGACAATCCCACCGTGGACGCGTTCGCCCGCGCCGTCGCGGCGCTTGAGGGGGTGAACCTGCCGCGCTGGCCCGCGGCGCAGGCGTTCGCCTCGGGGATGGCCGCGATCAGCGGGGTGTTCTGGACCTTCGCCCGGACGGGTGCGCACGTGGTGGCGTCGTCCGCGGTCTACGGGGGGACGTTTTCGTTTCTCCGGAACGTGGCGTCTCGGTTCGGGGTGGAAACGGATTTCGTCGACATCACCGACCTGGGCCAGGTCCAGGCGGCCATCCGCCCGACCACCAGGATCGTGTACGCGGAGACGATCGCGAACCCCACCACGGCAGTGGCCGACCTGCGCAAGCTGGCCGAGATCGCGCACGACGCTGGGGCGTTGCTCGTGGTCGACTCGACCCTGGCCCCGCCGGTGATCTGCCGGCCGCTCGAGCACGGCGCCGACCTGGTCGTGCACTCGGCGACCAAGTACATCGGCGGCCACTCCGACGTCACCGGCGGCGTGGTCACCGGGCGCATCGAGCTGATCAGCAACATCCGCGGCGTCCGGGTGGATACCGGCGGCTGCCTGGCGCCCGACGAGGCGTTCCTGCTCCGCCGCGGCCTGGAGACGCTGCCGCTGCGGGTCCGGCGGGCCTGCTCGACGGCGTCGGTGTTCGCCGCCGCGCTGTCCCGGCACCCGGCCGTGCTGCGCATCGACTACCCGGGGCTGCCGGAGCATTCCGGGCACCAGGTGGCCAGGCGGATGTTCGACGCGGGGCCTGAGGGCGTGCGTTTCGGGGCCATCGTGACGGTGACGCCGCACGGCGGGCGCGAGGCGGGCATGGCGTTCGCCGACAAGCTGCGGCTCGCTCAGAACGCGACGTCGCTGGGCGGGACGCACACGGTGGTCAGCCACGTCGCCTCCACCACGCACCGGCAGCTCGATGACCGGGCGCTGGCGGCCGGGGGCATCGACCCGGGCGCGGTACGCTTCTCCATCGGCCTGGAGGACGCCGAAGATCTCATTTCTGACGCCTACGTGGCCCTGGAGTCTCTTAGCAGGCCGTAGGGTTTCCGGGCTCGTTCCGACTGGAGGACGCGTGCAGGGGCAGCGCAAGATCCGGGTCGCCGTGGTGTTCGGCGGCCGCAGCAGCGAGCACGCCGTATCCTGCGCGAGCGCGGGCCTGATCTTGTCGGCCATCGACCCGGACCGGTACGAGGTGCTGCCCATCGGCATCGCCACGGACGGGCGGTGGGTGCTGACCTCGGGCGACCCGGCCCGGCTGGCGCTTTCTGCCGGGTCGGTGCCCTCGGTCGAGTCGGTGGCTGTTACCGGGGCTGAGATCACACCGCGGACCGGCCGGGGCTTCGGCGTGCTTGAGGTGACGGACCCTGGTTCGGTACCACGGGATCTCGGCGAGGTGGACGTGGTGCTGCCGTTGCTGCACGGCGCCTACGGCGAGGACGGCACGCTGCAGGGCCTGCTCGAGATGACCGGCACGCGGTACGCGGGCGCGGGCGTCTTCGCCAGCGCGGCCGGCATGGACAAGGAGTACATGAAGCTGCTCATGTCCGCCCGCGGCCTGCCGGTCGGCCGGTACGTGGTGGTGCGTGACCGCGACTGGCGCTCCCTCGGCGAACGCAAGCGCGTCCTGGACGAGATCGCCGAGCTCGGCTGGCCGGTGTTCGTTAAGCCGGCCCGCGGCGGCTCGAGCATCGGGATCTCGCGCGTTGGGTGTTCCGATGAGCTCGAAGAGGCGATCGAGGCCGCCCGCGCCCACGACCCCAAGGTGCTGGTCGAGGCCGCGGTGGACGGGATCGAGGTCGAATGCGCAGTGCTCGAGGGCCTCGACGGCGGACCGCCCGAGGCCAGCGTGCCCGGCCAGGTCCTAGTGGATCCTGGTTCAGCGTTTTACGACTTCGAGGCGAAGTACCTGGCGTCGGCGACCACGATGCGGATCCCGGCGCCGGTGCCTGCTGACGCTTTGGCCGAGATCAGGCGGGTCGCCTGCGCGGCTTTCGACGCGATCTCCTGCGAGGGGCTGGCCCGGGTCGATTTCTTCTACACCCCGGCCGGGAAGGTCCTGGTCAACGAGATCAACACGATGCCGGGGATGACCCCCGCCTCGGGGTTCCCCATGATGTGGGCCGCCTCGGGCCTGCCGCTGCCGCAACTCGTCGACCGGATCATCCAGACCGCCCTGCGCAAGCGCCCCGGCCTGCGTTAAGCCCCGGCCTGCGTTAAGCCCCGGCCCGCGGTCAGCCCGGCCTCTGTTCATGATCGTGGCCAGTTCCGGGCGCTATGTGCCCCGAACTGGCCACGATCATGAAACCACCGTCGCGCTGGCTACTTCTTGGGCTTCTCGCCGTTGACGAGCGCCTTGAAGTCCGCGCCGGGACGGAACTTGGGCACCGAGGACGCCGGCACCTGGATGGTCTCGTTGGTGGCCGGGTTGCGGGCCGTGCGCGCGGGGCGCTCGCTCTTCTCGAAGACGCCGAACCCGGTGATGGCTACCTTGTCACCGCTGGCGACAGCAGACTGGATGGTCTCGAGCACCGCGTTCACGGCTTCGGTCGCGGATTTCTTGTCCCCCAACCGTCCCGAGATCGCGTCGATCAGATCACGCTTGTTCATTGTTCACTCCTGCGCTTCCCCCACAGGTCGCGTGGGCTCCGCTACGAGATCGCGACCTCTGACCTGCCCGAAAGTAGGCGATCCAGCGCCGTTGCACAATAACCATGGCCAGATTGGCCGGCGTGTCGGCCAATATCCCACGCCAAGCATCCAGCAGATACACGCAAAGTATCCGGTAATGCCGTATTTGTGCCGCTTTGCGCGGCCGTCCCCGCTCGCGGCTGCCTGCAGGCTTACCAGATGCTCGCTCGCCCGCGCGGGCGAGCATCTGCCCGCCCGCTAGCCCGGGCGCCCGCCGCACCTGCCCGCTAGCCCGGGCGCCCGCCGCACCTGCCCGCTAGCCCGGGCGCCCGCCGCACCTGCCCGCTAGCCCGGGCGCGTGCCCGCCGCACCTGCCGCTAGCCCGGGCGCGTGCCCGCCGCATCTGCCCGCTAGCCCGGGCGCGTGCCCGCCGCATCTGCCCGCTAGCCCGGGCGCGTGCCCGCCGCATCTGCCCGCTAGCCCGGGCGCGTGCCCGCCGCATCTGCCCGCTAGCCCGGGCGCGTGCCCGCCACCGCTTCCCCGCATGCCCCATGCGCCCCCCGCGCCCGCCCGCAGAACCAGGATCCGCCCCTCCGCCCGCGGCACCAACCGCAACGATGGAGCATTGATGCTGCTGGGACAGCACCCATGCTCCATCGTTGTCGTCAGGCCTGGGAGCCACGCCGGGCGGCGTGGGTTAGGCGGTGACGGGGAGCCAGGAGGGGCGGTTGTGCTCGAAGGCGGTGATGTCGTCGACGTGGCGGAGCGTCAGGCCGATGTCATCGAGGCCCTCCATCAGCCGCCAGCGGGTGTAGTCGTCGATCTCGAAGGGCGCCTTGATCCCTGCGGCCTCGGCCAGCACCACGCGGCTGTCCAGGTCCACCACGACCTCGGTGCCCGGATCCGCCTCGATGGCGTCCTGCAGGGCGGTCACGGTGGCCTCGGGCAGCGCGACCGGCAGCAGGCCGGCCTTGGTCGCGTTGGTGCGGAAGATGTCGCCGAACCTGGGCGCGATCACGGCCCGGAAGCCGTGGTCGGTGAGCGCCCAGACGGCGTGCTCGCGTGACGAGCCGGTGCCGAAGTCGGTGCCCGCGACCAGGATCGTCGCGCCGTCGTACTGCGGCTGGTTGAGCACGAAGGACGGATCCTCGCGCCAGGCGGCGAACAGGCCCTCGCCGAAGCCGACCCGGCTCACCCGCTTGAGGTACTCGGCCGGGATGATCTGGTCGGTGTCCACGTTGTTGCGGCGCAGCGGCACCGCGCGGCCGACGTGCGTGATGAACGGTTCCATTTTTCGGACTCTCCTCTACAGGTCGGCGGGTGCGGCCAGGTGGCCGGTCACGGCGGTGGCGGCGGCGACCTCGGGCGAGACCAGGTGCGTCCGCCCGCCCTTGCCCTGGCGGCCCTCGAAGTTGCGGTTGGAGGTGGACGCGCTGCGCTCGCCCGCGCTCAGCTTGTCCGGGTTCATGCCCAGGCACATCGAGCAGCCCGCCGAGCGCCACTGCGCGCCGGCCGCGGTGAAGACCGCATCCAGCCCTTCCTCCTCCGCCTGGGCCCGCACCGCCATGGACCCGGGCACCACGAGCATCCGGATCGACGGCGCCACCCGCCGTCCTTGCAGCACCGAGGCGGCGGCCCGCAGGTCCTCGATCCGGCCGTTGGTGCAGGAGCCGACGAAGACCGTGTCCACCGCGATGTCGCGCAGCGCGGTGCCGGGCTTGAGGTCCATGTAGGTCAGCGCGCGCTCGGCGGCGGCCCGCGCCCCCGGGTCGGCGAACGAGTCCGGGTCCGGCACTGACGACGCGAGCGGGAGCGCCTGCCCTGGGTTGGTGCCCCAGGTCACGTACGGCGTCAGCGTCCCGGCGTCGAGGACGACCTCGTTGTCGAACGTCGCATCCTCATCGCTCGGCAGCGTGCGCCAGTAGTCCAGCGCGGCCTCCCACGCCGCTCCCGACGGCGCGTGCGGGCGGCCCTCCAGGTAGGAGAACGTCACGTCGTCCGGGGCGACCAGGCCAGCCCGCGCGCCGGCCTCGATGGACATGTTGCAGACGGTCAGGCGCCCCGCCATGGACAGCGCGCGGACCGCCGGACCGCGGTACTCCAGCACGTAACCCTGCCCGCCGCCGGTGCCGATCTTCGCGATGATGGCCAGGATCAGGTCCTTGGCCGCCACGCCCTCCGGCAGCGCGCCGTTCACCGTGATCGCCATCGTCTTGGGCCGCAGCTGCGGCAGCGTCTGGGTGGCCAGCACGTGCTCGACCTCGCTGGTCCCGATGCCGAAGGCCAGCGCGCCCAGCGCGCCGTGGGTGGAGGTGTGCGAGTCGCCGCAGACGATCGTCAGGCCCGGCTGGGTCAGCCCCAGCTGCGGGCCGATGACGTGCACGATGCCCTGGTCGGCGTCGCCCATCGGATGCAGCCGGATGCCGAACTCCGCGCAGTTCTTCCGCAGCGCCTCGACCTGGATGCGGGACACTGGATCGGTGACCGGGCTGGTGGGGCCGGACAGGGGAACGCCGGGGCCGGTGATCCCGGTCGTCGGCACGTTGTGGTCTTCGGTGGCGATGGTCAGGTCGGGACGCCGCACCTTGCGGCTGGCCGCCCGCAGCCCGTCGAACGCCTGCGGGCTGGTCACCTCATGCAGGAGGTGAAGGTCGATATAGAGCAGGTCGGGCTCGCCCTCCGCGCTGCGCACCACGTGGGCGTCCCAGATTTTCTCGGCGAGCGTACGGCCCATCACGCTCTCTCCCTTCAGCTTGCGTCTCGCATTCCGAGACGGCAGTATTCATAACATGAACAACTCTAGCGGAGTCGGCGTCCTGGACAAGACGGTTTCGGTACTGTCGGCGCTGGAAGGCGGCCCGGCCTCACTGGCGCAACTGGTCAAGGCGACCGGCCTGGCGCGGCCGACCGCGCACCGGATCGCGGTCGCCCTGGAGAGCCACCGGATGCTGGCCCGCGACGCCCAGGGCCGGTTCGTGCTCGGCCCGAGGCTCGGCGAGCTGGCCGCCGCGGCCGGCGAGGACCGGCTGCTCGCGATCGCGCAGCCGATCTTGACCCAGCTCAGGGACATCACCGGGGAAAGCGCCCAGCTGTACCGGCCGCACGCCGACACGCGCATCTGCGTGGCCGCGGCCGAGCGGACCAGCGGGCTCCGGGACACCGTCCCGGTCGGCGCCGCGCTGCCGATGACCGCCGGCTCGGCCGCGCAGGTCCTGCTCGCCTGGGAGGAAGGCGGGCGCATGCACCGCGGGCTGCGCGGCGCCAAGTTCACCGCGACCACGCTGGCCCAGGTCCGCAGGCGCGGCTGGGCCGCCACCGCGGCCGAGCGCGAGCCCGGCGTCGCGTCGGTGTCCGCCCCGGTGCGCGGGCCCGGCGGCCGGGTCCTGGCCGCGGTCTCGGTGTCCGGCCCGATCGAGCGCCTGACCAGGTCACCGGGGCGGATGCACGCCGCGGCCGTGGTGGCGGCCGGGGACAAGATCAGCACGCTGCTGCGCGCCGAGACCTGAGCGAGCTCAAGGGGCGCGGCGCCGCCTGGACATCCCCCGCCAGCCGAAGGGCGCGGTGCCGACTGGACTCCCCCGCGAGCCGAAGGGCGCGGTGCCGACTGGACTCCCCCGCGAGCCGAAGGGCGCGGTGCCGACTGGACTCCCCCGCGAGCCGAAGGGGCGCCGGCGCTGCCTGGACAGAGGAGCGACGAAGGAGCGACGAGGGAAGGCAGCGCCTAAAAAGGCCCCCCGGAGGCGAGCGGGAAAGCAGAGTAACCTCCAATAGCCGCAGGCTGACGCCGGATGGGACTTTGGGCCCGGCCAGGCTACGGCCCAAGGCCCTTACCGGTCTGGGCCATCATGGATATCGTCAGATTCCGGCTGAACCCGCAGAACCGGAGAAACGGATACGAGGTCGCGCGCATGAAGGCAGCTGTCGTCAAGGAGACCTCGCCGGGTGAGCGCCGCGTCGCCCTAGTGCCTGAGGCGATCGCCAGGCTACGTCCGGCCGGGATCGACGTGCTGGTGGAGAGCGGGGCGGGCGACGGCGCTTGGCTGTCCGACGCGGCCTACGCCGACGCGGGCGCGTCGATCGTCAGCGCCGCCGAGATCTACCGGACCGCCGACGTGATCCTGACCGTCACCAGGCCCTCGGCCGAGGCGGTGAGCGAGCTAAGGGCGGGCCAGGCGGTCATCGGCATGCTGGCCCCGCTGACCGACCCCGAGCTGGCCGCCACGCTGGCCGCCCGGGGAGTGACCGCGATCAGCCTGGACGGGCTGCCGCGCACACTGTCCCGGGCCCAGCCGATGGACGCGCTCAGCTCCCAGTCGAACGTGGCCGGCTACAAGGCCGCCCTGGTCGCCGCCGCCGCGTTCGGCAGGTTCTTCCCGATGCTGATCACGGCGGCGGGGACCGCCCGGCCCGCCAAGGTGCTGGTGCTCGGCGCCGGCGTGGCCGGCTTGCAGGCCATCGGCACCGCGAGGCGCCTGGGCGCGGTGGTAAGCGGCTACGACGTCAGGCCCGCCTCGAAAGGCGAGGTGGAGTCGCTCGGAGCCACGTTCGTCGAGCTGACCTCCGTCGAAGCGGGGGCCGGCGAGGGTGGTTACGCCCGCGAGTTGACCGCCGAAGAGCGCCAGGCCCAGCAGGAGGAGCTAACCGGCCATATCGCCAGGCACGACGTGGTGATCACGACCGCGCAGGTGCCCGGCCGCAGGCCGCCGCTGCTGGTGACCGAGGACGCGCTCAAGGCGATGTCCCCCGGGTCCGTCATCGTGGACATGGGCGCCAGCGCGCTCGGCGGCAACGTGACCGGATCTAGGTCCGGTGAGACGGTCGTCACCGGAAACGGGGTCACGATCGTGGGCGCGGACAATCTGCCCGCCACCGTGCCGACGGCGGCCTCGAACGCCTACTCGCGGAACATCTCCGCGTTGCTCCTGCACATGACGAAGGACGGCGCGCTGGCCATCGATACCAACGACGAAATCCAGGCCGGAGTGGTGATCGCACATGACGGCAAGGTCGTGCACGAAGGCGTCGCCAGCCTGCTCGGCCCGCAAACCAAGGGAGACGCCGATGTCGACGGCACTCGTAACTGACCTGACCATCTTCGTGCTCGCGCTGCTCGTCGGCATCGAGGTCATCGGGAAGGTGCCGGCCACGCTGCATACGCCGCTGATGTCGGCGACCAACTCCATCCACGGCATCGTCCTCATGGGCGCCCTGCTGATCGGGGTGACGGCGGACAACGTCGTCGGCTACATCCTCGCGTTCATCGCCTCGTTCTTCGCCGCCGCCAACGTGGTGGGCGGCTACGTCGTGACCGAGCGGATGCTGAAGATGTTCCGCAAGAAGGTACCGCAGGTGAGCCAGGAAAGCCTGGAATCACTCGACGGTCACAAGGGCCTTAAGGGCCTGGCGGGCAAAGTAGGCATAGGCAGGGCCCAGTCAGGGGCACAGTCAGGGGCCCAGTCAGAGGCACAGTCATGAGCGGGTTCACCGGCAACATCCAGCTCGTCTACGTGCTGGCCGCGGCATGCTTCGTGATCGGCCTGCATCTGATGAACAGCCCGGCGACCGCGCGCCGCGGCAACCAGGTGTCCATGATCGGCATGGTGATCGCCGGCGTGGCCACGCTCGTCCTGATGATCCATTACGGCACGGTCACGGCGACCGGCTGGATCGTGCTGATCTCCGGTGCGCTGATCGGCTCGGCCGTGGGCCTGTACGCCGCCCAGACGATCCAGATGACGGCGATGCCGCAGCTGGTGTCGATGTTCAACTCGGTCGGCGGCGGCGCCGCCGCGCTGGTGGCGATCTACGGCTACTACGAGGCTGAGTCCCGCGTGGGTGGCGTGCTCGGCACCACCACGGTGTTCACGGTGCTCGACGTGATCATCGGCTCGGTGACGTTCTCTGGGTCGATCATCGCGGCCGGCAAGCTGCAGGGCCTGGTGCCAGGCCAGCCGATCATCTTCAAGGGCAGCCGCCTGCTCAACCTGGTCCTCGCGGTGGTCGCGATCGGCACGGCCGCGTTCATGCTCACCACCGCCAGCCTGCTGGCGCTGCTGATCGTGGTGCTGGCGTCGCTGGGGTTCGGGGTGATGATGGTGCTGCCGATCGGCGGCGCGGACATGCCGGTGGTGATCTCGCTGCTGAACGCGTTCACCGGCACCGCGGTGGCGATGGCCGGGTTCGTCATCGGGAACTGGGCGCTGATCATCGCCGGCGCGCTGGTGGGCGCGTCCGGTGGCATCTTGACCAAGCTGATGGCCGACGCGATGAACCGGTCGCTGACCAACATCATCGTGGGCGGGTTCGGCACCGGGGACAGCGCCGTCGCCATCGGCGGGCCGGTAGACGCCCAGGTCCGCTCGATCGCGGCCGACGACGCGGCGATCCAGCTCGCGTACGCGTCCAAGGTGATCATCGTGCCGGGCTACGGCCTGGCCGCCGCCCAGGCCCAGCACGGCGTGGCCGAGCTGGGCAAGGTCCTGGAGGATCACGGCATCGAGGTCAGCTACGCGATCCACCCGGTGGCGGGCCGGATGCCCGGCCACATGAACGTCCTGCTGGCCGAGGCGAACGTGCCGTACCCGCAGCTGGTGGAGATGGATGACATCAACTCGGAGTTCGCCCGCACCGACGTGGCCCTGGTCATCGGCGCGAACGACGTGACCAACCCGGCGGCCCGCCGCCCCGGTAACGAGATCTCAGGCATGCCGATCCTGGATGTGGACCAGGCCAAGTCCATCATCGTGATCAAGCGCTCGATGGGACACGGCTACGCCGGCCTGGAAAACGAGCTGTACTACGATCCCAAGACCAGCATGTACTTTGCCGACGCCAAGAAGGCGATGACCGAGCTAACCTCCGCCGTCAAGACCCTCGTCGGCTAGCCCGGGGCTGGAGGGCCAGGGATACGGCTCGGCTGACCCCCGCAGGGGGTCCAAGGGGGTCTGGGGGATGGGTCCCCCCAGTGGGGGGTCCGGGGGCGGATGAAATCCCCCCTGGAGCGGAGGGTTCCGGGGGGTCGTCCCCCCGGGCCAGCAGAGTAGGGTTCGGAAAAGATGTTCCAAACCCACGTCGGAGGTCGGTCGTGACGGAGCGCACCAAGATCACACTGGATGAGTCCGAGATCCCCCGCCAGTGGTACAACGTGATCCCCGACCTGCCCGCGCCACCGCCCCCGCCGCTGCACCCGGGGACGCTCCAGCCGGTGGGCCCGGAAGACCTCGCGCCGCTGTTCCCGATGGAGCTCATCCGCCAGGAAGTGGCCACCGACTCCTACATCGACATCCCGGCCGACGTGCTCGACGTCTACCGGCTGTGGCGGCCCACCCCGCTGTACCGCGCGCACCGGCTGGAAAAGGCGCTGAACACCCCGGCGCGGATCTACTACAAGTACGAGGGCGTGTCCCCGGCCGGGTCGCACAAGCCGAACACCGCGGTCCCGCAGGCGTATTACAACGCGGCCGAGGGCACCAAGCGGCTCACCACCGAGACCGGGGCCGGCCAGTGGGGCAGCGCGCTGGCCTTCGCCTGCGCCCAGTACGGCATCGACTGCGAGATCTGGATGGTCCGCGCCTCCTACGACCAGAAGCCGTACCGGCGCACGATGATGGAGACCTGGGGTGCCACCGTGCACGCCAGCCCGTCCCGGGCCACCAAGGCGGGCGCGGACGTGCTCGCCGCCGACCCGGACTCGCCGGGCAGCCTGGGCATCGCTATCAGCGAGGCGGTCGAGGCGGCCGGAGGTAGCGCCGACACCAGGTACGCGCTCGGCAGCGTGCTCAACCACGTGCTGATGCACCAGACGGTGATCGGCGAGGAGGCGCTCAAGCAGTTCGCCGCGTTCGGCGAGTCCATGCCGGACCTGATCGTCGGCTGCACCGGCGGCGGCTCCAACTTCGCCGGGCTGTTCCTGCCGTTCCTGCGGGAGAAGCTGGCCGGCCGGGCCAATTCGGTCTTCCGCGCGGTCGAGCCCACGGCCGCCCCGTCGTTCACCCGCGGGGTGTACGCGTACGACTTCGGCGACACGGCCGGGTTCACCCCGCTGCTTAAGATGCACACGCTGGGCCACGACTTCATCCCGGACCCGGTGCACGCGGGCGGGCTGCGCTACCACGGCATGTCGCCGCTGCTGTCGCACGCCTACGAACTCGGCCTGTTCGAGGCGGTCGCCAAGCCGCAGCGGGAGTGCTTCGCCGCCGCGCTGACCTTCGCACGGGCGGAGGGGATCATCCCGGCCCCGGAACCGTCGCACGCACTCGCGGCCGTCGTCGAGGAGGCCAAGCGCTGCACCGAATCCGGCGAGTCCAAGGTGATCCTCACCGCGCTGTGCGGCCACGGCCACTTCGACATGGGCGCCTACGAGCGCTACCTGTCCGGCGAGATGGTCGACTACGACCTGTCCCAAGAGCGCATCGACAAGGCCCTGGCCCGGCTGCCCGCCGTGGGCTGAACCGCACGCTGGCATGATCGTGTGCCAGAGGGCGCCGGAAATGACGCTCTCCGGCACACGATCGTGGGACGGAGAGCCGGGGCGGGTGCCTGGGTCGTTCGGGATAAAGATTTACGGCGGGACCGGACGGCGACGGCCAGGGTGTCCAGGACGGCAGCGGTGGTCTCGAAGTCCATGCACGCGTCGGTGACGCTCTGCCCGTAGGTGAGCGTCTCCGGGGGGCCGGGTTCCTGCTTGCCCTCCTCCAGGAAGCTCTCCAGCATCACGCCGGTCATGCCGCGCTCCCCGGCCGCCACCTGCTCCGCGATCGAGGCGGCCACCACCGGCTGGCGGCGGTGGTCCTTGCCGCTGTTGCCGTGGCTCGCGTCCACCATCAGCCGGCGCGGCAGCCCGGCCGCCGCGATCAGGTCCAGCGCCTTGGCGGTGTGGCTAGCCTCGTAGTTCGGGCCGGTCCGGCCGCCGCGCAGGATCACGTGCGTATCCGGGTTGCCCGCCGTGGTCACCACCGCGGCGACGCCGTTATGGGTGACGCCGAAGAACGTGTGCCCGGCGGCCGACGCCCGGCACGCGTCCACCGCCACCTGGACGTCGCCGTCCGTGCCGTTCTTGAACCCGACCGGCATCGACAGGCCGGAGGCGAGCTGGCGGTGGACCTGGCTCTCCGTGGTGCGCGCGCCGATCGCGCCCCAGGTCACCGTGTCCGCGATGTACTGCGGCGTGATCGGGTCGAGCCATTCGCAGCCCACCGGCAGGCCGAGGGAGACGATGTCGAGCAGCAGCCGCCGGGCCGTGCGCAGGCCGCGGTGCACCTCGTGGCCGCCGTCCATGCCGGGATCATTGATCAGGCCCTTCCAGCCGGTCACCGTGCGCGGTTTCTCGAAGTACACCCGCATCACGATCAGCAGGTCGGCGTGGCTGGCTTCCCGTACCGCCTTCAGGCGGCGCGCGTAGTCCAGCGCGGCCACCGGGTCGTGCACCGAGCACGGCCCGGCGATCACCAGCAGCCGGTCACCGGAGCCGTCGAGCACGGCGCGGACCTCGGCGCGGCTCTGCTCCACGGTGGCCGTGGCCGCGTCGCTCAGCGGCAGCTCGTCGAGCAGGGCCGCAGGAGAAAACAGCGGCTCGTAGCCGGTGATTCGGGTATCACTGGTGCGCGTCATCGGGGGCGTCTCCCTCCCGGGCGGGCGGCTGCCCGGGCCCGGGAGCCAGCACACCCCATAGCGATACAGGGCTGTCTGTCGCGTTACTGGCTCCAGGCGGTGATAAGCGCAGGCGCGAACGCCTGGCTCCGCCTGGAGCCAGGGTAAAGCGCTGATACCGCCGTGACACCCGACCGATGGTACACCCCAGCGGCCGCAGGCGGTCATGCGGGCGCGAGCCAGCGAGTTCTTGGCGTGGACACACATTCCGCCTAACTAGTTCTCAGACTGAAGGACCACGCTGGTCAGACGCGCGTCAGCATCGCCGCTTTCCGGCGTGCGCGGCAACGCAACGCCCGGGGCCAAGGCCGGGGCCATCCAGCGACACCAGGGAGGCAGCTGCCTTGGCACGCCTGCTGATCACGCCGGGCACCGCGGAACCCGCGGCGCCGGACGCCAGCGAGGCACGGCCGGGCCTGCGGCGCGCGAGCCGGCGGTGGGTCGTGCTGCTGGTGGCGGGCTGGCTGTGCCAGGCGGGGCTGCGCGCGTGGTTCGGCCGCATGCAGGTCATGCCGCTGGCCAATCCGGACGAGACCGCGTACCTGATCGCGGCGCGGGTGCTGGCCGGCGGGCCAGGCGCCAACCTGTCCGGCTCGACCCTGTACCCGGGCGGCTACCCGCTGCTGATCACGCCGGCGTACTGGTTCACGAGCAACCCCGCCACCGTCTACCACGCCGTGCTGATGATCAACGCGGCGATCAGCGCGGCCATACTGCCGCTGGGTTACCTGGCCTGCCGCCGGCTCGGGCTAGACCGCCCGGCCGCGTACGGCGTGGCCACGGTGGCCGCCCTGGTACCCGCCGGGTTCTTCTACAGCCAGTACGCGATGACCGACGCCGTCTTCCCGGTGATCACCCTGGCCTGGCTGCTGGCCACGCACAGCTGGCTGACCGCGTCCTCCGCCCGGGGCCGGTACGCGGCGGCGGCCGGTTCGGCGCTGCTGGCCGGATTCGCCTACATGGTCCACTCGCGGGGGCTGGTGCTGCTGGCCGGCTACGCCGCCGTCGGCGCGTTCATCGCCTGGCGCCGGCCCGCCGCCCGCGGCAGCGTGGCCGCGGCCGCGCTGATCGCGCTGGGTGTCGCGGGCGCGGCCTGGGGCCTGAACCACTACCTCGCCTCGGCCATCTACCCGGAGGGCGCCCGCAGCCTGTCCGGTCAGATGGCGAGCCGCCTGCACAGCGTCCAGGGCACGATCCACGCGCTGGAGATGGCGGCCGGCCAGCTGTGGCGGCTCGTGCTCGACAGCTGGGGCATCGCCGGGATCGGCCTGGTGGCCGCGCTGGCCGTCATCGCGCGCCGCGGCGTCCGGACCGACCTGCGGATCATGGCCGCGCTCGCGGTGGCGGTCACCGCCGCCATCGCCTGCACCGCGCCGGCCGCGCTCCCCTCGGACCAATCGCAGACCTGGGCGTCCGGGCGCTACCTCGACGGCATGATCATCACGTTCTTCCTGGCCGGCGCGGTGGTGCTGCTACGGGCGGGTTGGCGGCCCATCCTCGGCTGTGCTCTCTGCACCGTGGTCTCGTTCGTCGTGGCCGCCGTGACAGTGGCCACCTACGCGGGATCGTCGCTGCCGACGTCCGGGTTCGGGTCGGCGTTCAACTTCGCCGAGCCCGCCGTGCTGACGCAGAACTGGACCCAGGCCAGCGTGCTGCTGGCCAGCGCGGTGACGCTGGGCCTGCTCGCCTGCTGGGTGGCCTTCGCGCTCGCCGCGCGCCGCTGGCGGGCTGTTATCCCGGTCTTCGGGGCCTGCGTGGCCGCCGTGAGCCTGGTGGCCGTGGCCCAGATGACCAGCCAGGTCTCGCAGGCCTCGACCGTGCAGGCGCAGGCGGTCAACGTGCCGGTGAGCGCCAGCGGGGTTCGGCCGGGCGAGCAGGTCGCCGTCTCCTCCGACCTCGGCTGGCAGGCCTGGGTGCCGCTGGCATACCAGGTTTCCTGGACGAAGCTCCAGTTCTTCGACCCGGCCAGCCAGTCGCCCCCGGCCGGCGTGACGGTGGTCGAGATGCCATGGCCGGACGGCCAGTCCGCCCAGCCCGCCCAGCCCGCGCAGGCCAGCTGGCCGCACGCCCCGGCCGGCTGGCGGGTCGTCGCCTCCAACCAGGCCGGCGGCTGGGTCCTCTGGCGGAAGGCCTTACGGGGGCGGGTTCGCCACCCGGCCAGCTGTGGCTGCTCTGGCGCCAGCGGAAGCCGCCGGGCTCTGCACCTGCCCTCAACTAGCATGAGAACGGACTCACCGGATTCCGGGATCGGAGGTTGACCAGCGTGGCCGGGGCATGCGAGCACGGCGCGGAATGCCACGACGGGACCGAGCCCTCGATGGCGTCGGCGCCCGAGGCGTCCCGGGCCTGGCTGCTGATCGAGCACCCGGGGCCGTGGCCGCACGAGGCCGCCGACGCCGCGCTGCCCGCGCCGCTGCGCGCCCTGGTCTCCGCCGCCGTGGCGCTGGGCATCCGGGTCCAGATGATCCGAAGGCCGGGCCGGCGCCAGGTGGGCGACGTGCGCCGCGTCTTCGCCGGCTGGACCGCGGGCCACGAGCCCTGGCTGAGGCTCGGTTCGGTGTCCGCGACCGCGCCGGACCTGACCGAACGCGACCTGAAGGAGCTGGCGGCAGGCACGCCGCCGTCGTTCGGGTCCCCGGCGCCCGAGCCGGTGTTCCTGGTCTGCACGCATGCCAAGCGCAGCGCCTGCTGCGCGCGGTTCGGCGTGCCGCTCGCGCAGGCGCTCGCCCAGCGGCATCCCGGGCAGGTCTGGGAGACGACGCACGTGGGCGGGCACCGGTTCGCCGCCAACCTGGTGATCTTGCCGCACGGCCTGTACTACGGCCCGGTCGGGCTCGACGCGGCCGCCGCCGCGATCGCCGCGTACCAGCGGGGCGCGGTCGTGCCGGGACGCTACCGGGGCCGGGCGGGCCAGCCGAAGCCGACCCAGGAGACCGAGCACGCCCGGCTGACTCGCGGCGGGTCGCTGCCGCTCACGACCCTGGCGTAACTGGGATGGCGTGGCTGGGCTGGCTTAACCGGGCTGGCTTAACCGGGCTGGCTTAACCGGGCTGGCTTAACCGGGCTGGCTTAACCGGGCTGGCGCTCCGAACGTGAAGCGGGGCTCGTTGGGGGTGAGGAGCGCGGCCGACGGGGTGACCGACCAGACGGCGCCGAGTTCCGCGGTCAGGGTGGCGGTGAGCTCGCGGACGTCGGACGCGGCCTCCTCGTGCAGCGCCTCGGCCACGATCAGTACGGCGGCGGTGGAGTCCCGGACGGCGGAAAGGCCGCTCTGCCGGTTCGTCCAGCGCCGGGCGTGCGCCCGCCCGGCCTGGTCGGCGAAGATCACCTCGCCGGGCGCGGGGTGCTCGGTATCTCCGCCGAACGTCAGGTAGTCCTCGTCGCCGGCCGCGTACCGCACCTCGAGCGGCCAGGCGACCCTTGCGGCGTCGAAGACCGCGACCGGGGTGGCGAAGGCCAGCGAGACGGCGTTGCACAGGTCGACCAGCGGGTGGAGCCGCGGCAGGCTCCCCTCCTTGCGGAAGCGGCGCAGCAGCGATTCCGACGCGCAACGGTACTGGGTGGGCTTCAGACCCATCTGGGCGAAGGTGCGCCGCCACGCCTGGATCTCCGGCAGCTCGCCCTCCGGGCCGTCCGCCAGCCGCGCCTTGGCCACGGCGGCGAACCTGTCCACCCGAGCCTCGACCTCGGCTTGGCTGGTGATGCCGTCGGCGTACAGGACGGCAGGGACCAGGGCGGGAAAGTCACGCCAGATTTCGCCGGAATGCCGAAAGTGCATCAGCCCTTCCCTTCCCGAAAGCCGAACGCCAAGCCTACGGCGACGACCGCGATGCCGGCCCAGACCAGCGGCCTGGGCGCCGCGCCGCCGAGCAGGACCCCGGTGGCCGCCGCGGCGACCGGGGCGATGCCGGTGAGCAGGCCGGCCCGGCTGGCCCCCAGCCGCCGGACACTGGAATACCACAAGACGAAGGCCGCCGCCGTGACCGCGACGGCGAGGTAGCCGACGGCGAGCCAGTCCGGCCGGCTCAGCCGCGTCACCGCGGCCGGTCCTTCCCGCGCCACCGCCAGCACGGCGAACATCGCCGTGGCGAGCCAGGTCGCGTGCACCGACACCCCCCACGGGCCGTGCCGGCCGAGAACCGGTATGGCCAGCAGGGTGAACGCGGCTTCGCAGCCGAAGACCACGGCGGCCCAGGCCACGCCGATGGCATCGGTGCGGCCGAGCCCCTGGACCAGGCCGGCGCCGCAGGTCACCACCAGGGCGGCGGCCACCAGGGACGAGCGCGGCCGGGATCCCTCGAGCAGCGGCCCGATCACCGCGAGCAGCGCGGGGACGCAGGCCACGGCCACGCCGAGGACGGCGGGTTCGGCGTGCCTGGACCCCTCCACCAGCGCCAGGTTGAACACCACCAGGCCGGTCACGGCGATACCGCAGAGCCACAGCCACTCCGCGCCGCGCGGCCTGCTCAGGCGACGGCCGGTGAGGCGGGCGAGCACGACGAGGATCAGGCAGGCCCCGCCGTACCGCACCGCCTCGGCGGTGAAGACCGGCGCCCCGGCGAGCACCGAGGAGACCGCGACGCTGCCGCCCACGCAGACCATGGCCGTGGCCCCGGCGGCCACGCCGAGCGTGGCGGCCCGGCGTGGCGTGGCGGCCCGGCGTGGCGCAGCAGGGGGCACCGCGGACGACGGACCCGGCGGCGCGGGGCGCGGAGCGTCGGGAACGGCGGGAACGGCGGGAGCGTTGGGGACGGCGGGAGCGTTGGGGACGGCGGGAGCGTTGGGGACGGCGGGAGCGTGAAGACCAGGCACGACGCTACGGTATGAGTGCGATGGTCCAGTGAACAGGGCCAACAAAGTGACTTTATGATGGACCAATGACGGTCACGGGCGGCGGAGCGGACTTCCTGCAGCTGAGCCCGGCGGCGGCGCCGGTGCGGGGGCTGACTGGCTGGCTGGCCGACGCCATCCGGACCGCCATCATCGACGGTCGGCTGCAGGCCGGGGCGCCGTTGCCCGCGACCCGGCTGCTGGCCGGCGACTTGGGTGTCTCGCGGGGCGTGATCGTCGAGGCCTACCAGCGGCTCGCCGACGAGGGACTGGTCAGCGCCCGCCCAGGGGACGGGACACGGGTCCTCGGGGTCTCCCGGCCGGCGCCGGGGCGCTGGCCCGCGGAGGTCCGGCCCGAGCCGGCCCTGCCCGAGTCGGCGGGGCAGCCTGGTCCCGCGCTGCTGCCACACCGCTGGCGGGCACGGGCGGAGATCGACCTGTCCCCCGGCGTGCCTGACCTGTCCGGGTTTCCGCGCACGGCCTGGCTGCGCGCGGAAAGGCTGGTGCTCGAGCAGGCCAGCGTGGCCGACCTCGGTTACGGGGACCCTCGCGGCAGCCAGTGGCTGCGGACGGAGCTTGCGGGCTGGCTCGCGCGCACCCGCGGGCTGCGCGCCGATCCGGACGACATCATCGTCGTCACCGGGGTGGCCCAGGCCCTCGCCCTGCTGGCGCAGGTGCTGCGGGACCTGGGCGAGATCGCGGTCGAGGACCCGGGCTCGCGCGGAGCCCGCGAGGAGCTGGCCTACTGGGGACTGCGCCCGGTGCCGGTCCCGGTGGACGAGCACGGGTTGCGGGTCGATGCCCTAGGCGGCCTGCGCGCGGTGCTCCTCACGCCCGCGCACCAGTTCCCCACCGGAGTCGTGCTGGCCCCGCGGCGCCGCCGTGACCTGCTGGACTGGGCCGCCGGGGCCAATGCCCTGATCATCGAGGACGACTACGACGCCGAGTACCGGTACGACCGGGCGCCGGTCCCGGCGCTGCAGGCCTCGGCGCCGGGCCTGGTCGCCTACGCCGGCAGCACGTCCAAGACGCTGGCCCCCGGCATGCGCCTGGGCTGGCTGATCCCGCCCGGCCGACTGCACGCCGACCTGGTCGAGGCCAAGCACGCCAGCGACCTGGGCAGCCCCGCGCTGCCGCAGCTCGTGCTGGCCCGGCTGATCGCGAGCGGCGAGCTCGAGCAGCACATCCGGCTGGTCCGCAAGCGGCAGCGGAGCCGGCGCGACGCCCTGCTCCGGGCGCTGCGCGAGTACCTGCCCGCGGCCCGCGTCCAGGGCATCGCGGCCGGACTCCACCTGCTCATCACGTTTCCCGGACGGGCCGGCCCGGACACGGAGCTGGCGGAAGCGATCCTGCGGGCCGGGGTGCTCGTTCAGCCGCTGTCCTGGCACCGTCAGCGGCCAGGGATACCGGGCATCGTTCTGGGCTACGCCGCGCACCCCCCCGACCAGCTGCGCGAGGCCGCGCGACGGATCGCGCAGGTCCTCAGCGGGTAGGGCCGGCCTGGCCCGGGCCCGGCGCGGCCTTCGCCCGCTTGACATCGGCGCGCCGGTGCCGCCGGGCCACGGCCCGCAGTTGGCTGATGCGGGCCGCCCCGGCCAGGACGACCAGGAGGACGCCGCAGACGGCCGACAGCAGCAAGGCCACTAGACTTGGGCTATTCGTTGTCTTGAACTATTCGTGTTTATGACGATAGGTTTGGGCTATGACCGCATCCCAGACTCCGACCACCGCCGAGGAACTGCGCGGTGCCGGCCTGCGGGTGACGGCCGCCCGCGTCGCCCTGCTCGAGACCGTCCGGGACGGTGACCACCTCGGCGTCGAGGCGATCGCCTCCGGGGTGCGCGATCGCATCGGTCATGTCTCCCTTCAAGCCGTTTATGACGCCCTCCACGCGCTCACCGGGGCGGGACTCATACGCCGCATCGAACCGGCCGGCAGCGCGGCCCGGTTCGAGGGACGCGTCAGCGACAACCACCACCACGTCGTGTGCCGGTCGTGCGGTGTGGTCGCTGACGTCGACTGCGCGGTCGGCGAGGCGCCCTGCCTGACCGCGTCCGACGACCACGGCTTCTCGATCGGCGAGGCCGAGGTCGTCTACTGGGGCCTGTGCCCCGCCTGTTCCACCGCCGGCAGTTCCTGAGCACCGTGATCCGCCCAGTCAGGAAGGATTCCCATGTCTGAGAACCATGATCCAGTAGTCGTCGAAGACGCGACCCCGGAGAGCGGGGGATGTCCGGTCGCGCCTGGCCTCACGCACCCCACTCAAGGTGACGCCAACCAGGACTGGTGGCCGAACCGGCTCAACCTGAAGATCCTGGCCAAGAACCCCGCCGTGGCCGACCCCATGGGCGAGGAGTTCAACTACGCCGAGGAGTTCAAGACCCTCGACCTCGCCGCCGTGAAGCGGGACATCGCGGCGGTGCTGACGGACTCCAAGGACTGGTGGCCGGCTGACTTCGGCCACTACGGCCCGCTCATGATCCGGATGGCGTGGCACCTCGCGGGTACCTACCGGATCAACGACGGCCGCGGCGGCGCCGGCGCCGGACAGCAGCGCTTCGCGCCGCTCAACAGCTGGCCGGACAACGTCAGCCTCGACAAGGCCCGCCGGCTGCTGTGGCCGGTCAAGAAGAAGTACGGCAAGAAGATCTCCTGGGGCGACCTGATGGTCCTCACCGGCAACGTCGCCCTGGAGTCGATGGGCTTCAAGACCTTCGGCTTCGGCGGCGGCCGCGTGGACGTCTGGGAGCCGGACGACGACGTCTACTGGGGTCCCGAGACCACCTGGCTCGACGACGAGCGCTACACCGGCGACCGCGAGCTGGAGGACCCGCTGGCCGCGGTCCAGATGGGCCTGATCTACGTCAACCCGCAGGGCCCGAACGGCAACCCGGACCCGCTCGCCGCGGCCCGCGACATCCGTGAGACGTTCCGCCGGATGGCGATGAACGACGAGGAGACGGTCGCCCTGATCGCGGGCGGTCACACCTTCGGCAAGACCCACGGTGCGGGCCCGGAGGACAACGTCGGCCCCGATCCCGAGGCTGCCCCGCTCGAACAGCAGGGCCTCGGCTGGAAGAGCACCTTCGGCACCGGCGTAGGCGGCGACGCGATCACCAGCGGTCTCGAAGTCATCTGGACCGACACCCCGATCACCTGGGACAACAGCTTCTTCCGGATCCTGTTCGGCTATGAGTGGGAGCTGACCCAGAGTCCGGCCGGCGCGCATCAGTGGCAGCCGAAGGATGGCGCAGGCGCGGATACCGTCCCCGACCCCCACGACCCGTCGAAGCGCCGCACCCCGATGATGCTGACGACCGACCTCTCGCTCCGGTTCGACCCTGTCTACGAGCCGATCTCGCGGCGTTTCATGGTCGACCAGGACGCGTTCGCGGACGCCTTCGCCCGCGCGTGGTTCAAGCTGACCCACCGCGACATGGGCCCGGTCGTGCGCTACCTCGGCCCGGAGGTCCCGTCCGAGACGCTGATCTGGCAGGATCCCGTCCCGGCGGTGGACCACGAGCTCATCGACGCCGCGGACATCGTCGCCCTCAAGGGCCAGATCCTCGCCTCGGGCCTGTCGGTGTCCCAGCTCGTGTCCGCCGCGTGGGCGGCGGCCTCGTCCTTCCGCGGCAGCGACAAGCGCGGCGGCGCCAACGGTGCGCGCATCCGCCTCGAGCCGCAGAGCGGGTGGGAGGTCAACAACCCCGACGAGCTGGCGACGGTGCTGCGCACCCTGGAGGGGATCCAGGATGCCTTCAACGCCGCCCAGACCGGCGGTAAGAAGGTCTCGCTGGCCGACCTGATCGTGCTGGCCGGCGACGCGGCCGTCGAGCAGGCCGCCAAGAACGCCGGCTTCGAGGTCGAGGTCCCCTTCGCGCCGGGCCGCACCGACGCGTCGCTGGAGCAGACCGACGTGGAGTCGTTTACCAACCTCGAGCCGAGGGCGGACGGGTTCCGCAACTACGTCGGCAAGGGCACCCGGCTGCCGGCCGAGTACCTGCTGATCGACAAGGCGAACCTGCTCACCCTGAGCGCTCCCGAGATGACAGTCCTCGTCGGCGGCCTCCGCGTCCTTGGCGCGAACTACGACGGGTCGAAGCTCGGCGTCTTCACCACCACCCCCGGGTCGCTGACCAACGACTTCTTCGTCAACCTGCTCGACATGGGCACGACGTGGCAGCCGGTGTCCGAGGACGCGAACACGTTCGAGGGGCGCGACGCCGCCACCGGCGAGGTCAAGTGGGCCGGCAGCCGGGCCGACCTCGTCTTCGGGTCGAACTCCGAGCTGCGCGCGCTCGCGGAGGTCTACGCGAGCGATGACGCGAAGGAGAAGTTCGCGCACGATTTCGTCGCGGCGTGGGGCAAGGTGATGAACCTCGACCGGTTCGACCTCGTCTGATCATGACGTCCAGGCCGGCCCGCACCGGCCGGCCTGGACGTCCTCAGTCCGAGCCGGCGGTGGTCAGCCGCCCAGCCGACTGCGGTCAGGTCTACCCGCCACACGCCGTTGGCCGTGTGCCGGGCTGGGTCAACGCCAGACGCGCGGGTATGGTCGGTTTCATGGTGCTCGCACAGCGCAAGGTCCTT
>Ga0208696_1000112_pt1 | contig 67617 bp, 55 predicted proteins | sample Sb_taG_9_FD_187711 | JGI IMG/M metagenome (GOLD analysis project Ga0208696, IMG submission 187711) | Peat soil microbial communities from Weissenstadt, Germany - Sb_50d_b_LC metaG (SPAdes) (version 2) | ecosystem: Environmental > Terrestrial > Soil > Wetlands > Peat | place: Germany... | reverse complement strand
GGGACCTGGCCCTGGCGGGGGTTCGCCCGGAGGAGTGCCGGTGCCGGAAACTCGGCGATGGCCTGTGATCTGGAGTTGCCGTTGCCCAGACGATCCTGCAGGCGCACGGGCCGACCAGGGTCGCTTCAGGAGGTGACCGGTGCCCAGACTGAGGGACAGGCCGCGGGGTGGTCTTCGCCCTGCCCCACATGGGCAACTACGACCTGGCTGGCGCATGGGTTATCGCCAAGGGGGCAGGGTCCGTTACGACCGTGGCGGAGCGGGTGAAGCCGGAGTCGGCGCCGCGGCAGGTGGTGAATACCAGCCCGGTGTCCTGCCAGCCGTCCCCGGCCGCGAGCCGCTCACCGGCCTGGCTGCCGGACCAGGCGCGGAGCGCCTGGACCGCCGCCGCGGGGAGGGCGAGGGTGCGGCGGGATCGCCTGTGGCTCAGAAAGCAGATATCACATGATCGAATGCACTCCCATGAACCCGACGGGGGGCACTCTTCTGCCGAAATGAGGGCGTTACCTGCAGGTATATTTATGTGCCACCTGGCATATTACTTATGGTTCGGCCGACGCGGCGGTGCTCAAACGGCGAGTTTCGCCTTTTCATAAAGCTGCCTCCCCACTCCGACCCGTCTGCATGTCTCTGCCATTGAGCAGATGTCCGGCCAGGCAGTGGGCGTAAGGCCGTACTCATGTGGCACTCGGATCCGAGGGTTGCCGGGCGGGCAGCCAGACACCCGAATCGACGGATCCGCGCCTGCGTCCGGGGTCGCCTGTAAGCCGGTGCCGCCGTGTGATGTATCAGCCGGTCCGTTGGTCCCTCTGGATTACTGCAGGCCGGGCTCGAGTCGCATCCGAGCCCGGAGCAGCTGTCCGAACGGGGGAACTAGTTATGTCTGTCCACGAGTACCTGATGAAGGCCCGACACGACGACCGGCTGCGGTCGGCGGCCCAGGATCGCCTGGCCAAGCAGGCGGGGCTGGCCAGGGCGGCGCACCATGACGGCGCGACAGCCAGACCAGCGCGTCGGCGGTGGCTACTGGTGTTGTTGCGGCGGGTCCCGGCCTAAGCGGCCGTGCGGGCACGATGATACCCGCCTCAGGCGCGGCGGTCATCTTCCCGCCGCTAGGTCCGCCCGGCCGTTGGCCGCGAGCATCCTGGCTCGCCACCGGACTGCAGCCCGGCCGGGCTCTTCCTGGCCAGACGCGCAGGGCGGCGTCACCGCCGCGCAGGGCGGCCCGCGCGGCCGCGACGTAGCGGGCGGCCCTTTTGTCTGGCAGGGATACGCGAACGGGCCCAAATGACTGGCCACGGGCCAATGCCGCGGGCTTTAGATGTTTAGGTGCCAGTGTCGGGTTCTTGTTTTAGTGACGCTGGGTAGTTGTTGTTCTTGCGGGCATGCCAATGGCCGGCGTGTCGTGCCGGTGACGGCCGGTTCCACGGGCCGGCGGGTGTTCTTCCCGGGTCGTCGTGTTCCTGTTTTGCTGGTCAGGCGGGGATGTTGGCCATGGTGATGACGGCCGGGGCGATGCGGGTGGCGGTGTCTTTCGCGGTCGCGTGGCCGAAGGTGCCGGGGGACCTGGACTTGCGGGCACGGTGCCGGTTCCGGTCGCAGATGTTCCGGTGTTTCCCGATTTCCCTGGTCAGCGCCTGGTAACAGGCGCGGCCGGAGCGGATCGAGGCGAGGACCGCACGGCGGGCACGGGCATGGGACAGGTCGCGGGGCCGGAGGGGCTGCCCGGCACGGCGTCCCTTCCGCGATGGCATGGCGGCGAGGGCGGCGTCGCGGGTGACGCCGCGGGTCATCTCAGTAACGGCGGCCCAGGCGGCGAGTTCCTGTCGGACCAGGGCGGGGCTGCCGGAACGGAGCATCGGCCCGGTGCCCGGCCCGGCACCGTGCAAGGACGCCTTCGCCTCCCGCAGCCCGGTCTCCGACCCGTCCCACCGCCACTTATACAGGGACGCAAGTTCTGGCGCCGGGTACTCGCTGATGTCCAGCAGGTCGGTGATCAGGCAGAACATTTCCGGCACCGCCTGGCCCTCGACCTCAGCGAAGTACTCGATGACGCGGACGATGATCGTGACGCCGTCGCCGGACAGGCCCGCGAGATAGGAGCCGTCGGCCAGGACCGGGCTGATCTTTTTCAGGGTAATGCCGCTTTTCACCCGGATCAGGACGTGCGTGCACTTGATGAGCCGGGCGATCCGGGCCGTGCCGTGCCAGAGCCGGTCCATCAGCCAGATCCGGTCCTTCGTGAACAGGTGCGGGTACTGCTCCAGCGCCGCATCCAGCAGTTTCTGCTCGGCGGCGGCCTTGTCCGTGCCGGCCGGGCCGTGCGGCATCCCCAGCAGGGCACGGGTGGAGGCGTCGTTCAGCGGCAGCGCCCTCAGCTGCGGGAACGGCGAGGAGTCATCGCCCGTGCCGACGGACCCGTACATGGCCCGGTTCGCGGGCGTGTCCGGGACCCGGATCAGGGTGCCGTCCAGCGACCCCGTCGTCAGCGGCTCCTCCCGCCCGATCGTGACGGCCCGCCAGTCCCGGTCCTCATGCTCGCGGTGCGATGCGCGCAGCACGATGTCCTGCAGTTCCTCCAGGGGCTCCGGGCCGAGCGCGTTCCGCCAGTCCAGGCAGGCGCGCTCCGACGCCGGCCGCCAGGACCGCGCCCACGGCACCATCGCCAGGTCCCCGGCCAGCGCCGTGATCACGTCGCCGGGGCGCGCGTCCGGCATCAGCGTCATCAGCACGATCACCCGGATCATGAACGCCGCCGCCAGCAGCCGTTCCCGTTCCCCCTTCACGTACTTCTCCTCCAGCACCGCGCGGGTCGCGATGCCGTCGATCACGCCCGTCCTGGCCTGCGCGTCCAGCCGCTCCTCCAGCGGGCCGAGGGTCGCGTGCGCGCACGGGCTGCCCTTCGCCTGGACCTTCCCGTCTCCCCGCACCTGCGCCGGCGCGACCGCCGCCACCTTGCAGAACACCACCAGCTCGCCCGTGCGGATCCGCTCCGTGCCCGCGACGGCCAGCGCCGACCGGGCTCCCGCCTCCAGCGGCGCCCTGTTCTTCAGGGGAGAGACCAGGTCCGCCAGCCGCACCGCGACCATCAGCCCGTCCGGAAGATCCCCTTCCTCCGCGAAGCCGGCAGCGGCATCCGGAACGGCAGGGTACAAATGCACGTGAGGCTCCTGTGGCAGGGTGACGTAGACACTCCCTCTTCTACAGGAGCCTCACCCGCCTCACAGGAAACCCGACTAAAACGCCTCCGGCCAGTAGATATCACCCAACGTAACCAGGCTAGGGAACCACTCGCCGCGCCGCCTGCCCTAAAGCCCATGGCATTGAGCCATGCCCTGAACAGACAAGACACAGGGTAACGTGCGGATCTGGGCGCCTATTGGGCACGATGAAGCGATCATGTGCTGCAGAATGACTGTTCTGCATGTCGTTCGCGATCATGCTGCACGAGCCGCAGGCCGCACCTAACGGCGGGAATGCGCGCGGTTATCAAAAGGACCTTCGCGATGTCGGTAGCCAGCAGACCGGCGGTCGGCTCAACATGCAGCCGTCCGGCCTGATGAATATTTATGCATCGCCGTCCTGCCCTGAGAATGCGCCCTCATGCCGCGATGGGCGTCGTCAAACTGGCTTATGCGGCGGATGGCGAGTTACCGCGGTCTCGGGCTGTCCATGCGGGGCTTGGCGGGAGAGCTTGCCGACGGTTCTTGCTGGCTTTAGCCTTCGGTCTTCCGGGGGATCGGTTGCGGCTGGCCGTGCAGGTCCTGGCAATCCGCTTCGGTCTGGCGGGCTGAGATGAGCCCCGCTTAGGAGTGCCGGGCGTCGGCTGCGAGCCGGCTGGCGATAGAGTCCGGGGCGTGGACCAGGAGCGAGGCGGCAGCGAGGCTACGGTTTTCCGTGTCGCGGAGGCCGAGATCGGCGAGAGCCTGAGGCAGCAGGTGCAGGCGCTGTTGCAGGCGTGCTTCCCTGGATATCCCAGCCGCAGCTACTTCAAGCTGCCGCCTCATTTCCGTTATCTCGCGATGAAGAGTGGTGCGCTGGCGGCCCAGATGGGTGTGGAACTCCGGGTGATCCGGGTCGGCAGCAATGTCGTGCGGACATTTGGCGTGGTCGATCTGTGCGTGACGATGGGCGAGCGGTCGTGCGGCCTGGCGGGCAGGATGCTCGCGGAAGTGACCGAGCTCGCGCGTGCCTGCGGGATGGACTTTGTCATCCTCTTCGCTGACGACGGCCGACTCTACACCCGGAACGGGTGGGCGCGTGCGGGGAACCCCTGTTCCTGGGTGAAGATCCACGATCACGCCACGCTGGGGCTGGCCAGAGCGGCGGATACCAGCGCTTTGATGGTGAAAGTGATCGGGCAGCAGGCCTGGCCCGAGGGCGAGGTGGACCTGCTAGGCCACTTGTTCTGATACAAGTGAGCATTCATCCATCACGCTGGAAACAGCCTTCACGACGTGCTGGCTGTCTGGTTCCCAGGCACCCTCGACCAGTAAAGCGCAGAAAAGGCGTGCGGCTCGAACGCGCTCATCTGACCGCGGACAGGGTCTGTCTGCGGTTCTCAGTGCTGAGCCTTGACTTAACGGATGAGTGTTTCCTTCGGGCGCACTACGCAGAACTCGTTTCCCTCGGGGTCGGCAAGGACAGTCCAGGACTCAGTGCCGGTCTGCCCGATGTCGACCCGGCGCGCCCCGAGCGCAAGAAGGCGGTCAATCTCCTGATCGCGGTCCGCGGCGCTGCTGGTGAGGTCAAGATGCACGCGGTTCTTGACCGTCTTAGTGTCGGTGACCGGCATGAAGCACATGCCGACGGGGGCGTTCTCGTCGGTCCCGATGACGATCTCGTTCTCGCGCTCGGACAGGACCTTCCAGCCGAGCGTCTGCGTCCAGAACCGGGCCAGGCCGGGCAGGTCGTGAGCGTCAACGACGATGTGGTGGAGTCGGACGGGCATGTCGACAGTATGCGCGGGGCCTGCTGGACTGCATCTCGCGAACCCGTACTCTTCTGACCGCGTGTCGAGGTCATAAGGCGCGGACGGCATCGTAGGCCTCCTTGAGAAAGTAGGTGCCGTGACTTCACGGCGAGGTCTCGCCGGTCCCGCTGCGGGGTTGTGATCAGCCAGCGCGGGACAGGGATGCCGGTGCTGGCGGGGTCGCGCCGTCGGCGGTGTCGAACAGGATCTGCTGGAGCGGACGGGGCAGGTCGCCGTTCCACACCAGGGCCGCCGTGGCGGTCAGCGGACGGCCGGCGATGCTGACCCGGACCATGTCACCAGCGGGGCGGGCAGCGCGTCGGGGCCGGCCGTCAGCCAGCCCAGGCCGGCGTCGGCCTGGTGCTGGCAGATCGGCGTCGACGCGCAGATGCTGTCATCGGCACCGGGGTCCGCCCGGCAGCACGGCGGGCTCGAACCTGACGTGTCAGGCGGCGCGGTGGGCGCGGCCGGCCACTGACCGTGCGGCACGCCGGCCGGAGCCTGGGGCGGGCGGCCAGCCGTCGAGCCTCGCGGGCCGTGAGGCGGCCGGGGCGTATACCCCGCTGACGAGCTGCCGGATCCATCGCATCCGGCTCATGGCGGCCTCGGGGTGGTCGCCGAACTCCTGGGCCATCCGGCTGAGGCAGCCCGCGATACCGAACTGCCGTACGGTACGACTGATCACCTCGGCCAGCGCCTCGGGGGTCGGGGCATCCGATCGCTGCAGCCCCGACGCGAACAGTGCCTCGCACCGTGCGTCGTTCACGTTCAACCGGGTCATGACGAGCCTCCGCGTCCTGCCTACCAGGTCTGCCTCATATAGTAAGATGATTTAGTTATTTAGTCAAGGGTGTTTCGGCCAGGCGGGCGATGACCGGCGCCGACCGCGCTGGCCGACCCGGCTGTGCTGGCCGACCCGGCTGTGCTGGCCGACCCGGCTGTGCTGGCCGACCCGGCAGTGCTGGCACGATGGCATCTTGCCTCAGCTCGCCATTATTGGTTAGATCTTTATATTGATTCTGCATGGACCTCGGGAGGCGACGACGGTGGATTCCCAGCCTGGCTTCGACGTCGCCGCCCTGGACGAGTGGATCGGCGACCGGCTGCCGGGCCGCGGCGGCCAGTTGCGGGCTACCCGGATGGGCCAGGGCACCGGGGAGGCCAACGCGCTGTACTGGCTGCGCCGGGGCGGGCACGTCTGGGTGCTGCGCCGGCCGCCGGCCGTGGTCAACGCCCCGGGGGCCTCGGACATGAACCGCGAGTGGCGCATCCTGGTCGCGCTGGAGGGCACGGCCGTGCCGCACCCGGCCCCGCTGCTGCTCGGCGGGCCGGACGGCCCCCTGGGCACCCCGTTCCTGATCATGGCGCGGGTCGACGGGTTCACCCCGGTGGGCGTGCTGCCGGCTCCGTACGATAACCGCCGCGGGCGCAGGGACCTCGGCTTCGCGCTGGTCGACGCCCTGACGGAGCTGGCGGCGGTGCCGTGGCGGGAGCGCGGGCTCGACGGGCTCGGCCGGCCGGAGGGCTTCCTGGACCGGCAGGTGTCCCGCTGGCTCGGCCAGCTCAGCGGTTACCGGACCCGGGACATCCCCGGCCTGGACTGGCTCGCCGGCTGGCTGGAAGCCAGCCGGCCGCCGGGGCAGCGGCCCGCGCTCATGCACGGGGACTACAGCCCGTACAACGTCATGGCGTCGCCGCGGGACGCCCGCCGCCTGGCCGCGGTGGTCGACTGGGACACCGGGACCATCGGCGACCCGCTGCTGGACCTCGGCCACCTGCTGGCTCGGTGGACCGAGCCGGGCGAGGAACCGGCCATCGGCGTCTGGGACATCGAGGTCCGCGACGGGTTGCCGTCCCGGGCGGAACTCGCCGCCCGGTACGCCGACCGCACCGGCGCCGACCTTTCCGCGCTGCCGTACTACCAGGCGCTGGCGCTGTTCAAGCTGGCCATCATCCTGGAGGGCTCGGTGGCACGGCGGCGCGGCCCGCAGGCCCAGGCGCGGGCGGCGATGGTGGACCGGCTCATCCGCTACGCGGGGCTGTTCGCCCGCGAGGAACGGGCCGCCGCGCCGCAGGCGGCCCGATGACCGGGAACGGCGGCCCGATGACCGGGAACCGGGCGGGAGACGCGGCCAGCGACCTGTTCGGGCTGGCCGGCCAGGTGGCCGTGGTCACCGGGGGCAGCCGGGGCATCGGCCGGGCCATCGCGGCCGGCTTCGCCGAGGCCGGCGCCGACGTGGTGATCGCCAGCCGCAAGCTCGGCAACTGCGCGGCCGCCGCCGCCGAGATCAGCGCGAGCACCGGGCGCACCGCCGTGGGCGTGGAGTTCCACGCCGGGCACTGGGCCGACTGCGACCGGCTGATCGAGGTGGTGTACCGCGAGTTCGGGCGCTGCGACGTGCTGGTCAACAACGCCGGGATGTCCCCGCTCTACCCGGACCTGGCCTCGGTCACCGAGGAGTACTACGACAAGGTCCAGGGGGTGAACCTGAAGGGCCCGTTCCGGCTCGGGGTCCTGGCGGGCACCCGGATGGCCGGGGCCGGGGGCGGCAGCATCATCAACATCAGCTCGATCGGCTCGCTGCGGCCCGGTCCCGACGAACTCGTCTACGCCTGCGCCAAGGCCGGCCTCAACGCGCTGACCGTCGGCCTGGCCGACGCCTTCGGCCCGCGGGTCCGGGTGAACGCGATCCTGCCCGGCGGGGTCCTCACCGACATCGCCAAGGCCTGGTCTGCCGACAGGCTGCGCCGGGCCAGCGATTCGGTGCCCCTGGGCCGGGCCGGCCAGCCCGCGGACCTGGTCGGGACGGCGCTGTGGCTGGCCAGCCGCGCCTCGGAGTGGGTGACCGGGGTCTTGGTACGGGTCGACGGCGGCCTCTACCGGCAGACCAGCTGAGGCCTCGCTGAAAAGGAGGAGCGCACGTGATCGACTTCACCATCCCGGAGGGGATCCAGCAGGTCCGCGCCCGGGTGGCGGCGTTCATCGACGCCCACGTGCTGCCCGCCGAGGCGGAGATCGGCACCCGGCCCTACTTCGCCATCGTGGCCGACCTGCAGGCCAGGGCCCGGGCCGCCGGGCTGTGGTGCCCGTTCATCCCGGCCGAATGGGGCGGGATGGGGCTCGGCCACCTGGCGAACGCGGTCGTCCAGATCGAGGTCGGCCGGTCCCCGCTCGCGGCCTGGGCGATGAACTGCATGGGCCCGCAGGACGCGACCATGCTCACCTTGCTCGACCACGGCACGGCGGAGCAGAAGGAGCGGTTCCTCGTCCCGCTGGTCAGCGGCGAGCGGCGGATCTGCTTCTCGATGACCGAACGCGCGGCCGGCTCCGACGCGACCGGCATGCGCACGACCGCGGTCCGCGACGGCGAGGACTGGATACTCAACGGCGAGAAGTGGTTCAGCAGCAGCGCCAGCATCTCGGACTACGCGCTGGTCATGGCCCGAACGGATGCCGACGCGCCCCGGCACAGGCAGTTCACCACGTTCCTGGTCGAACTGCCCGACCCCGGCTACCAGATCATCCGGGATATCCCGACCCTGCATGAGGCCGTCGGGACGAGTCCCGGGGGCCATGCCGAGGTCCGCATCAGGGACCTGCGCGTCCCGCACGGATGCGTGATCGGCGAGGTGGGCGGCGGATTCGCGATGGGTCAGCACCGGCTGGGCTACGGCCGCCTCCGGCACGGCATGTGGAGCATCGCCAAGGCCCAGCGGGCGCTGGACATGGCGGCGGCGCATGCGCTGGAACGGGAGACGTTCGGCCACATTCTTGCGGACCGGCAGGGAGTGCAGTGGATGCTCGCCGACTGCGCCCGTGACCTGTACATCGCCCGGCTGATGGTGCTGCACATCGCGTACAAGATGGAGCACGGCCTGGACATCAGCCAGGAGAACTCGATCGCCAAGAACTTCATCGCGGACATGCTGTCCTCGGTGGTGGACACCGCCCTGCAGATCCACGGCGCGCTCGGCTACACCCTGGACACCCCGCTAGCGGCCTGGTACGCCGAGGTGCGGATGCAGCACCTGGTGGACGGGCCGGACGAGGTGCACCGGTGGCGGATCGGGCGCAACGTCCTGGCGGCGCAGCGCACGTCAGGGACGACCGCCGCGGCGGCCGGCGGCGACCTGTTCTGATCCACGGCGCCGCGGGCGCCGGCGCGGGGCGGCCGGGAATAGCTGTCGCCCGATCCTCGTTGCACGCTGTGTAAAATTCCTTGGCGTGCAAGTTTAGACGTAGCGCAATTTTAGACACGATGCAAAGTTGTAGTGAGCGCATGATGACACTTCCTAGTACGGCTCACGCCGGAAAACTTCCTGCGACGGCTCCCGCCGGGGAACCGCGCGCCTCGCTGCGCGAGCGCAAGAAGCTGGCGACCCGCCGGTCGCTCCGCCGGATAACGCTCGACCTGATCGCCGAGCGCGGCTTCGCGCACGTCACCGTGGAGGACATCGCCGAGGCGGCGGATGTGTCGCCGCGCACGTTCTTCAACTACTTCCCGTCCAAGGAAGCCGCGCTGTTCGGCGCGGACCCGCAGCGGGTCGCGGCGCTGCGCGAGCGCGTCGTGCGGGAGGCGCCCGGCGAGCCCGTCCTTGAGGCGCTGCGCATGGTCATGGTCAGCGACGCCCAGCGGGTGGCCGAGGAGCTCTCCGAGCTTGGCGGCGACCCGGCGGACTGGCTGCGCCGGATCAAGGAGGCACGTACCGACCCGCACCTGCGCGCGGCCCACGCGGCGCAGATGGCACTGGTCGAGCGAGCCGTCACCGAGGGGCTCGCCGAGCGGCTGGGCACCGATCCTGAGCGCGACCCCTATCCGGGGCTGCTGGCCGCCACGGCCGCCGGCGTGCTCCGCGCCAGCATCACGTTCTGGGCCGGTTCCGGCGGCACGGTGCCGCTCGACCAGCTCGTCGACCTCGCGTTCCGGGCGCTCGCCGACGGCCTGCCCGAACGCTGCGCCCTGCGTCAAGTCACGGACACGAAGGACAACCACTGATGGCCTCAGCCACTCCCGCGCCCGCCGGCGGCCAGCTGCCGCCTGGCGCGGACATCACCGGCAACGGCGCCCTGCCCGGGCTCGGCCGTCGCCGCATCCTGCTCATCATCGGCGCGCTCATGCTCGGCATGCTGCTCGCCGCGCTCGACCAGACGATCGTGTCCACGGCGCTGCCGACGATCGTCGGTGACCTCAAGGGCGGTTCCCACATCGCCTGGGTGATCACCGCCTACCTGCTGGCCACCACGGTGTCCACTCCGCTGTGGGGCAAGCTGGGCGACCAGTACGGGCGGAAGATCTTCTTCCAGGCCGCGATCGTCATCTTCGTGATCGGCTCGATCCTGTCCGGCCTGAGCACGTCCATGATCGAGCTCATCGCGTTCCGCGCGGTGCAGGGGCTGGGCAGCGGCGGCCTGATGGTCGGCGCGCAGGCCATCGTCGGCGACATCGTCTCGCCCCGGGAACGCGGCCGCTACGTCGGGCTGTTCGGCGCGGTCTTCGGCTTCGCCAGCGTGGTCGGGCCGCTGCTCGGCGGCGTGTTCGTGGACAACCTGTCCTGGCGCTGGATCTTCTACATCAACGTGCCGCTCGGCGTGATCGCGCTGGTCGTGGTGGCCAGCCAGGTGCCCGGCCAGCTGCGCCGGGTGCACCACGTGATCGACTACCTCGGCACCCTCGTGCTGTCGGCGGCCGTCACCTCGCTGATCCTGCTGACCAGCCTGGGCGGCACCACCTACCCGTGGCGGTCGGCGCCCATCTACATCCTGGGCGTGGCCGGCGTGCTGCTGATCGGCGTGTTCGTGCTGGTCGAGCGGCGGGCCGCCGAGCCGGTCCTGCCGCTGCACCTGTTCAAGCTGCGCACCTTCTCGGTGACCAGCCTGGTCGGCTTCATCGTCGGCTTCGCGATGTTCGGCGCGATCACCTACCTGCCCGCGTTCTTCCAGGTCGTCCGGGGCATCTCGCCGACCATCTCCGGGCTGTACCTGCTCCCGCTGATGGCCGGGCTGCTCGTGGTCTCGATCACCTCGGGGCAGATCATCTCGAAGACCGGCAAGTACCGGTTCTTCCCGATCGCCGGTACCGCGCTGATGACCCTCGGCCTGTACCTGCTCTCGCTGATGGGCGTGGCCTCGTCAACCCTCCAGGACGCGGCCTACATGCTCGTGCTCGGCATGGGCATCGGCGGTGTCATGCAGGTGCTGGTGATCATCGTGCAGAACGGCGTGCCGCACAGTGAACTAGGCGTCGCGACCTCAGGTGCCACGTTCTTCCGCTCGATCGGCGGGTCGTTCGGCACCGCGATCTTCGGCGCGATCTTCGCCAACGTGCTGGTCGGCAACCTGGCCAAGCACCTGCACGGGATAAGCCTGCCGCACGGCTTCAGCAGCGCGGACGCCACCCCGGCGCTGCTGTCCCACCTGCCCGCCGCGGTACACGCGGCCTTCGTGGCCGGCTACGCCGAGTCGATCCAGACCGTGTTCCTCGTCGCGGTGCCGATCGCCGCGCTCGCCTTCCTGGCCACCTGGCTGATCCCGCAGGTGGAGCTCAAGCGGTGGCCCGCGGCCGGCGCAGAGGTGCCCAACGCGAACATGCCCGCGGCGGCCACGGTGACCCAGGAGGCGACGGTGACGCAGGAGGCGCTAGACCCGCAGGACGCCGGCCGCATCGATCCGTGACGACCTTTTCCGGATCGAAGCCGAAGGGCTGGCCGCGCTGCGGGCGACGGGATATGCGCGGACCCCGGACCCGGTTAGCCATACCGCGAGGGGCGGGGAGCCGGACGGGACTTCTGGCCGAGGGTTACCGGGACCTCTGACGCTACGTACTGGCGGCGCGTGCGGCCATCATGGTGGCTGGGAGGGACAGGAAAGGCGGTCCCCATGGTCGGTTCGGCGCTGACTGCGGAGTGCGATGCATCCGGATTGTGAACTCGCGCTGCGGGCTGGTGAGGACGCGCGTGCGGCCGCCCTGCGGCTGGGACGAGCACATGAGAAGTTTGTCACATCGCACAGCATGCCGTCCTTCGTCCGCTCCGTGGTCGCCGGCTCCTGGGAGCGCTGCGTGGCCGCGGGCGCCAGCCAGGACGGGCGCCGCCTGCCGCCCATCCGGATGGACGCTGACGAGCTTGAGGATTACCGGTCCCGGCATCCGCTGGCTGGGGCACTGCCGGTGTTTCGTGAGCTGCTCGGCGAGCGCGCCCGCGATGACGAGCATATCTTCGCCGTCACCGACGCGGCCGGGATCTTGTTGTGGGTCCAGGGACACGCTGGCACGCTGGACCGCGTCGGCCGGATGAACTTTGTCGAAGGCGCCGAGTGGTCCGAGACGGCGGCGGGGACCAATGCGCCGGGCACCGCGCTGGCGGTCGGGCGTCCCGTCCAGATCTTCGCCGGCGAGCATTACAACACGGTGGTGCACCCGTGGTCCTGCTCGGCCGTCCCGGTCCGGGACCCGGACAGCGGACGAGTGCTCGGCATCGTCGACATCACCGGCAGCGCGAGCATCGCCAGCCCGTACGCACTGGCGCTGGTGCGGGCGACTGCGCGGGCGGCGGAGGCAGAACTCGCCATCCGTACGGCGGCGGCCGACGAGCAAGCCCGGCGCGAGTACGCGAACCGCCGCGTGCCGGAGCGATCCGCTGTCGCGCTGGTCAGCCCCGGCGGGCGGCTGCTCGCGGCGACACCGGCCGGCCGGGACTGCTTCGCCGCGGACGCCGCGGACGCCGGGGCGCTGTCCGGCGGAACGCAGGGCCGTCGCCTGGTCGCTGAGGCCGTCGGCCCGGCCGGTCACCTGATGGTGCATTTCTCCGGCCTGGCACGGCCGCGTGCGGCGGTCACCGAGGTACGCCTGACGGCCCTCGGTCGCGACTGCGCCCTGGTCGAGATCGACGGGCGCACGCTGCGGCTGCGGCCGCGGCACAGCGAGATCGTGGTCATCCTCGCGCTCGCAATGAAGGGGGCAGGGGAGGTGGGTGGGGGGCTCTCCGGTCCTCGCCTCGCGGTTGAGCTATCCGAGGCGGAGGTGCATCCGGTCACCCTACGGGCCGAGATGTCGCGGCTGCGGACCTTGCTCGGGGACGGCGTGCTCGGCTCGCAGCCGTACGCGCTGCGGCGGCCGGTCACGTCCGACTTCGCATCCGTACTCGACCTGCTCGCCGAGGGCCGGGTGGGTGCGGCGGTCGCCGCGTACCCGGGTCCGCTGCTGCCGGATTCCGAGGCGCCGGCGATCGTGCACTACCGGGCCATGCTGGAGCAGCAACTCCGGGCCGAGGTGCTGGCCAGCGGCGATGCCATGCTGCTGCGCCGCTGGGTCAGTGCCGCCTGGGGAGCGGACGACGCCGCGGCCTGGCAGGCCCTCGCGAGGCAGTTGCCGGGCGGCTCACCGCAGCGGGCGGCCGCGGCCGCCCGGGCCGGCGCCCTCGGCTGAGACGACGATGTGACGACAATCACGAAAACTCCCCCGGCCTGGGCCTCGTCATGGCGGCCGGATGCAACGGTCGGGCAACCCCGCTGTCCCTAGCGTCTGAATTGGCAGGCCCGGCCAATCGGCCGGGCTCGCCGCCAGATCCCGAAGGAGAGAGGGGACGGTCATGAAGTACGTTCCACCAGGCCAGCCGGGGAGCATCGTCTCGGTGCAGCCGCGGTACGAGAACTTCATCGGCGGCAAGTGGCTGCCGCCGGCCGCGGGCAAGTACAGGGTCAACCTCAGCCCCGCGACAGCCAAGCCGATATGTGAGGTCGCGGACTCCACACCGGAGGACGTGGAGACCGCGCTCGATGCGGCGCACGCCGCCAAGGACGCCTGGGGCGAGACCTCGGCGGCCGGGCGCGCCAAGGTGCTCAACGCGGTCGCCGACGCGATCGAGCAGCACGCTGAGATGCTGGCGGTCACCGAGAGCTGGGAGAACGGCAAGCCGGTCCGCGAGACGCTGGCGGCCGACATCCCGCTGGCCGCTGACCATTTCCGCTACTTCGCCGCGGCGATCCGCGCCGAGGAAGGAGAGATCGCGGAGGTCGAGGGAGTGGGTGACAAGCGGCACCTGGTGGCCTACCACTTCCGTGAGCCGCTCGGCGTGGTAGGGCAGATCATCCCGTTCAACTTCCCGCTGCTGATGGCGGCGTGGAAGCTGGCGCCCGCGCTCGCGGCCGGCAACTGCTCGGTCATCAAGCCGGCCTCGCCGACCCCGTGGTCGATCCTCAAGCTCGCCGAGGTGATCGGCGACGTGCTGCTGCCCGGCACGGTGAACATCGTCACCGGCCCCGGCGCCGAGATCGGCAAGGCGCTGGCGGCGAACCCGCGGATCGCCAAGGTGTCGTTCACCGGCGAGACCGTCACCGGCCGGTTGATCATGCAGTACGCGGCGCAGAACCTCATCCCGGTCACGCTGGAGCTCGGCGGCAAGTCGCCGAACATCTTCTTCCGCGACGTGCTCGCCGCAGACGACGAGTTCGCCGACAAGGCCGTCGAGGGCCTGGTGCTTTACGCGTTCAACAAGGGCGAGGTCTGCACCTGCCCGTCCCGCGCGCTGATCCAGGAGGACATCTACGAGGAGTTCATGTCCCGGTGCCTGGACCGGATCGCCAAGATCAAGCAGGGCAACCCGCTAGACACCGAGACCATGATCGGCCCGCAGGTGTCGCGGCAGCAGATCGACAAGATCGCCTCCTACGTGGACATCGGCCGGAACGAGGGCGCCGAGGTGCTCATCGGCGGAGAGCCCGCCCAGGTCGGCGGCGAGTTCGCCGGCGGCTACTACTACAAGCCGACGGTCCTGCTTGGGCACAACCAGATGCGAGTGTTCCAGGAGGAGATCTTCGGCCCGGTGCTGGCCGTGACCACGTTCTCGGACTACGACGAGGCGATCGCGATCGCCAACGACACGCTGTACGGCCTCGGGGCCGGCGTGTGGAGCCGCAATTACGACCTCGCCTACCGGGCGGGCCGGGCCATCAAGGCGGGCCGGGTGTGGACCAACTGCTACCACCAGTACCCCGCGGGTGCCGCGTTCGGCGGTTACAAGATCTCCGGCATCGGCCGCGAGACCCACAAGATGATGCTGGACCACTACAGCCAGACCAAGAACCTCCTGGTCGACTACAGCAGCAAGCCGCTCGGTTTCTTCTGATGCCGCAGCAGGCCCGGATCCCGGCGACTCCGGCGGCGCGCGAGGCGGTCATCCGCCTCCGCGCCGCCTGGGGGGACCGCAGCCTAGAAGGGACGTTATGTGGCGGCAAACAGACACCGTGAATCCGGTCACGAGATAACGAACGAGCTATTTGCGATGAGGAGGAAGAGTCATGAAGACCATGAAAGCCGCGGTAGTCCCGGAACTGGGCGCCAAGCTCGAGATCAGGGAACTTCCCGTCCCTGAGCCCGGCCCCGGCCAGGTACTGATCCGGATGCAGACCTCCGGGCTGTGCCACACCGACATCCATGCCGCCGCCGGCGACTGGCCCGTCAAGCCGAACCCGCCGTTCACCCCCGGCCACGAGGGTGTCGGCATCATCGAGAAGACCGGCCCGGATGCCAGCCTGCACAAGGTCGGTGACCGGGTTGCCATCGCATGGCTGGGCAAGGCGTGCGGGCACTGCTCGTACTGCGTCGGCGGCTGGGAGACGCTGTGCGAGTCGCAGGAGAACAGCGGCTATTCGGTGGACGGCGCATGGGCCGAGTACGCGGTGGCCTTCGACAGCCACGTGGTCACGGTCCCCGAAGCCGTGTCCTCCTTCGATGCCGCGCCGCTGACGTGCGCCGGGGTCACCACGTTCAAGGCGGTCAAGGTCTCAAAGCTCGAACCAGGTGAGACCGCCGTGGTGTACGGCATCGGCGGCCTGGGACACCTGGCCGTGCAGTACGCGAGGGGCTTCGGCGGCAGGGTGATCGCGGTCGACATCGAGGACACAAAGCTGAACCTCGCCGGGCAGCTCGGCGCTGACTACGTCGTGAACGCGAGCACCACTGACCCGGTGGCGGCCATCCGGGATCTGGGCGGCGCCGATGTCGCGATCTCCCTCGCCACGTCGCCTCGGGCGTTCGAGCAGGCGTTCGGATCGCTGCGCCGAGGCGGCCGGCTGGTGTGCGTCGCGCTTCCGGCCGACGACAAGATGACCGTCCCGATCTTCGACACCGTCATCAGCGGGAAATCGATCATCGGGTCCATCGTCGGCACCCGCAAGGACCTCGCCGACGTGTTCGCACTGCATGCCGCCGGCCGGACGAAGGTCATCGCGCAGGAGCGGCATCTCGATGACGTCAACGTCTGCATCGACGAAGTGCTCACGGGCCGGGTGCCCGCGCGCCTGGTCTTCACCTTCTGACCGCGGGCAGGGAACGAAAGGAGTTTGGGCTGCGTCACGCCGTGATGCCGTAGCGGTCCAGGCGGTAGCAGGAGATCGCGTTGCCGCGCAGCAGCCGCCAGGTTTCCTGTTCCGACAGGCCGGCTTTCGATGCGATCGTGGCGGCGGTGTCCCTGGAGTGCGGGAACGTGGAGTCGCCGTGCGGGTAGTCGGTCTCGAACATGATCTGGCCCATGCCGATGCGGTCCCGCAGCGCCAGGCCCACCTGGTCGTCGAAGACGCAGCCGAAGACCCGGCCCGGGACGTACGTGCTGGGCGGCTCCGGCACCTTCTGCTGGGTCTTGGCGTAGCCGCGGGCGTGCTCCCAGGCCTCGTCGAGCCGCTCAAGCAGGAACGGCATCCAGCCCACCTGGCCTTCGGACAAGGCGATACGCAGCGCGGAGAACCGGGCCAGCACGCCGCTGGTCAGCCAGTCCACCAGGGCGTGCGACGCGCCCTCGAAGGTGAGCGCGATGATGACCAGCGGCGGCGCGTCGTCGCTGGTCTTGCTGAAGGTGGAGGACGAGCCGATGTGCATGTTGACCACGGTGTCGGTCTCCTCGCACGCCGCCCACAGCGGATCCCAGGCGTCGGTGTGCACGCTGGGCAGGCCGAGGGCGGCCGGGTTCTCGGAGAACGCGATGGCGTGCGACCCCTTGACCGCGCAGCGCCGCACCTCCTGCGCCGCCAAGTCCGGGTCCCACATCGGGACGAGGGTGAGCGGGATCAGCCGGCCGCGGGCCTGATCGGCGCACCATTCGCCGATCATCCAGTCGTTGTAGGCCCGGACGCAGGCCAGCGCGAGATCACGATCGCCGCGCTCGAGGAACGTCTGCCCGCAAAAGCGCGGGAAGGTGGGGAAGCACAGCGACGCGTCGGTGTGATTGCGGTCCATGTCGGCCAGCCGGGCCGCGCGGTCATAGCAGCCGGGCAGGATGTCGTCGAAGAGCACGGCCCGGTTGTGGGCTTGGTCGCGGGGAAAGCTGACCGCCGCGAACCCGCCGGTGACCGGGAACAGCATTCCGCCGAACGACCAGCAGTCTGCCCAGTACCCGTCCTCCTCTTCGCGGAAGGCCATGTGCCGCGGCTCGAACCGCAGCCTCCCCTTGACCCGGGTGAGCCGCGGCCCGCGGTCGCGGAAGGCGGCGGGCAGGTATTCCTGCCACACGTGCGCGGGCTCGATGACGTGGTCGTCGACGCTGATGATCCGCGGAATCTCCATGGTGTCTCCCTTGTCTGTGGCGGTTCAGCGGGCCGGGCCGGTGGACGTCCCGCCGTCGCGGATGAGGCGGCCTGCCCGCCGGGCGCCGTGGCCAGCGCCGTCATCGGCCAGTTCGCCGTTGACCCAGACCTGGTGCAGCCCGTGACTGCGGGCGATAAGCCGGTCGGCGCCCGCGGGCAGGTCATGCACCCGCTCCATCCGCTCCACCCCGACGGTGGCGGGGTCGAAGGCGACCAGGTCGGCGAAGTATCCGGGGGCGACCCGGCCCCGGCCGGGGATCCCGAACACCGCTGCGGGGTGCCCGGTGATCCGCCAGATGGCCTTCTCCAGGGACAGCGTGCCGGTCTCCCGGACCCAGTGCTCCAGCAGGTAGGTGGCGAAGACCGCGTCGCAGAGCTGGCTGGCGTGCGCGCCCGCGTCGGACAGGCCGAGCAGGGTGCGGTCGTCCCGGAGCAGCCCGGCGAGCGAGGTGGCATCGTCGTTGGCGACCACGACCCGGAAGCGGGTCCCGAGGTCATCGTCGAGCGCGACGTCGCACAGCACGTCGAGCGGGTCCACGCCGCGCTGGGCGCCCAGCTCCGCGAGCGAGGGCCCGTCGGCCAGCTCGGGGTGCGCCACCGTCTCGGCCACGAATACCTTGTCCCAGCCGTAGTGCCACTGCCTGGCCACGTCCGCCCGGGCCCGCTCCCGCCAGGCCGGATCCCGGTAGAACCGGGACCGTTCGGCAGAAGGAACGGACAGCACCTGCGCGAACGCGTCGGCGCGGGCGAACGGCGCCGGCTCGGCCAAGGTGACCTGGAAGACGATCGGGCGGCAGGCGACCTGGGGCCAGACCTCGCCGCCGCGGGCCTCCGCCTTGTCCAGCAGGCGGAAGGCGCCCGGTGAGGCGTTCAGGGCCGTCCAGGTGACCGGCCGCCCCGTCTTGACAGACAGTTCGGCGAGCTCCACGGGGCCGAAGTCGGGTCCGTGCGTGATCGCGAACGTGCCGCGGCCGCGCTCGGCCAGCGGCTCGGCGAGCCGCATCAGCTCATCGGTGGTGGCGAGGCGGCTGGGCACGGGCTTGCCCCAGGCACCGGCGTGGGCGGGCTGGCGGGAGGACGCGAAGCCGATCGCGCCGGCGTCGAGGGCCTCGCCAACGAGCCGCCGCATCTCCTCGATCTCGGCCGAGGTGGCATCCCGTTCGGCCGCCTCATCGCCCAGCACGTACAGCCGCAGCGGGGTGTGGCCGAGCATGACGGCCACGTTCAGCTTCGGCCCGGCCCGCTCGACGGCGTCCAGGTACTCGGGGAAGGTCTCGAAGGTCCAGGGGATGCCCGCGAACAGCGCCTCCACCGACATGCCCTCGACGTTCTCCAGCGTCCGCGCGATCGTCTCCCGGCCGGCCGGCCGGGTCGGGGCGATGCCGAACCCGCAGTTGCCCATCACCACCGTGGTCACGCCGTGCCACGACGAGGGGGTGAGGTCGGGGTCCCACAGCACCTGCGCGTCATAGTGGGTGTGGCAGTCGATGAATCCCGGGGCCAGCACCAGGCCGTCAAGGTCGACGACGTCGCCGTTGCGGGACACGGCGCCCGGCGCCTCGACCGCGGCGATCCGGTCCCCGTCGATGACCACATCAGCGGGCCGTGGCGGCGCCCCCGTCCCGTCCACCAGCAGCGCTCCGCGCAGTACCGTCATCGTGCACCTCGTGCTTGTTCTCAATCCGTTAACTGATTAACTAAAGCATATGATTGAACTAGTTGAAGCGCCAGTGGGGAGGAGCATGAATCTGCCCCGGAGGGATACCGAAGGCGTGGCGGCCAGGACCGGCGCGGGAACGCGAGCGGACGGACGGGCCACGGCCGAGCAGGTCGTCATCGCCGCCGAACGGCTGTTCGCGGAGCGCGGCGTGGAGGCGGTCTCGCTCCGTGAGGTGGCCAAGGCGGCGACCTCCCGCAATACCGGGGTCGCCCACTACCATTTCGGCGGCAAGGAGGGGCTGGTCCGCGCCATCGTGGCGCGGCGCGCACCGGTGCTGAACAGCCGCCGGGCCGCGCTGCTCGAGGCGGCCAGGGACCGGGCCGCCGCGCTGGCCCGGCCCGTCCCGGCCGAGGACCTGGTCCGGGTGCTGATCGTCCCGCTGATCGAGGAACTAGACCACGGCGGTCACTACGTCGGATTCCTGGCGCGGCTGGCCGCCGAGCGGCACCGGGCGCCGTGGGTGGCGGAACTGGATGATTCCTCGACGGCCAGCTTCCGTGAGGTCTCCGCGCTGCTGGCCCGGCAGCTGCCCGGGCTCGACCGGCGCCGCTTCCGGCATCGCCGCGACCTGCTGGTCCAGCTCGTGGTCGGCGCGCTGGCCGCCCGGGGTAACGCCGAGGCCACCGGTGAGCCAGGGCTGGGCAGCCGGGCCGGCTTCACCGAGGACCTGCTCGAGGCGGCCGCCGGCCTGATGCTGGCGCCCGCAGGCCCGGACAACAGGGACCCGCGCATATCTAGGCTGGCCGTGTGACTGAGCCCACCTACCTCGTCGCCGTCCGGGAGTCATATGACACCGTGGCCGCCGACTACGCCAAGCGCGTCCGGGCCCCGGCCGGGCTAGATCCGGTCTCACGTGCGATGCTGGCCGCGTTCGCCGAGCTCGTGCAGGCCACCGGCCGCGGGCCGGTCGTCTTTCGAGTAACATGTCGACGACCCGAATCTCGCGCTCGGCAACCTCGTTGATCTTGTGCAATCTGAAGCGTCCGCCTACACCAGCGCGCACCGACCTCCCGCGTGAGCCCGGCATCGTCATCCACTGCTGGGGCGAGTACATCGGATTGTCGCTTCCGGTAGGTCGGCGGCCGATGTCCGCAGCTCCGTGCGTCTGCGATGCCTGATGCTCGTCGACGCGCTGAGCAAGGAATGGTCGTACTTCTTCCCTCCGAACGGCGGCAAAGTCGTCGGGCGCGCGTCAAATTTGTAGGTGACTGACGGGTAACTTGCCGCTGCCGGGGTGGCGTGGCCGGTCAGGGCCGGGTCATGCGGCGGCTGTCTGGTTGCAGGGCCGCTGCCAGATCTCTTTTCGATTCGCTGGCCTCGCGGCAGCGGAGGCGATGACCGGCTTGGCCGGGCTCCGGTCCAGCGCATCCCCTCTTCCTCCACGAAGTCCGCAACACGCTGGCGGGCTCTGGCAGTCAGCCGGGTTGTTCCGGCTGGTTCAGCACGGCCGGGCGCGGAACGCCGCGACCACTCGCGGGCCGACCGTCCCGGCCACCTGCCGTGCGTTAACCGCTGCGCGTGGCCTGCTCGGCGCTCCAGCGGCCCAGGCAGAAGCTCCACGCTGCCAGCACGACCGGCCGCACCCGCATCATGGCCGGGTGGCGCTCGATCTTGGCCGGCTCCAGCGTCACCCGCCGGTAGCCGGACACGATCAGGTCCGCCCGCGGCGGGTTCTTCACGCCCCCGGCGTACAGCAGGAACGAGAGCGGCCAGGCGCGCGGTCCGCGGCCGGCGCCGGTCCAGACGCGTACCGGGCGCGCGGCCGAGCATCTGGGCATCGAGCAACACGGGCGAGGTGACGCGGGAAGTGGGGCCGGGCCTTCCATCGACCTTCACGGCGCCCATCAGGCCGCCTACCATTGGGGGTAACCGAGCATGTTTCCTCGATGACCCTTTCAGCGCTGGGAAGCTGCTGGCCAGGCCTCGCTATGTCAGAGGCGAGGCGGCTCGCACGCGCCTCGGCCGAGCCTCCGGAAAGGTCCGCCTCATGCGCGCATATCACCCCGGCAAGACACCCGGTACCGGCCAGCCCCGCCGCACCGTCACGCCCGCCCTGCGCCCGCATGCAGCGGTCCGCGGCTCCGACAGCGCACCCCGCAGCCCCGGCCAGCCTCTCGCCGCCCCGCTTATGGAGGAGGTGGGGGCCCGCCTCGGCGCGGACTTCTCCATGGTCCACGTCCACACCGAGGACGCGGCCCGCGCCTCCGCCACCGCCCTCAGTGCCCGCGCATACACCTCCGGCAGCCACGTCGTGACCGGTGACGGCGGCGCGGGCAAGTACACCGTCGCCCTGCAACGCAGCATCGGCAACGCTGCTGTGTCCCGGATGCTTGAGCCGGCCCGGCACCAGCACGGCTATCAGCAGACTGCACCAGCCCCGGTGCAGCGCTCCGCCGTCCACGACGTGCTGAGCGGCCCGGGCCAGCCCCTAGGGGCGTCACTGAAGGAGGAGATGGAGGCCCGCCTCGGCGCGGACTTCTCCATGGTCCGCGTCCACACCGACGACGCGGCCCGCGCCGCCGCCGCCGAGGTCGGCGCCCGCGCTTACACCTCGGGGAACCATGTGGTCATCGGCCAGAGGGGCGCGGACAAGCACACCATGGCCCACGAACTCACCCACGTCATCCAGCAACGCCAGGGCCCCGTCGCGGGCACCGACCTCGGCGGCGGGCTAACGATCAGCCATCCCGCTGACCGATTCGAGCGAGCGGCCGAGGCTACCGCCTCGCAGGTCATGACCAGGCCGCTACTACCGGGAGAATTGATCTCGGGAGCGGCGGCGACCGCGGCCCGCACAATGTCGGGTCCCACGCCAGAGGTCTCGACTGGACAGGCTCGATCAACGCCCCTTGGCATGGTCATCCAGATGCTAAGGGAGTGGACCGGGCTGGACGCAGACCGATACCGGGAAGAAAATGGGGAGTTCTCTAGATTCGACAACAATACCAACTCCTGGGTTAGGGAGCTTCCTAATCCGAGAGAACTCATTTCTCAATACTTCGGCGGGATGCCCCGGGCGGAAGCTCCCCCATTGAGCATTGCACACTTTGTTGGAAAGCATGTCAAGCCGAGCAAAAAAGAAATATTGGACATGAAGCCAGAATACTCCATCCTGCAGCGGGGAATCGTAGGTGCTTGGGATACCTCGCTGGCTCGGACCGGGCATGCACTGGGCACCGGACCACCGGAGGGGCGTCAAAATCAGCTCGGCGACGGCATCTATGTGGTCAATCCGGGCCAGGAAGAAACCGCCTACCAGCACCTTGAAGACCCCAGTATCGTCTACAACGTTTATGCCATGAAAGGTGTGCAATTCAATACTAAAGGCGACCACATGCAGACGGTATTCACAAATCGAGAGCAATTCTCCATGCTGTGTTTCGTGGAGAGTCACACACTGCCATCAGTCCGACAGGAAATGCCGAAGCCACCTCCAGTATTCGACCTAGCTGAGTATGCCCGGCAGCAACCACCTGGGATAAAGACCTACTCAATGTTCTAGTACGGCAGCCGCCATTGGAGGACCTGGACTACGGCGACATCGACGGCATCTGCGCCGCGAACTGCACGCAAACCTCGGCCTGATTACCCCGGATTCCCCGCGCACGTGCCAATCCAGGCTCATATGCGGGCAATCGACGCCGAGCTTGCCGAACGTGCCGGTAATCAGCAAGCCAGAGAAGACCAGCACCACGACAACTAAGACGAAAGGTCGCCGCGCGGGCCGACTCCGAGGAGTGCGTCAGCCCTGGACCCAGAAATCGCACTCTTCCACGACAAGGCCGTCGGCCCTGAAACGCAGCAATGACACGCCCGCCAGTTCCTCGGTACCGCCATCGGTCAGCTTGGTCTGCGCGCTCCAGGGCACAGCCGCCTGATCGCCGTCGACGATCGGCGGGCCGAACCGGCACCGGGCCGACTCCTCCTCCGCGAACACGCGAGCCAGGTAACCCGGCTCCGGCTCGCGGAACGGATGCTGCTGCCAGAACGCGCCCTCCGCATAAAGGGCGGCAATGGCGGCCGCGTCATGCTCGCGCCAGCCGCGTTCCCACACCTCTGCCCACCGCTGGGCTGCCTCTCGCATGTCCACGCGCCAAGAGTAAACACGGCCGCCGACAGGCTGACAGTCGATAGGCAGGTGATCCGTGAGGGTGCGGTGTTCACACCGGGTCATCCCGCCGGGTCGTGCCCGGCTTATCGGGGTCCTTCCCCTCGGCGGGAAGTTTGCCGAAGGAGACCGTCGGCTCGTACGGGATCGCGTCGAGGAAGCCGGTCAGGCCCGTGCCGCGGTGCAGGCCGGCCTGGTTGTGCCGCTCGGCCAGGGCGTGCACGAGGAGCACCCGCTCCTGATCGGCGGTGGCCTCGGTGAACGGCGCGTCCCAGGGACCATGGGCCCGCAGGCGCCTGAGCATGGCCAGCGGCAGCCAGACTCCGTCCAGGGCGATGCCGTACTCCACGACCATCCGCTGCTCGAGCTTCCCTGGCTCGCCACTGCTCACCATCGCTGTCTCCAGGCCGGCATCACACGCGTTTCCTGGGGTAACGCTGGCCGGGCCGCCAGTCATCCGCCGGGTTAGATGCCCAGCCGGTCGAGCAGCCGCTCGTGGTAGACGGCCGGGCCGCCGAAGAGCAGCTCGCAGGACTTGGCGCGGCGGAAGTACAGGTGGGCGGGGTGCTCCCAGGTGAACCCGATGCCGCCGTGCACCTGGATGTTCTCGGCCGCGGCGAACAGGTATGCCTGCGAGCAGCAGATGTGCGCCGTTGCCGCGGCGATTCCGAACTCCGCCGCGGCCTCGTCCGCCAGGCGGGCCGCCTCGCGGGCCGTCGCCTCCGCGAGTTCCACCTTGACCAGCATGTCCGCGCACTTGTGCTTGACGGCCTGGAAGGAGCCGATGGGCCGGCCGAACTGGAACCGGGTCCTGGCGTACCCGGCGCTCATCTCCAGGCACCTGCGGGCGCCGCCGGCCTGTTCGGCGGCCAGCGCCACGCAGGCCAGGTCGAGCACCCGGCTCATCAGCCGTCCCGCCTGGCCTTCGGCGCCGACGAGGACCGCGGGCACCTGGTCGAAGGCCAGGGCCGCCATCGCCCGGGTGGGATCGAGCGTGGTCATCGGCTCGGCACGCAGTCCGGGCGCCCCGCGGTCCACCGCGAACAGGCCGGGTCCGGCGGTGCTGCGCGCCACGACCAGCACCAGGTCCGCGATCGCCCCGTCGATGACGAAGCTCTTCTTACCGCTGAGCCGCCAGCCGGCCGCGGTGCGCTCGGCCCGGGCCGCGACCATGGCCGGGTCCCAGGACGCGTTGCCTTCCGCCGCGGCCAGCGTGGCGATGGTCCGCCCGGCGGCGATCCCGGGCAGGTACCGGGCGCAGGCCGCCGCGTCGGCCGAGGCGAGCAGCGCCTGGGCGGCGAGCACCACCGTGGCGAAGAAGGGCGAGCACAGCAGGGCGGCCCCCATCTCCTCCAGCACCACCTCGAGCTCGGTCAGGCCGAACCCGTCGCCGCCGTACTCGCCGGGCAGCGCCAGGCCGGGCAGCCTGAGCTGGCGGGCCATCTGGTCCCACACCGCCAGGTCATACCCGGTGTCCATGGCGGCGCGGACCGCGCTTTCGCCGGACTTGACCGCGAGGAACTCCCGCACGGCCTCACGCAGCTCGTCCAGCTCCTCCTTGCCCTCGTTCATCAGAATCGCGGCGTGGAGACCCCGGCCTTCAGGCCGGGGAGGACACGCCGCTCCACCTCCCCGGAAATGTCAGCAGTATCCGATAGTGTGTTCGCATGTCCCGGTACCGGCTGCTCCCCACCCCAGCCCAGGAAGCGGTGCTGCGAGACCACTGCGACCACGCCCGGTACGTATGGAACCTCGCCGTCGAGCAGCACGCCCACTGGCACCCCGGCCGTAAGAACGCGCCCGGCTACCTGGAGCAGTGCCGGCAGCTCACCCAGGCGCGGGCGGAGCACCCGTGGCTGGCCGCCGGCTCCCAGACGGTCCAGCAGCAGGCCCTGCGCGACTTCGCCCGGGCGATGACGGTGTTCGTCGACCCGGCGAACCCGGCCAGGCGGCCGTCCTGGCGCAAGGCCGGTCGGCACGAGGGATTCCGCATCGTGGGGCGCGGCCGGCAGTGGGATGTGCGCCGCGTGTCCCGCCATGTCGGCCAGGTCTGGGTGCCCAAGGCCGGGTGGGTAAGGTTCCGCTGGTCCCGCGCCGTGCCCGATGGCGCGAAGTCCTACCGGGTCACCATGGACCGCGCCGGGCGCTGGCACGTCGCCTTCGCGGCCGTTCCCGATCCGATCCCGGCACCAGGCACCGGCGAGGTCGTGGGGATCGACCGGGGCGTGGCGGTCTCCGCGGCCCTGTCCACCGGCGAGCTGCTGCACTGCCCCGCCCTGACCGCGCGGGAGCGGATCAGGCTGCGGCGGCTGCAGCGTCGGCTCGCCCGCGCCAAGCCGGGCTCGAACCGCCGCGGCCGGGTCAGGCACGCGATCGCCCGGCTGCGCGCCCGGGAGACCGACCGGCGCAAGGACTGGGCCGAGAAGACCAGCACGGACATCGCGCGGCGCTTTGACGTGATCCGGGTCGAGGACCTGAAGATCAAGAACATGACCCGGTCCGCGAAAGGCACGCGGGACAATCCCGGCCGGAACGTCCGGCAGAAAGCCGGGCTGAACCGGGGCATCCTGCGGTCCGGGTGGGGGCTGCTGGTGCGCCGCCTGGAGGACAAGGCGCCCGGCCGGGTGGAGAAGGTCAGACCCGCGTTGACGAGCCAGCGGTGCTCGGCGTGCGGGCAGGTGGACCGGGACTCGCGTGAGAGCCAAGCCGTCTTCCGGTGCACTGCCTGCGGTTTCGCCGGCCACGCGGACGAGAACGCGGCCATCAACATCGCGGCGGGGCACGCCGTGACTGCGCGGGGAGGCGACGGGGTAGCCCGGCCTGTGAACCGCGAACCTCACCTGCTGCTCCAATCGGCGTAGTAGCTGGAATCCCCCGCCTTCAAGCGGGGGAGGATGTCAAGACGCACCCCCGGATTTGGGCAGCGCGCGGAAGGGTGAGGTGGTGTCGACGCCCGGCTCCTTCGGCAGCCCGAGGACCCGTTCGGCCAGGATGTTCTTCATGATCTCCTCGGTGCCGCCGAGGATCCGCAGGGCCGGGGTGGCCAGCAGCAGCTCCGTCCAGGCGTAGGTGCCCCATTCCCCGGTGTCGGCGATGATCCGCGGCCCGAGCACGCGGGACACGAAGTGCGCCGCCCGGGTCAGGTTCTGCGCGTACATCAGCTTGGCTACCGACATCTCCGGCCCCGGGGCAACGCCGGCCTGCATCCGGCGGAAGGCCCGCGCGTTCAGGTGCCCGGTCGCCATCATGTCGGCCAGCAGCTCACTCAGGTCACGGCGCAGCGCCCGGTCGTCCCAGGTCCAGGTGGCCCGCATGAGCGCGCTGAGCCGCTCCGGCGACAAGGCCTCGGCGACCGGCCCGCTGCCCTCGCTGCCCACGGTGGCGCGCTCGTTCATCAGCGTGGTGAGGGCGACCCGCCACCCGCCGTTGACCTCGCCGAGCCGGTGGTCGTCCGGCACCCGCACGCCGGACAGGAAGACCTCGTTGAAGTCGCAGCCTCCGCTCATCTGGCGCAGCGGCCGCACCTCTACGCCGGGTGCGCTCATGTCGACGAGGAATGCGGTGATGCCCTTGTGCTTCGGCGCGTCCGGATCGGTCCGGCACAGCGCCATGCCGATCTGGCTGTGCTGCGCCACCGACGTCCATACCTTCTGCCCGTCCAGGATCCACTCCTCCCCGCCGACCTTCTCCGCGCACGGGGGGCTCCCGCCCCCCGTACCCCCTGGCCCCTCCCCCTTCACTGGCACCGCGCGGGTCTGCAGGCTGGCCAGGTCGGACCCGGCCTCCGGCTCGCTGAACAGCTGGCAGGCGATCACGTCGCCCCGGTACATGGCCGGCAGGTAGCGGTCCTTGACGGGCTGCTGACCGTGGGCCAGGATCGTCGGCCCGATCATGCCCAGCCCGATCACGCTCAGCGTGCCGGTGTCCGGGACGTCGTACTCCGACTCGATGCCGTCGTAGACCAGCTCATGGACCGGCGTCAGGCCGCGGCCGCCGTACTCCGGCGGCCCCGAGATCCAGCCGAACCCGCTGGAGTACCGGGTCCGCTGCCAGTCCCGGGCGGCCCGCAGCTTCCGCTCCTCGACCTCGGGCGGGTCCGCGCCGAAGTAGGCCACCCGGTCGTCGCCTTCGCCCCAGCGGAACGCGGCACGTTCGGCGGCCCGGGGGGCGTGGGCGTCGAGGAACTCGCGGGCCTGCCGCGCGAAATCCTGCAGGTCGTCAGGCATCGGATCTCACCTCAAGTGGACAGGATGGTCACCGCGGACACGCCAGGGGCGCCGTACAGGTGGGCGTAGCCGACCGCGGGCTCCCCTGGCACCTGCCGCGCGCCCGCCGTGCCGCGCAGCTGCCTGACCAGTTCGTGGATCTGGCGCAGCCCGGAGGCGCCGATCGGCTCGCCGTTGCCGATCAGGCCGCCGTCGGTGTTGACCGGCAGCCTGCCGCCGATCTCGGTCTCGCCGTCGGCGATCATCCGCTCCTGCTCGCCGTCCTTGCACAGCCCGTTCTCGGCCAGGTGGATGATCTCCGAGCCGGCGTCGGTGTCCTGGAGTTGCGCCACCGCCACGTCCTGCGGCCCGATCCCGGCGATCTCATACGCCTCCCGCGAGGCGTCCACCGTGGGGCTGGGCGCCTGCTCCCCCGCCGGCACCGACGGGCTCTGCACCTCGAACGCGCCGATCCGGCGGCTGCGCAGCGCGCAGGCGCGCACCCGGACCGGGCGCCCGGCGTATTGGTGCGCCTGGTCGGCGCGGCACAGCACGACGGCCCCGGCGCCCTCGTCCGGCCCGCAGTACATGAACTGGCGGAGCGGGTAGTTCAGCACCGGGGAGGCGAGGATCTCGGCCACCGACAGCGGCGTGCGCCGCCACGCGTTCTCGTTGGCGGCCGCGTTGCGGAAGTTCTTGGCCGCCACCTGGGCCAGCGTCTGGTGCGTGATGCCGTGGTCGTGCATGTAGCGGTTGATCTTCATGCCGAAGAAGTGCGTGGTCAGGAACATGCCGGTCTGGCCGTACCAGTCGGGCAGGCCGGCCACCGACGGATCGGCCGCGAACGCGCCCCGGGGGTGCTTGTCCATCCCGATCGCGATCGTCAGGTCGTGCTCGCCGGTCTCGATGGCCCGGGCGGCCATGGCCACCGCGGTGCCGGCCGTCGCGCAGCCGTTGAACACGCCGCGCAGCGGCACCCCGGTCAGCCCCAGCCGGCCCACGATGGCATCGGGGTTGTAGACCTCCAGGCTGCCCACGAATCCCGCCTGGACCTGCGGCCAGCCGACCCCGGCGTCCGCCAGCGCGGCCCGGACCGCATCGGCGGCCATGTCCATCGCGGACTTGCCAGGGAACCGGCCGAACGGGTGCAGCCCGACGCCGACGATCACCGCTTCCATTACGCCTCCCAAGGGGGGTTCGCGGGACCAGGGGGGTACGGGGGGGCGGGGAGCCCCCCCGTGAGCAGGCGGGGTCTGGGGGGGATCGCTCCCCCCGGACTAAAGGGCGCGAACGCGAACGTCAGGACCTCGGTGCCGTCCGCCCGGACGGTGTAGGGCACGATCACCAGCCGCATCGGCTGGCCGATGGCCAGCCGGGCCGGGTCGGACTCGGTCAGCCGGGCCTCGACCATGACCTCGCCGGGCAGCTCGACGTAGCCCAGCGCGTACGGCAGGAAGGTCTCGGCCCCCTCGGTGCCGTCGTAGGGCGGGCTCGGCGGCCGGAAGTCCTGCGTGGTAAACGTCCACAGCGTGCCCCGGTCCTTCAGCAGCGTCTGGGTGACTTCGGTCCCGCCGCACCGCTGGCAGGCCGGCCCGGCCGGGAACCCGACCAGGCCGCAGCCCGCGCATCGCGCCCCGATCAGCCGGGGCTCGTCGGCGGGCCAGGTGAACAGGCCCTCCGCCACTGGAATCTGCCGGGATCCGGTCATCGCCGCGCTCCTGCCCGCCGGCCAGCGCCGGCTCGCTTCGTTGGTACGAAGCCTACCCCCAATACAGATAACTATGTAAACTCTTTATACTTGATTACCTCACGGTACGCCAGGGGCAACGCGGGGTATGGTCTCACCAGGAGGAACACGATGACCAAGATCTGGGCCAACTCCGCGGATTCGCACATCCTGGAACCCGCTGACCTATGGCTGCAGTCGCTTCCGCCCCGCCTGGCGCAGCGGGCCCCGCGCGCCGAGCGCGGCGACAAGTACGAGATCCTCTACATCGACGGCGAGCGGATGGACCGTCAGCTGAACGACTTCATGGACGCGATGCGCCCGCCGGGGGCGCGGGACCTCGACATCCGGCTGAAGGACCTCGACGCCGAGGGCGTCTGGGGCCAGCTCGCGTTCCCGTCCATGGGCTTCTGGACCGTCAGGATCACCGACCGGGAACTGGCCCGGGAGACCGTGCGGGCCTGGAACGACTGGGCGCACGCCGAGATCCTGAGCAAGAACAAGCGGGTCATCCCCACCGCGTGCGTATCCACCGCGGACATCGGCGACGCGGTGGCCGAGCTTGAGCGCGCCGCCGGGCTCGGCTTCCAGGCCGTGTTCCTGCCCAGCCATGTCCGCCCGGGCGAGGAATACGCGCTGGAGGCGTGGGAGCCGTTCTGGGCCGCCGCGGAGCGGGCCGGCGTCGTGCTCGGCTTCCACATCGGCACCGGCGGGGACACGGTAGTGTTCCGCGGTCCCGGCGGCGCGATCGTCAACTACATGGAAACGACCTATCCCGGCATGCGGGTGGTCTCGCACCTCGTGGCCGGGGGCGCCCTGGACCGCCACCCCGGCCTGCGCATCCTGATCGCCGAGGGCGGCGCCGCATGGGTGCCCGCCATCGGGGACCGGATGGACGAGGCGTACCGGCAGCACGGCATGTTCGTCCGGCCCAAGCTGAGCAGGCTGCCCAGCGAGATCATCCGCCAGCAGGTGTACGCGTCCTTCCAGCACGACAAGAGCGCGGTGCAGATCGTGCCCGCGACGGGCTACCGCAACGTGCTCTGGGGGGACGACTACCCGCACCTGGAAGGCACCTACGGGCACACCCAGGAAACGCTGCGCGGCCTGTTCGCCGGCGTCAGCGACGAGGTCCGCGAGCGGATCACCAGCGGCACCTTCAACGAGCTGTTCCGGGTTCCCGCCCAGACGGCCGCGCAGGCGTCGATGTAGGGGACGCCTGCCTACCCCGCCTCGTCAGTGGAACGGGCGGTGCGGGATGGGGGCGTCGTTGAGCTGCTGGTCGATGTCGACGAGAATCGCGTCGTCCTCGATCTTGCAGGCGTAGACGGGCAGCGGGGGCACCACGGGAATGCCGATCGACTCGCCGGTGGTCAGATCGAACCGGGAGTTATGCGACGCGCAGACCAGGGTGTCGTCGTCCTGAACGGTGCCCTCGTGCAGGGGCTGCTGCTGGTGAGTGCAGGTGTTGTGCACCGCACGGACGTCGTCATCGTCCAGGCGCACTAGGCAGATCGGCTCTCGCAGCCCCTCGACGAACAGGGTTTCGCCTGGCTCCAGGTCGTCGAGGTTGGCGACGATGACAAAGGCCATGACTATTTCCTTCCGTTGACGGGTCGGCGGGGGGCGGGCTGGTTACCACGCACCTCGATCCAGCCGTTGCGGACGCGGGTGCGTATCACGGGCTGTGGCTGATGTGACGGGCCGCGGCTGACGGAGCCGTCGGTCAGGCAGTACTGCGATCCGTGCAGCGGGCAGGTCACGGTCAGGCCCTTGACGGCGCCGCGGCTGAGCAGGCCAGCGGCGTGGCTGCACAGGTTGTCGAGCGCGTGGAGGGTTCCGTCGTGCCGGTACAGCAGGATCTGCCGTCCGTCGGCCTGCACGCCGGTGGGCACGTCGTCCGGCATCTCCGCCTCTTCGATCACCCGGACCCAGCGCCGCGGACCGTCGGCCCCAGCCACCCGGCTGACCATCACCGCCTTGGCGAACACCAGGTGGCCACCGAGGTAGGCGGCGGCGCCGGTGACGGCCAGGCTGGCCACGCCCAGTCCGCGGGCCGTGTGCCGGTGACCGGTCAGCCGGGCCGCCAGCGACATGCCTTGCAGCCCGAGGGCCGCTGTATTGAGCACCCCGTGGAACAAGCCGAGCCGGCGATCCTCATCATCGCTGACGGTCCAGTCGACCACACCAGTTGCCGCGGTCGCGACCGCGGCCGCGATGCCGACCGCGCTGAACAGGCCCGCCGGGTCGAGCCCGCGCCCGGGGGCCGGGTCGCGGTCGGTGACGTCCAAGATCAGGGCCCCGGTCCACAGCCCGATCGGCAGGTCGCTGAGGGCCGGATGCAGCGGGTGACCGAGCCACCGGCCGCCGTGCATCAGCTCGAGGACCGGGTTGTCCTGGTGCCTTTCGCGCCACGGCCCGAGCACGGCGGTCAGCTGGTCGTTCAGCGTGCGGATCCAGCCCCAGCGGTCGATACGCGCGACCACGTCATGATGCCAGTTCTCCACCCGGGCCTTCTCCACCTGGGCCGCCGCGACCGCCGACCCAGCGGGCTGGGGGGCTGGCGCTGAGCTGTCGGCCTGGCCGGTGCCTGCTGACATGAAGTCCTCCGCGGTGACATCAGCGCGTGCTCGATCCGGGCAGATCCTCCAACGGCGCCGGCCCGCTGGGCCCGTTGCGCCGGCTGCAACGGACGGCACCGTTGCGCGGAGAGTATCCCGTCCAGCCCCATGCCCCTGTTCCATGCTGAGACACCCGACTCGTCACGGCACCGAGGAAGGTGCAGGCGAATGCCGTCCGCTGGGGATGGCCGAAGGTGGGTCGGTGGGCCCTTGGGTACCTAAGAGGGTACTTGGGGGCCCACCGACTCCGCTGGGGGCAGCGGCGGCGAGGGTAAGGGACAGGGGCAGGGGCAGGGGGACGGCCGGCGAGTGCCCAGGGTGTCGGCGTTGGGGGCGGCCTTGGCGACGAGGCCGGGGATGACCGCGGAGAGGGCGGCCGGGTCCCAGCGGGTGTCGGCGGACACGCTGGGGCCGTTCACCCAGCCTTCCAGGACGGTGATCGCGTTCCCCCAGACGCCGAACACCCGCCCGGTCACCTCCCGGGACTCCGCCGAGCCGAGCCAGACGACCAGCGGCGAGATCGCCTCCGGGCTCAGGTCGGTGCCGGCCGCCGCGGCGCGCATCATCTCGATGTCCTCGGTCATCCGGGTCAGCGCGGTCGGTGCGATGGCGTTGACCGTGACGCCGTAGCGGTCAAGTTCCCGGGCCGCGATGACGGTCAGGCTGGCGATGCCCGCCTTGGCCGCGCCGTAGTTGGCCTGGCCCGGGTTGCCGAACAGCCCGGACGGCGAGGTTGTGTTGATCACCCGCGCGTCGTTGACATGGCCCTCTTTGGCCCGCTGCCGCCAGTAGGCAGCGGCATGGTGCAGGACCGCGAAGGTGCCCTTGAGGTGCACGCCGATAACCGCGTCCCAGTCGGTTTCGGTCATCGTGACGATCATCCGGTCGCGCAGGATGCCCGCGTTGTTCACCACCACGTCCAGCCCGCCGAACGCGTCGACGGCCACCGCGATCAGCCGCTCCGCGCCGGCCCAGGACGAGATGTCGTCGGTGTTCGCGATCGCCTCTCCGCCGGCCGCGATGATCTCGTCGGCGACCGCCTGAGCCGGGCCAGCGGACGATCCCGCACCATCCCGGGCGCCGCCCAGGTCGTTGACCGCGACCTTGGCTCCCTGCGCGGCGAAAGCCAGGGCGTGCGCCCGGCCGATGCCGTTCCCCGCGCCGGTGATGACCACGACGCGCCCGGTACATGTTCCTGCCGGCATGTGCTCTCCTTCGGATGTTTCAGGTACGGAAATCGGCCAGGAACGGCTGATGGGCGAGCATGCCGCCGTCTACGCAGATGTTCTGCCCGGTGATGAAGGCGGATTCGTCGGAGGCCAGGAAGACCACCAGCGCGGCGATGTCCTCCGGACGGCCGAGGCGGGGGGTGAGCGCGTGCCGCAGCATCGTGGCGTGCACCGCGTCGCGGCCGGGCTTCTCCGGTATCTCGATGAAGCCGGGCGAGATCGCGTTGCACCGTATGCCTTGCTTGCCGAACTCGGCTGCCGCGTACCTGGTCAGGCTGACCAGCGCGGCCTTGGACGCGCCGTAGGCCGGGGGACGCAGGTCCCCGGTGAGGCCGGCGCCCGAGGCCGTGTTGATCACCGAGCCGCCGCCGCGCGCGATCATGTGCGGCGCCGCGGCCTGGATGGCCACCAGGGCGCCACGCAGGTTGACCCGCATGGTCTCGTCCCAGACCGCAGGGTCCGCCGCGCTTACCGGCAGGTCCCTGGTGGCGGCCAGGACGGTCGCGGCGGCGTTGTTGTGCAGGATGTCCAGGCCGCCGTAGGCGGTCACCGCCGCCTGGACCATGGCCCGCACCGAGTCGGCCTCGCCCAGGTCCAGCTGGACGGCGGTGGCCTCCCCGCCCGCGGCGGATATCGCCTCCGCGACCTGTTTCGCCCCGTCGGCGTTCAGGTCGGCGACCACGGTCCGGGCGCCCTCGGCCGCGACCCGCCGGGCGGTCGCCTGGCCGATGCCGGAGGCCGCGCCGGTGATGATCGCGATCTTGCCCTCGAGCCTGCCCATGGTCATCCCTCCTTCAGCAGGGGGCCCAGTAGTGGGCGCAGTAGTGGGCGCAGTAGTGGGCGGAGCCGGGTGCAGATGGTCTGCACGTGGCGGGCGGCCAGGTCCTCAGGCAGGCCTGCCACCGACGCCCCGAGCCACACCGTCTGCACCGGGGCGTCCCCGGCGTACTCGCCGATCGCCTTCGCGACCTCCTCGGGCGTGCCGAACAGGAAGTACTTCATCGGGCCGGCCTCCGGCCCCCTGGCGCGCAGCCGCTCGGGGTCCACCGGGCGGGGCACCGGGTGGCCGGTGCCCTCGACCATGTACCTGCGGTAGCTGTCCTGGGCGTACGCGATGTGCGGGGCGACAAGCGGCCAGTCCCGTTCGGGATCATCGGTCACGTACGCCTGGACCCCGCCGCCCATCCGGGCGGCGGCCGGGTCGTGGCCGCCCTCGGCCAGGCCGTCCCGGTAGTGCGGCCAGGAGTCTTTCGCGACTGTGAGCAGCCCTTCGCCCATCAGGCCGGCCCGGCGGGCTCCCTTCGGTCCCTGGTAGCCCAGCCAGATCGGCAGCTCTTTCTGCGCCGGCGCCGGGGTGAGGCCGCCGTCGCCCCACAGCCGGCGCAGCTCGCTCACCTGCCGATCCAGGATCTGGTAGCGGGCGGCGAAGTCCGTGCCGAACAGCTCGAACTCGGGCACCCGGTAGCCGGCGCCCAGGCCCAGCTCCAGCCGGCCGCCGCTGATGAGGTCCACTACCGCGGCCTCCTCGGCGAGCTGCGCGGTCTTGCGCAGCGGTGCCACGAGGATGCCGGTGCCCAGCCGGACCCGGGTGGTCCGCGCGGCCGCGGCCGCCGCGAAGGTCAGCGGCTGCGGCAGGTAGCCGTCCTCGAAGCCATGGTGCTCGGAGAACCAGAGCGAGTCCGCGCCGAGAAGTTCGGCCTCCTCGCACAACTCCAGGGTGAAGGCGGCCAGGCGGGCCGGATCCTGCCGCCAGCGGGGCGGATTGCGCAGGTCGAACCAGACGCCGACCTTCACCGTCCTGCTCCGTTCGGCGCCGGGCTGGCCGGAGCCGTGGTCAGCGTGGCGGCGGCCGGGCTGGCCGGAGCCGTGGTCAGCGTGGCGGCGGCCGGGCTGGCCGGAGCCGTGGTCAGCGTGGCGGCGGCCGGGCTGGCCGGAGCCGTGGTCAGCGTGGCGGCGCGGGCGTCGCCGTCCCAGAAGCGCGCCCAGCTTGCGAACTCCGCGGGCAGCGCCGGGCTCCCGCTTCCCGCCCAGCCGGCGAATCCTTGTGATTGCGGAGTCCCGGTCACGTCGGCGGCGTACCAGTGACGCTCCCGCCGCCGGGAGAAGAACCATTCGCCGTCCACGCGCACGTACTCATCGAAGTAGCAGATCGCCATCACGATCCACTCCTGTCCCGCCTCGTGCTCGGCGCGGCAGTAGACCGCGCCGGTGGCCGTGTCTTGGGTGGTCAGCTCGATGCGGTGCCCGCAGATCTGGTGCACCGACCGGTAGAACCGGCGCACCATCGGGTCGATGTAGCGCCGCAGCGCGTCCCGGCCGGTGCCGTGCCGGCCCATGTCCACATCCGGCCGGAAGCAGCGCACCCAGGTTTCCATGTCCCTGGCGTCCACCGCCATCGCGTACCGGATGGCCAGCTGCTGGATGGCCAGGTGCGCCTCGATGCGCTCAACGCGCTCCTCGAGTGGCAGGTCGGGCACGAGCTCACTCCGTTCGGGCGTCCGGGGTCTGGACCGATCGTCCTTTATTTAGGATAATAAGTCAACTGATTCTACGGTAGTGGCGCATGCCACCACAGCGCATGCCACCACAGCGCATGCCACCACAGCGCATGCCACCACAGCGCATGCCACCACAGGGAGGGCGCGACGTGCACCCGGGAGTCTTCGCCTCCAAGGAGCCGGAGCGGCCGGCGGTCATCATGGGCACCGCCGGCACGGTGGTGACCTACGCCGAGCTGGAGGCCCGCTCCAACCAGGTGGCCTGGCTGGCCAGGCGCTGCGGGCTGCGCCCAGGGGACGGGCTGGCCGTCATCGCGGAGAACCGGCCTGAGCTGTTCTATCTGGCCTGGGGCGCGCAGCGCTCCGGCTTGCAGTTCACCGCCGTCAACTGGCATCTGACCGCGGAAGAAGCCAGCTACATCGTTACCGACTGTGGCGCCCGGATGGTGGTCGTCAGCCATCAGCTAGCTGGGCTCGCCGCCCAGCTGGGACCGGTGCTTGCGCCGGGCGTGCGGCGGCTGATGATCGACGGCACGATCCCCGGCTGGGACGCTTTTACCGACGCGGTCGGCGCGCTGCCGACAACGCCGATCCCGGACGAGCGCGAGGGCGACATCATGCTCTACAGCTCCGGGACCACCGGCCGGCCGAAGGGGATCAGGCGGCCGGTCAGCGGGGCGGCCTTCGGCGAACATCCGGACATCCCTGGGCACTGGCTACGGGAACTGCTCGGCATGGCGGAGGGCGACGTGTACCTGTCCCCGGCGCCTTTGTATCACGCCGCGCCGCTGGCCTGGAGCATGTCGTGCCACCGGAGCGGGGCGACCGTGGTGGTCATGGAACGGTTCGAGGCCGCCCACGCGCTGCGGCTCATCGAGGCGCACCGGGTGACGCACAGCCAGTGGGTACCGACCATGTTCGTCCGGCTGCTGAAGCTGCCTGCTTCGGTGCGGTGCGCGTACGACCTGAGCAGCCTGCGCTGGGCGGTGCACGCCGCGGCCCCCTGCCCGGTCCCGGTCAAGCAGGCCATGATCGACTGGTGGGGACCGATTCTGTTCGAGTTCTACTCGATGACCGAGGGGTTCGGCGCCGCCTCCATCTTCTCCGATGAATGGCTGCGCAGGCCGGGCTCCGTTGGCCGGCCGCTGATGGGCGTGCCGCATGTTGTCGGTCGTGACGGAGCGGAACTCCTGCCGGGTGAGGTCGGGACCGTCTTTTTCGAGGGCGGCGCGCGGTCGGAATACCACGGCGACCCGGCCAAGACCGCCGCCGCGGCCAACGAGCGCGGCTGGCGGACCGTCGGCGACGTCGGGTATCTCGACCACGACGGCTACCTCTACCTCACCGACCGGGCCAGCAACCTGATCATTTCGGGCGGGGTGAACATCTATCCCCAGGAAATCGAGAACGTGCTCATCATGCATCCGGACGTACTCGACGCCGCGGTGCTCGGCGTACCTGACCCAGAGATGGGTGAGCAGGTGAAGGCCGTGATCCAGGTAAAGGCCGCGGTTGGGGTTGAGGCTGACGCGGGGGCTGGGGCTGACGCGGGGGTTGAGGCTGACGCAGGGGCTGGGGCTGACGCGGGGGCTGGGGCTGACGTGGAGGCCGAGGCTGGCGTGGAGGCCGGGGCTGGCGCGCTGGTGGGCGCGGGGGCTGGCGCGCTGGCGGAGCGGCTGGCCGCTTACTGCCGTGAGCACCTGGCCGGGTTCAAGTGCCCGCGGTCGTTCGAGTTCACGACCGGGGAGCTGCGGACTCCGGTGGGCAAGATCCGGCGCGGGCCGCTGCGCGAGCAATTCGGCGCGGAGGCGGGGCCTTTTCGCCCGACATATCGGGCATAACGCCCACAGACCCCGTGCCGCGGGCCGCACGGATACCAATGAAAGTGACACTCTACCCAATAGAGCGGTGTTGTCTAAGTCCCACATCGGTTCAGGCAGCCTGACGCGTCGGCTGGGGATCGAAGTGGCTTACTCTCTGTGATCCTCCCGGCACGGGGCGTCGAGAATGTCCATGGCCATGAGGCCCGGGCCGCCCCGGGCGTCACGGGGCTGGCGCCGCTGGCGCGGCCTGGCGCTCCACGGGAATGGCATGGCTGCGGCAGCGTGCACCAAAGAAGGGGCACGTTGTCACAGCCATGCGTAAGCTACGGCGCCCCGCCGCCCCGCTGAGGGGCCTGCGAGGCGTGAGTGACCAGTGGTGCGCCGCATCGTGCCCAGCCAGCCGAGGATGACTCTCTACCCGATAGATTCACTACGTTGTCACATTCATTGAATTTCGCTGTGGCCTGCGGGGCGAGCTGACATCCGCCGACCGCCGCTAGGGCACGAGTACCAGTTCGATCTCGATACAGACCCAGGTCAGCTCTTCCTGAAACGCATGCTCGCCCTCCTGCAGCGACAGCTCGAAGCGCCGAAGCTTCCCTGATGATGGCTGACGCTCACGGACCGGGCGGAACCGTCCCGACTAGTCGCGCCGAGACCAGCGCGTGGAACCCGGCTCGTTCGGGACAAAGAACTTCAGCTAGCTGCGGCAGTAATACTCTCCTACGGTGAGCGGCCCGCACGGCCAGCCGGCGTTTCCGCCGATACGTTTTACGCAATTGCGTCTGGCGCGGTCCCTGGCCGACACCACCCGCGCCGGCAATCACAGGCGGGATGGCTCGGCTGGGTCGCTATTGGCGGGCCATGTGCATGCGGAGTTCGGCTTCGGTGTCGTCGATCAGCTTGCCGCTGACGTCCACGGTCACGCTGTGGATGGTGCCGGTGAACTTGAACGGGCTGGCGTAGTCATCGGTGATCGCCGCGCCGGGGTTGGCGCCGCAGGTGAGCGCGCCGGGGTTGAGCACGAACGGGGTGGTGACGGGCGCCTCCGCGTTCCCGGCGAGGGTGCCGTCCACGTAGAGCTGGAGCCGGCCTGGCGCGCCCTTGCCGTGCATCATGTCAGGCTCCCCGGTCGGCTCGAACTCGAACCTGAGCGCGTGCTTGCCAGGCTGAAGGACCTGGTCGGATTCCACTCCGTACACGGCTCGGCCCACGTAGTTGTGGACGTAGCGGAGCTTGCCGTCCTTGACGAACAAGGAGTACCCGCCGGCCGACGTGCCCTGGGACAGCAGCACCCCCTCGGCCCCGCCCGTGGGGATCTCGACGTCCGCAGTGATGCTGTGCGGGCGGTTGAGGACCCGGGGTGCGGCGAAGAACGGGATCGATTGCGTGCCGGGCCGGTAGGTGTAGCGGTCGCGCGGCACCGCCACGAGCGGCTTTTCGGCGATCATCCGGGCCAGGCCGCTGCCGTCGACCGGCATCACGTTGTACTTGCCGGCCTCCACGTACCATGTGCCGATCATCGCGATCAGCCGGTCGCGGTGATCGGCGGCCACGTTGTGGTTCTCCGCGAAGTCCTCCGCCACGTGGTAAAGCTCCCAGCCCGTGGCGTCCAGCTCGGAGAGCGTCTGGGCCGAGATCGGCTGCCCGAAACCCATGCCCGCCTCGGTGAACGACGGGCCGGGCCAGGGGCAGACGGCCCGCCAGCCGTCGTGGTAGATCGCCCGGTGACCCAGCATCTCGAAGTACTGCGTGTGGTGGTGGCTCTCCGCCGCGGCATCCTGGAGCGTGTGGGCGAAGCTGACTCCCTGCAGGGGTGACTGGGTGACGCCGCGGATCGTGGCGGGCGGATCGATGCCCAGCAGGTCCAGGACCGTGGGCACCATGTCGATGATGTGCGCGTACTGGGTGCGGACCTCGCCCCGGGCCGTGATCCGCCGCGGCCAGGAGACGATGAACGGATCGCTGGCGCCGCCCCGGTAGGTCTCCCGCTTCCACCGGCGGAACGGCGTGTTCCCGGCCCACGTCCAGCCCCACGGGTAGTGGTTGAAGTGCTTGGGACCGCCGATCTCATCGATCAGCTTGAGGCTTTCCTCCAGCGACTCTTGGGCGTTGTTGAAGAACTGCCCCTCGTTGGTGGTCCCGGTGGGCCCGCCCTCGGCACTGGCGCCGTTGTCGGAGATGACCATGACCAGGGTGTTGTCGAGCTCCCCGAGCTGGCGCAGGAACTCCACCAGCCGCCCAACCTGGTGATCGGTGTGGGACAGGAAACCGGCGAAGACCTCCATCATCCGGCTGTAGAGGCGGCGGGCGGCCGGGGGCAGCGACGCCCAGTCGGGCACGTCGGGATCGTGACGTGACAGCTCGGCGCCGGCGGGAGCGATGCCGAGTTCCTTCTGCCGGGCGAACACCCGCTCCCGGTAGGCGTCCCAGCCATCGTCGAATACGCCCGCGTAGCGGTCCGCCCATTCCTTCGGCACGTGGTGCGGCGCGTGCGTGGCGCCGAAGCACAGGTGCAGGTAGAACGGCTTGGCCGGGTCGACCTGCTTGACGTCGGCGATGAACTCCATCGCCTTGTCGACCAGGTCCTCGCTGAGGTGATAGCCCTCCTCGGGCGTGCGCGGCGGCTCCACCTGGTGGTTGTCGTACACCAGGTCCGGATACCACTGGCTGGTGTCACCGCCGAGGAAGCCGTAGAAACGCTGGAAGCCGCGGCCCAGCGGCCAGCGGTCGAACGGGCCCGCGCCCGTCTCCTGGTTGCTCGGCGTCAGGTGGTACTTCCCGACCATGAACGTGCTGTAGCCGTGCTCGAGGAGCATCTCGGACAGGAAGCCGTTCTCGAACGGCACGACGCCGTTGTACCCGGGATAGCCGCTCGCCAGCTCCGTGATGGCGGCCATCGCGTTGCTGTGATGGTTGCGGCCGGTGACGATGCACGAACGGCTGGGCGAGCACAACGCGGTCGTGTGCATGTTGTTGTAGCGCAGGCCGTTCGCGGCGAGCGCGTCGAAGCTGGGGGTCTCGATCGGGCTGCCGTAGCAGCCAAGCTGGCCGAACCCCGTGTCGTCCAGCACGATGAACAGCACATTAGGAGCGCCCTCGCGGGCTCGCACCGGGGCCGGCCAGGCCGGCGTGGACTCGTCGATGGTCCGTCCGATCACGCCGGGGAACGTGGCCCCCGGCCCGTACTCGACAATCGCCATCAGGCCCTCTCCCGCTGCTCGCCAGTTACTCCCCTACTGGCCCGTATCCTGCGGCGCCATGGCGGAGCCCGCATCACCCAGGGCGGATGACCCTGCTACGAGGGCCGGTCCCGGGTGCGGTGTGATGGGTCGGTCAGTAGCTCCGCAGGCCCATGCTGCGGGCGATGCCGTTTCGCTGGATCTGGCTGGTGCCGCCGGAGATCGTGGCCACGATCGACTCCCGGTAGCGGAAGCTCATGACGCTCTCGGTGGAGAAGCCGTGCCCGGCGCAGACCTGCATGCCCAGCCGGGCGGCGGCGACGTAGGTCTCCGAGCCCTTGAGCTTGGCCATCGAGCCTTCCCGGCCGCATGGCCGGCCCTGGGCGAGGAGCCACGCGGCCCGGTAGGCCAGCAGCCGGGCCGAGTCGATTTCCACCTGCAGGTCAGCCATGGCATGAGCCAGCGCCTGGAAGGTGCCGACCGGACGGCCGAACGCGTGCCGTGTCTTGGCGAACGCGAGCATCTCGTCCAGGGTCGCCTGGGCGGCCCCGAGGTACCCGCCGGTGATGATCACCTTCTCCAGTTCGATGTTGGACAGCAGCACCGACCACCCCTTGTCCTGCGGGCCGACCAGGTTCTCCCTGGGCACCACCACATCGGACAGGTACACCTCGTTGGTCCCCAGGATGTGCCGGGCCAGCGTGGGAGTACGCCGCACCTCCACCCCGTCGGCCAGCGGGTCGATCAGGAGCAGGCTGATGCCGTCGTGCTTGGGCTCACGGGGGCCGGTGCGGACGTAGGTGGCGATCGTGGTGTCCGGCAGGCCGGCCCCGGTGCACCACATCTTCTGGCCGTTCACCAGGAAGTGGTCGCCACGGTCCTGGGCGGTGGTGCGCAGCGCCGCCGCGTCCGACCCGCTGTCCGGCTCGCTGACCGCCACCGCGAGCCGCTGCCTGCCGGTCATGACCTGCTCCCGGATGAACGCCCGCTGCGCGGCACTGCCCCAGGTGAACACGGTGATCCCCGGGATGAGGACGCCTATGTAGCACATGGCCACGTCGAAGCTGGCCCGGCCGAGTTCCTCCGCGATCAGGATCAGCTCGACCGGGCCGCCGCCGTCCCCGCCATCGGTTTCGGCGAACGGCAGCGAGAACCAGCCCAGGTCGGCCATGCCCTTGAACAGCTCGGGCGGGACCGCCGACTCCTCATCCCACTCCTTGGCCCGCTCGGCCGGGCAGACGTCCGCGACGAACTGGCGTGCCGTGGCACGGAGCATCTCCTGCTCCTCGGAAAGGCCGAAGTCCACCGCCTGCCCCCTGAAGGTTCGAGGTATATAGTTAATTTATTATCCTACATTAGCGACTAAACGCCAAGCTTCCAGACCGACTGGCACAGACCGACTGGCGCAGACCGACTGGCCCAAACCGACTAGCAGAGATCTTGGAGGAACCGATGAAGGTCGACGGCAAGCTCGGGGCGTGGCCCGCCGCCGCGGTGATCGACGAGGCCAGGCGGCACGAGAAGGCTGGCTACGACGGGCTGTGGACGTCGGAGTCCGCGCATGACCCCTTCCTGCCCCTGGTGCTGGCGGCCGAGCACACCGGGCAGATGACACTCGGCACGGCCATCGCGGTGGCCTTCGCCCGCTCCCCCATGCAACTCGCCTACACCGCGCATGACCTGCAGGCGTATTCGGACGGGCGGTTCGTCCTCGGCCTGGGCAGCCAGATAAAACCGCACATCGAGCGGCGGTTCTCGATGCCCTGGAGCCATCCCGCGCCGCGGATGCGGGAGTTCATCATGGCCATGCGGGCGATCTGGTCGGCGTGGAACGACGGGGCGAAACTGAGCTTCCGCGGTGACTTCTACACCCACACGCTGATGACCCCGTTCTTCTCGCCGCCGCCCGCCCCCGGTGGCGCACCCGAGGTCTTCCTCGCCGCGGTCGGGGAGGCCATGACCGCGGTGGCCGGGGAGGTCGCCGACGGCCTGTTGGTGCACGCGTTCTCCACCGAGCGCTATCTGCGCGAGGTGACGCTCCCCGCGCTTTCCGCAGGCCTGGCCGCGGCGGCGCGATCACGGGCAGACGTCGAGGTCAGCCTGCTGCTGATGATCGCGACCGGCGACACCGGGGAGGAGATGGCCCGCGCGGTGGCCGGCACCCGCCAGCAGATCGCCTTTTACGGCAGTACCCCGGCCTACCGGGGAGTGCTCGACCGGCACGGCTGGGCCGGGCTGGGCGACGAGCTCAACTCGCTGTCGAGGTCGGACCGGGCTGACAAGTGGGAGGCCATGGGCGCCCTCGTCGACGACGACGTGCTGCACGCCTTCGCGGTCGTGGCCGAGCCGACCGACGTGGCGGCGGAGATCCAGCGCCGGTTCGGCGGGCTGATCGACCGGGTCTCGTTCTACGCCCCCTATGAGACTGGCACCGAGACCTGGGACCTTATCCTCCGGGGCCTCAAGTAGCACTGCAGGTAAGAGCACTGCAGGTAAGACGGCAGCGGCGCGGATCAGAAGCTGGCCCGGACGCCGTCCGCTATCTCCTCCGGGCTCAGGTCGATCAGGGCCTCTCCGTAGAGGCGCTCGAAATAGGTGGCGTCGCTGCGATAGAAGGGCTCCGGGTTGGACCGGCTGACCACCTTGAGCACGACCTGGTGCCCGTGCTCGCGGGCCTGTGGCCCGCCGCCGATCAGGGCGAAGTTGAACGAGGTCAGGTTCCAGGCCCGGTAGGCGGCCAGGACCTGGGACAGCCCCTGCCCCAGCGCCTGGCTGTCCTCCTCGGTCAGTTCGGTCACATCGGCGGCCCCGCTGACCACTCCCCAGACCTCGTGGAACCCGGTCGGCGCGAAGGGGGTCAGCCACGCCACCCGGCCGATGTGCCCGGCCCAGCGAGGGCCGCCGGCCTCCGCCTCGACCAGGGCGGCCCAGTAGGAGGCAGAGTAGGACCCGTGCCTGTCGTGCCATTCTCCGGCCTTCTCGGCCAGCAGGCGCTGGCCGGTGAGGCCGCAGGCGTCGTGAGCGGACTGGAGGTGCGGATGGACCAGCGAGGCGCCCGAGGGCGGCAGGTAGTTGGCGTTGACCGAACTCCACACGGCGGTGGGGTCCAGGCGCCGCACCAACCGGGCATGGCGGACCATGACGGCCAGGGCGTCCCCGACGATGGACGGCGTCAGGTCGTCCAGGTCGAGGAAATGACGGCTGGGATCGTAGATGCCGACCGCGCTGTGCGTGGCGTAGGCCATGATGTTGGGCACCACCACGGCCCGGCCCTGGCGGATGCGGCCCTCGGCCGTGAGCTCGGCGGGAAACGGCACGGTAGCCGTCTCCAGGCGGTCGGCGTCGAACGGGCAGAAGGCGGGCGGGGTGGTTAGTTCGGTCAGGTCCGGCCGGGTCGGGGGCTGGAGCTTCACCCCGGTGAGGATCCGGGCGCTGGCGCCCGTCAGCGGGTCCCGCCGCCACCGCAGCCGCACCTGGGTCCACGCGCCGCCGGCCGCCAGGTCAGGAACGCTGGCGTCAAGGTCTCGTTCTTCGAACTCAATCGCAGCCACGCGAAAAGCCTAAGGCGGCCGGGGGCCGGAGGTCAGCCCAGCCCCTGCGCCGCGAGAGCGGAACGCCGATCCGTTACGCGCCGCGCCGGGAACGGCCGCCGGCCCGGGCTGGTGGCGGCTGGCCGGGGCGGGTACCTGGTCCGTTCGGCCCCATTGATTGATTTATAAGATTTAACTATATTGAGCCTATGGACGAACTGGCGCCGGAACTCGTGGTGACCGCTGAGGGGCCCATCCGGCTGATCGAGCTGAACCGGCCGGAGCAGCGCAATGCCGCGAGCGAGACGCTGCACACCGCGCTGGCGGACCTCTGGGATCGCCTCGCCGCGGACGAGGCGGTGCGGGCGGTGGTGCTGACCGGCCGCGGGCGGGCGTTCAGCGCGGGCGGGGACTTTCACGTGATGACCCGGGTTCAGCGGGATGAGGCGTTCCGGGAACAGAACATCGCGGAGGCGCGGCGCATCATCACCGGCATGGTTCGGTGCCCGGTGCCGGTGATCGCGGCGGTGAACGGGCCCGCCGTCGGGCTGGGCTGCAGCCTGGCCCTGCTCAGTGACCTGGTGCTGATGGCGGAGGGGACCTACCTGGCCGACCCGCATGTCCAGGTGGGGCTGGTTGCCGGGGATGGCGGGGCCATGGTGCTGCCGTTGATCGTGGGGCTGGTCCGGGCCAGGGAACTGCTGTTCCTCGGGGAGCGGGTGAGCGCGACCGAAGCCGTCCGGCTGGGCCTGGCGAACCGCGTGGTGCCGGGCGACAAGCTGCTCGACGAGGCGATGGACCTCGCCCGCAGGCTGGCCGCGCTGCCCGCCACGGCACTACGAGGGACCAAACGGGCCGTGAACTTGCACCTGGAGCAGGCGATGGCCACGGTAATGGAGACCGCGCTCGGCGCGGAGCGGGACAGCATGCACTCCCCTGAGCATGTCGCGATCGTCGCTAGGCTCATCGCCAAGAGCAGCTGAGGGCACGGGACCTGGGCACCGGGGGCCAGCCGGGTTACGCTGGACCCGCATGGTGCACGCGGGGAGGTTCCGGTGATGACAGGGCCAGGCAGCGAGATAACGGCAGGCATGGCAGACCGCGGCGCGATGCGGACGTCCCGCGCCGAGCGCGAGCAGGCGATCGAGGTTCTCAAGGCCGCGTTCGTGCAGGGCCGGCTGGCCAAGGATGAATTCGACGTGCGGGCGGGCCAGGCGCTGACCGCGCGGACCTGCGCGGAGCTAGCCGCGCTCACCGCCGACATCCCCGTCGAGCCGGCCGCAGCCCGGCCGAAGGCTCGGCCGCCGGCCGACCGGGTAGGGCGGACGGGCGCCCGCACGACCATGATCGCGGCAGCCGTGCTCGCGGTGATCGTGCTGACGCGGCCCGACAACATGGGAGCTTTCATGGGCGGGCTGCTGGCGGCCGCCACCGTGGTGGTGGCCCCGGTCGTCACCATGACGACCGTGCTCCACCAGCAACGACGTCGGCAGCGACCCGCCAAGGCCGGACAAAACGAACTTGATAGCCCGCATCTCGTCCTGCTCGTGCTGACCATAGCGGTCCTGATCGTCTTGGTCCTCACCGCCTTCAAATAGGCCATAAGGACAGCGCGTCACCGGCCGCGGCCGACTGCCGCGGCCGCGTTCGCCAGCTGCCTGCCCAGCACACCCAGCCTGGCCGTGGAGGCCGCGGGTCGCTATAATAAGCTAACTCAATAAGATAATATAGAACAATAGAGTTCGGTAGGGAGGCCGGCCGATGGCAGACGATGAGGACCTGGTGCTCACCGAGGTCGATGCGGACGGCGTTGCGACGTTCACGCTGAACCGGCCCGAGCGCCGCAACGCGTGGACCGCGCCGATGGAGAACCGGTACTTCGACCTGCTGGCCGCGGCCGACGCCGATCCGGCGGTCCGGGTCGGGGTGCTGACCGGCGCCGGGACATCGTTCTGCCCGGGCATGGATATGAGCAGGCTGGCTGAGGTGGCCGGCCGGCCGGTGAACATATCGGCCCGGCGCCCGCAGTACGCGCCGCGGCTGTTCCGCAAGCCGCTGATCGCCGCGATCAACGGCGCATGCGCCGGGATCGGGCTGACCCAGGCGCTGATGTGCGACGTTCGGTTCGCGGCACGGGGAGCCAGGTTCTCCACCGCTTTCGCCCGCCGCGGGCTCGGTGCCGAGTACGGCATGTCCTGGGTCCTGCCCCGCTACGTGGGCGTGGGCAACGCGCTTGACCTGCTTCTGTCCAGCCGGGTTTTCGAAGCCGACGAGGCCAGGGAACTCGGGCTGGTGAACCGGGTACTCGAACCCGGCCAGGTGCTGCCCGCGGCCCGGGAGTACGCCAGGGACCTGGCGCGTAACTGCTCCCCGGCCGCCATGGCCGCCATCCGGCACCAGGTGCTCGCCGACCTCGACGCCTCGTTCGAGGAGGCCTGCCGCCGCTCATACGCGGTGATGGAGGTGCTGAACAGCGGCCCGGACTTCGCCGAGGGCGTGGACAGCTTCGTGCACAAACGTCCCCCGGCGTTCCGTCCGCTGGCGGACGACTTCGACCCTGAGAAGATCACTGGCGCGCGGATGCCGGCGGCCAGGATGACCGCCACGGAACTGCGGCAGCGCTAACATCGCTCAGTGCGCGCCCGCGGCGGTGCCGAGGTAGTGAGTGAAAAGGTCGTCGCCGAGGCCGGCCGGCTTGCCGCTGAACACCACGCTGCCCTTGTTCAGCAGGTACACCTGGTCGGCCAGCGCCAGGGCGCGGTTGACGTACTGCTCCACGATGAGCAGCGCGGTGCCGGACGCGGCGATCTGGCCGAGGAACTCGAAGATCTTGTCCACGACGACCGGCGCGAGCCCCATCGAGGCCTCGTCCACGATGACCACCTTCGGGTCGGCGAGGTAGGCGCGGGCCAGCGACAGCATCTGCTGCTGCCCGCCGGACAACAGCCCGGCTGGCTGGCGCAGCTTGCCGCCGAGCACAGGGAAGGCCGAGATGGCCCGGTCCAGCGCGGTGGCCTCCTCGCCCCGGCGCGCGTGCAGCATGAGGTTCTCCCGCACGGTCAGCGTCGGGTAGATGCCGCGGCCCTCGGGGATATGGCACAGGCCGCGCCGGGCGCGGGCGTACGGCCGGGTTCGCGTGACGTCCGCACCGCCCAGCAGGACTGATCCGGCCGAGGGTCTGAGCAGGCCGGACGCAACGCGGAGCAAGGTGGTCTTGCCGGCCCCGTTCGGCCCGAGCACGGCTACCACCGTGCCCGGCTGGACGGTCAGCGAGACATCGCGGAGTACGGTGTGCTCGCCGTAGCCGGCCTCGATCCCGCGCAGTTCCAGCATTGTCTGCTACCTCGCCATCTTGGGTTGCTGCTGGCCGACCGGCTCGGTGCCGAGGTACGCGGCCCGGACGATGTCACTGGAACTGGTGTCCGCCGCGGTTCCCTCGAAGATCTTCGTGCCGAAGTCGAGCACGTGAACGTAGTCGCAGATGTTCATGACCAGGGCCATGTCGTGCTCCACCAGCAAGATGCCGACTCCCCGCTCCGCGACGACCCGGGTGAGCACGGCGCCGAACCTCATCGTCTCGGCCCGGTCCAGGCCGGAGGACGGCTCGTCGAGCAGCAGCATGTCGAAGTCGCCGGCCAGGCAGCGGGCCAGTTCGGCCAGCCGCCGCTGCCCGGTGGACAGCGCCGCCACCGGGCGGTCGGCCAGGTCAGCGATCCCGGTCAGCGCCATCGCCTGCTCGGTGGCCGCGTCGCGGCTGTGCCGCTCTCGCCTGGTCTCGGCGACGTGCCGCCAGGGCCGCCGGCCGGCCTGCCCGGCCTCCCGGCCGAGGGACACGTTCTGGATCGTGGTCAGCGAGTCGAACAGCTCCATCTTCTGGAAGGTCCGGCCGAGGCCCTGCCGGGCCCGGGCCGCCGGATCCAGCGTGGACATATCCGCGCCGTGCAGCCGCGGTGTGCCGCCCGCCGGCCGGACCAGGCCGGAGGCCACGTTGAACAAGGTGGTCTTGCCGGCTCCGTTCGGCCCGATCAGGCCCGTGATCCGGCCGACCGGGGCGGTCAGGCTCACGTCGTTGACCGCGAGATGCCCGCCGTACCGCACCGTGACGTGGGCCAGGTCGAGGCCGGCGGCCGGCGTTTTACGGTCCTCGCCGGGCCGCCCGACGCCGGGGCCCGACCCGTTGGCGGCCGCGGGCACTCGCGTCTCCTCCGCCTGCGAGGGTTCGCCGGACGCGCTCGCGGTCGCCGGCGCGGGGCGGCGGCCGCCGATACGGTCGAGGAAGCCGTGCAGCCGCTCGTTGCGCGGCACCAGGCCGATGGCCACCTGCACCGCGGCCGCGCCGAACAGCACGTTCAGCCAGTCACCCACGGTCCCGCCGGTGGAAATCCAGGACGGGATGATCACCAGCGCGAAGCCCGCAGCGAACGCGTACCAGGGTTCCCGGCCCGGCATGATGACCAGCAGCGCCAGCAGGGTCAGGGAGCTGAACGCGGTGAAGTCCGAGCTGGTGACGGTGTGCACCACGCCGCCGAACAAGGCGCCGGAGATGCCGGCCAGGAACGCCGCGAGGCAGAAGACGAGCACCCGGGTCACCACGACGCTCGTGCCGTGCGTGGCCAGGGCGACCGGCGAGTCGGCCATACCCCGGAGCAGCCGGCCGAGCCGGCTGCGCACCAGCCACACCACCAGCAGGCCCGCGGCGACCGCGAAGGCGAGCACCAGGTAGTAGTAGGCGATGTCGCCCTGGGCGAACGAGGGCCGGTTCACCGCCTGCCCCAGCGAGCTCGAGCCGAACATGATCCACAGCGGGTAGCCCATCTGCTCCATCGTGACGCCGAACCCGAACGTGGCCAGGGCCAGGAACACCCCGGGCAGGCGGATGGCGGGAATCGCGATGAAGGCGCCGATCGGCACCGCCGCGAGGCCGGCCAGCAGCAGCGCCGCCCCCCAGGGGAGCCCGAACCCGGCGGTCAGGTGCCCCATCGTGGTGGCGCCGATCGCCGCGAACGCGGCCTGGCACAGCGACACCTGTCCCGACGTCCGGACCAGCAGGCCCAGCGACAGGAACAGGACGACCTGGCTGAGCCCGTCCGACCAGTAGGGCAGCTGGCCGGCGTTGACCAGGTGCGGGACGGCCAGCAGGACGACGCCCAGGACGGCGGCGCCGGCCAGCTGCACCCGGGCGGGCGCCGCGTACACCGCCGCCGGCCGGGGCCGGGACACCCGCCGGTCGGCCAGCTTGGACCGCGGCGTGAAGATCAGCACCAGGAAAAGCACGATGAACGGGATGCTGGCGGGCAGCCCGGCCAGCGCGGCGCTGGCCGTGACCACGTACTTGGTCGCCACCGAGGCCATGATCCCGACCGCCAGGCCGCCGGCGTAGGTGAGCGGCAGGCTGGAGAACCGGCCGATCGCCGCGGCGCCGAACGCCTGCACGACCAGCAGCGTGAGCACGGTCGCGTCCAGGTTCAGGGTCGGCGCCAGCAGGACGCCGGCCAGGACGGCGAAGCTGGAGCCGATGATCCAGGCCCACCGCCGCACCGCCGCCGGGCTGGTGCCGCCCAGGTCGAGCAGTTCGGGGTTGTCGACCACGCCGCGCATGGCCAGGCCCAGCCGGGTTAGCCGGAAGAACAGGAACAGGGCCACGGTCGCGGCCAGCGCGATGCCGGTGATGATCATCTGGTCTGCGCCGATGAACACGCCGCCGATGCCGAACGTGTGCTGCGGCAGCCAGGCCGGGAAGGTGCGCGCCAGCGTGCCGAACGTGGCCGAGAAGAAGCCCTGGACCACGAGGACCACACCGACCGTGGCGACCACCTTCATGGTCGCGGACGCCTCCGCCAGCCGGCGCGCCATCGCCTCCATCCCCAGGCCGAGAACCGGGCCGACCACGAATACGCAGATCAGCGCGGTGGGCACGGCAGGCAGGTGCAGGACGTCGTCGTGCAGGATGTAGAAGACGTAGGCGCCGGTGGTGGCCACCGCGCCCTGGGCGAAGTTGAAGATGCCAGACGTCTTATAGGTGAGCACCAGACCGGTTCCGGTCAGGCCGTAGACCGATCCGGCGGTGATGCCGAGGATCACGAACGGGAGCAGTGCATTCATCTGGTCATCACGCTCTGTAGGTCTTGGGGATCCCCGGGGCGCCCGGCTGGTGCGGACGCCCCGGGGATCAGGCTCACGACGGGCAAATCGGCGCGGTGCCCTTGGGAGCGGTCAGCTTGCCGCCCTGGATCTGGGCCAGGAAGAAGCAGGTCACCTGGGAGGCAGGAGCGCCGGAGTGGAAGTTCAGCGGCGGCGTCAGGCCGTTCAGCGTGTCGTTCTTCGGCAGCGCATACAGGGCGGTGAACATGTCCGCCGCGGTCGGCTTGGCGGGCAGGCTCGCGGCCGCCGCCCCGAACAGCATGCCGCCCGTCCAGCCGGACATCGGGTTCGGGCCGAGCGCGGTGCTCGCCTCGTACTTGGCCATCGCGTGTGCGAACTGGTCCACCGCGGGAGTGCTGGCGAACCAGAGCGCGTTGGTGGTGGGCACGTAGGCGCCGTTCACCTGGCTCAGCTGGAGGTAGCGACTATCGAACGCTCCGGACGGGATCACGTACACCGGGCTGTAACCCTGCTGGGCGCAGGCCGGCGCGAATCGTGAGCCGGCCGCGTAGGAGGCGTCGATGATCAGGGCTTGCGCCCCGGCCTGCTTGGCGGCTAGGCACTGGGCGGTGTAGCTCGGCGCCGACACCGCGATCGCCGCGCTGGTGGACATGTCCAGCTGGAACGCCTTCGCGTAGGCCGCCAGGGCGGGCACGGACTGCTTGCAGGCGGCGATCTCGGCGCAGTACACCGCGCCGAACGAGTCCTTGCCTGCCGCCTTCACGGCGTAGGCCTGCATCTCCAGCGAGGTGAGCACCGTGGAGCCGGACGGGAAGAACGACGGGTTGGTGAACCACACCGGGGTGTCGTTCTCGCCGCCGATCACGGCCACGTGCTGCTGTTGGACGTAGGACGCCCAGCCGCTTTCCGTGCCCGAGGCCTCCGGGCTGACGATGGCCAGCACGTGGTCGACCTGGACGAGCTGGCGGATGTCCGCCTGCGACTTGGTCGCGTCGCCCTGGTCGTCCTCGACGACCAGCTTGACCTGGTGGCCCTTGATGCCGCCGCTGGCGTTGACCGAGTCGACCCAGGCCTGCAGCCCGGCCAGGTGCTCCGGCTGGGCGGACGGGCCGGAGAAGTTGCCGATCGTGCCGATGAGCAGGTCCGACCCGGACGCGGCGACGGCGGAGCTGGAGCTGGACGCGCTGCTGGTGCTGGTGCTCGCGCTGCTCCCGCTGTTACTGCTGCTGCAAGCCGTGGCGAGGGCCGCGACCGCGACGCCCAGCACGGATGCTCGCAGCAGAGCGGTTCTGTTTGCCTTTTTCATTACTGATTCGAACCCCCAAGAGTCGGGCCGGGGACGGAACGGTGACTGGTCCGCCCAGCGCCTGCGCTCCGGGAGCGCCGGCGTGGCCGGAGTCACGCAGACGATGAGTGGACGGTAAGCGAACGTGACCCGGATCACTAGTAGATAGCTAAATCGTCTATCTAATTGTTATCATCTAACGAACATGCCGTCTACAGGAAAATCAGACTGGTTTGGCCAGCCTGCGGGCCGGGCACGCGCCGGGTGACCCGGTCGCTGCGTCACGGGAGCTGTGCGAGGACATGACCATGCGGGAAAACCGGCCAGCCGCCGAGGCGCTGCATTTCGCCACCCTGTGGGAGGCCATCGCCGACGAGATCCCTGCCGCCCCGGCCCTGACCCACGGGGCACGGACGATCGCGTGGGGGGAATTCGAGCAGCGGGCCGCCCGGCTGGCCGGCGCGCTCCTGGCCCACGGCGTCGGCCCGGGCAGCGTCGTCGCCTGCTACCTCTACAACTGCCCCGAGTACTTCGAGACCTTCCTGGCCGCCCTCAAGATCCGCGCGGTGCCCGCCAACGTGAACTACCGCTACGGCGGCGCCGAGTTGCGGGCGCTGCTGGAGAACTGCGAGGCCGAGGTGCTCTTGTTCGACTCGGCGCTGGGCGAGCGGGTGGCGTCCATCCGCCACGAGGTTCCCGGGGTCCGGCTGCTCGTCGAGGTCGGCGAGGGTGCTTGCGGTGCCCGGTTGCCGGGAGCCTGCGGCTACTCCGAGCTGATCGCCTCGTCCGAGCCGGCGCCCCGGGTGAGCCGCAGCGAGCAGGATGTCTTCCTGTCGTACACGGGCGGGACCACCGGCCTGCCCAAGGGCGTCCGGTACACGATCGGCCGCGGCGTGACCAACTCGCTGCGGCTGCGCGATCTGTTCCTCGGCACAAGCACCGACCTCGGGATCGTGGACTACGCGGCCGGGCAGGCCCGTGACGGCAATGGCCTGGTCGCCATCCCGGCGTCGCCGCTCATGCACAGCACCGGGTTCACCTTCGCCTCGCTCCCCACGCTGACCTCGGGGGGACAGGTGGCTACGCTCGAGGGCCGGTCGTTCGACGCCCGCGAACTCCTCGCCACGATCGGCGCGGTCCACGCCCAGGTCGTGGCCATCGTGGGCGACGCGTTCGCGCTCCCGCTGCTGCGCGCCCTCGACGCCGGTGCGGCCGCCGGCGCCGGTGAGCCCGCCAGCGGCGCCGCGCCCGCCGGCGGCGGCCGCTATGACACCTCGTCACTGCGGACCATCTGCTCGGCGGGCACCGCGTGGAGCGCCCGCATCAAGCAGCGCTTGCTCGAGCACCTGCCGCACGCGGTCCTGCTCGACTTCTGCGGGTCAACCGAAGGGGTCACCTACGGCTTCCGGCGGGTGCGGCGGGGCGACCCGGCCTTCACCGCCAACTTCGAGGCGGCAGCCGGCCTGACGGTGATCGGCCCGGACCGGCGGGAACTGCCCCGCGGGGAGGTCGGCCTGCTGGCCGGCCCGACCCCCGCGTCGGGCTACCACAAGGACCCGCAGCGAAGCGCCGCCACCTTTTTCACCATCGGCGGCGAGCAGGTCGCGGTGCCCGGCGACCTGGGCCGGATCGAGGCCGACGGCAGCGTGACGCTGATCGGCCGGGGTGCGAGCGTGATCAACACGGGCGGGGAGAAGGTCCATCCGGCGGAGGTGGAGGAGGTCCTGGTTGAGCTGGCCGGGGTCGAGGAGTGCCTGGTCGCGGGCGTACCTGATGAGCGCTTCGGTCAGCTGGTCGCCGCCATCGTCGTGACCGCGGCGGATCACCGCCTGAGCGCCTCCGACGTGATCGCCGCGGCCAGGCGGTCCCTGGCCGGGTACAAGGTTCCCCGGCTGGTCGTCTTCGTCGACGAGGTACCCAGGGCGCCCAACGGGAAGATCGACTACGCCGCGGTCCAGGCGGTGCTGGCCAGCCCGCGAGTCAGTGGCTTCCGAGATCGATAGTGAGGGCACGTGGCGGCTGCGCCCGGCACGCCTTGAACCGGTTACGTAACACATCCGTAATACGAAGTGGAGTAGTAGCCGACGACAACGGGAGGGCTCACATGCTCCACGCACTGTCCGCCCATCTAGCACGATCAGGGCTCGTGATCGCGGTGGCGGGCACCGCGTTGACGCTCGCCACCGGCCAGGCGCTGGCGGTCGGCGGCTGGACCATCGCCAGCGGGGGTGGCGTCACCACGTCGAACGCCGCGATCGTCTGGGCGGCCGGCGGGAGCGGGACATCAGGCTCGTTCAACCCGCTGGTGCTGCAAAACGGCTGAACCGAGGCCGGTTACCCGGCCGGCCACGCGCGGTTGTCGGCCGGGTAACCCTCAGACCCCGAACCTTTCCCGGTAAGCACCGAAGCGCTCGCGCACCTCGCCGGCCGAGACCTCGTAGTCGGCCAGGTTATAGGTCCACGTGCCAAAGAACCCGCCGAGCTCCTTTAGAGGTCAGTTGATTAAACTATTTGATATCATTATGCTTTTGGTCACAGGAGGGGTCATGGCAGGCACACTGGACGGCAAGCGGGCCATCGTCACCGGCGGCGGCCAGGGGGTCGGCCGCGGCATCGCGCTCGCCCTGGCCGCCGAGGGGGCCGCCGTCGCGCTGGTCGGCCGCACCGAGGCCAAGCTGCTGGCGGTGGCGGCGGAGATCTCCAAACCCGGCGGCACGGCGCTGCCCGTGGTCGCCGACGTGACCCGGCCGGCCGACATCCAGCGCTGCGTCGCGCACACGGTCCGCGAGCTTGGCGGCATCGACATCCTGGTGAACAACGCGCAGATCCCCGCGCTCGGCTCGATCCTCGAGGTCACCGACGAGGCCTTCGGCGCCTGCTGGGAATCCGGGCCGCTGGCCGCGTTCCGGCTGATGAAGGCCTGCCATCCGCACCTGCGCCCGGGCGGCGTCGTCATCAACCTGGGCAGTTCGGCCGCGGTGAACCCGCTGCCGGCCGGCCGCGGGGTCTACGGCGCGGCCAAGGCGGCGACCCAGACCCTGAGCCGGGTGGCCGCGGCCGAGTGGGGCCCGGACGGCATCCGGGTCATCACCGTCCTGCCCGCCGCGACCAGCCCGGCCGCGCGGGCCTGGCGGCAGGCCAATCCCGCGGAGTACGAGCGCAGCATGTCCAGCATCCCGCTGCGCCGGCTCGGCGATCCCGAGGAGGAGATCGGCCCGGTGGTGGCGTTCCTGTGCGGGCCCGCGGCGAGCTACGTCACCGGCACCACGATCGCCGTCGACGGCGGCCAGGCCTACCTGCGCTGAGCCGCACTGATTTTTATCCCGAACGGGCCGGATGCGTGCCCTATCGCACGGTCAGTGCGCGGTGAAGGCGGGCGGCCTGTGCTCGCGGAACGCCTCGAGTCCCGCCACCCGGTCCGCGGTGCCGAACAGCATCGCGACCGACTCCCCCTCGTAGCTGATCGCCGCGGCCAAAGGGCGAGCACGTCGCGCCCGATGGCGTTCAGCCGGCCGGGGCGGTTGAGGGTGAGCACGGCCACCGGACCGCGCGTCTGGTGGAGTAGTTCCGGCTCCATGGCCCGGTCTCAGGCCATGGTCAGGCCGCCGCTGACCGACAGCGTCTGGCCGGTGATGTAGGCGGCCTCGTCGGAGGCGAGGAAGGCGACCGCGGGCGCGATGTCGGCGGGCTGGCCGACCCGGCCCAGCGGGACGGCGCGGGCCAGCCCGTCCCGCAGCTTCTGGCTGTAGGCGGCCACCTGGTCGAGCAGCGCGGTGTCGGTCGGGCCGGGGCAGACGCTGTTGACGGTGATGCCGTGCCGGGCCACCTCCCTGGCCAGCGCCTTGCCGAAGGCGATGACGCCGCCCTTGGTGGCCGAGTACACCACCTCGCCAGAGGAGCCGACGCGGCCGGCGTCCGAGGCGATGTGGATGATCCGCCCGCTGCCCCGCTCGATCATCCCGTCCAGTACGGCGCGGGTCACGGTCATCGTGCCGCGCAGGTTGACCGCGATGATCTTGTCCCAGGTCTGTTCGGCCGAGTCCACGAAGAGCTCGATCACGTCGATGCCCGCGTTGTTGACCAGGATGTCCGGCGGTCCAAGCTCGGAGCCCACCCGGCTGACCGCGGCCCGCACCGCCGCGCTGTCCGCGATGTCCACTCCCACGCCGACGGCCCGCGCGCCGTGGCGCTCGGCCAGGCCCGCCGCCGTCTTGGCGGCCGCCGTGCCGTCCAGGTCACAGGCCGCGACCGCCGCGCCCTCGGCGGCCAGGGCGTCCGCGATCGCCGCGCCGATGCCCCGGCCGGCCCCGGTGACCATCGCTGTTTTCCCCTGCAGCCTCATGCGCCCTCCACGGAACGTTCTAGCCACTCATAAATGTATAACTCATTATACTCTTGTAGTGGCCGTGGGCTAGCCGTGCCGGGTCAGCAGGGCGGGGTCAGCAGGGCGGGGTCAGCAGGGCGGGGTCAGCCGAGGAGGTCGAGCACCGTGGTCATCGACTTGTTCATGAGCAGGTAGTTCTCGGCCTCGGCCAGGTGCAGCCGCCACAGCGCCTCGGCCTCGGCGGCCTGCCGCTCCGTCACCAGCTCGACCAGCCGGACGTGCGCGCGGAACCCGCGCTTGTTCGCCCGCACGTTGTCCGGGCTGCCCGCATCCAGGTCCACGTGTGACCAGTTGGCCAGCTCGATGATGTGCCGGACCATGCCGTTGAGCACGGACAGCGTCTGGTTGCCGGCCAGCTCCACCACCAGCGCGTGGAACTCCATGTGGGCGCGGATGAACGCCTGCGGGTCGTCCATCAGCCGTTCCGCCTGCGCCACGGCCTCCGCCAGGCGCGCCAGGTCCTGTTCGGTCCGCCGCTGGGCGAGCAGTGCCGCGCACGGCGCCTCGATGAAGGTCCGGGCGTCGTAGACGTCCTGCAGGGTGGTGCCGCGGTACTCCAGCACCAGGCCCGCGTAGCTGGCCGCCACGTTCCCGTCCGGCAGCTGCACCCGGGCGCCGCCGCGGGCGCCGCGCCGGATGCTGATCAGCGACTCCGACTCCAGCACCCGGAAGGCCTCCCGCAGCGTGGGCCGGGACACGGCGAACTCGGCCATCAGGGCCGCCTCGGACGGCAGCGCATCACCCTCGGCCAGCTCGCCGCGCACGATCTTGCGCCGCAGCTCCGCGGCGACCAGCTCGGCGGTCTTGGGCACCCGGATCCGCTGGCCAAGCGGGCGGCCGTTGGCCGGCCGGGTTCGCGGGTCCGGCCGGGTTCGCTGGTCCGGCGCGGTGTGATCGGCGGGCAGCGGCAGGCTCATCTTCACGTCCCTCACGCTGCGGTCGCCCGCGGCGGATACCTCAGGGACCTCAACGCATAATTAGTAATATCTATAAGAGTAATACACTAATAAGGGAATGCTGAGCCGGACCGGGTGGCCACCTCGGGCTTCCCGCCCGTGGCCGCCCCCGCTGGCTGCCCGCCTCAGGAGAGCAGTTCCACCACCGTGGCCGTGGTGCGGTCGCCCAGCACCACCTTGGCCGACTCGGCCAGGTGCTTGCGCCAGAGCTCCTCGGCTTCCTCGCCGCTGCGCTTGCGGATGAGCTCGACGAGCCGGGTGTGGGCGCGGATCGCGATCTTGGCGAGTTCCTGCTCGTGCTGCCAGTCGTGGCTCTCGGCGTAGGAACGGTCGCCCTCGCGGATGATGTTGGTCAGCATGCCGGTCAGGATCTGGAGGGTCTCGTTGCCGGACATCTCCACGATCAGCCGGTGGAACTCGGCGTCGGCGGCGAAGGAGGCGCCGGGATCGTCTATCGACTCGCGATGCCGGTCCAGCACCTCCTGCAGCCGGGCCAGATCGGCCGACGTGCGCCGCCTGGCCGTCATCCGGGCCGCGGCCGGCTCCAGCACGGCGCGGACCTCGTAGACGTCGGAAAGCAGCGCGCCCCGGTACTGCAGCAGCAGGCCGACGTGGCGGGCGGCCACGCTGATGTCGGGCACCTGCACCCGCGCGCCGCCCCGGACGCCCCGCCGCACGGTGATGGCGCCCTCGGCCTCCAGGATGCGGAAGGCCTCCCGGAGCGTGGGCCGGGAGACGCCGAACTGCTCCATCAGCACGCTCTCCGGCGGCAGCTGATCGCCCTCCTTGAGCTCGCCGAGCACGATCTGGCGGCGAAGCTGCGACGCCACCATCTCTCCCGCCTTCGGCACCCGGACTGTCGAGACCTTCGTGACCACGTTCACGCTTCCCCCTCTGGCCGGCGAGCCTGATTCCTCATCCAATAAGCATACGAGGTTAACTTCCTCTACCGCTTGACGACGGTGGCCGGGCGCGGCCATGGACGAGTTCTGTGCCCTCGGCCGCAAGTAAGCCGGCGCGCACCGCTGGCTGCCGGTGCGCTGCCGCGTGCTCAGAGCAGCCGGCGCAGGAAGGGATCCCTGGGCTCTGCCGGGCTGATCCGTACCCGCACGTCCACGCACCAGATGCCGTCCGGCCGGGCGAGGACGGGGTTGAGGTCCAGCTCGCTGACCTCCGGGAGATCATCGGCGAGCCGGGAGACCCGCAGCAGCGCGTCCGCGAGCGCGGCGGTGTCCGCCGGCGGCGTGCCCCGGTCGCCGGCCAGCAGCGGCGCGGCGCGCACCGCGTGGATCATCTCCTCGGCGTCGGTGTCGGTCAGCGGGGTCAGCCGGGTCACGTGATCGCCGGGCACCTCGGTGGCCGCATCGCCGGATCCGAATACCACCAGCGGCCCGAATACGGGCTCCTGCGCCACGCCGATCATCACCTCGACGCCGCCTTCTAGCATCGGCTGGACAAGCACCCGCTGCAGCCGCAGCCCGGAGCCGGCCACCAGCATCCGGTAGCCGTCGGCCACTTCCTGCGGGGTGCGCAGATCGACCTTGACGCCCCCGGCGCCGGTCCTGTGCACCAGCCCCTCAGCCTCGGCCTTGAGCACCACCCGGCCGCCGAGCTGCGCGGCGGCCGCGACCGCTTCCTCCTCCGTGGCCGCCGCCACGGTGACCGCCAGCGGGACGCCGTAGCAGGACACCAGCTCGGCGGCGCTGGCTTGCGGCAGCCAGCCGCCGGCCGGCGAGCCGGCCAGGAACCCGGTGACCAGGGCGCGCGCGTCGGCTACGCGCAGCCCTTCCAGCTCGGGGACCTTGCCGCGCTGCCGTCCGCGCCAGGCCCGGTACCGGACTGCGTGGTTCAGCGCGCGGGCGGCATTGTCGGGGTCCGCGTAACAGGGCACTCCGGTGATGGCCGCCGCCGCCACGTCGATGATTGCCGCGGCCGGGCCGACGGCCGCCGGGCCGGTGTCCGTGTGCGGGCCGGGCGGCGGCAGTGCGACGGGCCGGCGTTTGAGCCGTCGCACGGATTCGGCCCGGTCGAGGAAGGCGACCGCGAGCGGCTTGCTGATGACCGCCTCGGCCACCGCGGCGCTCACGTCGGAGAAGGCCGTGGGCACCGCCACCGCGAGCACCGCGTCGACGCCGTCGTCGGCGGCCACTTCCTCCACGCAAGCACGGAAGGCATCCGTCGTGACCACCGCGCAGGTGTCCACCGGCCCGGTCACCACCGCGGCGGCCGGCAGCAGCCTGCGCAGCGCGCGCTGGGTGGCCGCGCCGAGCTGCACGACCTGCAGGCCGTGGTCGGCGCAGGCATCGGCGGCCAGCGCGCCCGCGCCGCCCGCGTTGGCGATGATCGCGACCCGGTTACCCGCCGGCAGCGGCTGGCAGGCGAGCAGCGCGGCGGTATCGACCAGCTCCCCCAGGCTCCTCGTGGCGATGACACCCGCCAGGTCGAACATGGCCTCCTGGCTGGCCAGCGGCGTCGCCGCCGCCGCGGTGTGCGAGGCGGCCCGGTGACCCGCCGGGGACCGGGCGCCGATGACCGTCAGCACCGGCATCCGCTGCGCGACCCGGCGGGCCGTGCCGGCGAACTTGCGCGGGTTGCCGAACGACTCCACGTACAGCACCGCTAGCTGAGTCACCTCATCCTGCGCCCACCAGGTCAGCAGGTCGGTCGGGGACACGTCGTACTTGTCGCCGGCCGACGCGAAGGACGACACGCCGATACCCAGCCGGGACATCTGCTCCAGCAGCGCGATCCCCACCCCGCCGGACTGCACCATCAGGCCGGCCACGCCGCGGACCGGGTGGCCGGCGGTGAAGGTGGCGTCCAGGCCGATCCAGGGCATGATCACGCCGAAACAGCTCGGCCCGAGCAGCCGCATGCCATGCCGGCGGCAGGTGGCCAGCAGTTCCGCGCCCGCGGCGCCCCGGCTTTCACTGATGACGATCAGGGCCCGGACCCCGTGGCGGCCGCATTGCGCCGCCACCTCGGGCACCGCGGGCGGTGGCACCGCGATCACCGCCAGGTCCACCGGCCCGGGCAGGTCGTCGACCGACGCCACGCAGGGCACTCCCTCCATCTCCATGGTCTGGGCGCGCGGATTGACCGCATAGACCGGCCCGGTGAAGCCGCCCGTCACGATGTTGTGCAAGATGGCCCGGCCCACGGTGGCGCGACGGCGGCTCGCGCCCACCACCGCGACCGACCGCGGCTGCAGCAGCGGGCGCAGGCTCGCCACATCCGCCCGGCTTTCCCTGCTCGCCACGGCCTCCAGGTAATGGCCGAGCCGGTAGTTGTCGTCGCCGCCGGGCAGCGGGAAGGTCAGCTCGACCGTCTCCCCGGCTATCCGCCGCTCGGCGGGCAGGCCGGCGTCGGCGAATACCCGGAGCATCGCCGAGTTCTCCGCCAGCGTCTCCGCGGTGAACGCAGCCAGGCCGCGCTGCCGCGCCTGCCAGACCAGGTGCTCCAGCAGCAAGCTGGCGATGCCGCGGCCGTGCACGTCATCGGGGACGGCGAACGCGATCTCTGCGACGCCGGGCTTCGCGGTGGGCTCGTAGGCGCCGACGCCGACCACCCGGCCGTCCTGCCAGGCCAGCAGCGCCGCGTGCTCGGCATCCGGCTCGCGGCAGACCCGCCTGGCTTCCTGCTCGGCCGCGCCCGGGCTCATACTGAAAAACCGCAGGTACATGTTGTCCGGCGAGATGGCAGCGTACATCGCGCGCACCGCCTCAAAATCCTGCCGCTGGGCCGGCCTGACCTCCACCGTGCCGCCGTCGGTCAGCAGCGCATACGTGGCCGCCACCGGCGTGCTCACCGGCAGGCCCCTTCGGCTGACATGTAGCGGTGGCTGCGCGAGTGAGGCGCGGCGCGCGCCGGGCCGGGGGCCTCACATATAAGGGTGATTGCTGTATCCGTGAGTGACCGTCCCAAACCGTCGATGCGCGCTCCTTTCTGGCATGGATCCGGCACCATGAACGGCCTGCTGGGCGTCTCGGGCAAGCTGCGGCGCCGGTGCAGGACGTTTGCGGATACTTCCACTTTCGACCATACGCCCCCCGATGCGGCCCTGCCGCGCGGACCTATAGTCCCCGAAGCGCACCGCCCCGCGCTAACCCGGGCCGGCCGGGCCGGCGCCGAGGTAGCGGAGCACCGCGAGCACCCGCCGGTGGCCCACATCGCCCGGGTACAGGCCCAGCTTGGCGAAGATCGAGTTGATGTGCTTGCTCACCGCGCTGTCGGTGATCACCAGGGATGCGCCGATCTCCGCGTTGGAGTGGCCCTCCGCCATCATGGCCAGCACGTCACGTTCCCGCTGCGTCAGTTTGTCCAGGGGATCCCCGCCCCGGCGCACCAGGAGCTGGGCCACCACCTCCGGGTCCAGCGCGGTTCCGCCGGCCGCCACCCGGCGCAGCGCGTCGAGGAACTCGGCCACGTCGGCCACCCGGTCCTTCAGCAGGTAGCCGACGCCGCGGGTGTTCGCCGACAGCAGGTCGGCGGCGTACCGCTCCTCCACGTACTGCGACAGCACCAGGATCGCGATGTCCGGCCACTGGCTGCGGATTACCAGCGCGGCGCGGATGCCCTCGTCGGTGTGGCTGGGCGGCATCCGGACGTCGGCGATCACCACGTCGGGCTGCTCGCGCTCTACCGCGGCGAGCAGCCCGGAGGCTTCGGCCGCGGTGGCCGCGACCTCGAACCCGGCGCTCTCGAGCAGCTTGGTCAGGCCGGCCAGGAGCAGCACCGAGTCCTCGGCGATCACCACCCGGGGCCGGCCCGGGCCGGCCGTCCCCGGCTCGCCTGTCACGGGTTCCACGCTATGCCCCCGCGGGGAACGGGTGGCCGGGATCGCCGGGGCATTCGGGATGGTGCCGTTTCACTCGGCGCGCAGCGCGGTGGCCGGGCGGGCCCGGGCGGCCCAGCCCGCGGGCAGCAGCGCCCCGGCGGCCGCGATGGCCAGCGCGGCCAGGGACAGCAGCGCGAGCCGGGACGGCGGGAACACCTGGGTGAAGCTGGCCGGGATGCCGGTGTGCGCGGTACCCGCCATGGCCTGCACGGTCGCCGTGGTCAGCGCGACCGCGGCCGGCGCCGCGATCACCGCGGCCAGGACGGCGGGACCCGCGATCCAGCACACCACCATGGTGAGCAGCTGGCCGGGCCGCATGCCGAGCGCCTTGTAGATGCCGAGGTCGTGCACCCGGTCCCGGGTGGTCATCAGCACAGTATTGAGTACGCCGAGGCCTGCGGCGACCGCGACCATGAGCGCCAGCAGGCCGATCAGCCCGATGGCGATCGTGTAGAACTGGCCGCCGTCCGGGCCGGTGGCCGCCCAGGGGCTGCCACTGCCCAGTGCCTTGTTCACCGCCTGCATGTACGCGGCGGCGCTGGTGCCGGGCCGCAGCCCCACGTAGTACCACTGCAGGTTCGCGGTCGTGGCCACGCCGGCCAGCGTCTGCGCGCTGCCGTAGAGCATGGGCTCGTGGGACGGGTCGAACACCTCCCCGGCGATCCGCACAGTGACAGGGGAGGTGCCGATCGTCACCGTGGCGGTGTCGCCGACGGCGAGGCCGCTGGCGGTGAGGAACGTAGTGTTGACGTCCACCTCGCCCGGCGCGTCGTACCAGTGCCCGGCGATGATGCCGTAACCGATCCAGGAGGCGTCGCCGCCGAACGCCTGGGCGTTGACGTTCTGCGCGATGCCGGGGATCTTGACCCCCTCTTGATACACCGCCACCTGGTGCTGCGTGCCCGGCTGGACGTGCAGCGCGGCGGTCACCGCCGCGTCCTGGGCCGCGTCCGGAGTCTGCTGCGGGCCGGCCCCGGGGCCGAACTGCTGGATCTGCACGGGGGCGGTGGCGGAGTGAGTCTGGCTGGTCTCGGCGCGGCCCAGCGCGGAGTGCAGCCCGAACGCGAAGATCACCGCGGTGGCCCCGAACGCGATCGCAGCCAGCGACACCACGGTGCGAGCTGGCCGGGCGAACGGCGCCGCCAGGCCGAGGCCGGCCGGGCGCGGCAGCCGCAGCCGGGCGGCGAGCCGGTGCGCGGCGTAGCCGCGGCCGGCCCGGGGAGCGCGGCCGGCCGCGATCGCCTCCGCGGCGGACAGCCGTCCCGCGCGCAGCGCGGGACCGAGCGCGGCCAGCGCCGTCAGCGCGAGCATCCCGGCCGGGGCGGCCACCGAGGCCCACCACGGCACCTGCTGGCTGCCGACCCGGTAGGCAGCCGACGACTGGTGCAGCACCTCGACGGCCAGCAGGTTGCCCGCCACCACCCCGGCCACGCAGCCCGCCAGGGCAGGCCAGCCGACCCGGCTCAGGTACGCCACCACGACCTGGGCCGGGGTCAGGCCCAGGCTCTTCAGCACGCCGATCCGGTGGTACCCGGCGACGACCGCGCCGCTGACCACGTTGCCGACGATGAGCACCGCCATCACCAGGCCGATCAGCGCGAACGCGACCACGAACGGCTCCATGATGGCCCCGTTGCCACTCGCCGCGTTCTCTGCGGCGAGCCAGGAGCCTGCACCGGTCACCGTGCCCGGCGGCAGCGCCCTGGTGACCTCCGCCACGTCGGCGCGGACCTGGGCGTAGCTGCCGGCATTGGCGAACCGGTACAGCATCTGCGCGCTGGCCGGCGTGCCCGGCACCCGCAGGCGGGCGATCTCGCCGGGGGTGACCCAGCCGTCGGCGGTGTTCGTGATCGAGTTAGCGAACCCGACGACGACCAGGGCAGGAGCTCCCGGTGCCCCGGTGACCGAGAGAGTGCTGCCTAGCGGCGGGCCGCCCCCCTGCGGGCCGCCCTCCTGACCCGGCGCCGGGCTGGCGTCCAGCACCACCTGGCCCGGGCCGTCCGGCCAGTGCCCGGCGTTCAGCACCAGGTCGTCGACCGGTCCCCCGGGCGAGGCACGCCCGGCCAGCACGAGCTGCCCGAACGGCTGGCCGCTGAACTGCATCTGAACCGTGGCCTCGCCGAACGGCCCGGCCGCCGCGGTGACCCCGCCGAGGGTGCGGGTGGCGGCCAGCTCCGCCGCCCTGGCACGGGCCGCGTCCACGGTGACGGTCACGTCCGCGCCACGCTGGGTACCGAACGCGTGGGCGAACGGCGTGTTGCTGGCCGCGAGCAGCGCCAAGCCGAGCGTGGCCGAGGCGGTGGAGACCAGCAGCACCATGCCGATCACCACCGCCTGCACCTTGTGCCGCAGCAGGCCGCCGGTGGCGGTCCTGATGACTCCGAGCCAGCTCATGCCGGCACCCCTACACCCGCGCCGGCGACCTGGCCGTCTACGAGCCGTACCGTCCGCGCGGCGTACCGCTCGGCCAGCGCCGGGTCGTGGGTGACCAGCACCAGCGTCTGCCCCCCGGCGTTGAGCTGCCGCAGCAGACGGCCGATTTCCTGCCCGGTAGCGGTGTCCAGCGCCCCGGTCGGCTCGTCGGCCAGCAGCAGCTCCGGGGCGTTCACCAGCGCCCGCGCGATCGCCACCCGCTGCCGCTCTCCTCCCGACAGCCGCGCCGGGTAGGCGTTCTTGTGCTGATCAATGCCCATCCGCGCCAGCAGCTCACCCGCCCGCGCCCGCGCCTGCTTGCGCGAGGCGCCCGCGAGCTGGGCGGGCAGCAGCACGTTGTCTTCCACGGTGAGGTCATCCAGCAGGTTGAAGAACTGGAAGATGATCCCGACGTGCCGGGCCCGGAACCGGGCCAGCGCGCTCTCGCCGAGGGTGTCGATCCGCCGCCCCGCCACGGTGACCGTGCCGGAGGTCGGCCGGTCCAGACCGGCGATGAGGTTGAGCAGCGTGGACTTCCCGCTGCCCGACGGTCCCATGACGGCCGCCACCTCCCCGGCCGCCACGTCCATGCTGACGTCCGCCAGCGCGGGCGGCGCGCCGGCCTGGTAGGTCTTGGTCACGCCATCAAGCCGGATCACGTCACCTGCGGCGGGTACGCTCTGCTGTTTCATGGGGCCTAAGGTGACACATCTAGCCGGCCGGGCGCATTGGCCCAGGACCCCGAATCGGGGGTGAAGCTAGCCCCACCCCCGAACGTGAACTCAGCTGGATAGGCAGGCCCGAGCCGGGGACATACCGTGGACCCCATGGTGACCGTCGTCCAGCACCGTGACGGGCCCGCCCGGCCGTACCACCGCGTCCCGTGGTCGCCGCGGGCCTGGAGTAAGGCCCTGTACCTGGCCGGGGGCATCCCGGCGCAGCTCGCCGCGGCGCTCGTGCTGGTGGTTCCGGCCGTCACCGTTCACCCTCGGTGGCCGCTGTGGCTCCTGGGTCTGGTGCTCGTGTTCCTCGCGGTGCCGCTGCTCACCGGGATCCACCGTCACCGGCTGCGCACTACCGCCGGGGTGGTGATACCCGCTCAGCCGGTCATACCTGACCGGCTGAGCGCGCGGGGGATCGTCACGGTGGCCCGCGCGCGGGCCACCTGGCGCCAGCTCGGCTATCACCTGCTGGCTGCCCCGGCGCTCGCCGTGGGCGCGATCGCCGCCCTCTGGGCATGGCTGGCGGGCATCCCGCTCACGCTGCTCTATGCCTACGCGTGGGCCCTGCCTCAGCAGGTCCTGCTCAGGCGCGGCCAGTCGTCCTCGCCGTCCGGACACCTCCTACGGGTGCTCTCCATCCCGGTGGACGTGTACCTGACCGCCGCCGGGATCGTGCTGCTGGCGGCGGCGCCGTGGCTCACCGCAGCGGTCGGGGCGCTGGATGCCAGGGCCGCCCGGGCGCTGCTGGGCCCGAGCCGCGCCGAGGAGCTGGAACACCAGGTAGAACACCTGGCCCAGACCCGGGCCGGCGTGGTCGACGCCGCCGACGCCGAACGGCGCCGCCTGGAGCGGGACCTACACGACGGCACCCAGCAGCGGCTGGTCTCGCTCGCGATGCGGCTGGGCATGGCCCGCGCCGAACGCCCCGACGCGGCGCAGGCGCAGCAGGTCATCGCCGAGGCCCACGAGGAAGCTAAGGCCGCCCTCCTCGAGCTTCGCCACCTGGTCCGCGGCTTGCACCCGGCCGTGCTCGAGGACCGCGGCCTGGACGCGGCACTGTCCGGCGTGGCGGCGCGGCTGCCGATCCCGGTCCGGCTGACCGTGGACGTGCCCGGCCGGCCGCCACCGACGATCGAGGCGGTCGCCTACTTCGTGGTCTCCGAGGGCCTCACCAACATTGCCAAACACGCCCAGGCGAGCCAGGCGGAGGTGTTCGTGCAACGCGCCAACGACCGGCTGCACATCATCGTCAGCGACGACGGCGTGGGCGGCGCCGACCCGGCCCGCGGCACCGGCCTGGCCGGCCTGGCCAAGCGCGCCGCGTCGGTCGACGGAACCTTCGAGATCATCAGCCCGCCCGGCGGGCCGACCCTGCTCACGGTGGACCTGCCATGCGCGCGGTAGCCACCCGCGGACGCTGGATCTGGGGCCTGTCCGGCCTGGCCACCACGGCGGTCCTCGTCGTCCCCGGTATCCGCCTCATCACCTCAGCCGGGCAGCCAGAGCAGGCGCAGCCGCAGGCCACCGCGACCCGGACGGTGACGGTGCCGCAGCCGGTCACGAGCGTGACCGTGCAGAGCTACGGCGGCCCGGTGCAGGTGACGGCCGGGCCCGTCCGCCACGTCCAGATCACCGAAGTCATCATGTACGACTCGCAGGCCGGCGGTCCGAACACGGTGGTGAACGCGGTGCCCAGCGGTTCCCTCAGCGCTTCGCCGGCGGGGGCGCAGCCGACGTCCGGCGGGGCCCTCAGCGCCCCGCCCGCGGTGGCGCAGTCGGTGTCCGGCGGCCGCCTCAGCCTGGCCGCCCTCGCGTGTGCCAGCTCCGGCTGCAGCGTCAGCTTTGTGATCACCGTGCCATCGGACGTCACCGCCACCGTCACGAGCGACGGCGGCCCGGTGGTCGTCTCCGGGATCGCCGGGGCGAACCTGGACTCCGGCGGCGGGCAGGTGCGCGCCACGAAGATCGGCGGGCCGCTCACCGTCAGCACCGGCGGCGGCCCGCTGCTGCTGGACGGCCTGGCCGGCACGCTGCGCGCCGACACCGGCGGCGGAACCCTGAGCGCCCAGGGCGTCGCCTCCGCGACTGCCATAGTCACCACGGGTGGCGGCGACGCGGTGATGGCCTTCTCCGCGGCCACGGACTCGGTGACGGTGAGCACCGACGGTGGCCAGGCGCAGCTGGCCGTGCCCGGCGGACCCTACGCGCTGACCGCCGACAGCGACGGTGGCTCGCAGTCGGTAGGAATCGCCACCGATCCCGCCGCCCAGCGCTCGATCACCGTCATCAGCGGCGGTGGACCGATACTGATCGGGCCGGCCGGCCGGTAACCCCCGCGGCCGGCGACATCCGCCGGGCCAGACGGGCCTGGCCGGGGGTCGCGGGCCAGCAGCGGGACGAGAAGTAGCGCCGGGGCGGCGGGGGCGGAGGCCCCAGTGACCTGCGCAGCAGGTCCAGCCACAGGCTCATTCGGTAACGCCTCATGCCCATAGAATCAGCTAAATAATTTAGCTTGTCAAGCTCAGCCTCGGTTAGCGAGGCTGAGCTGCCAGGGCGCGAAGGGGCCGCGTCGACGGCACTGACCGGCCAGTACCTGATGCGCTCCGTCCCGGCCAGCGTGCACTGCGCCAGCGCCGACAGGATCGCCTTGCGGTCGGCGAGGCCGTAGGCGTCCAGGCGCCATTAACGAAGCTGATCGAGCTGGTGTGGATACATTGTCGTCTTTGGCCGC
>Ga0208696_1000108_pt1 | contig 69617 bp, 59 predicted proteins | sample Sb_taG_9_FD_187711 | JGI IMG/M metagenome (GOLD analysis project Ga0208696, IMG submission 187711) | Peat soil microbial communities from Weissenstadt, Germany - Sb_50d_b_LC metaG (SPAdes) (version 2) | ecosystem: Environmental > Terrestrial > Soil > Wetlands > Peat | place: Germany... | reverse complement strand
GGGATTTTCGCGCTCAGCCGCGGCCGGTGGCATTCTCTGGGTCCACCGCCGCGCGTGAATCGCGCCCCACGCGCCGATTTCATCACTTCTCCACAAAGTATGGAAACATGCCAGACTGTATGGCGGACGTCAGTGAATTCGAACCGTCAGTACCAGTTTGTGATCTGCGAGCCGATCACGGACGTAACACCAGGCCGTCGAAGAGCCGCTGCGTCACGCTCTTGGCCATCTCTTCGACCTGCACCGGGTACAGCTCGGATAGTTGGCGGTTGACCACCAGAGCCGAGAACCCATGAACTACAGACCAGGCGGCGAGCGCCAACTCCTTCGGATCGCCCTCTCTCACCTTACCCGCCCTCTGGCACTCCGCGATAACATCCACCAGCAGGCCAAAAGCTTCCGCCGCCGCCGTCGCCAGCGCGGGATAAGCAAGCTTGTCGGCTACTTCGGGCGCGAACATTACCCGAAAGTGGGATGGGTGGCTGCTCGCGAAGCCAATGTAGGCAAGTCCCAAGGCCTGAAAGCCCTCGATCGGGTCGCTCTTATCGCGCGCGCTATCCCGCTGCATGGCAATAAGCGCTCGAAACCCCTCCTCTGCGACGGCTGCAAGTAATGCCTCCTTGCTGGCGAAGTGCCGGTAGGGAGCGGCTTGCGAGACTCCGGCCAAACGCGCCGTCGCGCGAAGCGTGAGCCCGCCGGGTCCCACGGTCTCGACGAGCCTGAGCGCTGCTTGCAGGATTGCTTCGCGCAGGTTGCCGTGATGGTAAGCGCCGCGCGGGCGTCCCGTCAGGGGGCTTGCGCGCCGCGCCCGGGAACTCAAAATCCGTTTCGTCACGCCCGATAAGCCCTCCCGGCAGCGATACGGTCGCATGTTGACAACGTTAACATTTGATGTTAACGATGTTAACAACCATCTCAACCAAGCGCAAGCGGCTGCGCGGACTAACCCATGAGGTCAAAACCATGAGCGATCGCTACCGGGAACTGAACGACGAACGCTTCGACGTTATCGTGGTGGGCGCGGGCACGGGAGGCTTGACCGCCGCGGCAATCCTCGCGCGCCGGGGCAAAAAAGTCCTGGTGGTGGACCAGCACAGCGTCGCTGGCGGCAACGCCACTATCTTCCGGCGCAGAGGCTACGAGTTCGACATCGGGCTCCACTACATCGGCGCTTGCCAGGCCGACGGAATGCTGACCAAGGTCCTGCGCGCCGCGGGAATCGAAGATCTGGAGTTCGAAGAGTTGGATCCAGCCGGATACGACACGCTGGTCTTTCCCGACTTCGAGTTCAGGATTCCCAGGGGGATGGAGGTTTTTCGCGACCGCCTCGGCGAATACTTCCCGCGCGAAAAGCGTGGGATCGATCGCTACCTCACGCTGCTTCGCCAGGTGGATCGGTTTTCGAAGCTCATGGGAAATCCTGCCCAGGCGCCATCGACGCTGCTGCGCTCATTGATGCTCCTGCGCTGGAGAAATGCCACCTTGGGCGAATTCCTCGACTCCTGCACCAAAGACGTGCGGCTAAAGGCGGTCCTGACCGCCCAAAACGGCACCTACGCCCTGCCGCCGAGCCGCGCTTCGCTCCTTGTCCATGCGGCCATCGCACTCCACTACATGGAGGGCGCCTACTATCCGAAAGGCGGCGGACAGGTCATCTCGGATCGATTGGCCGACGCGGTCGAGCGTTACGGAGGCAAGGTTCTACTGCTCACCAAGGTCGAACGCATCGCCGTGCGCAAAGGCTTGGTCGAGGGAGTCGAACTGGACAGCAGGCACCTGGGGCGGCGTTTCATCCAGGCGCCGATCGTGATCTCCGATGCGGACCTGAAGCGCACGATGATCGGCCTGGTCGGCGCCGAGCACTTTCACTCCAGGACCGTCGATCGCACCCGGCGCTTCGAGATGTCCCCGGCTTTGGGAGTCCTGTATCTCGGCATACGGCGCGACCTGAAGGCCGAGCATCATCCGCGCACCAACTACCTGATTAATCCCGGCTACAACTGCGAGCCCGCCTATGCGGCCGTCGCTCGTGGTGAGTTTCCCGATCAGCCGTTCGCCTATGCGACGATCGCATCGCTCAAAGACCCGACCAACGCGCGCGTGGCTCCGCCCGGAATCACCAACCTCCAGATCATGTCTATCGTGCCGTCCGAACCAGCGGCGTGGGGAGTAAGCGAAGAGGACGCCAGCAGCCGCGATTATCGCCGCAGTGAAGGATACCGGCACCACAAGATGGTATACGCTCGCTCGCTCGTAGCGGCCGCCGAGCGCGTTTTCCCCGGAATGTCAGAGCAGATTGCATTTGAAGAGGTTGCGACTCCGCTTACTCAGTCCAGGTACACCGGCTCGACCGGCGGAACGTCCTACGGGATCGCGCCCACGCCGGGTCAATTCCTGCTGCGCCGGCCCGGCTCGAAGACCGAGGTTGGAGGCCTCTATCTATGCGGCGCGAGTTGCCGTACCGGCCATGGCATCATGGGCGTGGCGCTCTCGGGTCTGATGGCGGCCGCAGAAGTGACAGGTGATAGCCTCGTGCGTGAGGTGATGGGTTCGCCGCGCCCAGTTCCGGGGTAGTGTCCTGATTTGGATGAGGATCGATTTAAGCGCGCATCTCCGGCCAGGAGGTACGCGGTCCGTTCAGGTTTCGAAATAGCGCGCATGGTCGAGATCGGAAATTAGCCCAGGCTGTGTTGGGCGCCATCCCAGGCGTTCCTGCGTTTTTGCGCTTGACGCCGGGGCGTCGTTGCCTACGAAGAACGCGAGCCAGCCAAAATGATCGGGTGCCTCCTCGGGGGACTTGGAGACTACCGGCACGTTGATGCGCCGGCCGACTGCTTCAGCGATCTCCCGCAGCGGCACGCCTTCTTCGGCGACCGCGTTAAACCGTTCTCCCGCAATGCCCTTTTCGAGCGCCAGCCTGTATAGGCTCGCAGTATCGAGCAAGTGCGCCGCGGGCCATCGGTTGCGCCCGTCGCCGACGTACGCCGACACACCCTTCGCGCGAGCTATCTCGATCAGGGGGGTGATGAGACCCTGCTTGAGGCGGTTGTGGACCTGCGGCAGGCGCATCGCAGTCGCGCGCACTCCCCGTGACACCATCTCGGTTGCAGCCTCCTCCGACGCGCTGCGCGGGATCATCGAGCTGGGCACGGGCGGATCGTCTTCGGTCGCGACGCGGCCCGGCTTGAAGGCCACCGCGGTGCCCGAGGTGACGACCAGCGGCCTGTCTGATCCAACGAGCACCGAGCCCAGCGCCTCGATAGCGCGCCTATCTGCCTGGCAGTTATCCATGTACTTCGAGAAGTCGTGATTGAAGGCGAGGTGAATCACGCCATCCGCCATGGCCGCTCCACTGCGCAGGCTTTCGAGGTCTTCAAGATCGCCGCGATGCACCTGCGCGCCACAGGCGCCGAGCGACTTCGCGCCCGCATCGGAGCGCGCAAGACCGATGACCTTGTGGCCCGCGTTAATCAGCTCCGGAATAACTGCAGTACCGATAAAGCCTGTAGCACCAGTGACGAAGACACGCATAAGGACTTCTCCTTTACTGCACTTGATGACCGCGGCGACTCTTACGATCCTGCATGGCTGGATCAAGATCGCTAGAGCGCGGGCGCGGGAGTGCCCGGTGCCGACGCGAAGTTTGCCGGCAGTTGTTTGACGGGCGTGATCCGAATCGCGATCCGGTCTCCGCTGTCGAAACTCGCGCGGCTCGGCCCCATCAGGGCGGCCATCGTGTATTTCTTCGAATAATCCGTCAGGATCTTGTCCACCACTGCGGCATCCTTCGTGATCTCCGCCCTGCCGACGAAGGCGGGACCGGTGAGATCTCCGACCCACACGATTACCGGGCTGCCGCGCCTGATGCGCTTGTCCTTCCACGAGCCCTTGTGTGCCTGGATCAAAAGCTGCGCGCGGTCGGCGCTCATCGTGAACCACACGGGCGCCGGCGTGCTCTGATTGCCGTCCTTGCGCACGGTCGCGACATAAACGGTCGAGGCCTGATCGAAGGCTTTGAGCTCGGGATCGGAGAACCCCGCGCAGCCCGCCGGTCCTGCCGTCAGAATCGAGATTGTCAGCGCCATGGCGACGGCGAGAATCGAAAGTGTCGCGAATCTTTTCATTGATCGCCTCCGTTCAGTCCGTTATCCGCGTTCCATTATCGCCCGTCGCGGGCGTGTTCGCCAACATCATGGATAGCTCTCGCGGCGCCGCCCATTGCCGGCCATGCGCGAGCGGTGTGATCGCCGCGGCTCATAGCTTGGTGAAGCCGTCCGCGCTCCACAGTTCCGAGCCAACTCCATTATGGACGAAGAACAGCCCGTCGGGATCGTATTTTCTCTTGATCTCAGCGAGGCGAGAGTAGTTGCTCCCCCAATACGTCTGCTGCCATCCCTTCTCGAAGTAATTGCTCTCGCTCACATACGATCCCGGGTCCGGCACGAGCGCGCGAAGTTGACTCATGCATCGATCGATGCGCTCCGCAGCTTTCCGGCCTGCCACCACCGATGGCTCGTGGCCCGCAATCCCCGGATATGCTGGCCCCTGGCCGTCGGCTGCGATCGCCAGAGCGAAGGCGGTCAGCACTGCCGGATTCATTGCGGTGTCCTTCGCCCCGGCGATCGCGTCGGGTGGCGCTCCTGCGAGTCCCTTATTGAAGTGCAGTTCGACGCCTGAATACCGGGAGCTTGCAAACAATGCATCAGCGAGACGCTCCTGCGAGTTATCGTCAAGCAGCGACGCCGGAATCCACAGCGACTCGAAACCCCAGATGAACCAGGCGACTTGCCCTGCGTCTCCCGCCCACCACAGGTCGTTGGGTGGCGCGTCTGGCCGTTTGTCGCGGCGGAAAGCAGGCTGCCAGGGCAAGTAGCTTAGGGCACGATCAAGCAATCCGATCAGGGGATTGCCATTTGGATTGGGGAAAAGGAATTCCGGCCAATGCTTTTTCCACGATTGCAGGTCCCACATGCCTTGCGCCGGAAGGCTTAGGATACTCGGGCTCCCTTCAGTCGAATATTCGTGCGGCGAACCCGCCACCCAATCCAGAAACGGCTGCCATACCTTGTTCGCCTGCTCAGTGTCCAGCCCGTGAGAGAGCATGCTGATGTCGAGTGAGTTCTCGGGTTTAAAGTGCGCCTGCTCTCCCCAATGGTCGTTGAAGAGATTCTCATGGTAGAAGCTGACAAACTCGCGGATGAGGCGCCGATAGGCATCATCCGAGGCCGCCTTAACCGTGAAGTTAACGACGCCGAAGTACTCGGGAAGATCGTGAGTACGCAGTGTAAGCTTACTCACTACCCCGTACGTGCCGCCTCCACCGCCTTTCAGCGCCCAGAACAGATCGGGGTTAGTGCATGCATTGGCGACGCGAATCTGGCCGTCAGCGGTGACTACCTCGGCTTCCAGCAAACTGCCTGCGGCTGAGCCGTAGTGCTTCGAGAAACTTCCAAAGCCACCACTTTGAATCAGACCCGCTACGCCTACTGTCGTGCATCCTCCCCCCTGAACATATCTACCACCCCTGGTCGTAACCGCCTCGTATGCGTCGATCCAGATCGTTCCGGCGCCCAGCGTAACAGCTGGTTGCGGTTGCAGAGTCTGCTCGCATCCTTGCGGGACGAATGCCGTATGCATCGCGATGTCGTTCATGTGCCGGGTCCAGATCAGAAGTGAATCAGGCGCATCCGACGTGCCCTGATAGCTGTGGCCGCCACCCTTTACCACCAGGCGCAGGTTATTTTCGCGGGCAAAATTCACAGCCTCGGCAATGTCGTGGGTGTTTCTTGCCGCGACAGCGTAAACGCTTGGTTTGGTAGCCCATGCGTCCACCCATCCCAAGGTCTGCGTGAGCCCGGGCTGATCGCGGATGTAATATGGATTCGTCAGGTTATCCCAGAGATCCTTGGCTGCGGCGCCAGCCGGATCAGTTTTGAATTCCGAAATAGGGAATTTTACAGGAATTAAATTTCCGCCGACCGCATCATTGAGTCGTTTCCACGCCGACTGCGATGGCCACGCGGCATCGGACGGACGGCGCCGGCGGAAATTCGTATTCGCCAACAGGCGGCGCGGCAAAATCGGGATCAGCGCCGCCGATCCGATTGCTTTTAGGAATGCTCTTCTGTTCATCAACCCTCTCTCCCGAAAGCTCTATTCTTCTCACGAGCATCCGCTCCAGAAAAGCAAGCGCAGTCCCGCGAATGCCTTGAGATGCGGGAAACAAAAGTGCTGTGGTTCCGCGCGTTAAGCTGTTCGCCGTTCCAGCCCCCGACGCCATTGGCCGCTCTCACGACGATATGATCCGCCCCTTACCTTGCCCGGATTCGCCGCGCTCGAGCAGCGGTTCGATATCCCCGGTGATAAGCCGCGCGCCTGACTCGTTGCGGATATATACCCAAGCCCATTCGGAGAGAACGATGAAGCGATTGCGAAAGCCGATCAGGTAGAAGATGTGGATGAAGAGCCATGCGATCCATGCGATAAAGCCGCCGAGCCTGAGTCGTCCAACCTCCGCGACTGCTGCGCCGCGGCCGATCGTTGCCAGCGTTCCCTTGTCGACATAGTGAAACGGCTCCAATGGCTCGCCCGCAACCGCGTGCATCACGTTGCGGGCGGCATGCCGCCCTTCCTGCATCGCGGCCGGCGCCAAGCCGGGTACCGGCTTGCCATCGGGCTTGAGAATCGAGGCCAGGTCCCCAATCACGAACACGTCGGGCGCGCCCGGCACCGACAGGTCGGGATTTACGATCACGCGGCCCGCGCGGTCGATTGGAGCGCCAAGCGACTTTCCCAGCGGCGATGCGGCGACACCCGCCGCCCAAATCACCGTGCGCGTCGGGATACGCCCGCCCGCATGCGTGACGCTGCGAGCGTCTATTCCTGTCACCAGGGTTGAAGTCATCACCTCGACGCCCAGACGCTCCAACTGCCGGCGCGCGCTATTCGACGACTCCGTCGTCATCGAAGGCAATACGCGCTCAGTGCCTTCAATCAAGATGATCCGGGCGCGCTTGGAATCGATACGCCGGAAGTCGCGCGCGAGCACGTGGCGCGAAATCTCGGCGAGCGCACCGGCCAGTTCAGTGCCGGTCGGCCCGGCGCCGACGATCGCAAACGTCATCCATTCGCGCATGATTTCGACATCGGGTTCGCGCTCCGCGGCCTCGTAGGCGACCAGCACGCGCCGGCGGATTTCAAGCGCATCCTCGATCGTTTTGAGTCCGGGCGCGTCGCGCTCCCATGCCTCATGGCCGAAATAGGAATGCGTCGCGCCGCTTGCGATTATCAGGTAGTCATAAGCGATTTCGCCGTCACGCAGGATCAGCTTGTGCGCGGACGGATCGATCGATTCGGCCTCGCCGAGAATCACTTCGACGTTCGCCTGGCGCCGCAGGATTCGTCGAATCGGGCTGGCGATGTCGCCCGGATTCAGCGCCGCGGTCGCGACCTGGTAGAGCAAGGGCTGGAACAGGTGATGGTTTCTGCGATCGACCAGCGTGATCCTGACGGCTGCATCGCCAAGCGCCCGCGCCGCCGCCAGACCGCCGAAACCTCCTCCAACGATTACAATGTGTGGGAGGCCTATTGACGATTTCCGCTGTTCCATCGCCGGGTGCGCATCTCTGATTCTTTTTTGCGCGTGAACGTAGCGTTTGCCGGATTCTGCGCCCATCGTGGCCGTGGACGCCAGCGAAAGAAGTTCGTTCGCGATAATTGCGTATCCGGCAAACGCACGTTAGACCCGCTTAAGATAGTTGACCCAAAACTCTAAACCTTTCGACGCGTTCGGAGTCTTTGCTAGCCGACCGATGACAAACCCGGCCCGCTCGATCATATTGGTGCGTGAGGCCGTCTGCCCCGATGAGTGGATATCCCGCTGCTGAGAATCCTCCCGCCGCCGGTCGCTTTCGATCCCGGTTTCTCTCTGCGCACCAGCGGCTTCGCAAAAGCGGGGCGCTGGATCGAATCATTTGTATCGGCTTGTTAATCGGCGCGATGGCGCTGGTCGGATGGGTGCGGCTGTTGCCCCGCGCCCTGCGCGGCGTCGAGGGATGGGGCGCGATCCGGCTGCGCGAAATGATCGCCGCCAAAGTCGACGCGCAACTGCCGGCTGATATCCCGGATCGGCGCGCCGCGATCGATCAAGGAGTACGCGCATGGATGAAGGACCATCCTGCCAAATTGGAGGAATTTAACCACGAGATTGTCGACCGGCTCGCTTCGGAATTCCGCTATACGGGCGACGACGGCCGCGAGCACGCTTTCCTGGGTGACTACGACAGCTACCACTGGCTGCGCATGGCCCGCAATTATCTGCAGACGGGAACGACCTGCGATCGCGTCGTGGACGGCATCTGCCGCGACACCTACGCCAACGCGCCGGTGGGCCGGACCAACATCTATAACCGCTCGCCGCATATCGCCGCGATTATCGCACTCAACCGCCTGATCACTTTTTTCAGGCCCGGGTTTCCGATTCCCGCCAGCTCCTTCCTGGTGCAGGCGTTGATCGGGATGCTCGGGGTCATTCCCGCCTTCGCGATCGGGCGCCGGGTCGCGGGTAATCTGGGCGGTTTATCCGCCGCGATCGTGCTCGGACTCAACCCGACCTTCCTGGAACGGAGCCTTGGGAGCGACGACGACGTCTGGAATGTCGTCCTCCCGCTCTTCATGGTCTGGGCGTTGGTCGAGGCGTCGGCCGCGCAGTCATCGCGCCGGCAGATCGCTTATGCGACGCTCGGCGCGGTGTTTACCGGACTTCACGCCGCTACATGGAGCGGATGGTCGTTCACCTACGGCGTCCTGATGATCGCGCTGTTGGCGAACCTGTTTTTCGAATCGATCAAACTGGCGCTGTGCAGAGCACGATCGGAGCTTTCATCCGGAGCCGGAGTCCGACGCGCGGCTCTGGTGGTCGCGGTCTTCTACTTTGCGGCGTGGATTACGACCTCGCTGGCCGGCGCCTCGTACTCTGCGACCGCGCGAAACATTGCACGGCCGATCGCTGCCATGCTGCGGATTCATCCGGGCGGGCCGCACGTGGCCGCGCACGCGCGTCCGAGTCCGCCCGGCGAGAGCGTGTGGCCGCATACTTTGTCGATCGTCGCCGAGCTCCAGAAGGTCGACCCGACCAAGTTCGCGCGCTGGATGGGCGGGCAATGGGTGCCGCTCGCGGGCTGTCTTGGCCTCTTGCTGTTGGCGCTCCCGCAACGACGATGGAGATGGTGGGACTTCGCCTTGCTGATCGGCGCCGCCGGTCTTTATCGGTATGGGCTGGCCGCCTCGCTCACAGCCGATTGGCAACTTCCGGCGCTGATCGCTGCGCCCATCGCGGTGGCGATCCTGATCGATCTGATGCCGACTCCCCAGGCTGCGCCACAGGATCGAAGCGCGGCTTTGATCGTGTCGGTTTGGTTTTGCGCCGCGCTGTACCTGGGCTCTTCGGCCGGGCGTTTCGTCATGCTGCTGGCCGCGCCCTTCGCGATCGCGTTCGGCGCGATTCCCGGCCGCGCGTACCTATGGATCAGCCGGCGCATCCGTGAACGCCAGCCGCGCTACGCCGGGCCGCTGAGCGCCGCGGTCTTCGTGGCGCTGGCCGCGTGGATAATTGTGCCCGCCGAGGCCGGCTACCTGGAGGCGCGCAACTACATGCCCATCATCAACCATGCCTGGTGGATGACGCTGGAGGACTTGCGCGAGCACAGCCCGCCCGACGCCATCATCAACGCGCAGTTCGATTATGGTTACTGGATCAAGTACGTGGCGGATCGGCGCGTCGCGGCGGACGGGGGCTCGCTCTCGACGCATATCCCGTACTGGCTGTCGCGCGCGCTGCTGGCGCCGAATGACAATCAGGCGGTAGGCCTGCTGCGGATGCTAGATTGCGGATCGGACGCGACGCCGGATCCGGAGGGCAAACTGGGAGCCTACGGCAAATTGATCGCGGATGGCCTCGACCCGATAGCAGCTCAATCGATGGTGCTGGAGATCGCGGGTCTGGACTTCTCCGCCGCCAGTGCTCGCCTGGCGCGAAGCCGCTTGGGCGAGGCGGCGCAGGCCGGCGTGCTGGCTTCCACCCATTGCGACCCGCCGCCCGCGTATCTGATTCTTTCCAGTAAAATGGCGTACTTGAAGTGGTCTCAGCTCGGTAACTGGGATTTCCGCCGCGCCTATGCTTATGCGAACGAGCGATCGATACCGCAAGCCGCGGCGGTTGAGGATCTGGCCGCTCGCTTCGGGCTGGCGCCGGCGGACGCGCGCACGCTCTTTCAACAGGTGCGCGGCCTGCGTTCGGACCAGGACGCACAACGCTTCATCGCACCTGTGCAACCCCACAGTGCCGGATGGATTCCGTGCCGCAGTCTCACCGGCGGCGAGCTGGACTGCACTCCCGACCTGTCGCTATCTCAGCGCGCGACGATAACCGGGATCGTCTATCGGCCAACGGACACTACGCTGAAAATTCGTTTTCTATCCGACGACGGTAAGGTTCAGGATCGCGACGGGACGCCGGCGCTCGTGCTGATCGCGGGCGACAAGGAGATAGCCGAGCATCCGGTGGATTCGCCGACCGACCCGGACGTGGCGGTGATGGTGGACCCGGCGCGATCAAGGGCCTTGATCGGCCCGCCGAATCTTATCCGCTCCACCTTTACGCGGCTGATGCTGCTCGACGGCGCCTACAGCCCGCTCTTCACCAAGGTCTATGAGAACACTGTTATCTACTTTGGAGAGAAGGTAACCGCGTGGAAGATCAACTGGCCGGAGCTTGAAAGATCGGGCTCGGCCCCGAACCCGAAAAAACCCTCTGCGCCTTCGCCCGGCGCGTGAGCATGCGCACGCGAGATAGTGGCACGCCGGCGTCGGGGGGTCAGGCGCCGTTCAGCAATCCCTCGCAGCAGGCGATCACGGCACCGGCGGCGCCCGGAGTAGCGAAGCTTCGCATGCGATTCGATGCGGCCGTCCAGACCTCGCGGTCACGCAGCATCGACGTGATGTCCGCGGCGACCTTTTCCGGCTCCCAGGCTTCTTCAGCTACCCAATGGCTTCCGGTCCGGGCGGAAAAGACCCGCGCGGTGTGGAACTGGTGATTGTGGGCCACCGCACGCATCGGAATTATAAGTACTGGAAGCCCGATAACCGCAAGTTCGGCCAGCGTGTTCGCCCCCGCGCACGAGATCACAAAGTCGGCCCATAGGTAGGCTTCAGCCATGTCCTCGATATAGCGCGTGGTGCGCGCGTTGACGCCCCGGCCTGCGTACTTGGCCAGCACCCGCTCTGGCTCGTCGAGGCCGGCCTCATACCCGGTCTGATGCAGCACCTCCAGCGCCGGGACGCTTTGCGCAAGGAGTTCGAGCAGCCGGGGCACTTGCTCATTGAGAAAAGCCGAGCCCAGCGAGCCGCCGGTGACCAGAATCCGCGCGGGACGATCGCCACCCGGGGCGTTGTGCACCTTGCGCGCCAGCTTTATTATCTCGGCGCGAATGGGCGTGCCGGTCACCGCGGTGCGCTCAGCCGGAAACCTTTTGCCGGCTTCCTCGAACGCGACGCAGATCCGGTCGGCCAGCCCGCCCAGGATCCGGTTGGTAAGCCCCGGAATCACATTGGACTCGTGAACCACCGTGCGCAGGCCGAGCGAGCGCGCTGCCAGCAGCGTACCCGCGCAGGCGTAACCGCCGAAGCCGATCGCAAGCTCGATCCGCTCAGCCCTCAAGATCGCCCGCGCGCGAACGAAGCCGGCGCCGAGATTGGCGAGCGCGCGCGCCTTTCCCGAGATTCGCTCTCCCATCATCGGCGAGGCCGCGATCGCCGCGAACCGGTAACCGCCGCGGCTGGCGGCCTGCGACTCGAGACTGGATTCGCGCCCGACGATCAGGAGCTCCGCGCCATCGCTGGCCGCGGCGTAGTTCTCGGCGAGCGCAAGTCCCGGGTAGGTGTGGCCGGCAGTGCCACCGACCGCGATTGCGATACGGCGAGGGCGGGCGACCCCGGACGAAGCATGGTTGCGGCCGGTTCCGTTCGACGAGTGGGACACGCCGCTGCGGCCCGCCGCGATCGGCGCCGCCGCGGACTGGCGCGGATTCAGGGCGCCACGCGGACCCTGAGTGGAAACGTTACTCACGAAAGAAGACCACGCCACGACGCGGTCCGCACGCACTCATCGGCGCACCCCATCTCCAAAATCTCTCCACCTCGCCGCGCACAATCCAGATCGAATAACGAAGCGGCGCCATTGTAAAGGAAGTTCGGCGAAATCGTACCCCAAAGACGGATCGACCGCCAGCGCTCCCACAATCGGGCGCTGTCCGAATTAGGACACGCGAGCCGGGAAATCAGGACACCCGCCATTTCGATTTAGGACAATCGACCTGAAATTAGGACAGCGCCCGTCCCTGCCCGAATCTGGGTGTTTCAGGGGTCCTTGCTCAGACGCTCAGACCAATAGTCCGTAATTTTCAAATCGTACTTTTCAATTAAACCGGGAGCGAGATGGCAGATCTCGCGAGAGTTCTGAACGAACGAAACAAGTTCAGGGTGCTCGCAGACAGATGTGGCAAGACGCAAGGCTCCGGCCTCGTCTATTCCTTTGACGAGATGATGTCTTTCCCTGAGCGGAGAAGGTAAATTCTCGTCAGCGTCCGGGGTGGGGTTGAAGACCGCGACACATGGGTCTGGGAGCATTATCCATTCATGCCGCGATTCTTCTTTAAAAACCAATACGAACACACCCGCGATCTGCCGAGCGTCTTCTATGTCGGTGATTTGATACATAGACAAGCCGTCTTGGTCTAGTCTCAGATCGTGCACGGCTTTATTCGCTAGCCCAGGACCCCAGCGATTGACTTTGCCTCTGATCATGTACATCCGTCATGGTCCGACAGGATGCAGATTCATTACAGTTCTCGCCGGAGGTCTTTGACGATATCGACGAGTTCCGCGTCACTCTCGCGCTGCTCGGCCTCTTCTAAGATTCGCCGTGCGTCTGGCGCCAGCAATCTTGTGGCAGTCTCATAGGAGGCTTGTCGGATCTCGGGAGAAGGGTGCGTAGAGTATCTTTCGATCAAGGACCGAACCCGTGAATACATCTCGCCCACGTCTAGAGACAGAAGTTGCCGCCTGAGTGCTCGAACAAATGTTTCAGCCAATTCGGGACTTATTTCTCCCTCAAGCTCGCGCGCGAGCATCGGTAGGATTGCGTCGTCCATTTGCCGTAAAAGAGCAGCCGCGTCATCCAGTATTTCCACGTTTCCTTCCGAGTGAAGTCGGCCAATGAGCCACTCCGCTCCGAAAAGTCCTTGATCAAGCCAGAATGAGCGATTCTTGGCCTTTGCCTCAGACGTGCCTTCAGGCCCGTGGACGTGCCCGAGTTTCTGGTACTCGCCTTCAAACCGAGGTCCAAAGGCTATTGAACGAAGCGGATGCTGCAATCCTTCGTTCACTGAACAATACACGGCTGCCGCCACTCGCGGGACTTGCGAGCAATTGGCCGCGACGCCGCCGCAGAGACCTTGCAAGCCCTCCAAGTGGTGCTTCACATAATTGCGGACTCCGTATTCGTTGAAAATGAACCTTACACATTCTCCATGCGCATGTTCCTCGACCGGCAAGCTTTCCGATGAACCCCAAGCAACGACGTTGGTCGCTACGCCCACAACCAGCACTCGCGTGTTCCCCAAAGACTTGCTCACCTCGAACAAGTCATATGAAGCACCAAGCATAACAAGCTGATGCGCGGGGAACGAAGTTGAATCGCCGATTCCGGGTAGTTCGGGAAGGTGTTGTTGTGGCTCAGCAATCACCGAAAAGACGACGGGAGCGCTGGAGCGCAGCTCAGTTCGTTCAGACGCATCACGTGCAATTGGCATTGGCTCTTCCTATCTCTGCGCAGTTGTGAAAGCGTTCACTATATTCGTGACCCATTCTTCCGCCTCCGGTCGATCCTTCGCCAACGCATCGGTGAGTAGAGGACCTAGGTCGAAAGTCTGAAATTCCTTCGGAGTTGCGAGTCTATGCACAAAGGTGATTCCAATGTAGACCATCCCTTTCGCCTTGGCAGAGGGCTGCAAATCGACAGTGAGATCACGCGGCGCAGACCTGGCAATATATCGAAGCTGAGCGAGTTCCTTAGCATCTTCAACACGAAGAATGCCCAGATGCGCCGAGTGCATAGCTTTTGCAAGATGCTCACCCACGTCGGCCAGCGGCGTATGCCGGTGATGGGCAAAACTAAGCGTATAGCCATTGATCGGCGTATGCATCAGGGCGGCGAACACTTTGTCTGCGATGTCTCTTATTCTGCTGAGTTGCGAGGCCTCTGTGGTAAGGATGGTCCAACGCTCCGGCACACACATAACGCGCAGGCGTTCAACCGTGAACTGCGACAACTGAGCGGAACAGAAAGCTTGGTCCGCTTGTATTTGAATGACGGCGCCCGGACTCACTTCGACCGGTGCTGGCGTTGGGCCCGATGTTTCTTCAGGTCGAACGGCGCCGATGAACGCATACCACGCCGGATGATGTATAGCCGGGTTCATCGCGCCGCTTATCGCGATTGCGAAGATATCTTCAGCCCCGGCAAACGGATCTAACTGAGCCGCCATTGTTACCCTACCAATGAGGATTCGGATTTACCCACACGCGGCGCGAGAGCACACCCCGAGATGATCATCGCCGCATATTTGATCGACGCAGCGCCATCGAATGAATCCGGTACCTCGAATTTCCTGCGAAGAAAGAAACGGGCACAGCCGAAAACTCCGCTCTGCATCTGCCCTCTGCAAGAGTTCTGCCTTCCCTCTCAGCCAATCTTATCCTACGGGCTTCGGCAATGAAAGCATCTTATGGTGCATTAAAGGGCGCTGTCCGAATTAGGACACGCGAGCCGGGAAATTAGGACACCCGCCATTTCGATTTAGGACAATCGACCTGAAATTAGGACAACGCCCACGATCGGGGGCCGTTGACACAATCGCCCGCAGACCTTATCAACGGACAGGGATCGAAACAGGCGTGAGTTTTTCGCGCCTCAAGTCGGCGCCCGATCCGTATGCGAGTAGCGATTGTCGTCCTCGGGGATTTCGGCCAAAGTCCCCGCATGCAGTATCACGCGCTGGCGTTGGCCGATTCGGGCCGAGATGTCGAGGTCATAGCGTATGCGGGCTCGGCGCCGTTTCTGGCCGTCAGCGACCATCCGCGGATCACGATGCATCTGACGCGCGCCCCCGCTGCGGCCGCGCGCCGTCTGCCGGGGTTCCTGTTCGTGGCCTGGCAATTCATGCGCCTGTGCGGGCAGGGTCTGGGCCTGCTGTGGAACCTGCTGCTGATCGCGGACAAGCCTGACGTAGTACTGGTGCAGAATCCCCCAGCCGTCCCAACCTTGGCGATCGCGCTGGTCGCCGCGCGTCTTAGATCGGCGCGGCTCGTAATCGACTGGCATAACTTCAGCCATGCGATGCTCGCACTCAGGCTGGGACCGGATCACCTGGCGGTGCGGATGTTGCGATGGCATGAGCGCGCCTTCGGGCGCCGCGCCGATGCGCATCTGTGCGTCTCGCGCGCGATGCAGTCCGAGCTTCGCGCGCACTGGGATATTCCCGACGCGGCCGTATTGTACGACCGTCCGGCCGAGATGTTCGCGCCGACCCCGCCACAGGAACGGCCCACGCTCCTGCGCCGCATTCTAAACGGTGTCGCTCCGTGGCCGGACGGTGGCAAGCGGCCTGCGATCATCGTATGCCCAACCAGCTGGACCGCGGACGAGGATATTTCCATTCTGATCCAGGCGGCGGCGCGCTGCGATGAAATCGCCTGGCAGCGATCCGCCGGCGCCTTCGGCGAATTGCTGATTCTCGTCACCGGCCGTGGCCCGATGCGCGCTCACTATGAACAGGAAATTGGCAAGTTGACTCTGCGCCGAGTTCATCTGCGCACGCTGTGGCTCGTCGCCGAAGATTACGCCCGGCTGCTCGGCGCGGCCGACATCGGCGTTTCGTGCCATCGGTCGGCCTCGGGAACCGACCTGCCGATGAAGATCGCGGATCTGTTCGGCGCGGGCGTGCCGGTCTGCGCATTGGACTACGGCCCCGTTCTGGCCGAGCAGGTGCGCCACGGCGGCAATGGCCTCCTGTTCGCCGACGCCGAACAACTGGCCGCCCAGCTCTACGAATTGTTCGAGGGCTTTCCCGACCATACGCCGCTGCTCGATCGCCTGCGCGACCAGGTCCGCAGCCAGCCCCGGATTTCCTGGTGCGACGGATGGAATGCCGAGGCGGCTCAAGTTTTTGCGGCTTGACCGTCGCGCCGGGCTGTCATGAAACGCGCGTTGCGGATCGGTTTCGTCCATCCCCAGCTCGGGGTGGGCGGCGCCGAGCGGCTGGTGCTGGACGCCGCAACCTGTCTTCAGCAGGCTGGCCATCGCGTCACGATTGTCACCTCGCGCCTCGACCGCGACTATTGTTTCTCCGCGGCGCGCGACGGCAGCATCGAGGTCCGAGTCTGCGGAGACTTCCTGCCGCTTCAAATCGCCGGCCGTCTCCAGGCGCCGTGTAACATCGGCCGGACCTGCTACGCGGCCTTGCGTCTGGCGCTGACTCGCGAGCACTTCGACGTGATCTTCACCGACCTGGTGTCACAATCGATTCCCATATTGCGCCTGATGACGCGCGCCAAAATCATCTTCTACTGTCATTTCCCCGACCGCTTGCTCGCTCCGCAACGCGGCGGTCTCTACCGCTGGTACCGGGCTCCGATTGACTGGTCGGAAAGCGTCGCGATCGGGATGGCGCATCTGGTGCTCGTGAACAGCCGATTCACCGCGTCGGAGTTGGAGCGAATCTTCCCACGCCTTGGCCCGCCGCGGCTGCTTTACCCCGGGGTCGATGTAGCCGGTTTTGGACAAAATGGCGACGGAGCAGGCGATGATACGATCACGATGCTCTCGATCGGCCGTTTCGATCCCAGGAAGAACGTCGGCCTCGCGATTGAGGCGCTGGCCGCGCTCGAGCATACCCTTCCTTTGGCGATCTCCAGTCGGGTGCGATTGGTGATCGCCGGCGGCTTGGACCCGTGCGCGGTCGAGCCTGCACGCACGCGCCGCGAACTCGAAGCACTGGCGCGGCGCCGGGGAGTGGCGGCGCAGGTTATCTTCCGGCCCTCGCCCGACGATGGCGAGTTACGGGAACTCCTTTCGCGCTGTCGGTGCGTGGTCTATACCCCTGAGTATGAACATTTTGGCTACGGTCCCCTGGAAGCGATGGCGGCTTCAAGGGCGGTGGTAGCGGTCAACAACGGCGGTCCGGCAGAGACTATTGTCGACGGAATTACCGGCTTTCTATGCCCGCCAGAGCCCGCCGCCTTTGCCGCCGCCCTCGCGGTGTTGGCGAGCGACCCGGCCAGAGCCGAGCGGATGGGCCGGGCGGGCAGGGAGCACGTGGCCGGAAAGTTCTCGAAAGCGGCCTTCGGCGCGAATCTCGAACAGATCGTCGAGGAAACAGTTAGCAACTCCCCGGGGTATCGGACTTGAGTAGTGGCGCATCAGACGGTCGCAGCTCCCGCTTCGCGGCCATTCGAGCCTTGGGCAGGTCCTTCGCGATGCTCCCCGGCCCGATCCGATGGCGCTGGGCGATGCTCGCCCCGATCGCGTTCGTGCGCGGCACGCTCGAGGCCGTGGCCGCCGCGGCGGTGTTCGCGCTGATCAAGATCATCAGCGATCCGCCCTCGATAGCGCGCCTGCCGGTCGTTTCAAGGGTCGCGGCGATGCTGCCCTGGCGCAGCGCCCAGGCCCAGATCGTCGCACTGACCGGACTGGTCGCGCTCTTTTATCTGTTCAAGAACCTGTTTGCGCTCGGCACGGAATACTTCAACCACAAGGTCGTGGGTGAATCGGTGGTGGCGCTCAAAAGTACGATGATAAGGGGCTATCTCGCGATGCCCTACCAGTTCTACCTGCGCCGCAACTCCGCCGATCTGATCTGGAACGTCGACACTGCGGTGAACCGCGTCTGCGAGAATGGAATGTCGCCGGCGGTCGCCGTGATATCGGAAATCCTGGCCGCCGCGAGCATCGCCGCCGTGCTGCTGTATACCGCGCCTAAGATCACCCTGATCGCCGGATGCCTTCTGGGCGGCGGACTCGCCTTGCTGCTGCGGCTGACGCGCGCGATGGCGCATCGCTATGGATACGAGCAGGACCGGCTGTCACGGGCCATTTTCCGCGATCTCCAGCAAGCCTTCGGCGGAATCAAGGAGATCAAGGTGCTCGGCCGCGAAGGGATTTTCGTCGACGCGCTCGAGCGGAAACTGCGCGACATCCTGAAACTCGGATACCTCGCCAAGACCATGGCGGCCAGCGCGCCGCTGTTCACCGAGACCCTGTTCGTGGGCGGAGCGCTGGTCGTGATCGCGCTGCTGAGCGCCAGGGGCGCGGTCCGCACCGAAGGGCTGCCGCTCCTGGCGCTGTTCTCCTATGCCGCGTTCCGGATCGTCCCCTCCGTCAACCGGATCGCGTGGCGGGTCAATGAGGTCCGCGCCGCCGCGCCCTCGGCTGGCAATCTCTACGACGACTATCTGCTCATCGCCGGCCTCGAGCGCGGTAACGCGGACCGTGATGACGGTCAGGCGGTGACGTTCCACACCGCAATCGAATTCGAGCGCGTGTCGTTTGCCTACGCCGACGCCGAGCAACCGGTGCTGCATGAGATCTCGTTTACGATTCACCGCGGCGAATCAATCGGCGTCGTCGGACTCACTGGCGCCGGCAAGAGCACGCTCGCCGACCTGCTGGTCGGACTGCTCCGTCCGTCGTCGGGGCGCATACTGATCGACGGCCAGGACCTGTCCGATCGGCGGTTCGCCTGGAAGCATCGGGTCGGCTACGTCCCCCAGTCAATCTTCCTGCTCGACGACAGCCTCACCCGCAACATTGCGTTCGGCTTTGCCGACGCGGACATCGACCTCGACCGCGTGCGCGCCGTAGTCCGGATGGTGCAGCTCGAGCAGTTGGTCGCCACGCTGCCGGCCGGCCTCGGCACCGTGGTCGGTGAACGCGGCGTTCGCCTCTCCGGCGGCGAACGGCAACGCGTCGGGATCGCCCGCGCCCTCTATCACGATCCCGACCTGCTGGTATTCGATGAGGCCACCTCCGCCCTCGACCAAGCCACCGAGGCTGAGCTCACGGGCGCGATAGAGTCGCTCCAGGGCCGCAAGACCCTGTTCGTGATCGCCCATCGCCTGGCTACGGTCCAGCATTGCGATCGGCTGGTCTTCATCGCCGACGGCCGCATCCGCGCGTGCGGCCGCTACGAGGAGTTGATGCGTGACGTCGGCGAATTCCGCCGGATGGCGACCGCCGGCGAAACGCGCTCAGCCGGCTGAGCATCCGATTGCCGAAGCGTAGTAGAGCCCCAGCAGTTTCCGCCATCGCCGGCCTCGCCCAAGGACGAAGCACCGCCGAAGAGGGTCCCGCGATGCGTCGAGCGACTGATGCGTCGATCACACGAGTCACCATTGCGAGCTGATCGCATGAATTGAATCACTGACGGGTAGATAGACGACAACTTTATTGGAGACTAACCTCAATCGCCGATTGACTGACCAACCACGAAACTCCTGACAGGTCTATGGACCAGCTCCCGCCGGATTACTACGCGCTCCCCGGCGCCGCGGATGCGCTCGCGGCCCGCCTCGGCGCCATCCGCCAAGTCCTTCCCCGCGGCTCTCGCATCCTCGGTCTGCGCTGCAACGATGCGCGCATCTCCGGGGCGCTGCTGGACAGCGGCCACGCCGTGCAGGCCATCTGCTACGCCCGGCAGCCGCCATCCGCCCCATGCCACCCGGCGCTGGAGTTGCGCTGCGCGGACCTCTTGACCCTCGATCCGGCGGCGCTGCCCACGGCGGCCGCTCGTGGTCGGCCCGACCCCTCGACCATGCTCAAGGTCTGTGCCCCGGCGGCTCGTCTCCGGTCTCCGGCGACGACCCCAGCCTTGACGCTCGCGGGTTCCGATCCGTCGGCGCCCCGAAGTAATCACTCATCACTTGGCGAATTCGACTCACGAAGCGCTCCGACCGGAACAACTGGCTGCGCGACGCAACGTAACTGCGCAGGCTCGCCTGATAGTCCGGTTCGCGAAGCGCCGTTCATATCTTTGCGGATTCCAATTGGCCAGTCCGACGCCGATCCTGTTAAAGATGCGCAACCGCATGGGCGTAATGACGAGCCGCGTCTTGCACCGCCTGAACCGGGGCGGATCGCCAAACGCGTTAGGATCCTCGCCGGTGAAAGAAATGAAAGCTGTAATAACCGAAGTAACGGCAACGCGACGGATCGGTGAATGCACTGGGCGAGGAAAAGTGCGGCGTAACTATTTTGACCGTCGCGCCATCGCGGCAGACACGATGGATTTCTTCCATTACGGCGACCGTGTCGTGAAGGTGCTCGATCACGTGGGTTGCGATTACCGCTCCGAACCGATTGTCCGGAAACGGCCACGGACGCTGATTGAGATCATGCACGACATCCGCGCGTACGCCGGCGCGCACGTCGACATTGACCGCCCCGGCAATCAGGTTATGCCCGCAGCCTAAGTGCAGGACATCTTTCTTCTGGTTGTCACCGTCATCCATGGGATCGCCAGCGGGACGGTAGCTTAGCCATTGCATGCATCGATGGCGAGTCGCGCCTCTAATGTGTATAGACGCTCAGCTCTCCCGCGTATGACTTTTGAGCAACGCCTCGCACGCTTCGCGCGGGACGGGCTATATCATAAGATAACCGGGTGCCCTCCCGCGCGAACTCACGGCCCCCGGAATGTCACTGATCGATTCGATTCTTGGGCGCCGGCTTGCCTCCAACGAGGCGGGCGAGCAACGTATCGGCACATCTGCCGGTGTGCCGACCTTCGGACTCGATGCGCTCAGTTCCGCCGCATACGGCCCCGAAGCGGCAATGACCGTATTGCTACCGCTCGGTGCTGCGGGACTGACGTTCATCCTTCCGATCACCGTGGCGATCGTCATTCTGCTCGGCATCGTCTACTTCAGTTACCGGCAGACCATCGCGGCGTATCCGAACGGCGGCGGCTCCTATACGGTCGCGCGCGAAAACCTCGGCGCCAACGCCGGCCTTCTGGCCGCCGCCGCTCTGATGACGGACTACACGCTGAATGTCGCGGTCGGAATCTCGGCCGGCATCGGCGCGTTGATCTCGGCCGTACCGGCCCTTCAGCCTTACACGCTTCCGCTATGCTTCGTCATTCTGACTATGCTGACCTTCGTCAATATGCGCGGCATAGGCGAGGCGGGCACGCTGTTCATGCTGCCGACCTGCATCTTCATACTGAGCCTCTGTGCGCTTGTATTCTGGGGCATTCTAGCGACGATTTCAGCGGGCGGGCACCCGCATCCCGTGGTTTCCCCGCCGCATCTCGCCAAGGCCACCGAAGCCATGGGCGCGTGGGTGCTGATGCGCGCGTTCGCGAGCGGCTGCACCGCGATGACCGGCGTCGAGGCGGTCAGCAACGGCGTTCAGGCGTTTCGCGAGCCGGTAGTGCCGGCCGCGCACCGCACTCTTACGATCATCGTTGCCATACTGATGGTGCTGCTGCTCGGCATCGCCTACCTCGCGCATGCCTACCACATCGGCGCGACCGAACCGGGGACATCACAATACCAGAGCGTTCTATCTCAATTGATCGGCGCGGTCGCCGGCCGGGGATTCTTTTACTGGGTAAGCATCGCTTCGATTCTGCTGGTGCTGTGCCTATCGGCTAATACCTCATTTGCCGATTTCCCGAGAGTTTGCCGCGCGGTGGCCGCGGACGGCTATCTGCCTAACTCGTTCACCACCCAGGGGCGGCGCCTGGTCTATTCGGAGGGCATCTGGCTCCTCGCGATCCTCTCCGGAGTCCTGCTGGTCGTGTTCGACGGCGTCACTGACCGGCTGATTCCGCTGTTCGCAATTGGAGCGTTTCTAGCCTTCACCCTGTCCCAGAGCGGGATGGTGGCGCATTGGTGGAAGAAACAGGAGCGCGGCGCGTTTGTCAGCATGGCGGTGAACGGATTGGGAGCAACCGCCACTGCCCTCACTGTTGTGGTCATGGCTGTCGTCAAGTTCATGGCCGGCGCCTGGATCGTGGTGCTGCTGGTGCCGTCGCTGGTCGTCCTGATGCTGGCGGTCGGCCGCCATTATCGAAGGATCCAACGAGAAACTGCGTCGCCTGGCAATCTGAAGCTCGATAATTTGCAAGAACCCATTGTGATTGTGCCGGTGATCGAGTGGAGTTCGATCGCTGAAAACGCCCTGCGGCTCGCGATGACGCTGTCGCGCGAAGTCGAAGTGCTACATATCGAAAGCGACGACAGTGCCAACTCGCTCGCACGGATTTGGCCGTCGCTCGTGGAAGAGCCGGCGCGCGAGGCGAAGCAGGCGGTCCCGCGGCTGACGGTGCTCAAGTCACCGTTCCGATTCGTAGTGGAGCCGATCGTCGATCACGTCCTGGAAATCGAGCGGAAAAACCCGCAACGCACCATCGCGGTGCTGCTGCCGGAACTCGTCGAACGGCAATGGTACCAATATTTTCTTCACAACCAGCGCGCCCAGAATGTCGCGGCTCGTCTGCTGACCCAAGGAACGCACCGAATCGTGATCGTCAATGTGCCCTGGTACCTCAGTAAACGACGGTGAAGGCGGGCTGCCGGGCCAAGGGAACGCCTCGCGGCGAGCTTACCAATTGAAGTGGGCGAACAACCCTAGACCGCAGCTTCATCGGCTCAAGCATTCGAGGCCGCGGTCCTCGTGAGAATCAGCCCTTGGGCGGTGGCGGCTGAGCCTCGGGACCAGGGCCATTCCATTGGCGATAGCGCCAACCCTCCGGCGGCCCATAGTAGCCGCCGCCGGGACCATAACCCGAGTAAGGCGGCGGAAGTGGGCCATAGGGCATCATGCGCGGCCCTTCGCAGCCTCGCATTCCAATCATTGGCGGCGGGTGATGATGTCGGTGATGGCCGGCTATCAAAATCGATAGCGCCACCAGGACGAGCGCGGCAATCAAGCCGCCTCGCCACCAGCGATTTTCCCGCTGCGTCGCGAACTCGAGGCTTTCAATGCGTCGTTTGAGCCGGCGCAGCGCGTCGTCGTTCTGACCCGGGGTACTGGTTGATTCTTCGGGCACGTACTTCTTGCTCCTTGTCCAACAATAATGATAGGCGCAAGCCGCTCACTATGTAAGATGTCAGGAGTTCACCGCGGTCAGTACCGAAAAATCGGCCTGCATGCCAGAGCGGATGGAATTTGGTTTCAGCGCGCTCGCGGGAATCTATCGGGTCAGGCGCTTTGAAGGGGGATCGATATCGTTCGCCTGATCGCGTTCATTCGCACCTCGATCCAGATAGAACGCAAGCGCGACCAGCACAGTAAGCAGTAACACTCCAAATGGCACAACTATCACCTACCTTTGATCACTAGTGCGGTGCATAACTCTTGTGGTCCGAGCTAGGAGTCAAGACCCGCGCGAGCCCTATCCAGAGTATGCTCGCCTTAGTCATTCAATCAGTTTGCGGCGGCCGATGCCGGCGTCATGGGAATTGCGGTGGCATGAGTCGCGCGAGCAGTAACCTCATCAATGGCCGGCACTGTCTGGTCGAGCCTCATGATGGTGATGCTTTCCGGTCGAACACTTTCGATCAATTCATGCGCGATGCGCGCAGCCGCATCGTCGGCGACAGTGAGGTCGAGCTTCAGGCGCTCGACCAGGTCGAGGACAAACTCGCGGCCGCGGTAGAACCGTTGTCGCTCACGCCTGCTCAAGACGGTTGTGCGGCGAACTTCGGTCACGTCGAACTCGGACAAGTTCAAGCCTTCGGCGGCTTCGGTAAAGCGTTCGAGGGCTGACGGTTCGATCACCAATTCGATTCTCTTCATCTCTTCACCTGGGCATAGCCGATGCTCCGGCCGGCACGCTATGGGATGTGCATCAGGTATGCCGATCAAAAAGTCGTTTTTCCAAATGACTTTTTATGCGGTGGGTGTACAAAACAATTGATTTTGAATTGATGCGAGGTTTCATTTTTCATTGCGCCAATTCGAGAACGACGCGATCTAAAACGACGAGAACGGAAATCCCGAAGGGTTGCGGGGCTTTTCAATCGACGAACACCGATTTTTTTGTCGCCTGCTGCCTTGCGCGCGAGATGCCGCCGGCTTTATGGTTGCCGGGGAGGGCGTATGCAAAAAATCGACGGAATCCGCGGGCTCAAGGACCTCTTCGTAAGCGCGCTCAACGGCGGCACAACGGCGGTTGAGGAGATTCACGCCGCGATCGCCCGGCGTCCCTTCGAGGCGCTCGAGCTCGACCCGGTGACCCGTGTCCCGGCGGCTGCGGTTCGGATGCTTCACGACGGAATCGCGGGCGGTATCTACTGGGGCCTCCGCAGCCTGATGGAGTTGGCCGGGGTTGCGGCCGACTTGGCGCTAACGCCGCTCGAACAGACCCAGCCGGCCGAAGAAGAGCCGCTGCCCGCTCCCCTGGATCTCGCCATCAGCGCGCTGAACGGGTTTATGGGCGATCATCTGGAACGTAATAGAAACGGTTTGCGGACCCGCATGGAGTTTCGTCATAAGGGTCGACCCGTCGCGCTGGACGCCGAGACTCTCCGCCGTACATATCCGGGCGCCACCCGAAAGCTCGCCGTGTTCGTTCATGGTCTCTCGTGCAACGAGCAGATGTGGCAGTTTTACTCGGAAGAAACTTACGGCGACCGCGAGACGACTTACGGGTCGCTCATGGAACAAGACCTCGGCTACACGCCGCTCTATCTCCGCTACAATTCCGGTCTCCACGTTTCGGAAAACGGCGCGCTATTGGCCGAGAAAATGGAAGAATTGCTCAACGCATGGCCTGTCGCGGTGGAGGAGATCGTTCTCGTCGGCCACAGTATGGGCGGGCTGGTCGCGAGAAGCGCGTGCCATCAGGGCAAGCAACGTCGAAACGGCTGGATCGGTTCCGTTCGCCATATCTTTTGCCTTGGCACCCCGCATCATGGAGCGCCGCTCGAAAAGCTCGGGAACGTGATGGGATGGGCCTTGAACGCGTCCGACCTGACGCGGCCGATCGCGAACCTCGTCAACGGCCGCAGCGACGGGATCAAAGACCTGCGCTTTGGCTATCTGGTCGAGGAGGATTGGCGGGGACGCGATGCTGACGCGCTGCTGGAGGACAATCGGCATGACATCCCGTTTCTCGACTCCGCGGCGCACTACTTCGTTGCCGCAACCGTGACGGAAAGCCCGAGCGATCCGCTCGGCTTCATTCTCGGAGACATGCTGGTGAGATTTCCGAGCGCCATGGGTCACGGCGTGCAGCCGGTCACACACGTTTCGTTTCGATCCGCGAACAAGAGCCACTTGGGGATGACGACCCACCTGCGGCTTCTCAACCATCCTGCGGTCTACGAGCAGATCCGATTCTGGCTTGCGCCGGCCACCGCCGCGCTGACGACGCTCGGAGAAGCTCAGTGAGTTGACGCTCGGCCTTCAATCACTGCTGACAGAGGAGCATGTCCCGCGCCAGCAGTAAGGGTTACCCGAATGATTAGATGTCAATATGCTGCGCAGGTCGTCACTACCAGATCTGAGGCTATGTCGCACGTCGCGAGGCAGTTGTCCGCGTTGTTAGTCCTCGCGGCGCTCGGTGCCAGCGGATGCCACCGCCACGTGCGCGAGCAACGCGTGCTCGATCCTGCGTCGCGCCGAGTCACTGCATCCGGCACTGTCGCCGGCTTCGTCGGCCGATACGGCAGTCACGCATGGCTCGGCATTCCGTTTGCCAAGCCGCCGGTCGGGCCGCTGCGATGGCGTGCGCCGCAGCAGGCCGAACCATGGACCGGAACGCGCCAGGCACTCGATTTTGGCTCGGCGTGCACGCAGTTCCCGAGCCCGATCGGCGGCCTCGATACCGCACGAGTGGGGCATCCTGTCGGCAGCGAGGATTGTCTGTACCTGAACGTGTATGCGCCACGGGTTGGCGAGTCCGATGTGCCAACGGGTAACGCTCGGTGGCCGGTGATGGTGTGGATACACGGCGGCGCTAACACTGTTGGTGCAGGGGCGTTGTACAACGGCGGTAACCTGGCGGCGACGCACAAGGTCGTGGTGGTGACGATCAACTATCGCGTCGGCCCCTTCGGCTGGTTCCGCCATGCCGCACTGCGAGGTGAGGGCACCAATGAACTCGACCGATCGGGTAACTTCGCCATCCTCGATATCATCCGTTCGCTCCAATGGGTACGCGACAACGTGGGAGCTTTCGGCGGTGATCCCGGCAACGTCACCATCTTCGGCGAATCGGCAGGCGCCAACAACGTGTACATGCTGTTGTTGGCCCCGCAAGCGCACGGCTTGTTTCATCGCGCGATCTCCGAAAGCGGTAGCCTGAATATGAATACCATCGCCGAGGCCGAGCACTTCACCGACGATGCCGATCCGGGTCGCACCAATAGCTCCAATGAAGTGCTGGTGCAGCTGCTCATCAAGGACAATCGCGCCGCCGACCGCGCCGCAGCCAAGGCACTGCTCGCCGCGATGAGCGCCACGGAAGTCGAGAGTTACCTGCGCGGGAAGACGAATTTCGAGATTCTCATGGCTTACATGCCGACGCCCACGACTGCCATGATCGAGATGCCAAAAGTCTTTAGCGACGGCGTGGTGCTGCCCCAGGACGATCCCATCCAACACTTGGCGCGCGCCGACGGGTACAACCAGGTTCCCGTGATAGTCGGAACCAATCGCGAGGAGAACAAGCTGTTCCTGTTCGGCGACCCAAGGCGGGTGCAACGTATTTTCTGGCTGATACCGCGCCTGCGCGACAAAGCGCGTTACAACCTCAGTGCCGAGTACATGTCCAGGTTTTGGAAGGCGACCGGCGCCGACGAGCCGGCGGCAGCGATGCGGACGACTCAGGACAACGTGTTCGTTTACCGCTTCGATTGGCACGAGGAACCGCATGTGATGGGCGCGGATCTATCCAGCATGCTCGGGGCTGCGCATGGTTTTGAGATCCCGTTCGTCTTCGGCCACTGGGATCTCGGACGCCAGGCCAACGTCATCTTCTCCGAGGACAATGAACCAGGCCGCCTGGCGCTCAGCAAACAGATGATGTCGTACTGGGCCGAGTTCGCCTATCACGGCGCACCCGGTCGCGGTCGCGACGGTCAGCAGCCCCAATGGTCGGCATGGGACAACGGCGAGCCTAACGATCCGAAGTTCATCATCTTGGACACACCGGCCGACGGCGGCGTACGGGTGACGTCGTCCGGCACTCAAACGGGGTCGGGCGTGCTCGCCGACGTAGACACTGATCCGCGTCTGCCAACGCAGCGCGACAAATGCATGATCTTCCACGATCTGGTGAACCGATCGCGCACGTTTACCAGGAAGGAGTATCCGACGGCCGGGAAGAGCGGGTGCGCGGCGTACCCGTTCGATACCTATCCGTGGGGCAGCTGACGCCGCAACCGTCAGACGCTCCGCGACTTGACGCTGAGTTCGGTGAGGGGCTACGAATCGGGTGCTTTAGGAGTCAAAAAAGGAAATTCCGGTTTGTACGCTAAGCTGCGTGACGATCTCGGATGCGGGCAGTCGTGGTGGCCGGAGGCTTCGTGAGCGTCATCTCCAGACTTAGTCGCGCGGGGTTGCTGTTCTTATCGATGCTGTTGTTCTGGCTTGCGGCAGCTACCACATTTGCGCAAAAGCCCACTGACCTCGTCGGCGATTGGAGCGGTGCTTTGCTGGCGGGAGGCGGCTCGCTGCGCCTGGCTCTGCACGTCAAGGCAGACCCAGCAGGCAAGTTGAATGTCACACTCGATAGCCTGGATCAGGCTGCGATGGGCCTGCGCGGCAGCAATGCCGTGCTCAAAGGCGACAGTTTCAGTTTCGAAATTCCTTCTGTCTCCGGCACCTACAACGGAACGGTCGGAAACGACGGCAAGAGTATCAGTGGTACGTGGAGCCAGGGTGTTCCGATGCCGCTTGTTTTCACTCGCCAAAACGGCGGACCCACGCCAACGGCGATGCCCACTCCAACGCCGGCGCCGGCCATGCCTCCGATCGCGCTGGGCAATCTCAAACCGATCCTGGATCGCGAATTGGCGCCCGTCCTTGAACATGGATTGCTAAGCCCGGCGAGCGGCGGCGGAGGATTGGTGATCGGTGTGATGGATCACGGCAAACGGCGCATCTTCGCCTATGGCACCGCGAAGCCGGATTCGATTTTCGAGATCGGATCGATCACCAAGACGTTTACCGGGCTGATTCTGGCGCAGATGGTGGTGCAAAAGAAGGTTACCCTCGATGAGCCGATTCGCGCGCTGCTCCCCGCCGGCTTTGTCGCAAAACCCGCCGGCGCGGAAATCACGCTCGTCGATCTCGCCACGCAGCATTCCGGCTTGCCGCGGCTGCCGGATAACTTCAAGCCGAAGAATCCTGCCAATCCATACGCCGACTACCACGCGCAGGAATTGCACGAGTTCATGGCCGAGCATGGCGTCACCAAACCGGCCGATGCCACTTTTCTCTACAGCAATCTCGGTTTCGGATTGCTTGGTTACGGGCTTTCATTGCGTGCGGGCGTTCCGTACGGACAATTGGTCTCAACCGAAGTCGCCGGTCCCCTGCACATGAGCGACACCGGCGTCACACTGTCGCCGGCTCAGCGCACGCGGCTGATCCAGGGTTACGATAACAACTTCGAACCGGCCGGCCCGTGGGCTCTCGACGTGTTCGCCGGCGCCGGCGCTATCAAGTCCACGGCGGCGGATATGCTCACCTATCTCGATGGCAACCTGCATCCGGATAAGTACGCCAGCGGTGCGGCCGTCGATTCACCGGCGGCAACCCTGCCTGCCGCGGTCGCTCTGGATCATCAAGTGCGGGCGAAAATTACTACTCACGGCGACGACAAGATAGCGCTGGCCTGGTTCTTCAATCCGAAGATCGCCTCCTACAGCCATACCGGTGGCACCGGCGGCTACAGCTCAATGATTGTGTTCAATCCCGCTCAGGATCGAGCGATCGTGACGCTCTACAATCGTGACGAAACAGACCCCGCAGCGCCACGATTCGTCGAGCGCGTCGCCGAAAACATCTTACAGCTAATGTCGGGAAAGCCGTCAGTACCCCTGGATTTCATTTCGGCGGATGAACGTCTCGCCCTGGTTCCCCGGGCTGTCACCGACGGCTCGATTCAGGGCCCGTATCATTGCACTCTTACGGCGTTTTCGTTGCCGGCCACGATCAACGAACCCTTCAAGGCTACCGCGACGGGCGATGTCCATGTCGTGGCCGACGGCAAAGGCAAATTCTCAGGGGGCATCTTGGTGCATCACATCGAGGCTCCCAACCTTGATCTGACCTGCAAGCTGAATCTGGTGGCCGGCAGCTATTCCGTCACACCAAACGGGACCGGCACGGAACACAGCTCGTGGAAACTGGTTACCGAAGAATCGCCGCGCGGGTGCTTTCGGTTCTTCTCGCCGGCGCGGCCGCCCGTCACGACAGACTCGGAGCTAATCATGACGGATAGAACGGGGAAGACTTTGTACTCGACTTCCATCAATCCTTTCGCAGTGCTGAGCACCGTCTGCCAGAGCGAAACGGCGCACTGACCGCCGCCAACACCTACGCCCCGAATGGCTACCGCAACCGATCTGGGCGTGACGAGACGTATCGGCCGCGATTGCTAAGCCAGATCAGACCGCTTCGCCTCCCTAGGCAGCTCTCGATCTATAGCGGGCGTCAGGGTTGCGAGCGCTTTGCGGCGTTGCACAAACCACAAGGCCAGCGACACAAGAAGTGTAATCAAGGAGATCGCGGCTCCTGCGACGACTGAAGCGGGTCGGTAGCGGAGTTCCAAGCGCTGGTGCCCGGCGGGAACGATCACCGCCAGCAGCCCGCGCAAATTGGGAAATCCCGGGATCCCGCCTGGAGGAAGAGCGCCGAATTCGAATACTTGACCAGTTCCCTCGGCGAGCCGCCACGACGGGTCGTAGTTTTGATTTATCATCACCAGCTCGCCGGGTAATGCCGCATCGACATCGTATTCGAGGGCATTCGGGGTCCACTTCTCGAGCCGCACCGTACCCGGCCCGCTGACGTACTGCTCGCCCTGGTAATAGATTTCGTCGTAGCTGTGGACTGCGCTCGGCCATTTCGTGAACTCGTAGCAATGCTTTACGCCTTCGTTGTGCCGCGCGTAATTGAGTTCGTGATGGGACATCACCCCAGACAGCTGGCGGAAGCCGTCGCTGGGCAGCGGTGGTACGTCTGACTCCTGTTTGCTGACGACGTACCAATAGTTCGGCGTTCCTACCAAGAGACAATCGACAGTCGCGACCGCGATCAGGATGAGCGCGATCGCGGGGCCGAATCGTCGCGCGCGCCTCCTTATCCAATCAAGCCCGAACCCCGTCATCACCGCCAACGTGAGCGTGAATGGTACGATCGCGCGTGAAGAAACGCGCATAGAGGAAAAGACCGGTAGATGATGCAGTATCTCCCACGGCGAGAAGGGACCGTGAGAACCCATCCAGATGAGCAGCATGCACGCGCCTGAAAAGAGCCACGCCAGTGCGGCGGCGCCCCCGACCAGCGCGCCGATGATCGCGGGCACGATAAACAACCCGACGTAAGCGCCTGATTCCCAGAAACCCCACTTCCATTCTATCGGCCGCCAGAGCCAGAAGTCCTGGTTGCGCGATAAAAGTAGCTGACCGAGCAAGCGGTAGTCATTCACTTCGGGGTGCAGAACCGGACGGGGGTGCGCGCGCATGAAATCGATGGCGGGCAGCAACTTCACCGCCATGAATCCCGCGCCGAAGACGAGCGCGAGTCCGAAGACCAGAAGCGGCCACGCGCTTCGACGGTAGAGCGCCCATGCCGGTAAGACCGTGGCCATCAAGAGGAACGCATAGGCCGTTGGATAAGGGCTGCCGTCGAAGAACGTGAGGGCGAGCGCCGCACCGCTCAGCGCAGCGTACGAAAGAAGGTGCCGCTCGGCGGCGAACAGCGCGGGCGCCAGGACCCATGGCAGAAGTGCAAACGCGAGGAGATCAGCATGTCCGCACGTCGCGTGAAGCGCGTACCAGGAGCTCGCAGGGAAGACCGTAGCAGCGCCAATCGCCGCAAGCCGGCTCATCCCGAGGACGCGCGCGAGCATGTAACCACCCGACCAAGCTACCGCGAAGTGCAGGGGCACCTCGAGATAAAGACCCGCGATTGGTCCGGCGAGGAGGTGTACCAGCGTAAGCGGCGTCAGCATGCGATCCTGCGGATTCCCGAGCCCCGGGATCCCACCGCACTTGTAAGGGTTCCACAGCGGGATCTGATGAAAACGCCATATCGTGTCGTACTGCACCCATGAAAAAGCCAGATGCTGGTCCCAATCCCCGCTGAAGCCGGTCGGTACCCATAGAGCCGTTAGGAGCGGGTAGCTGAAGAGCAAGCCGAGCACCAGCGACACCGTCGCGACCGCGGCCGGCTCTCGCCAGCCGCTGCGGTGCTGTATCCAGCCTGAGTAAGACAAGCGCATTTAACCGGTGGGAAGACCCTCGGTGCGTATATAGCGCGCCTTTCTGTTATGTCCAAGCAAAGGACGGTGCCCCGAGCCTCGAGGCTCGGTAAGCATCGCGGCGCTCGACATGGATACTGATAACCGCATCTCCCGATCTGAACGGCCGTCGGCGCGGGATCGAAGTGGGTTCGAGCATAGTTTCCCTCCTGATTAGTTGACGGGTGCAGAGATGAGAGGCAAGCTGACCGCAAGGTTCTGAAACGGGAGGTTTTCGCGATGACCAGGGGAAGCTGCCTGTGTGGTGCGGTGGCCTTCGAGGCCAGCGATCAAATCGAGCTCCACAACTGTCATTGCTCGCGATGCCGCAAGGCGCGGGGCGCGGCATACGCCGCCAACCTGTTCGTGCCGGCCGGAGCATTCCGCTGGCTTCGCGGCGAAGATCTCCTGATCAACTATCGGCTGCCGAACACGCAAAGATTTGGAAATTCGTTCTGCCGTATCTGCGGCAGTCCGATGCCGCGCGCGGTTCCGACTCGCGATGTCGTGCTCATTCCAGCGGGCGCGCTCGACGACGATCCGAAGGTTCGGACTAACTATCACATCTACGTCGGCTCTAAGGCTCCCTGGCACGAGATCACCGACGACCTGCCGCAATATCCCGAGGGCCCTCCGCCCGCGTGAAGGCGGGGCCGGAGCGCGCTGACGGTTTGACGAGTAAGTGAGCTCTCAAAAGGGAACGGGTGCCATGATCGAGACCAAACGATGCTTGAGCCTGACTTCGATCCGCTCCCGACAGCCGTCCAAATAGGGCGATGCGGACCGAAAGTCGTCTATACATTTGCGGATGATCACATATCGGAATTGGTAGCAGAAGCTCTGTCGTCGCGAAGCCTGCGAAGTGTATCAGCCGGCACCGAGGGGCATCTGACGCGGCGGCTGTTTGCCGGCATGCTGCGGAAGATCGCGGCGCTGCCGTCGCCGGCGGGATGAGGCGAGCGCAGACGGAAGGGAATTTCGATGACAACGCTGGGGCGAAGGGAAAAGTGTCTGTGGAACCGTTCGGAAAAAGGGCCTCTCCGGGCGTTGCGTGTCCATCAGATGCGAAACCGGCCCCTTCCCGGCGCCTCTGGAAACATCGTGGACCAAAACCGGCTAAACCCTTGCCAAGGGAGGCCATTTGGTTTAAACCGCGAGTTAGATCTGAGAGTCGAAACGGAAATCCCAGTTAAGCGCTTTTCCATACGCATTTCTCACCACGCCGCGCTGGCGCCGCTACTAGCGCTGTCGGTCTATGCCACCTCGGCATGCTTAATCTTTGCGCATCACAATTTCTTTTTCCGTCATGGCTATTTCGGTACTGTTGGCGATCCTCAACTGTTCATCTGGTTCCTTTCGTGGTTCCCCTATGCGATGAGACACCACCTAAACCCCATTATAACGCATTTTGTGTGGGCGCCAGAAGGTATCAACTTGTCCTGGAGTACATGCATCCCTTCCTTGGCCCTTATAGCTTGGCCAATCACTGCGCTTTGGGGACCAGTATTTTCATTTAATATTGTAACGATGTCTGGACCGGTACTTGCTGCATTCGCGGCTTTCCTATTGTGCACCGAACTAACTGATAGATGTATCCCGTCGCTTGTTGGAGGTTGGCTATTCGGGTTCTCTAGCTATGAGACGGGGCACCTCAGGGGGCACCTGCCCCTGGATTTCATCGCCTGTGTACCCCTTCTTGTCTGGCTTGCGGCGCTGCGTTACAGACACAAGATTAGTGGTCCGATGTTTGTCGCGGCAAGTGCTATTACATTAGTTTTTCAGTTCGGAACATCGGTCGAAGTTTTCGCCACCGCCACGCTGTTCGGCTTGAGTGCGCTCGCCCTCAGCTATCTGCTCCGAGCCGCGGATAGAGAGCTGCTCACCGAGGTGGCCATTGGCCTCGGCTGCTCATACCTGTTATGTCTCGTCGTTGTTTCAGCGTATTTATACTACATGGCAAAGGAGTGGCTCTCGGTTCCGGTATGGATCCAACCCCCGAACGTGTATGTGGCGGATCTGATGAACTATGTGGTGCCGACACGCATTACGGCCGTGGGAGGACCGTGGGCCGTTTCCATCAGCAAGACCTTCACCGGCAATGACTCCGAAAATGGTGCGTATCTTGGGCTGCCTTTGGTGATGATTATCGGGGCGTTCGCGGTGACGTCGTGGCGGTGTCAATGGGCACAGGTCTTGCTGCTGATGTTCGTTGTGCTGGTGCTTTGTTCTTTCGGACCGTATCTGCATTTCGAGGGTCGCTCCCTGTGGCCAATGCCATGGTGGCTCGGAGAAAGACTGCCGCTGCTACGTCAGGCACTGCCAGTCCGTTTCTCGCTCTACATCAGCTTGGCGGCTGGTATAATGGTGGCGCTATGGCTGGCCTCCATGAGTGATCAACAGTCCATGATTGGGTACATGCTCGCCGCGCTCGCCGTGCTGACTTTAGTGCCCAACACTCGGGGGGAGCGGGCATACTGGTTCACCGACCTGCGTGACCTTCATATTCCAGCGTTTTTTTCAGATGGCGACTATAAACGAGTGTTGGAGCCGGGAGACAATGTTATTGTGCTCCCGTACGGACATTTGGGATACTCGATGTTATGGCAGGCTACAAGCGATATGTATTTTCGTATGGCTGGAGGCTATGTTACGGCATACACGCCGGCGGCGTTTGCGCGATGGCCTGTCGTTAGAATGTTTTACGCGGGAAGGCCCGAATCAGGATTCAAGGATAATCTGACGGCGTTTTGCGCGGCCAACGCAGTGCGTGCGGTAATTTTAGCCAACGGCGCGGGCAAAGGATGGGACTTGGCGTTGGCAAAAATGGGATGGGAGCGCTCGGAAATGGGTGGCGTCGTCATATATCGGGTTCCTAAAGGGCGTAATGGCGCGAGTGTAAGCGGCGTGACTTCGCGAAGCACGGCGCTCAGTGCGAGGCTTCTGACTATTGCCGGCGTCACGGTCTCATCGCCTCGGACGTCTTCAGCATCATCCCACTGCTTGCAACTCCCATAGACGGGCGAGCCCCATTCTGGCTTCCGCTCCACTGCGGCCTGCTCCAGAACGAGTCTGCCAGGTCGGCAGGCACGCGGACGCCGTTTATGCTGACTTAATACTGGCCAGCCGTGGCAACGGGCAGGGGTAACCCCTGCAACCCACGGAGAGTCTCGCATACAATTTTGATCGATTCGCGAAACAGCTGCGAATAATGAATCGAGCAGCAGCTTGATTCGACTACCGGTCCGCGACGAACGATAGCAAGCCTCGATGGCCTCGACCGCGCGCAGTCCGTCGTTCCCGACGGGCGAAGGTTTCACCCGGCCTTGAATCGCACCGACGAAGTTTGCCGCGAGTTCGCGAAACGGAGTTACGATGACGGGAGATCGCATAGTCCGCCAAAGTGCTGTAGTTAGCGCTTGCATGCCGGCCGACCAACCGGCGCTGGAAAACCGGCGGTGTATGTCGCGTTTCTCCATGCTCAGCGACGGCGGTGTCGCGGTCCTCCCCAGCGTGCTGCCAAAAAGCCGCCGCGTGAGATGACTCTCCGCCAGCAGTAACCAGTAGTAACGGGCGGTGTCCCCGCTTCTTCGCGAAGCCGGCGAACTTTCTTGAGATACGCGGGCGCATCACCCGCGAACTTCGAGGCGGATGATGATCCATAGACCGGACTCTTGCAATGGCATCCCTGCGAGGTCTATCGTTCAGCGGCACTTCCCGAGCTCTCTCCGCAAGAAAGCCTCATGGGATGCGTTTGCCGGAAAGCGCCAAGGCTGATATTGGCAGCCATTGAGCTGGTCCTGGCCCAGCCCTCGATCAGCTCGCAACTAGTCGACAATCTCAGCGCGTCGATCCATCACCGCGCGCTGCTCACGGATCAGTTTCTGGTGGGCGAAGTCCTTAGGTCGCAACTTGGCTCAGAGCCAATTTGCTGAGAGCTCGAGATCAGCCCATGTCCTCCTCAAAACTTCGAAGGCGTGGGCGGGCGGTTCTGGAACTAGCCGGCGCTTCCGATCGCGCCCGCATAGCGGCGCTGCAACTGCGCCATTCGGCCGAACAGGTCCATGATGTTGCGCGGTGAGTGATCGCCATCTATCTCGCGAAAAATTGTATCCACCGTTACTGCCAGCCGCTCCGTATCTTCCCAGGCGCCGAATGAGCCCAGAGCGATATTCTGTGCAGCGTCCCATGAATTCATTCCCGCGGCGTGACGTTTGCGTGCTTCATCGTCGACGTAGACCAGATAATCCTGCATCCGCTTGACGCCGGCCTTGTCGGTGATCGGGCCATGGCCGGGGACCACCACGTCGACTTCCAGCCCAATAATTCGGTCGCAGGCTTTGATCCAGTTGCTCACGGGACCCGCCCATGCGATCGGAGTCCCATCTACGAACAGAATATCGCCGGTGTAGACGACCCGATTCGCAGGGACAAAGGCGATCACGTCGCCCGCTGTGTGCGCCGGCCCGACCTGGATGAGGTTTATCTGCTTGTCGCCGACTTTGAGCGTTTCCTCTCCGGTAAAGGTCCGGTCAGGCAGCCTGAATGTCACCCCGGCGAAATCGAATGCGCCAAAGATTCTCTTGAAAAAAGCTCCGACCTCTCCCATTGCAGCGGTGTTTTTCATCAGCTGGGCGAGCATCTGCGGATTACCTTCTTCGCGCATCTCGTGCGCCGCCGCTTCCGACGCGATAATCACCGCATTTTTCGCCAGCCGATTGCCAAAGGTGTGATCGCCGTTCGAATGTGTGTTCACCACCACGCCAATGCGATCGGCGCCAAAGCCGGTTGCGTCCTGCATCACGCCAAGCATCTCGGCGGTCAGCCGTTCGTCGAAAAGCGTATCGACCAACAGCGATCGATCTCCGTCGGTAATCAACCCGGCGTTGCTGTAGCCCCAGGTGCCTGACGGCTGCAGGTATGCATACGCGCCACGTCCAAGGTCATGCAGACCTTTGGTGAATTGCCATTTGCTCACGACTTTTCTCCCGATCTTTTTCATCAGCCGCGTTTTACAATTCGGTTGCGAAGGACGCCGATCTTTTCGATTTCCAGCTCGACCGTGTCACCGGGCGCCAAAAAGCGCCCATGCTCGAGCCCGCAGCCGCCGCCAACCGTGCCGGAACATAGCACCTCGCCGGGATAAAGCGTTTCGCTCTGGCTGACGTGGGCGATGCAGTCCTCGAAACGATGGTGCATGGTGGACGACGAACCGCGGGACAGTTGCTCGCCGTTGACGCGCGCGGTCATCGTCAGGCGGTAAGGGTCGATCTCATCGGCCGTCACGATGCACGGACCAAGGATGTTACCGGTGTCAAAATCCTTGCCTTTCGCCGGGCCGAGCGAACCCGTCATTTCCCGCATCTGGTAGTCGCGGGCGCTCACTTCGTTGAAAATCGTGTAGCCGAAGATGTGCTCTCGTGCGCGCTCGCGTGAGATGTCAACGCCGCGCTTGCCGATCACTGCGGCCAATTCCAATTCGTAGTCGAGCACATGGGCGTAGGGCGGCCAGATTACCTCTTCGTCCGGGCCAACGACCGACATCCGATTGCATTTGTAATAGACGGGAATTTCGTACCAGACGGGAGGAATCGTGAAACGGCCGGAGGCTTCCAGTTGGGCGCGCGCCTTGGCCGGATCCGCCGCTCCTGCGGCGGCCACATCGATCGCCCTGGCGAGGCTGTTTTTCAAGTGCTCCTCAAAGCACAAAAAATCCCGCATCTGAACCGGCCGCGGCAGTGGCGCTTTCAGGCGAACGTCGCCAAATGGCAGCACTGCATCGCCGCCTGAACGCGCGTGCTCGAGCGCGGCATGCGCACTCTCGAGTGCCGGCGGACCACCTTCGATTACCGCCTGCATCGAGGACAACTGAGGCGCAATCTTCCCGGTTCTCATCCGATGCGCCTCCGCCAGGTCAGCTACTCGCGAGTCGCCATCGAACAAGGCGCCAAGCCTTTCTTCTGCGTTTTTGTTTGCAAACGTTACCAAGCGCATGATTGGGCCTCGCTTCAGACTTTTCGCCGTTGCGTGGGCATATTATGTGGTTCTGAATAAACGTGAAAGAACGGGATCGAATCCTACCCCGCATTTGGCCAGTGTCGCGGCGTGCCCTAGCGGCGGGCGCGCAATGCGTGAACGGCGATCTCGTGCTCGATGCCTTTGACGTGGACGGTCTGCGCGTCGCACTGCATCACCGCCAATAAGTCCGCGGCGCCGGGCAGGCGATACATCTCGTCGCTCAGATAAATCTCCTTCTCCGCGGCCAGACTTTGCACGCGCGCCGCCAAGTTGACCGTCTGCCCAAAATAATCGAGCCGCTCGTTCAACGTCACCGCCAGGCATTGCCCAACATGCGCGCCAATTTTCAGCGTGATCAGTTCCTCGCCCGCGCTATCGTTGAAGCGCCTGATCTGCGCAAGCATGTCCAGCGCGGTGCGAACGGCGTTCAGCGGTTCGTGAAAGCTCGCCATGACCGCATCGCCAATCGTCTTGACCAGCGCGCCATGGTTCGCCGCAATTACATCGCGCAACACGCCGAAATGCTGGCGCACCAGGTTGAACGCCTTCATGTCCCCGATACGATCATAGAGCGCCGTCGATCCCTTGATGTCGGTAAACAGCACTGCCACACGCTTGACCGCCAGGCCGCCGGCGCTCATCACCGTTTCCGACGGGAAGAGATCCAGGAATGTCTGCGTCGACAAAAGGCGCGAACCCGACAGAAAGCCTCCCAGCTTGAAGCCCGGTGTTGTCCCGCTCAACGCCGTGAGTTCAGCCGCGGTGAGGCTGATCGCGGTCGCGATGATGCGATTCGGGCTGCCGTTCGTCAGGTTGTAGGTCAACGATCCCGGCGCCACGATTTGCGTCCTCTCGGCCGGCCGGCCATCACGATGTGTGATATCGACCCGCTCAACGCGATTGTCCGATGAGGGATCTACAATAAACTCCGGACCGTACCTTAAAGCGAAAAATCCAGGCTCCAGGTTGACCTGGAACGTCTGGGTTTCGCCGGGTTCGACATAGGTGATGAACACATTGTGGCGCCAATAAAAATCGCGCGCTTTCGTGCCATCCCTCGCCAGCGCACTAGCAGATATGTTGTAGTCGATAGAACGTTCCTTCGCGCTCAACGTCTCGGGATCATGGAACCGCGACGTGCGCACGGCTTTCGAGACGGTAAACCCGATCTCGACGAAATCACTCAGATCCGCATCGCGGTTGACCAGGCAGGTTTTGCAGAAAGCGTGCTCACCCGCCGCATTCAGCGCGTGAAAGCTTTCGACGATCGACCCGCAGCCGCGGCACACATAAAGCCACTCCATGGTGAGCAAGCCCGCTTTGCGCGCATGCAGAAACAGGTCAATGACTTGGGCCTCATCGCGCCCATGATCGGCCGAATACTCGATCGGATTGACGCGCACGATCTGATCGTCGGGCGCTTTGCGCACAAATCTCTCCAGCTCTCGAACCAAATCGTCATGGTTCGCATAACTCGTGCGGAGTCTGTCGAGTCTCTCTTGAAAACAAGGTTCACTGAAGGCGGGTCCGAGCTTACTCATAGTCATACTCTCCAGCGCCCGCGATCGTCATGCTTGTCATAGGACTCCATCCTTGCAACTACCCGCTTTTGTTTGCAAACGTTACCAAGCGCATGATTGGGCCTCGCTTCAGACTTTTCGCCGTTGCGTGGGCATATTATGCGGTTCTGAAGAAATTGAAATTGGATTTTTTTGACAATCAAAATTCAGGTTTGAGGTAGTTTCTGGGATGTCGGTTACAGCCGCGCAACTGAATCTCTAGCAGTTGCTTGTCTCTGCTCAAAACTTGAGCTGCGCGAATTCATTGGTGGTTTCGATCGGCCCGTGTCAGATGCCGAGCGCGTCGCGCATGGCGACCTTGCGGGACTTCAGGCGCGGGCGGTGAGCAAGTTGCGCGTTAGTCCGCGGCGCAATCTCAATAGAAGTATTCCCGGTGCGTCATGAACCGATGCGGGACAATCCAGCGCTCCGAGATTATTCCCTGGTTGATGAACCACGTGTCGTGCTGCGGCCGGTCAGGACTGGGAGTAAAGAAAATCGTCGAGTAGCCGCTTTGCACGTCTTCATCGACCAGCGCAGTCTGAAACAGCCGGTCGAAGGAATAGACGGCAGCTTTCGAGTCCGGATATTCCCGGTCGCGCACCGTATTGAAGATCGCGAGCGTCTTCCAGAGCTTCCCGCCGTGGTCGTATTGATCCGACGCGGTGATAAACCATCCCTGCGAATCAATATACAGAATCCGCTTGGCGATGGCGGGAATGTCGGCAAATCGGCCCGGCCTGCGCGCGTCGGCTTCGATTACATACACATGGCGCAGCTCCCAGTCCTCCGGACATATCGTGCGACCGCCGTCGGTCGCGCATGACTTGGCGGGAAGCGACCTTGCGTGCACAACCGCCAGCATCTCCTTCTCGCCCAGGAACTTGAAATCAAAGTCCTGGAACCTGCCGGCGAAGCCGAACAGCGAATCCAGGTCCAGGTTGCCAAAGAACGCGTTGGCCAGCAGATAACTCGAGGGTCCCATGCCCGGAAACTCGCCGTACCATCGCGACATCGAAGATACATCCGACCATACGAGGTCCGACCGCTTGGGGCTCGAGTATCTGTAGCGCACCATATAGGTCCATGGGCTCTGCCAGAAGGGCGGTTCGATCGGAACTATGATCGGACCGAGCGCCATGCGCTCCATGATTCCCGTATCTCCGTCGTAGTCAGTGGGAGCCGGGGCTACTTCCTCACGACCCAGATTGCGATAGACGGCAAGATGCCCGATAGGATAGACCGCGAACGGATTGCCAGGATGGCCCGGCGCGAAGTTCTGGATCTCCGCGTCCTCTGAGTCGAGATCGTCGGTATAAGCTGGACCGAACTGGAAGTTCCACATGACCTTCTGCGCGATCCTTGGATCGTTCGCATCAAGTATCGGGAACGGCAGGCCGGCAATGTAGTTAGTCAACTCGCCGTTGGGGCCGAGCCGCACCTGCGGGGAATATTGCTCGGTCGAGGACCAGAAGGGAGCCGGCCAATTATAGTCTTTGGTCGGGACGATCTTCATCTCCATACCCTGGCGCACCAGCACATAGTTGCCGGGGCTGACGAGGTCGGCGACCTTGGCGGCATTGGCGTTGGTGATGACGTCGCCGGGCTCGATCCCGACGGCGGTCGCCGGCTTCAGCTCGGCAGCCATGGCTGGCGCGGCGCCAGATATCAACATGGCGATCGCGATTGTGAGCGGTAGCGCGCGGTTCATAGACCACCTCCCAACCAAGTGAAGTTACTTCGTGGTCAACCTCCAAACGTTCAAGGTCGAGAAGAAGTCGTCAACGTAGGCGAATTGGTTCACACCGTTAACGGGCACATTCAGGATGGCGAACGAGGATCCCAGATTGGGATCGATGGAAAACTCCCGGACAAATTTGCCGGCGGGAGTAAATTCAACGATCGCGCTTGGGTTATTCGGATTCTGGTGAGCATCCGGATCCGCTTTGGCGGTGATCAGGTCGCCGTTGGGAGCGATTATCAAGCCCAGTGGTCCCTCCAGATGCGGATCCGAGAAGATTAAGGTTCCCTTTCCGCTGCTGGTGGCCGTTTTGCTCGCGCTTGCAATTGCAAAAATTTCGTTATCGTCCTCAGCGGCAACGTAAAGAATATCGTGCTTGCTGTCGAACGCAAGGCCGGCCGGGCCTACCACGACTGCGGCGGCGTCGAGGCCAAAAGCATATCCGGACGCGATTGTGGTAGGCGACCCAACCACGCTGAAGCTGCCCTTGGTAAAAGATACCTCCAAACGTGTGACCGTTCCATCGAATACATTGGAGACGAAGAGTTGCGCGGTTTTCCCCTGATCGTTGAGCACGAGGCCCCACGGACCGTTGGTTCCGGTGGTTATCGAGCCAACCAGGTTACCTTTGCTGTCGAGTACCAGAAGCGGACCTGCGGTCGGATTGCTTGCGTCGGGGGTAGTCGTGAAGACCGAACCGGCAAAGACAAAGCCTGCCTCGGCGACGGCCAAAGCGTTGGTGAATCCAATCGGCGCACTCCCTTGGTAAAACACTCCGGCCTGAATCCCGGTGCCTGGATCCATTATAACTATCGTCGTGCCCTGTCCCTGCACGTTTCCGTCGGCGCTGCTATTGTTAAAGTTGGAGACCAACAGTTGACCCGACGTCACGATCCCGCCTTTGGGAAATTTGGCCGGGACCACGGCTAGCCCATAAGGGTTCAGGTCGCCGTTTGAAGGGCTGGTCGAAGCCTGGACAGGAATGAGCGGTTGGGATGTGGAGTGGGCCAGTGCGATTCGGCCTACCAACAAAAGCGCCAATGTCGCGCCGAGCGCAACTGCAACTTTCGCACGATTGTTCGTCTTGAGTGCCGGGGTAATGTCGAGATTGGTGTCCATAGGTGCCTCCTGTTGGATCGGATCAGTTTATTGCATCGCAACCGGCTAAAAGTTACAGGCCCGCGTAATTTTGGTAGGGCGAGCCATTCGTTCGGAATCCACGGGACCTGCTAGCCAGCCGGACAAGAGCGGCGAATGTTTGGTGAATTGAACCGCCTGCTCAAAACTTGAGCTGCGCGAATTCATTGGTGGCTTCGATCGGCCCGTGTCAGATGCCGAGCGCGGCGCGCAATGCCTCTGTCCAGCCGAGCCAGCGTTGGTCGGGGCCGCTAAAGCCGTCCCACAGCATGCTGTTGCATACATAGGCCACGGCGGCGCCGGATTCCGGATGCGCGAACGCCATGCGGCCGCCCGCGCCTGCATGCCCGAACGATCCCGCACCCAGCATCGGCTCGATCGCGCGCGGCAGCTCGAAACCCAGGCCAAATCTCTGCGGCCCCGGCCCGGCCAGCGGCATCAGCGAAGCAGGCGCGCTGAGTCCCTCGTCCTGCGACTGGCGTGCGCGCTCCATCGTCTCGCGCGTCAGCAGGCGGACGCCATCGATCTCGCCGATGCAGGCGGCGTACATCTTTGCGAGCGAGCGCGCATTCGCGATGCCGTTGCCGAAGGGCATCTCGGCGGCGTGAGCTTCGCGCGTGTTGATGAGATTCAAGCCCTCAGCACCGGTTGTGATCATGTTGAAGACCGCGCGCACCGGGCGTGAATTCATATCCAGTCCCAGGCCGGAGAACAGCGCGCGACACTGCTCCTCGGTCATCTGCGTCGCGGGAACGATGTGTGGCGCGACGCGATACTCCTGCTCGGACGGGAGCCCGATCCACAGGTCAAGCTTGAGCGGACCGGCGATCTCCGCATCAACAAACTCGCCGACAGTTTTTCCGGAGACACGACGGACGAGCTCGCCGGCCAGATAGCCAAAGGTCAAAGCATGATAGAAGTAAGCCGAGCCCGGCTTCCACCATGGCTCCATGTTCGCGAGCGCCGCAGTACAGCGGTTCCAGTCGAAGAGACTGCTGCCGTATATTCCGGTTTCCTCGTCGAAGCTCATAAGGCCCGCTCGATGCGCAAGGATGTCGCGAACCGTGATCGCCCCCTTATCCTTGGTCGCGAATTCCGGCCAATAGCGTGCAACAGGCGCGTCATAGTCGATCAGTCCGCGCTGGGCTAGCATGTGCACGCATACCGCCGTGACCGCCTTGGTGCACGACATCAATACCGTGATCGTGTCCGCGGTAAACGCACGGGCATTGAGCTTATCCATTCCCGTCCATAGGTCGACCACTCTCCTGCCGCGCCGATACACGCATAGCTGCGCGCCACCGTCGTCCTGGGCCTGTCCCTGCGCGAATGCGTCACGCACGGCCTCGAAACCCTGTTCCACTGTTCCTTCAGCACGCATAATCGGCACCTCGAGTTGATTCGCCGCCGCTAACCTACCGATAGAATACTTAAATGGATAAGACCAAGGGAGCACGCCAATCTATCCCAGGGCGTCATTGGAAAACTCGTTGTCTCCGCTGATGGTGAATCAGGAACGAAGGAGCTTCGGGCCGAAGAAGGCCAACCAAACCGCCGAGCCCAAAATCCACACGGCTGCCGCCCATCCGACGTGAATGAAGTAGGTATCGCTGGCATCGGCCGCCAGCCTCGCGCACAGTGCGATCACGAATGCCGCGCCCAGTGCGATCACCGCGGGCGGACGCCCAAGCGCGAGTTGCTCCATATTCAGATGGCTCATCGCGACATGGGTGCCTACTCCAAAAGCCATCAGGCTGAAGCCGCCAATATAGAGAATGTGCAGGGCCGGCACGCGATAGTCGGGCCAGATTGCCGAGGCGATCAATCCCACTGGCATTAGCCACACCGCGAGCCACACCATCTTGCGGTGCGCACCCGGCTTGCCGGGCAGGCGCAATGCACCGCCTCCGAACCCCAGTCCGATCGCAACTACCATCGCGCGAAACAGCGGGCCGCTTCGTTCAAAGCCAAGCTGCTCAAGCAGCAAGCTTGCAAAGATCGCAACCCCGGCTGCCGCATATGCCAGCGCCTTCCAGGTTTCGCGAGGCGCGGAGCCCAGGTCTGGAGGTGGAGATGCGCCGCCGATGAGCGGCAGAACCAGACTGCCGATGCCAACCGCAAGGCAGAGAAATACTCCCTGCTCGACCAGCAGCGCACCAAGATGGCCGCTTGATGGAAGCACGGCGTTCGCGTCGGCCGCGGCGATCAGGGCGGCGCCCGCTAGACCCTGTGCGGCGGCGATAGGCAAAAGCACGAAGGCGGCCGGGGGGCGGCGGCCCGCAGTGTTCGCCAAGAATCGACGCAGCGCAAACTGGATGAGCAGCACAAACAGCGTTGCGTACGCGATTTCGGCCAAAACCCACGACTCGATAATAGCGGCGCCAGTAGTGACAACCAGCGCGGCCGCCAACGCCGCCATCTCCAATCGCCCAACTGGCGGGGTTTGCGTCCGGCGCGGCAGCGCCGTTAGTAGAAAACCCGCGGCAAACGCCATCATGAACGCCTGCATCTGCACCAAGCCGTGAAAGCGGCACGAATAGGTAGTAGTGGCTCCGGTGGTGTACAGCAGCCAGTGACCTACACCGATCCACGCGAAGAGGATGCCGAGCGGAAAGAACAACCGGAACGGTTCGCTCCGCCAACGCGAGATGGCCGCAGCCGGCGAAAGCGAAACACCTTCGGTATTTTCGGGCAGCGTCACAGGCGGTCAACGCCGGACCAACGAACTGAGAAAATCCGCCTGCGGTAGTGACCCATGCTGCTCCCACTCGTACAGGGCATTTCCCGGTGCATTCGTTCCCCGACCGGGTTGCAGTCCAATGATCCCGGACCGGGGTGCGGAATGTAAGTAATGTCCTGGTTTGGAACACTACCAAAAAATCCGGCGAGCGGAAGCTTCCTCCCATTCGCTCAATCCGGTGATCGGAACGCGCGGGATGGTCATTCGGGCAGGCTTCCTGCTAGAACCGCATTATCACGCGGCCGACGCGAGGAGGTGGCGCGATGGCCAACTACGAACGGCTAAGCCCGCTGGACCGGACGTTCCTCGACCTTGAATATCCTGAAACGCACATGCACGTTGCGGGCGTGACGATTTTCGACGCCGGTCCGCTTCGGACCCCCGACGGCGGAATCGATATCGAAAAGATTCGGAAATACGTTGCGTCGCGCTTGGATCTCATACCGCGCTATCGACAGCGGATCATGCGGATACCGCTCGAGAATCATCCGGTGTGGGTAGACGACGATCGCTTCAACCTTGAATATCACGTGCGGCACACTGCGCTGCCGCGTCCCGGCGGCGACGAGCAGCTCAAGCGATTGACCGGAAGAATCGTCTCGCAGCAACTCGATCGCGGCAAGCCACTGTGGGAATTGTGGATAGTCGAGGGACTCGACGGCGATCGCATCGCGATGATCAGCAAGTCCCATCATTGCATGATCGACGGAGTAGGCGCCGTCGATCTAGCAACCGTGCTGCTGAGTGCGTCGCCGGACGCGACGATTCCCGACGTGCAGCCGTGGAAGGCGCAATCCGCGCCCTCGCGCGGCGAGCTGGTGATGGAGGAAGCCTGGCGGCGACTGGCGACGCCGCTGGAATTCGGCAAGGCCGTCCTCGGCGCGATCCAAAATCCTGCCGAGACAGTGGAAAGCATGGGCGAGCAGATTTCCGCGGTGACCGAAACGCTCGGCGCGGGACTGTTTCCAGCTTCGGAGTCGCCGTTCAATCAGCCAATCGGGCCGCATCGGCGATTCGAATGGACAGCGATGGAGCTGGCGGAAGTCAAGCGCGTGAAGAACGCTCTAGGCGGGACAGTTAACGATGTCGTGCTCGCCACGGTGGCGGGTGCGGTTGGATCGTTTCTGAGGGGCCGGGGATTTTCCGCGGAAAAAATTGCGGAACTCGATTTCCGCGCGATGGTTCCGGTCAGCATGCGCTCGTCGTCGGAGCATGGCACGCTGGGAAATCGAATCGCGTCATGGGCGGCACGCCTTCCGATCGCGGAAACCGATCCGCTCCGGCGGCTGCAGGCGGTCTGCGCAGTCACCGCCGATCTCAAACAGTCGCGCCTGGCGATGGGAGCAGAGGTGCTCGCGCGGGTCAGCGAGTGGACGGTGCCCACACTGTTGTCGCTCGCGATGCGTCTGGCGGCGCGTGCGCGCTCGTTCAATTTGACCGTCACCAACGTGCCCGGGCCGCAGATTCCGCTTTATATGATCGGCTCGCGGATGTTGGCCGCATATCCACTGGGGCCCCTGTTTTACGATCAAGCGCTCAACATCGCACTGCTCAGCTACGATGGCCGGTTGCATTGGGGATTCAATGGGGACTGGGATGTGCTGCCTGACCTTCGCGATCTGGTTACGGCAATTCACTCATCATTCGACGAGTTGCGCCAGGCGACTGAGACGGCGCACGTTCAAACGCACACGCGCAGTCGCCAACCGCGGGCGGGGAATTCCCCAGGCAAACACAAACGCTGAAATCGCGATGACTGCACCTGCGATGCCGGCGACGATCCCGCCTGGGCAAAGTGCGATATTCGGCGTCGGGCTGCCACAGGGCAAAGACAACGGAGGCTCCCATGGCGTTTCGAGGCATTCGGGCAGAAACGGTGAAGTTCCAAGGCTTCAACGGCGATAGCGGGGAGGCTTATTACGCGCATCCTCTGGCGACCGGCCGATATCCCGGCATCGTCGTGATTCATCACTTTCCCGGCTGGGACGAGTGGACCGCGGAGGTCACTCGTAAATTCGCGCATCACGGCTATGCCGCGATTGCACCGAGTCTTTATTTCCGGCTGGGTGATGGCGCTTCAGGACAAGTGGTTGCTCGCGCACGCGCAGCCGGTGGGATGCCGGATGACCAGGTGATTGGAGATGTGACGGGAGCCGGATCGTTTCTGCGCGCCCAACCACACAGCAATCGCAAGGTTGGGGTGATCGGATTTTGCTCCGGCGGACGACAAGCGTACCTGGCGGCATGCCGAGTCGCCAATCTCGATGCGGTTGTCGATTGCTGGGGTGGCGGCGTAGTTGTTGGCGACCCGTCGAAGCTACCGAGCACGCAGCCGTTTGCGCCCATCGAGTTGACGGAAAGGATACACTGCCCGCTTTTGGGGTTGTTCGGTAACGAAGATACTAACCCTTCCCCCGATGACGTAAACCGCACCGAAGCTGCACTCAAGCGCTTCGGCAAGACCTATGAGTTTCAGCGCTACGACGGAGCGGGACACGCGTTTTTTGCCTGGTATCGTCCGAACTACCGGCCCGAGCAGGCGCAGGATGGGTGGGGAAAAGTGTTCGCCTTTTTCGAAAAGTACCTGGCGGCTTCCTAGGATAGTCACGATGGACGAAACATCTCATTCTAAGGCAGCTTCCTTCAACACCGGTCGCGAGGCGCAATCCAGCCGAATCGTCATCGTCCTCATGATTGACGGACTTTCAGAAACGATGCTCGATTCAGTCGCCACTCCCAATTTTGCCAGGATTCGGACCGAAGGCGTATGGACCCATCACTTGGTGCCAGTCTTTCCTTCGATCTCCGAGCCGAACTGGGTTTCAGCTTCCACGGGCTGCTGGCCCGAAAATCATGGTGTGGTCAGCGCCCAGTTCATCGATCCTTGGCTTGGTCTGTTCAATCATGACGTCGATGCGGACTAGCTCGCCGGAGGCGAACTCCTGCATCAGGTCGCCGAGCGCCAAGGGCTCCGGACGGCCGCACTAGGATGGTTTGGGCGATACTCGAGGACTCGTGGAGCCCTAGCCACCTATGTGTCGCCTGAGCGGAAAGTGCCGTGGCAACTCTCGGAGTACGCCAGTGAACCGCAACGGACGGGTGAGATCATCCACTATCTGGAAATGGCCGGAGATCGGCGGCCGCGCCTGATCCTCGGATACTTCGCTCAACCCGACGAGGTAGTTCATAGCGACGGGATCCATTCGCAGCGCGCGCGTGAGGCGATCATCCGGGCCGACAGCGAAGTGGGTAGGCTGCTGGAGGCGATCGATCGACTCTCTTACAGCGACCAGGTCACGTTGTTCATCATGTCGGACCATGGCCATCTCCCAGTCACGCACCTCATCAATGTTCGCCGAATCCTGAGCCGGCATGGTATTCGCGGGCGCGACGTAACCACCGGGACTACGAGTTTCGTCTACTTTGACGACAAGTCGCAGGTCGATCGCGCTTACCAGGTGCTAGCCACGCATCACGAGTTCGACGTACTTCGCCGCGATAATCAGCCGGAATTCGCGCAGCTCGGGCAGAGCGACCGGGTAGGAGATCTGATTCTTTCGGCGCATCCGGGTTACTACATGGTGGACCCGGTTCTCGCGCCCTGGTATCTGAAACCACTAGCTACATTTGGCCGCGACATCTATCCGAGTCCCTTTATGGGTGTCGGATTGGTATCGGCTCACGGCTATCCTCCCGACACGCCGGGTATCCATGGGATTCTCTATGGTTGGGGAAGCGGACTCCCGCGGGGCCGTGAGATCAAGGGCGCGCGCATAATCGATGTTCATCCCACTGTGACCCGTTTCCTGGGAATCGAGCCTGGACGCTTGGTCGACGGCGTCCCTCTTGAGTTCTGAAAGCAGCGCAGCCAAGGCGCGGATGGCCGCAATCGCTCGAAAGCCTGACGATCGTTCAACCTGAGACGGTCTTGCTACGGGCGCTCGCCGCGGCGGATGCGCGCTTCGATCGCATCGAGGGCAACCTCGCAATCGGCGACCGCGTCGATTACTTCATGTGCGCCGGCGGCGGATAGCCCAATCCGGGCATTCTCGAGCCGCATCGCCCGCTCTGCCGGTTCCAGCGCGGCGAAATCTTCGGCGGACAGGCCGATCATGTTGCCGGTGCGGGCGACGCCAATCGTCCACACACCCGCCCGCAATCCTTCCTCGATATCGACGATGGTGTCGCCGATTTTTACGATGGCCTCGAGCGGCTCGACCTGGAGGCGGATGGCGTTGGCGAAGATCATCCAGGGATGCGGGCGCCCGCCACCTGCCTCATCTGGAGTGATCGCGCAGTCGGGCTGGTAGCCCTGCTCGGCGGCGGGACGCAGGATCACGTCGAGCATCGCGCGCGTGTATCCGGTAGTGCTTCCGATCTTGATTCCGCGTTTGCGCAGCTGCGCAATGGTTTCCGCGACTCCATCGATCACCGCGGAATATCTGACCAGGCATTCGAGTTGAAGCGGCACGAAGTTCGCGAACAGACTCTCGACGTCCGCCTCGGTTGGCTCGTGCCCGGCGGCGTCACGCCATTGGGCCGAGACGTTTGGCCCCCGCAGTATCTTTCTGATGTGGTCCTTTTTGAGGACGCCCACGTCGCGCCGCGCTTCTTCCTCCGAGATCGGAACGCCGCGGCTGGCGAACACTTGCTGCAAAACGCGCACCGGCGCGAGGCTGCCGTGATCGACCGTCGTTCCGGCCCAATCGAGAATGACGGCCTTCACCGGTCCCGAATACGATCTCATCCTTGCAGCGGCGCTTCGGTTCGGTGGCGTCATTATATGTTCATCTCGTGAATCATCTGTTCGGCCAAGCCAAACGATAGCGTCATCCCGGAGCCGCAGACCGCGGTGACGATGCGAACTCCCGGCGCGGCGTCGATCGCGACCCAGGATTTGTCCGTGTGCTTCGCGTACACGCCGTACCATCGCTGCGCGATCGATAGATCCGGCGCAATCAGAAACGTGCGCACGTTTTGCAGCACTAGTTCGTCGATCTCGGTTTTGTTGAAGACATCGACGGCGAGACCATACTCGTGGGAATCACCCAGCGTCAGCGCGCCGTCCGCGGTCTGCGAAACCAGCGTATGAATCGCCCAACGATCATAGTCAGCCAGTTCGCGCGCGACCCGCTCCTTATATTTCGGCAACGTCGCCGTGCAGATTTCGAACGCGGGATAGAAGCGCAGCGTGAGCCCCGCGGCGAGGGCCGGGCCAAGTTCCCAGCCATTCTTCTGCGGCGCGGTGCGCATCATCTGAAGCTTGCATCGATCGATCGCGCTCCCAGCGAACAATTCCGGATAGAGTGCTTCGAAATCGTCGCCGCCGCAAACAATTGCCTGCGCGGCCTGCCAGATGTCCGGCCCGGCTTCGATGCGCGGCAATTGAATCGATCGCACGGCGGTACCGAAGCGGAACTGAACGCCAAATTTCTCAGTGAGAAACACCGGCAGCCGGGCAAGAATATCCCGCGGATCGACGGTGAGTTCGGTAGGACTCCAGATGCCGCCGAGAAGTCCTGTGGGATTGACCGACTGGCTCTTGCTTAGCACCTCGGCGGGCGAAAGCCATGTGCAGGTGTAACCGAAGCCAGGCGCGCGTTGCGCGAACTCGCGTGCCACCTCGGCCTCGTCCTGATGGTAAACGACGTGAAGCGACCCGTTCGGGCGATACTGCAATCCCGATGCGTCGAGGATCTCCTGCCACAGTTGGCGGCTGCGCATCGCCATCTGATGAACTGCGCCGGCTCTTTGTCCGATCGGCCAGATCATGCCGAAGTTGCGCACCGACGCTCCTCGCGCTCTCGGATTGCGCTCGAACACTACGACCGATCGCCCCCGTTTTGCGGCGAAGTAAGCATGGGCGAGGCCGAGGATGCCGGCGCCGACGATCGCCACATCCGTTTTTCGATTTGCGCTTATCGCCATAGGGCGGATGCTGGCAGCCGTGGTAACTCTCGATGAGCAGCCTTTCCAAGGTGGACCGTTTTTTGACTCCGGGCAAGATGCGCCGCGAAAACGAGTAGCTCCTCAAAACTTGCTTCGCGCGAACCGAGACTCAATGGGTCACGCAGACGGCTAGCGGCGTTGATGACGAGTTCCAGGAGTTCAGGCCGTCTCTAGGTCTTCCTCGCCGCCGGGATAAGGCGAGTGCAGACCGGAGCAGATTTCGATGACGAGATTATGACGAGATAGGTAGGAAAAGGGACTGAAAAGGAAATTCCGGATGACGTGAGTTAGAATCGGAGAGGCAAAACGGAAATCCCCGCTTGACTTATCGTGGACAAGTTTTAGTAATTCGCTCCTTTCAGGAGAGAGCCTGGGGTCTCAATCTAACCTGCGGGAATTTTAGGGAGGAATCCATGCTCAAGTTTAGAGTCATGTTGATGGCGCTCGCGGCTACGGCGGTGGTCGTGGCAGGCCAAGTCGGAGTCGCCCAAGCTAACCCACCACCATTGACCTGTACAAATGGCGGAAATGCCGCGGGGTCGAAGGCGATACTCACCGGCAATTACACCTTTAGCTTCCTTGGCGATAATGTCACCGCTAAAACCCCCCTTGCAGGGAGTGGCTCGGTTACGCTCAACGGGGCAGGCGGCGTGACCGGAGGGATCATCCATTGCAACCAGGACGGGCAGTACGACACGCCCATTACCGGTGGCTGCTACACCATCAATTCCGACGGTACGGGGTAGATGGCGATCGCGACCACCTCCCCGGTCTGCAACAAGCATAACGGCGTGGACCTGCAGATTTCCATTGTTCCCTATATTAACGGTCTACTTGGTGGTCAATTCCAGTTCAGCAGCGATGGGTGGAATGTTAATTCCGCCACCGGCTTTTCCGACCCGTTTTCTGGTACCACGTTCCTCCAAATTCCTGGTCTCCAGTAGAGCGGGTAAAGCGGGAAGCCTTCATCCTCTGTCGCGCTTGCTTGATAGCCAAACGCGGCAGGGGATTCACAATCCTTCACAGCTCAAAATGTCCCGCGGGTGCCTGGTGTGAGGCCGCTTCTGGGCGCACGACGCCGAGTCCGCTTTTCGGGTTAGTTCCACGCCATCTTGCCTTAGCAGCCCGTGGTGAAAGTCGGTGACGATTCGATCGATCGCCGGGATCGATTGGCTGTACTACCGTGTCGCGCATAGCGATGGGAGCCCGACAGAGTGAGCGAGCGTCGTTGTGGGTTAAAGCTGCTCGCGTTTCAGCGAATCTGCGAGACCCACTCCCACATCGGAAATTCCGCCTCGGATGAAACAGCCCCTCTCTTGAATCCATCGCCAACTTGTCCAAAAGGTTCTGACGACGTACAAGTGGACATAGATCCCGATCCTGCTCGATTGGAGAGAGACATATGGCGGAGGCGAACGGCCACATCAAGCTGCTGCGTTGGGAGACGTTGACGAAACGGCGTTTCGACGAACTGGATCGCGCCCGATGCGTCGTGCTGGTCACGTGTTCGCCGATCGAGGTGCACGGCCCTCATCTGCCGCTGGGCGCCGATGCACTCGAAGGCGAGGGTCTGGCGGAGCGGATGCTGCCGATGCTGCCTGAACGTCATCGCGAGCGCACGTTCCTCAAACTGCCCTTCATTTACACCGCCACCGACGTCGTCCCTCATCCCGGCTCGCTGTTCTTTCGCCCGTCCACAACCATCGCCGTGCTCGAAGATCTCGGCCGCTCGCTCGCGGCGCAGGGCTTTCGCGACGTGCTGGTGTCGAACTTTCACGGCAGCCCGCGCCACTTCCTCGCCATCGAGACCGCCTGTGAGCGCGTCAGCCGCGAGCGCGGCATCCGCATGGTATCGGTCTTTTCCGTCATGCTGACCCGGCTGACCGGCGGCGGCTCGGAACTGGACGACGTGCTCGGCGGCTTGCCGGATGTCAATCGCGACGATCTGGTCGGCGATACGCACGCCGGCCTGGTGGAGACTGCGCAACTGCTCGCGCTTCATCCCGAGTGGGTCGAACGCGACTACGCGAAACTGCCGCAGCAGACGGTTAAGAGCTGGCTCACCCAGCGCGGCGATTCGTTACCCAGCATGGGGCGCGGCGACGCTCCGGGAATTCTCGCGATGATCAAGGCAATTCGCGGCGACCTGCGCTTCTTTCGCGCCGAGACCTACTCCGGCGCACCGGGCGCGGCCTCGCCCGAGCTGGGGGATCGTATTCTCGACACGCTCGCTTCGCACGCGGCCGCCGTCGTCACCGAGATTCTCGACGGCACACTGCCGCCGACGCAATGGCACTCCCCGCTATGGCCGCGCCGCTTTCTGTTCGTGCATCCGTGGATGGTACGGTTCATCAACCGCATTCTCAGCATCCCGGGCGAAATCGGGTGACAGATGCGCCGCATCGGAAAATCAGGCGCGGCGGCAAGCGCGTTGGGAACTGCGCCGAGCGCCACGTTTTCAAACGAGCGGCCCCGTTCGCGGCCGCCCCGGCCTCGCGCATTCAGGTTTCATAGCGGACGCGGCCGGGCGCCTTCCTTCGTCGCTCCGGCCTGGAGGTTCGTTTTCGAGTGGCGCCGGCCGCAGCCACAGCAGCGCCGAGTCTGGCTGGAGTTCCAGCCCGAACTTTGTTCGGCACCGACATCAGGTATCCGTCCTTCAGGATCACCGCCAGTTCGTCCCATTCGACTTTGTAGTCGATCCGTACGCCTACCCATCCTTTTTTGCCCATGTATGGCGGCACGAAAAACCGGCTCGGATCCGAGCCTACCAGAATTTCCTGAACCATCGCAGGCGCCTTGACCCACACCGCTACGTGCCCGCTGCTATGGTGATCGTTGTCGGTCATTGCGAACATGCTTCCGCCGGTGACGCGAAACGTACACTCGCCCCACGCTTCCTTCTCGAAGACCTCGGGTAACGCGAGACAGATCTCGCGCAACCTTTTTATCGCGGGATTCGAATCGTCATACATGCGAGGATGTGCCATCGAACGATCCGCTCACTTCTTATTGGTCGCAATCCACCACGTGTCGCCGGAGGTATCCTTAACGCCTCCGACGCGGTCGCCCCAAGTCATATCGGCTGGCTCCCTGATCGCCTTGGCGCCAAGGCTCACCGCGCGTTTGTAGGTAGCATCGGCATCGGGAACGTAGATATAGATCGCGGCTGCCATCGACGGGTCGGAAAAATAGCCGTTTCCAAACAGCACATGCGCGTCGCCGATTTTGGCCTCGGCGTGGAATTTCCCCTCGGCATCGGGCGTCGGAGTATGCGTCACCTCTGCGCCGAAAGCATTCTTGAGGAAATCTGCAAGGTCGAGCCTCGCGTAAAGATACGGCGTGATCGTCAGATAGCCGGGTTGAATGTGATTGTTCGTTGCGCTCATGGGCTATGCTCCTTTCCGATTCGGTTGATTGGTACTACGCGGGCATAGTAACTGCAAGAAGGTCCGAATGCGGCTTATGAGACTGACCTTCGCGCTTCCGCCACGAGCGCCGATACGTCGAGGCCGGTGATTTTCATTGGTTCATCCTTTTTGCGCTTAACTGGTTCGGTCAACCCGCGTTGGCATTGAAAATTCTCTGACCATGCGATTAGAGGTGAGCAAGAAGAATGCCGTTTGTACGGTTCGCAAATGGGTAGAGACTATACGCTCGGCGACGTCGTCCCGTTCGAGTGGGGTGCGGGAAAGTCTCTCAACTTGAACAATGACATTTTCAAGCAGATTACCTTGGGCGCGGCAGGCTATGCCCAGTGGCAGGTGACCAACAATCAGATAGATCTAACTCCCACAACCAAAATCACCGGCTCGGCTATCAATACGCTGGAGGATACGCGCTCCCAGATTTATTCGGCGGGCCCGGCAATCTACTTACTGACGAAGTACGGGCTCTTCTCGGTGCGTTACTATGAAGAGTTCGACGCGCATGCTACCCCGTCGGGTCGACAACTGATGTTCAGTCTGGCCCTTGCTTTTGGTTAGGGGAGCACAATGAAAAACACCAACGTGTGTGGCGATGAGTTCCTCGCGATCGGAAGGCGCGAATTCGTGCTGGGCACGGCTGCCGCTCTGCTTCTTTCAGCGCGACTCGCATCCGCTCAAACCTCGGCAAGCTCTCATGATGCCGAGCCAAAAGTCGTCTTTCATGATGATCTTGCTGTTCCGATTCCGGCGAATCCATCATTCGGAAAAGGCAAAGACAGAGCATTGGTGCTTGGTGGTGGAGAGTATTTCGCTGCCTGGATGCTCCGTTTCGCATATGGCCTCAGCGCCAAGGGTGTACCGTACGAAATGCCCGACATTATCGTTGGCACTTCGGCCGGAGCTGTCGTTGGCAGCGCAACCGCAGGCGGCCATCTCGAGCGGCTGACGAAAGAGTTTGATTTCTTCAGAGGCGAACAAGATCCCGATCTCCCACGCAGCCTCGGCAAGCATTTCTCTGCCTGGCATTCTTGGACCAACGTGGATCGACGACCGGATTTGCATGGACGGTGGAATGAGTCCAACCAGCACCCGTTCCGATCTGGTGGCTGGCGCGAAACGAGCCTTGGTGGTCTCGCTCACCGATGGAACGAGTGGCAGCGGTCCGCGCTTTTCGAATATTCCGATCGCTCTTGCACAAGAGCTTAGGGATCTTGAAGCAGCGGGAACCAGGACACTTCTGATCGCTGCCAATCCAGGTCAGGTGAACCTGGTTTCGCCTGCTGAAATTGCTCCGGCACTGAAGGCGGGATATGACCGTGCGGTCAAAGAAGCTGGTCGTGTGAAAGCGTTCTGGGCTTAAAGGTTGGGGGCCGCACTCCCGATCGCCTGCGAGTGCCCCTCCGGATGATTTGTGGACTCGGCACGGCCGGTCTTCTCGCCCTGGCAGCGGGACATCCCGGACCAGAGGAGATCCGCTCATGAACGAACCGCGGCCGCGTTGCTCCGCCATACAGTCTGGCATGGTTCCATACTTTATGGAGAAGTGATGGAATCAGCGCGCGCGGGGCGCGCTTCACGCGCGGCAGTGGACCCGGAGAATGCCAGCGTCCGCGGCTGAGTGCAGAAATGGAGCAAAATTCTCTGTGCGCGATTTCGATGGTTCCATCTGCGAGCCGGCCGACATTTGACGCGTACCCAGTACGCACCCAGCCTTCCCTTACTTTTCCGGAAACTCCCACATGCGCGCCTCGCCGGGCGGGTTTTCCCGGGTCGATCTCGCGTAAGGGCCATCATTATCCTCGTACAGCGACGTCCATTGTTCGCTCCAGTCGGCCTCGTCGCGATTCTCGATGATCTCATTCCCGTAGTAGGCATTCCCGTAGTAGGGGTAATAAGGGAAGTACCCGTAGGAGCTAAAGAATCGGCGGTTGCCCTGTCTCGGGCCCGCCCAATAGCCGATGCCAGCATGATAGGCGCCGTGGCCCGCGGCGTGCCCAGAGCTTGCGTGGCCACCGCCATGTCCTCCGCCGGCACTGGAGCGGCCAGCGATTGCGAGCGCCATAACTGCAAACACCGCGACGACAATTAGTTTGGTGGTTTTCATTGGGACTCACCCGTTGCCGCGACTATATCATACGGCGGCGGACAGGTCATCGCTCAGAGCGCCAAAGTCCACCGCACAGCTAGAACCTGAGCGACGGCAACTCGCGCTTTTCGACCAAATCCGCCGTATGGCGGTAGCCGCCCTCGATCGCTTCGGCGTAGGCCTTCCAGTCGAGCATTGAGATTGGCTCAAGCCGGGGCTCGATCAACAAATCGACGTGAGGACCCAAGTGCCTGATCTGCGTGTGCTGCCGACGGTACCCGCGCGCATCAAGAGCCCGATGATGTTGGGCGTGCCGCGCCGTTTGGCGCGCATGAGATTCCACATCGGCTGATCTTCCAGCGCGCCCGTGGCCGCTTCCGGCGACGCTTGCGCGATCAGACCGCCAGGCATCGCGAACGCCCGACCAAGGCGCCGCCCAGCCCGTTTGCGGGGAAACTGTTGTACAGAACGGCGCGCCGCTGTATGTGCAAGGCGCGTCAAATACACGCGCCATCATCCCGACTACGTCTTGCGCGGATTGGTCAGGGGGTCGGTACAAGATGACCTGCGCGGGTGGCGCGTAGCCGCAGCGGACCTTGAGCCAGCCATTCGTGCCGCGACTCGGCAGATTCTCGGTGATCGAGCCGCAATCGCCTTTCGCTCGGGGTTGGGTCCATATAAGCCGCAGGCCAACTCTAGCAGATGTCTAGCGCGTCTGAGTTTCTATGGGCGAGCCGCCACGCATCACGTCCGAAGTGGATGCGGCAACGCCGTTCCCCCTCGGGGGAACGGCGTTGCCGGTTAGGTCAGTCTGTTTGGATGCGCCCGGCTATGGCAGCACCACGGTGGCCGCCGCGTTGGTCGGGGTGAAGCCGCTGGGGACGCCCGGACCCACCGTCCAAGTCCCGCTCGCCTGGCTGTAGATCTCCGAGTAATCGGTCTGGGCGTTGCTGGTGCCGCAGGTGGTCGCCGCCTGTGCGGTACCGATGGTCACCGACTGCAGGCTTGGCGTTGGCGTAGTGCACGCGCCGCCGATTGCCAGCACGTCGGTCTCGTCGGTCCCCAGTCCGATTATGGCCTGGCCCTGCCCTTCGCGCGGCTGATTGAGCGAGCCGGTCGCAGTGAAGGTGCCGTTGGTTCCCGAGTCCGGATTGTACAGGTCGGTCTCACTCGTCGCCCCCTGCTTGATTGAGGTATCGGCCACGCAGGTCGAAGGGAATGTGCCCGCCTCGACGTCCACCCCGCCGGGCAGAATCACCTCGCCCGCCAGAGTGCCGGTCGCGAGCAGGCTGGCGTATCCCAGGCGCTTCGCTCCCATGGTGCTGGCCACCGTGGTCCAGGTCTGAGTGCTCGGGTTGAACACCTCGGCGGTGTTGAGCGAGGTCACAACCGCAACTCCCGATGAGGTCGTGGAGATGACGCAGGTGCCGCTATTAGCGTTAAGGCCGCCAAACGACACCAGATCGCCTGCCAGCGGTCCTTTTACAACCGACGGATCCAGCGCTACCAGCGCGGCATCCTCGCGCGGCGTATTCAGCGACCCGGTGGTCTGCGTGAAGGTCTCCGTCGCCGGGTCGAAGATGAACGACAGGGGCGACGACTGACCCAGGAACTCAATGAAGTCGCCACCCGCCAGCAGGATCTTGCCGCTGGAGTTCGGGATCACCGCGGCGCCCTGATCGACCATGCCGCACTGGAACGTGTCGGCTGCCGCAGTTCCACCGCTCCCGCCGGCCAACCCTGAGGCGGTATCCGTATATTGGAACGTGGTGCTGCTCGGGATGGCGGTTACGGCGTAGCTTCCGTTGTATCCCGCAACGCTTACGAGCTCGATTGTAACCTTTTGACCAACGGTCAGGCCGGTCGGGTTAGCTGCGCTGGTGATTGTCACAGTTGTTCCGCTTTCAGATGCAGACGTAATCGGACTTGCAGTTCCCGGGCACGCGAACGGCTCCGGGACCACGTTGGTTAGCGCCGTGAAGGCGTCGGTGGCCGGGTTGTACAACTCCGCCGTGTTCAACCCCACCTGTCCGCTCGGTACGCCCGAACTCGGTGGAGGCGTCACGATGCTCAGGAATGAGCTTCCCTTCGAGCCGCCCACGATCAGCACCTGGCCGTCCAGTGCGGTGCCGCTGCCCTCGATCAGGGTTGCGGTCGGTCCGGAGCGCGCCGAGGTCATCGTGCCGCCGCTGCCGCTGCCGGCAACCGTGAACGTCTTGGTGCTCTCGTTGTACAGCTCCGCGGTATTCTGCGCGGTGCACTCGAAACCGGACTGCCCACCGAAGGTCGCTGCACGGCAAAAACCACCGCCCACGACCAGGGTCAGCCCGTTGGGCAGCGCGACTGCCGCGGCCGACTCGCGCGCATGACTCATCGAGCCCACCGCCTGGAAGGTGTTGGTAAGTGGGTCGAAAACCTCGGCACCGGCGGTCGAGATCGTCGAGGTCGCCAGATTGATCGCCCCGCCCAGCTTGCCGCCACTGTCACCGCCCGCCACCAGGACCCAGCCCGACTCCGCTCCCACGACGGTGGTCGGTGTTGCCGTTGGTCCCGCGGTCCCAGTCGAAGTCGCCGTCGAGGTCGCAGTCGAGGTCGCAGTTGCGCCGGTCGGAGTCGCACTCGGCGTCCCCGTCGCAGTCGCGGTCACCGTCGGAGTTGCGGTTGGTGTCGCAGTCTTAGTCGGAGTAGCCGTCGCGGTTGCAGTCGAAGTCGCGGTTGCCGTTGCCGTCGCCGTTGCGGTCGGGGTTGCGGTTGCGGTCGCTGTGGCGGTTGCCGTGGCGGTCGGGGTCGGCTTCTTCTGGGTGGCTTTGCCCTTCAGTTTGACGGTCGCGTCCTGCTTCCCGCTGGTCGCGTTACTGGTGATGGCGATGGTCCCGTTGTCGGTCGCGGGTCCATGAGGGATGAACTCAACGTTGACCACGAGACTTCCTTTGGCAGCAATCGTGTTCAAACCGCCGCCGGAGGTGATGACGTAGTCGGAACTGGAGGGCGGAAAGACGGTTACGGCCAGGCCTGCCGCCAACGTTCCGGTGTTCTTGATGGTGAAATGCTTGGTCTCGGAGAATATGCCCTTGTCGATATTGACGCTGTAACTCAGCGTCGTGGGCGAGACGGAAAGTTTACTTACGGGCGGCTTGGCCTTGTCTGGCGACGCATCTTGATCCGATTGCGCCAACGCCGGGCCCGCAAACGCGGCAATCAAAAACAATAGCGAGAAACCAAGAGCGGCGATTGGCCGCGCGAATGACTTGTTGAGACGCATTGACAGACTCCTCCCGATCAGCTGTTTAAGTGTGAATACCAGTCCCACAAACCCGCATGCGCAACGCTTCGGTCGAGCAATAGTCCCGCTTCCCCGGTGCGGAACTGAACTCAATTGAGCCTGCTTTCGCACTTTGAAAGTGCGGCGACCCAAGGCCCCTTATTACCGCTTAGCCAGTGCGATGTCCACCGGAATTGCACGGCCAAATCCGCAGGCGGGCCACCGCCTCGAGCAAGCATCAGCAAGGGATGTGCCCGCGGGATCGGGATCGTGCGCAAAGCTTCCCCGAAAAGCGCAAGGCTCGAATTCGACGGGCCAAATCTTGTTCAAGTCGTGGAGGTATCGGATTCACTTGACAGGATCCGCTGCCATTTGTGCCGAGAATGCTCGAATCATGGGTAAAAATTCCCACACGCGCTGAGGCATTATTCCCCCATCTTGCGCGATGCGACCGTTTCGGCGAGCAACTCAACTCTTTCTCTTCGTAATTGCACGAGGAGCCGTTCGCGCGGACGTCAAGGGCTCGATGGATCTGATGGAGGATCAGCTATGATGCAAGCCGCCGGCTTGCGGGACGGCGAGCAGCTTTCCGATCCTGCGAGGCAAGATGATAATGTGTCGTCTCGTTTTTGCCAAATTCAACGGAATATGGTGGAATTTGATCCATGGACAAGCACATAAGCAAGCATCCCGAAACCCAGCATCTCGCCGCCGACGTGGTTCATTACCGCGAGTACAAGATTCTGCTGAAACCCGATCGGTTTACGAGCAAAAATGGTTTCATCGAATTTTGGGAAACAGCGTCCAAGACTCTCAAGAAACTCGGTCTCAAAGTAGATGTCGACGAGCACGCATTCGACAGTCAGGTTCGGGAAGTGCTCTTTTATGACACCCCGGAGTTTGACCTCTACAACAATCACTTCATTCTGCGAAAACGGACTTTTTACGACCAGGGATGGCCCCGTCCCGGCCACGAGCTGGCTTTCAAATACCGCACCCCGGAGCTCAAGAACGCCGCGGCCGTTGACGTGCGTCCGCAATTGGGCGGACACGATGAGGTAAAGTTCAAAGAGGAGTTGTTGCTCGAGCGCGACCGCCTGGGCGGAATGCGCAGCGTCTACTCTCATGGGTGCGTGCTTACATCGCCCAACATCGAGCTCGAACGCGGAATTGAGGACATTGCCCGCGCTTTTCCGACCCTGAAGCGGATCGACATACGGCCCAGAACCAAAATGGAGCTGGTCAACAACGTAGCGGTCGAGGAGGTGCAAAATACCATGGGCATGATCCACTTCGGGCACCACTTCAAGGGTAAGACCACAATCGCGATATGGCGGAGCCGGGCGCTGGAAAAATCACTGTCGGGCGAGTTCGCCTTTCAGTGCAAGTTCGATCGGATCGACGAGGTTAGCAAAGAGTCCCTTGAGCTCTCCGAGGAGTTCTACAAAAGAGTGCAGCTCGATTGCGCGGAATGGATTAGACTTGGCACCACCAAGACCGCGATGGTGTATGGGCTCGGCGATAGTCATCAACTAAAGAACCGCGAATGAGGCGCCGCGCCAGATTGCGGGTCGGTGGGCGGAACCTCCTGATGAAATAGCGCGCGGTTGTCATCTAATACGTCCGGGTTCAGGTTTTGAGCAGGCACAACCGAGTCCTTGTCAGTCATCGATCAACTTGGGTCTCCCAGCTTGCGGGTTAAGGTCTTGCGATCGACCCCGAGAATCGCGGCCGCCTCGCCCCGATGACCGTTGACCGAAGCTAGGACCGCGCGCGCGTACTCGCGCTCGAGCTCCTCCAGCGCCATGCGACGTGACGCAAGCTCCTCGAGGCGGGCAGGTGTGTGATGGTCGCCCGTGATCCTGCCAGGCAGGTCGCCTCGCGTAATCCGAGCGCCGGAGCAAAGGATGACAGCCTGCTGAATCGCATTCTGCAGCTCGCGAATATTACCCGGCCATCGATATCGCGTGAGGGACTCCATTGTTTGAGCGTCCAGGTCCGGCGGGGCTTTTCCGGCTTCGGCGCTGGCGCGCACCAGGAAGTGCTTTACCAGCAGGGGAATGTCTTCGGGCCGATCGCGCAGCGGCGGCACCGCCATGGTCATGGTGGCGATGCGATAAAACAGATCCGATCGGAATCGGCCATCGGCAACGGCTTTTTCCAAATCGGCATTGGTCGCGGCGATAACCCGCACGTCGACAGTGGTCTCGCCGGTCTGGCCGAGCGGCCGCACGCGTTTGTCCTCGATAACTCGAAGAAGCTTGGCTTGAAGCGATGGCGGCATCTCGCCGATCTCATCGAGGAACAGAGTGCCGTGGCTTGCCGCCGCAAAAAGGCCGACCTTGCTCTGTTTCGCGTCGGTGAATGCCCCACGCACGTGTCCGAACAACTCGCTCTCGATCAGACTGTCCGGAATCGCCGCGCAGTTCACGGGTACGAACGGACCGCTGCGCCGCGGGCTTAAGAAGTGAAGCGCGCGCGCCAGAAGGTCCTTGCCCGTTCCGCTCTCGCCGGTGATCAGCACGCTCACGGAGCTATCAGCCACCTGAGCGAGCTTGCTCAGCAACGCGGTCATCTTGGGACTCGCGGCGATGATATTTTCCAGGCCGTGATTGCGAGCCAGTTCAATCCGCAGCCGCTTGACTTCATCCCGCAGGTCGCGATTTTCCAGGGCGCGCGAGACGATCAGAAGCAATTCGCCGCTGCTGAAGGGCTTGGTTATGTAATCGAAAGCGCCGAGTTTCATCGATTCGACGGCGGTCTGAATCGATCCGAAGGCCGTGATGATGATTACCGGCAGGTCGGGTGCGATCCGCTTGAGCTCGGCTTGCAATCCGTGCCCGCTCATTCCGGCCATCCGGAGATCCGAAATCAGCACATCGGGGGCTTCCCGCTCGACCATCGCCAGAGCCTCATGTCCCGAATTCGCGCTCAGCGCGTGGTACCCTGCCTGGCGCAGAATATCGCACAGCGCGCTGCCCATGTCGTGGTCGTCATCGACCACGATGACGGTAGGCTGGTCGTTATGCACGCTGCTGTTTTCCCGAGGCAGGCTCATGTTTGATCATCTCGCTAGTTGTCATGGGGATCGCGACCACGAATCGCGATCCCGATGGCCCTGAGCTGAAGGTTATCTCGCCGTCGTGCTCGCGCACTATAGACTGACTGACCGCCAGACCCATTCCGGTTCCCTTGCCCGGCTCCTTGGTGGTGAAGAAGGGCGAGAAGAGGCGATCCTCGTGCTCAGGGGCGACGCCCGGGCCGGTATCTTCGAACGCAAGCATAACGCGCGAGCCATCGCGCTTGTGTTCCGTTTGCGAGGTTACCGTTAGGGTTCCACCGTCGCGCTGCATCGCGTCGAGCGCGTTCATGATCATGTTCACGAACACCTGTTCGATTTGGTCGGCGTCGCAATTTACCAGCAGCGGACTTTCCCCGAGTTGAGCGATGGTTCTCACGTGGCGGTGCACGGCTTCCGGTTCCAGGAGAGCCAGGGCGCGGTCGGCGATCGTTCTTAAGTCGCAGATCGCCTTGTGCGATTCGCTCTTGCGCGCGTAATCGAGCAGCATCCGGACGATTCGCGCAATCCTGTCGATCTGGCGGACGATGACGGCCAGCTTTTCGCGGGAGTCCGCTGAAATTGTCTCGTCCTGCTGCAAGGCCTCCGCGCGCACGCGTATCACTCCCATCGGGGTACCGATCTCGTGCGCGAGCCCGGCCGCCAGCGCGCCGATCGTGGCAAGCCTGTCCGCGCGCTGAAGCTCGCGCTCGAGTTCCAATTCGCGCCGATGCCGTTGCTCGAGATCGGAGCGCGCCCGGTTGAGTTGCTGATCGAGTCTGCGGAATTCTTCGCCAAGCAGTTCCACTTCGCTTCCCCCGCCCCGATCGGAATCATCCGACGAAAATTTCATCACTTTCCCAGACAGATTGGCCAGCGGCCGCGACACGCAGCGATGCACGGTCAGAGGTATGACCGTGGCGACGACGCCCATCAACACGATGGCAACGACAAACGACGCGATGGATTGTTCGCGGTTGTCTCTTGCCACCTTCGTCCAGTCCTGCACCTCCAGGAGATATCCAATGACCTCTCCGGCCGGGTTCTTGAGTGGGACCATTTCGCAGAACCAGTTCTTTGCCCCTGCCGTCGGTCCGAACTCAGCCGAGTTGCGTTGCGCGAATTGCACCTGGGCCGCAGCTATAAGTTGAGCGGGGAAGTCCGGCAGGGAGTACCAAAGCTTACCGTCCTTTCGGAGCAGGGCGCTTCGAGTTCCTTCGGCATCCATTTTCCGGAATGCATCGGCGATTTTATTCCATTCTTGCGCATTGACTTCTTCATCAACCGAAGTAGCCAAGCCGGAACTGGCTGCGCGGGCCGATTGCTTCAGTTGATTTACATAGACATTGGACTGCTTGACGCTCCAATACGTGTACGCGGCCAGTACTGGCAGTATGCACAGCAGCAAGACCAGCGTCAGCCGAGTCCCGATTCTCACACTCAGTGCTCCATTCTACTGCGCGCCATTCACGCGCCTCATCGCGTCAGCCCTGGTCTCGAGGGAAACCCCGCAAGGTTTCCTCGCCAGTTATATGCCATGACCCGCGTTCGCCGAAACGGCTGCACCGCGCAAGATTCCGGGAATAATGCCTCGGAACGAGCGGGAATTTTGACCCATGATTCCCGCTTTCCCCAAAAAAATAGCAGCGTATTCTGCCACGTGAATCTGAAACCTCCACGACTTGAGCAAAATTTCGCCCGTTGAATTCGAGCCTTCCGGGTTTCGGTATTGCCTTGCGCACGATCATGATCCTGCGGGCACATCCCTTGCTCATACTTGCTCCAAGCGGTGGCCCGTCTGCGGATTTGGCCGTGTAATTTTTGGGGGACAAGGGGCGCCGGCCGAGTGGCAGAAAGGGACGCCGGGCCACCGCATTTTCCAGAGTCAAACCGGCGATCATTCCTTTACATCGGAACACTCGCAGACCGCCTTTGCGGAGTCGAAGACGACTGAGACCTCGTTGCTCAACCGAGCAAATTTGTTCGAAGCCGGGCTTTTTTCATGGGGAATTCCGCAGCAGACCGCAGAGGATCTGACCAACCATCACACCGGACTCAATTACGCGGCCGGAAGTCTGATCTTCAGCCAGGGTTCGGCGGCCGACATCTCACCGTGAGCGCGCGCCGCTCGCAATGGATTCGCAACGCCGCCGCGAGCCGATTAGTTGCTGCCGCCGGCCACCAGGCCGTCCGCTTGATGGACAAGCGCGGTGGTTGGAGCATCACAAGTCCAGGTCTTGGTGATTACGGCTACGCCGCCTGCTCTCGGACCTTCGTGTATGTGCGTGCACTGCGTCTTCACTGCGCCGTTGCTCAGCGCCAGGCCATTGAGGGCGTATGAATAGTGCGGGTCGATCTGCAGCGCGCCCATGTAAGCTTTCATAGCGGGAATGTAGTCCAGCGCGTAGTAGTAGTCGGATCCGATTTCGGTCCACATCTCCTTGGGATCGCCCGTGCCAAGTTGCAGGGCGCGCTTGTAGGCCTCGGCCGAGTCCTCAAAATTCTTCTTGGTTTGAACGGGGAGGGCGCCACCGACCAGCGCACGTGCCGCCATCTGTTGCTGAGTCGCGAGGTTTTGAAGCTGGGTGGCAAACCCCAGCCAAACGCGACCGCTGTTGGGAGCGATTTTCACCGCGGTCTGCAGTGCGTACACCGCTTTCTCGAATTGCTTGGCGTTAGCGTAGCATCCGGACATCGCCTCCCACGGCCGCGAATCGCCGGGCGTGAGCGCCGCCGCTTTCTTGAACGCTTCGGCCGACTGATCCGGCTGATTCAACCGGCAATAGGCGTCGGCGAGAGTCGCCCAGGCAAGGGGATTTTTGGGCTCTGCCTGCGTCCAGCGGTGCCCATAGGCCTGGAGTCCGTGCCAATCCTGGTTGCTCCCGTATTCCGACGCACCTGACAGCCAGTCGGTGGCGGCAGCCTCGGGAGCGGCGGCAAGAAATCCGTTGATCGCCAGGATGAATCCGGCCGTAGCTACAAGCAGCAGGTTTCCGAACCATTTCGGCCCCATACCCGCGCGACCCTCATCGCGACCCCAAGGACGAATCAATTGACCGTTTAGTCGAGGAGCTTGGCTTCAATCAGAAAAAGCTTGCGCCGTCAACCGAAACGCGGCGCCTGAGCGAGGCTCGCATGCACAATCATGGAGCGCCGTCACTGCAGATGACGTTTCAATCGCCACGGGTGATTGGCGGTTCGAATGCACTTACAGGCGGTGGCTCGCCTGCGTATTTCTCGACCTGGACCAAAGTGGTCTGAGCGCTCGGGCCCTGCGCAAGACGGGAGGTCCCCTTGTCGAGCGTGAGCACGTTCGGGTTGCCGTGCTTGTCCAGACTGCCAATCGCGCCTGGTTCGACCGGGTCGTACCACGCGCCGGTCGAGATTTGAATCACACCGCTGCGAATGTCATCGGTCAGAACCGCTCCGGCCAGAATCGCGCCGCGCCCGTTGAAAACCCGCACGACGTCTCCATCGCGAATCCCGCGCGCATCGCCGTCGCCGCGATTGATCCGCATCGGCTCGCGCCCCGCGACTTTGCTTTGCTGGCTCACTCGCCCCATGTCCATCTGGGCGTGCAATCGCGTGCGTGGCTGAGTGGTCAAGAGATGCAGCGGGTATCGGCGGGCGACGGCGCTGCCCAACCACTCTGCCGGCTCGAGCCAGGCGGGATGTCCGGGGCAGTCGGCGTAGTTATAACTCGCGATCTTTTCCGAAAAGATTTCGATTCGCCCCGACGGAGTCGGCAGAGGATTCCTGTCCGGGTCAGCCCTGAATTGTTCGAAGAGCACATGGGGCCTTGACGCTTCGGGAATTTCCAGGTAACCGCGCCTCCAGAACTCCTCGAAGTCGGGCCACTCGACCACGCGGGGATTCGCGCGCTCGCGCGCCACGTCGTAGATATGACGCAACCATTGAATGGCTGTGCGCCCTTCGGCGAACGAAGGGCGAGTTCCGAAGCGCTCCGCGAGATCGCTGAAGATTGCAAAATCGTCGCGCGCCTCGCCGACTGGCGCGATCGCCTGCTTCATCGCGATAATAAATCTATCCCGAGCACTTGCGCCGATATCGTCGCGCTCGAGCGTCGTGGTCGTTGGCAGCACGATATCGGCATGGCGCGCAGTTGCGGTCCACCAGGGGTCGTGCACGACGATCGTCGCTGGGCGGCGCCACGCGCTGATCAGGCGGTTGAGATCCTGATGATGGTGAAACGGATTGCCTCCGCACCAGTAAACAAGATCGATATCGGGATAGACGAGGTCCTGGCCGTTGTACTGGAAGGACTGCCCCGGATTGAGCAGCAGGTCGGCGATTCTAGCGACCGGGATGAAGCTGCGAATCGGATTGCGGCCAAGCGGCAGAGTTGGCAGCGGTGTATCCTGCTGCAAGCCCGCGACGCCCTCCATGCTTCCGTAGCCGAAGCCGAAGCCTCCGCCAGGCAGCCCAATCTGGCCGAGCACGGCCGCCAGCGCGATCGCGGCCCAAATCGGCTGCTCACCATGATCGCTGCGCTGCAAAGACCAATTGACGTTGATGAAGGTCCGCGACGCGGCCATCTTTCGCGCCAGGCCACGAATCTTGTCGGCTGATATTTCGCTCAAGCCCGCCGCCCAGTCTGCCGTCTTCGCGACGCCGTCCTCGGCACCCAGCAGATAATCGCGAAACCGATCGAACCCGGCGCAGTAGCATGCGAGGAAATCCGCATCATGCAGTCCTTCGACAATCAGCGTGTGCGCAAGCGCCAGCATCAGCGCGGTATCGCTGTGCGGCCGCGGCGCGATCCACTCCGCATCAAGAAAGGCGGCCGCGTCGTCGCGCATCGGACTGATATTGCAGAACTCGACGCCGGCGGCCTTGGCCTTCTCCAGCCAGCCGCGCGTCGTATGCTCGCCCATCCCGCCCGGCGTGACCTGCGTGTTGCGCGCCGGCACTCCGCCGAACATCACGACCAGGTCTGCGTGATCGGCGATGCTCTTCCAACTGGTGCCGGGACCGTTCATCGCATGCATGCTGCCGAGCACGTTCTTCACCAGCACGGCGCCCGCGGCGTTGCTGTATGTGTCCCGCGCGCCGGTGTATCCGCCGATCCCGCCGAGGAAGCGCTGTAGTTGCGTCCGCGCATGATGAAAGCGTCCCGCGCTGCCCCATCCGTAGGAGCCGGCGAAAATCGCCTGGTTGCCGCGCTCGCGAATCACGCGCCGGATTTCATCGGCAATCAAATCGAGTGCACGCTCCCAGCTGACGGGTAGGTAACGATCGGCCCCGCGCCGATCGCGCGCGCCGCCTGGCCCGTCCTCGAGCCATCCTGCCCGCACCGCGGGTTGCGCGATACGACTGGCATGATGCAGCGCGTCGGGAATGGAGCGCAGCAGTGGCGAAGGATCCGGATCCTTCGCGAAGGGTCGCGTTTCCGTCACGCGTCCCTCGGTTACGACCGGCTCGAACGCACCCCAATGCGAACCGTTGAGAACGGGCGGCGAGAGAAACTGATTTTCTGACATCGGCTTCACGGGACTCTTTCAGTTGCGCCGGCCCGCCAGCGGCCGCGGTCCAAGAAAGCTACCCGGCGTCGCGACTTGTTTCAATTTGATGACCGCATCGGCTGGGAGGCAGATCAGCGCCTGACGCTGAGCGCCTTCCCATTGGGCAGATAGGCCGTGAACCACCGCTCGCTGTGCATGATCTGCTCTCTATACGTGGCTGTTTTGTCAAGGCCTGGCAGAGCGGGAGCATACTGACCGAGGAACAAATTTGCGGAAATCAGGAGGCCGCCGGCTCGGAGGAGCCGTTCGAAGTGCCCCAAGTCGACCATCGATTCGGCAGGGTCTCCGTCGAAGAAGATGAGGTCGTAAGGACCCCGCAGGTCGGGCAGAATAATTCTTCCCCAGCCTACCAGCACCCGCACGCGTTTCCCCATCTTCTCGGCTTCGATGTGGCGCCGCGCCATCTCCGCGTGTTCGGAGTCGTGCTCCAGAGTTTCGACGGATACGTTGTCCTCCGCCCCGTGAGCGAGCGAAAGGGCGCTGTAACCCAGGCCGCAACCTACTTCCAGGATTCGCTGGGCGCCTGTGGATGCGGCGAGCGCGCCAAGCAGAGGCCCATCCGGGGAAGGATAGATGTCGCAGCCATGCTGGCTTCGGTGCTCGTCTGAAGCTTTGGCAATATGCCGAAACTTGTCCGAAGAGCGGGATTGTTTTTCAATCCAATCGCTGACCGCTTGGGGCGTGGTTGGTTCGTTCGGTGGGAGTGGCATTGTTACCCTCCTGGAGGTCTTGCACGCGACCTTCGCAGCATCACAATATTGAGCTTATTCACGGTACCGAATAGTAGCCAGCTATCGGGACTAACGGTCCTTTCGCTTAGCGCCGGCTGTGAAGCCCCGCCATGCCGTTGCGCTTGGCGATGGGTGATCTGCTTTATCGTTCTCGACGAAGCGCAGTGCGGAATAATGCCCGAGCGCGAGTGGGAATTTTTGCCCATGATTTGAGCATCCTCGGCACAAATGGCAGCGGATTCTGTCACGTGAATCCGATACCTCCACGCCTTGAACAAGATTTGGCCCGTCGAATTCGAGCCTTGCGCTTTTCGGGGAAGCTTTGCGCGCGATCCTGATCCTGCGGGCACATCCCTTGCTGATGCTTGTTCGAGGCGGTTGGCCGCCGAAGTTTCAAAGTGTGAAAGCAGGCCTGATTGAGTCCGGTTCCGCACCGGGGAAGTGGGCCTATTGCTCGACCGAAGCGTTGCGCATATTGAACAATTCTGGGTACGGCCGGTCTACACAAAGGCTAGAGATAGAGGAGACCAAGATAATGATCAGAGGGCAACGCGGTTCAGACATTGAAGGTGGACGGAATTCTGAGTTGAATACGGCAAGCTCGCGCCTATGCTTGCGCCTGCGGGCGGTGGTTGCCGGGCTTTCGATTCTCGTTGTGGTGCCTGGGGTCTCGCTGGCAAAGGACTTCTGTATCAGTTTCCCGGGTCTTCCCAATCAGATTGTGGGACGGGGGTTCACAGTCCCCGGCAAAGGCCAATGCAAGCCGTTTACCGGCT
>Ga0208696_1000106_pt1 | contig 70363 bp, 62 predicted proteins | sample Sb_taG_9_FD_187711 | JGI IMG/M metagenome (GOLD analysis project Ga0208696, IMG submission 187711) | Peat soil microbial communities from Weissenstadt, Germany - Sb_50d_b_LC metaG (SPAdes) (version 2) | ecosystem: Environmental > Terrestrial > Soil > Wetlands > Peat | place: Germany... | reverse complement strand
GCACGAGCAGCTCGGTATCGAAGAACCACCCGATGTCGGAGGTCAGCGGGAGCAGGGCCCGCGCCTGGTCCGCCCGGATCGCCTTGAAGCCGCACTGGGCATCCGAGAACCGGGTGCCCAGCGTCGCATGCAGCAGCAGGTTGTAGCAGCGCGAGATGATCTCCCGGCGGGGACCGCGGACTACCCGGGCGCCGCGGGCCAGCCGGGTGCCGATCGCCACGTCGCTGTGCCCCGACACCAGCGGCGCGACCAGTGGCAGCAGCGCGTTCAGGTCCGTCGAAAGATCGACATCCATGTAGGCGTAGACGTCGGCGTCGCTGGCCAGCCAGACCGAGCGCAGTGCCCCGCCCCGCCCGGGCTGCTCGATCCGCACCGCGCGCACAGAACTGAACTCGGCCGCTAGCGCGCTGGCCACCGCCCAAGTGCCGTCATCACTGCCGTTGTCGGCGATCGTAATCCGCGCTGCGAACGGAAACCGGTCCCGCAGGTAGGCACGCAGGCGCCGCACGCTCGGGCCAAGGTCACGCTCCTCATTGCGGACCGGAATCACGATCTCCACCTCGGCGCCACGCGATTGCTGAGACCGGCATTCCCGGGCCGTTCCGGCCGCGCGGAGCAGGGAATCAGACGCCATGCTCACCGCACCCACTGGCCTGAGGCCTGTGCATGAGAGTTCCTCCCGTATTGGTCGGCAAGGCCGCGTGCCGCAGCTCGCACGGCATGACAGTCCATCAGACGGCTTGTCAAACCAGCGTCAAAGCCCCGCGTGCGCATGCGGGCACGGACAGCAAATCCGGAGCAGCGCCTGACGTGGCTCTAAGCCGCCCCGGTCAGACTGGCAACGGCGAGTTACGTGTACGGGCGGGAGGTGCCGGTGCGAGTTCTGGTAGCAGAGGACACGCGGCAATTGGCTGAAGCTGTCGCGGACGGGCTACGAGGTCAGGCCATGGTCGTGGACGTGGTCTTCGACGGCCGGGCGGCGCAGGAGAGCCTGGCGGTCAACGATTACGACGTGGTCATCCTGGACCGGGACCTGCCGCTCGTCCACGGAGACGAGGTGTGCCGGTCACTGGCCGCTGGCGGTGCCACGGTCCGGATCCTCATGCTGACGGCCGCCGGGGACCTGTCCGAGCGGGTGACCGGGCTGAATCTCGGCGCCGATGACTATCTGATCAAGCCGTTCGCATTCGCCGAGCTAGTCGCGCGGGTCCGGGCCCTGGGACGGCGGGCGCGGCCGGCCGACCCGCCGGTCCTCGAACGCGCGGGAATCCGGCTCGACCCGGTCCGCCATGAGGCATCACGGCACGGGCGTCCGCTGCCACTGCGGCACAAAGAGTTCCTCGTCCTGGCAGAACTCCTGCGCGGCGGAGGCGCCGTGGTATCGGCCGAGCAGCTCCTGGAGAAGGCGTGGGATGAGAACATCGACCCGTTCACGCACGTCGTCCGCGTCACGATCATGACCCTGCGCCGCAAGCTCGGCGAACCCTCACCGATCGAGACGATCCCAGGAGCGGGGTACCGGATCCGGTGAGGTACCGCACCGCATCCCAGCGGCTTCACCCGGGCAGCCGGCGCCAGCCCCGGCTGAGCTTCTTGCGACAGCCGCGGTTCAGCATACGGAGCCGCCTGACCCTGCTTTATGGCGGGTTGTTCCTGATCGCCGGGGGGATCCTGATCGCCATCTTGTACATCATCTTCGCCACCAATTTCCCGGGCGGCCACCTCGCCCAGGGGATCTTCCCGCTGGCCGGGAGGCAACCCCCGCCACTAGGACCCCGGCTCACCCAGGCCGAAATACATGATCTCGGCCAGAAGCTGGATCAGCATCGCAGCGAGATCATCAGCTCGTTGCTCTGGGAATCCCTGCTGGCCCTGGCCGTGGTGGCAGTAGCCGCCGTGGGCTTCGGCTGGCTCATGGCCGGCCGGGCGCTCCGCGCGGTACGGCACATCACCGACACCGCCCGCCGGGTCGCCGGGAGTAATCTGCATGAGCGTATCGCCCTGGCTGGTCCACGGGATGAGCTGAAGGAACTCGCCGACACATTCGACGCAATGCTGGAGCGGCTAGACGCCTCTTTCGACGGGCAGCGCCATTTCGCGGCCAACGCCTCGCATGAGCTGCGCACGCCGCTGGCCACCAACCGGACCCTGCTGGAGGTTGCCGTGGCGCAGCACCGCGTTCCCGCGGAGCTCCGCCAGGTCATCGATACCGTGCTCGCGACCAGTGCCCGCAGTGAGCTGATCCTCGACGGGCTGCTTACCCTGGCCCGCTGCGAGAACCAGGCCATCAACCGGCTGCCCGTCGACCTGTCCGACGTCGCCGCAGGCGCCGTGGAGGAAACGGCTGCAGAAGCCACTGCCGCAGGGGTCACCGTCGACGCGACACCCTATCCGGCACCCACAACCGGCGACTCCATCCTCTTGGAACGCCTCGCGCTCAACCTTGTCCGCAACGGCATCCAGCACAACCACCCCGGGGGCTGGGTCACAGTGACCACCCGCACGGTCGCCGAGCGCGGCATGGTCGAACTCGAGGTAAGCAACTCCGGGCCGCCCGTCCCGCCCGAGCAGGCCGACACGTTGTTCGAGCCCTTCCGGCGGCTCGACGGCAACCGGACCAGCCACCCGCGCGGCGCCGGACTCGGCCTGTCCATCGTCAGGTCCATCGTCCAGACCCACTGCGGCCAACTGGCCGCGGCCCCCCGTGACGGCGGTGGCCTTGTCGTCCAGATCCGGCTCGCGGCCACGTCAGCGAACGGGGCGCCGCTGGAACTGCCAGCCACCTAGGACTCGCCCCGCGCGGCCAGGTAATGACGCCATGACCCGCCGCTCCGGGATCACTTCAACCGCACCGAGCCGCCCTTATTGCGCCAGCCTTGGCCGCTCAGCTCGATATCCTGCCAGCGCAACGGTTCATCTCTGCGCCGGGGGCAGCGTCAGGTCGTTGCCGCACAGGTGCACGTGCGATTGCCTGGTTTGCACTACTCTGCTTCGTGGGTGCCGAGAGGAAAAGGGTAGCCGTGCCGCGGGATGGCGGGGGGCTTGAGATGCCGGGTTTCGACGTGAAAGTGTCGACCTCGGCGCGGGTGTGGAACTACTGGGTCGGGGGTAAGGACAACTTCGCCGCCGACCGGGAACTCGGCGAGCGGACCCTGCAGGCCTACCCGAACCTGATCTACTCCGTCCGCGCCAACCGCGCCTTCCTCGCCCGGTCGGTCCGCTTCCTGGTCGCCGAGGCCGGGATCAGGCAGTTCCTCGACATCGGCACCGGGATCCCGGCCAACAACAACACGCACCAGGTCGCCCAGCGGATAGTGCCTGACAGCCGGATCGTCTACGTCGACAACGACCCGATCGTGCATGTGCACGCCAACGCGCTGCTGACCGGCAGCGGCACCACCAGCATCGTCCTGGCCGACCTGCGCGAACCCGAGACCATCCTGGCCCACCCGAAGGTCCGTGCGCTCATCGACTTCGGCCGGCCCGTCGCCCTGCTGCTGGTGGCGATCATGCACTTCATCGCCGACCGGGAGAACCCGGACCGCATCCTGGCCGCCTTCCGCGCCGCGCTGCCCGTGGGTAGTTACCTGGCCCTGTCGCATGCCACGGCGGACTTCCGCCCGGTCGCCGCGCAGCACGCGGCCGCCGTGTACGACCAGGCCACCTCCCCGGTGACCCTGCGCACCCGCGCGCAGATCGCCGCGTTCTTCGACGGCTGGGATCTGGTCGAGCCGGGCCTGGTCCAGGTGCCGCTGTGGCGGCCGGACGGCAAGCCTCCTCGCCAGAAGGAGCTGGACAGGATCTGGGTCTACGGCGGCGTCGCCCTCAAGAGCACATGACGGGCACCGGACGGCTCCCATGCCCCCATCCGGTCGGTGCGGTCAGCTCGGGCCCCGAAGACTGTGCAGACCAGCGGTAATGGCGTCACGATCGAACTCTTCTATCCGCTCGTCGAGTGCGCGGGCCTGCGCCGATCCCCGGAAGATAGGTGCGGCGAGTTCGGTGCGTACGAGGGTGAGCCGGGTAGTCAGCGCGGTGATCCGTTGCGCGGGTGGCAGTGTCAGGACCGGCTCCAATGCTGAGACGGCGGCATCGAGCGCGCCGGAACGGAGCCGGATGGCGGCTAGATCAATGCCTGCGAGCGGCTTTCCGCCGAACCAGTGCTCCTCACCGGGGCCGGGGCCTGCGTCGTACAAGCTGACGGCACGCTCTAGTTCCCCGGCTGCCTCACGTTCGCCTCCCTCGATCTCGGCGAGCGCGGCACCGGCGAAGCCGTGATGCGTGGCCAGGGACATCGCGAATTCGCCACCGATCTCGAGCAGATCGTCGCTGTATTCGCGTTCACGGGCGTTATGAGCATCGGCTATAGCCTGGCGGGCCGCGTCCGCGTCGCCCAGCTTGGCCGTCGCCCGAGCGTATTTGAGGTAAAGGTCGGCACCAGCGGGTCCCAGGGACAGGTACTCGAGGCCGCTGGCCGCCAGGTCGCGGCTTTCCATGGTCCTGCCACGCCAGAACACGACGTAGGAAAGTTGCTGCCGCAACTGCGCCAACAGCGGCCGGTGATCGATCGCGGTTGCGTACGCCCAGCCAGCTCGGATCAGTTCTTCCGCCGCATCGGGATACCCAAGACGTTCGGCGGTGACGCCCATGAGCCCGTTGAAGCAGCCGAGCAGGAAGTAGAGGTCTGATTGCTCGCGCGGCCACAGCCGCCGGTCGAGCAGCCGGTAGATCCTGTCGCGCACTCGGCGCATGTCCAGGAACACCGCAAACGGCTCACCCGTATCGGTCAGCCGAGACAGCCGTAGAAGGTCGGCACGGAGTTGCTCGAATGTGGCATCGCCGATGCCGTGCTCCTCGGCCTGTTCGGCGTGGTCGCTTCCGTCGTGTGCCGCCATCAGCACCTCTCGCTCAACCATGAAATCGCCCATTCCGGGATCTTGTATCCCACGGTAAGCGACGGCGAGGGGCATCAGCAGGCGAGGGTCGGCCAGGTCAGGGGGAACGCGCACAAATGGCGAGATCGCAGGTGGGGCAGCCGGGGCGAGCGTGCCAGCCTGTGCCGGGGGCAGCGGGTGGCTGTCTGCCAGGTCTGCGCCGAACTGGTCAGGTGGGATGCCGAAGGCCTTGCAGTAATACAGTTTGTAGCGTTCGGTGAGGCCGCCCTGGCCGCGTTCCCAGCGGTGGATGTTGTGGCACATGCTGTCCATGCCGGGCAGGGACGTGTCGCCGGTGGCCCGGCCGGCCTGGATGAGCTGGCGGGCCATCTCGCGTCTGGTCCAGCTCCGGGCCTCGCGCTGCCGGCGCAGCCATGTGCCTAAATTCTCGGACATGATGCCCGCCTCCTTCGGTGAGGAGGACTTCCGCGGACACGGCCGGTGTCCGCGGAAGTCCGTGGATGTCACCGTGCCTGTTCGGGCACGGGCGGCTGGTCAGGTGAGCAGGTCGTCGGCGAGGCCGGCCTTGGCGCCGTCGATGAAGGCGCGGATCTCGCCGGGTTCCAGGATGAGGGCGGGGCCGGCGGGATCGGTGGACTGGCGGAGGGCGATCCGGCCGCCGGGGAGCTTCTTGGCTTCCAGGCAGGAGCCGCCGTTGTCGCTCCAGGGCTTGCGCCAGCCGTCCGGGCCGAGGTCGGCTGCGGGCATGCCGTTGCGGATGTGCTCGGGGTGCATCTCAGGTCTCCTTCATGATGTCGCGCAGGATGGTGACCGTGTGCTCCGGTGAGGCGCCCTGGGCGCACATGCGGTCCAGCGCTTCGGTGTACCGGGCCGATTCCTCGGGCTTGTTCAGGTAGTAGGCGCCGGTCAGGGCCTCGGTGTAGACGATGTCGGGGAGCTGGGCGGCGGGGAACCGGAAGAGGTTGAACATCCCGTACAGGGCGGGGTGCCAGCCGGCGGCGAACGGGATGACCTGGATGGTGACCTTGGGCTGTTCAGCCGCGGCGATCAGGTGCTCGAGCTGGGCGCGCATGACCTTATGGCCGCCGATCGGGCGGCGCAGCACGGTCTCATCCAGCACGATCCAGTACTCCGGAGGATCCGGCCGGGCGAGCAGTTGCTGGCGGGCCAGGCGCAACGCTACGGCCCGTTCGGTGAAATCATCGGCAGCGGCCGGGAAGCTGGCAGCGGTGATGGCCCGGATGTAACCCTCGGTCTGCAGCAGCCCGGGCACGACCTGCGGTTCGTAGGCGCGGATCAGGGTGGCCGATTCCTCCAGGCCGACAGCGACGCGGAACCAGGGCGGCAGCACGTCGTCGTAGCTGTGCCACCAGCCGGGCTTGCTGGCGTCGCGGGACAGCGACAAGAACGCGTCGATCTCGCCGGGGTCGATAACGCCGTAGGCCATCAGCAGGCTCTTGACGGTCAGCGGCTTGAGGCCGCCTTCGGCGCGTTCCATCCGGCGGATCGTCCATTCGGAGGAGTAGATCGCCTCGGCGGCCTGCTCGTAGCTCATCCCGGCTTTTTCCCGCAGCGCCTGCAGCTGCCTGGCCAGGATCATCCGCAGCACGGTCGGGCTCCCGCCCGGCTGAGTCTCGGTCACCAGTTCCCTCCCGCACGCACCTGTTCCTGCCGTCAGCGTGCCACTGTCTGCTCTGCCAGCGCAATAGGTCATCTGTCGTCTTGTCCGTTGTCGTCAGTACTTGTACTGCTGTTACACCTACCGTTCTGCTCTTTGCATGGCTCAAGGTTGGAGCCGTTGCCGGACAGCCTTGCAGGGAGGACACCAGTGATCATCGGCGGATGGCGCGGACCCGGATGGCGGATCACAGACGCCGACCCCGGCCAGGCCAGGCAGGTCCGGGACTGGATCCGGGCCGCCATTACCAGGCATGACTGCCCCGTCGACCCGGCCGACGCGGCCCTGGCCGTCAGTGAGCTGTACGCCAACGCCGTCATGCACGGCCCGGCGGGCGGCCGGGTGCTGGCGGGCTACTGCCTGTGGTCGGCGGGCGCCCGGATCGTGGTCTGCGACGGCGGCGGGCCGGGCACGCCGCGGGTGCACCAGCGCGCCGGACTGGCCGAAGGCGGCCGGGGACTTCAGGTCGTCGACTCCATCGCCGCCCGGTGGGGCAGCTTCCGTCTGCCCGGGGCGCAGGCCGTGTGGTGCGACTTCGGTCAGCCGCTACGCGCCCCGGCCAGCGACGCCTGGGCCTGGCTGGCCTGCGTACTGTCCGCTTGCCCCCTGTCCGCGCCCGCCCCGCAGCCCGGCCACGCACCCGTGCCGACCTGGCCTGCGGGACGGCAGCCTCCCCTTGTGCCTGTGACGGCAGGCCTGGGCAACGACCCGCCGGGCAGCCTGGCTGCCCTGCCTGCGCGGTCCGGGGTCCGGTGAGCGCGGGGCTGAGCGGCACCGGGCTAGTCGCTGATGACCTGTACTTGCTGGCCCATAACGATGTGACCGGCAAGCCGTTGCTGCAGCCGATTGGCGCCTGACAGCGCCGTCCGGATGGGCGCAGATCTGGGCGATCTGCGCTCACGGCTCTCCGCCCCCGGTGTTGCCTTTGCGGGTTCAGTGATCACGTGTCCGCGGCTGCGGGCGAAATGCATGAGGCGAATGTGTTTTCCAGAAGACTCGCGTCGACTCCGCCGACCGCACCAATAGCGACGATCTGCGTGCGCGGTGCACGCTGGCCCCACTCTTCGTGAATGGAGATGTCCACGCGCCTACCGACCACCTGCAGCACCGCCCGCCGCCGTGGTGCGTCGGTGGTGTGGACGACCCCTTTGGCCCGCCAAACAGTTCCCGGCAGCTTACGCATTGTTTCCCGCAACGCTTCCAGCGCGAGCGGCTGGTCTGTCTCGTAGCTCCAGGTACTGAACAGCTTCGAATGGTCGGGCCCATGGTCGTCATGACAGGCCGGGCCGGTGCAGCCACGCTCAACGAGGTGCGAGTTGAGGCCTGCCCGGGCGGGATCGAAACGCCCGACACCCAGCAGGATCTGGTAGGGCACCTGGCAGTAGTCGGCCTCCACGATGCGAAGACGACTAAAATGACCGTCAAGCCAGGCCCGGCCCTTCTCCACTTGCCCGGGACCGGCCAAGCGGACCTTGTTCAGGATCACCATGTCCGCGAACCCGACCTGGCGGAGCTTGAGGTCGATCAGGGGCGGGTACTCGGGGTGCGCGAAGACCTGGTCCGCGTCCACCACGCAGGTAACGCTGTCCAGCCTGATCCGGTCCCGCAGGCCGGGATCGCTGAAGGTCATGAAGATCCCGGCGGGATCGGCCACGCCGCTGGCTTCGAGCAGGATGTATTCGACGGTCTCCGGACGCGTAAGCAGGGCGGTGACCGACTTGGTGAGATCGTCGCGGATCTGGCAGCAGACGCAGCCATTCGCCAGGCTGATCGTGTCGCCGTCCACCCCGACGACGAGTTCGGCGTCGATATTGACCGCGCCGAAGTCGTTGACCAGGACCCCACGCGCAGGCCGTGATTCCCGGTCAGGATGCGATTCAGCAGCGTCGTCTTCCCGGCCCCGAGAAACCCGGTCAGGATCGTGACCGGAACGGCCTTGCCGTTGTCGTATGTGAGTTCCATTGTCCGTGGTTTCTTTAGAGAAAGGCGCGGGTGGGGATAGTAGCGCCGGGCCCGGGGCACCCCGCCGCGACGGGCACGGCGGGACACCGTGGACAGCACGGCTATTTGATGAGTTTGCTCAGGTCCAATCCCATCACCTTCGCCATCTCCAGGAGATCGACCTCCTGCGGGTCGGCGAGCTTGGTGAGCGGCTCGCGGTAGACGTCCGGCGGATAGTACTTCTTCGGGTCGATCTCGAGGTCGCGCGTCAGTTGCTCCTGCTGCTGCTCGCGCGGCAGCTTGGGCTGCGGCACGATGCCTTTCCCGGTGGCGACCGGCACGGGTCGCCGAACAAGACGGCGGGGTTCGGCAGGGACTGGTCGGCGAATCCGGGCAGGGCGGCTTCCCGGTGCCAGATCGCGTCCTGGGTCACGTTGACGACCACCACGTCCGGCGCGCCGTACAGGAAAAGCCCGTCCCAGTAGGCGCGGATGTCGGCGCTGGTCTCGTTCAGCGTGTCATTGTCGAACGCGATGTGGGTGACCATGCCGCAGCGCGGGTTGACCTGCTTCATCAGGTAGCCCGCTGCGTAGTCCACCGTGTGGTGGATGTCGATGGTGTAGCTGTACAGAAATTCGGGCAGCCCGTACTTGTATAGGTTGAGGCGCGCCAGATCAGGCTGGCATTCGGTGACGAAGACGTCGGCGCCCTGGGCGTACTTGGCCGTCAGCTCGGCCGGCCGACCGTTGTGGCGCTCATAGCACGGACCTCCTCGCCCGGGACCCGCACACACAGCCGCAGCCGTCAGCAACCGCCCGCAACAGGCTGCACTGGCTAGGTTGTTGTCTTCTGAGACCCCATGGCGTCAGTCAAGCTCGCGGGGGGGTGACCTGGCTTCACCCACATCGGGTGCGCTGTCTCGCTGGCCGGGAGGAGTTTCAGCAGCCCCGGAGGGATCGGCAGCGGCTGCGCGTTGCCTGTCAGAGCAGGCCGAGCAGCCGGGCCCGCTCGACCGTCTCCGCGCGGGAGGTGACCCCCAGTTTGGCGTAGATGTTCTTCAGGTGCGTCTTGACCGTGTTCACCGACATGAAGCATTCGCCTGCGATCTCGGCGTTGGTGAGGTGAGTGGGCAGGAACTGCAGCACCGACAGCTCGCGTTCGGTGAAGATTGGCGTCGGCTGGCGCGGCGTGCTGCGGGACGGGGGAGGGGAACCCAGCGCCACCGACAGGATGATGCCGGACTCGGTCCCGAGCGATTCCGCGGCCGCGCGGGCCAGGCGAGCCACCGCCGGGCCTTCGGCCCGGCGTGTCTGGCCCGCCTCCAGGTGCCAGCGGGCGGCAGCCGCATCCACCAGGCACCGCAAGGCGGACCGTGGAAGATGGTCGATGAGCTTGCCTGTCTCCTGCAGGGTGGCGAACACGTTGTCGAAATCGTTGAGCGCAGCGGCCACCCGTACCTTTTCGAGCCGGACCAGGACCTGGTAGACGAGGGTAAACGGGTTGGCCTGAATGACCTCGTCCAGGCGCCGGAACGCGGCGGTCGCGTCCGCGAGCTCGTTGCGGTCGATGAGAGCTCCCGCCAGCGCAAGATAAGCGTCAACCGCGCCCGGGTGGGTGTCGAGGCCGAACGCGTGAGCCGCCCGCAGAGCAGCCGTATCCTGACGTTCGGCTTCGGAGACCCTGCCTTCTCGCGCCGCGATACGCGCGGCCAGCGCCGGCGCGAGCACAAGCGCGGCGATCTCGTCGCCGGGACTGCCCGCATGCAGCGCCGCATCGGCCTCACCGGGCTTATCAACCAGCAGGTAGCCGCGCACCAGGTTCATCCGCGCCCGAGCGCCGGCGACCCCGAGGTCCAGACCCGCCTCGACCGCCTCGACCGCCCGGCGGCCGGCGTCGATCTCATCGCCCGCCCCGGCACTGACCGTGAACGTCAGAAGCCGCAGCGCGTCCAGGGTCGCGACGTCCTTCGCCCGCGCCGTGGGCTCCTCACTGATGCGCACCTGGGCGCGCTGTAGCCAGGCGTGGGCCTCCGCCAGCTGACCGGCCAGTCCGAGCATCAGCGCGTAGGTGAGCATCCGGGAGGCTGATTCGGTCACCAGCTCCTGCGGGAACAGGTTGATGAACGCCGCGATGCCCGGGGTATCGGACAGGTCAGCCCGGCGGTAGGCCGCCTCGAACACGAGCGAGAAGGCCTGGTCGGTGTCACCGGCGGCGAGCAGGCAGCGGACCGCGCCGGCGATGTCCCCCCGCGCCTGCAGGATCCCGGCGGCCAGGCGATTCAGTTCCTGCACCTCTTCCGGCAGGTGTGTCTGCAACTCTGAGCGCAGCATCTCGGCCAGCAGCGGGTGATACCGCCAGGTGTCCCGGCCCGGTCCGGTCGCCATCACGAACTTCAGGTCGGCCTCCATCCGCCGGAGCACGTCCCCGCTGTCGCTGCGGCCCGAGAGTGCGTCGCAAAGCTCCGCGTCCAGAACGTCGGCGACCGACGTCCGCAACAAGAACTCCGACAGCTCCCTGGGGGCGCGATGGAGCAACTCGTCGGCGAGCAGATCCGCCACCACCGGGGTCCGCCCGGAGAACTCGGCCACCGCGGCCGAGACGTCGGCGCGGTCCTTGAGCCCGGCGGCGGCCAGACGCAGGCCGGCCACCCACCCCTCGGTGTGACGCCACAGCGTCTCGATCTCACTGGCGGTGAGGCGGTGCTCGCCGAGCGCGGCGAACAGCTCGGCTGTCTCGGGCAACGTCAGCGCCAGATCGCGCTGGCGGAGCTCGGCCAGCCAGGCCCGGCCCCGCCACCGGCTGACCGGCAAGCGCGGGTCGACCCGGCTCGTCAAAACCATCCTCGAGTCTTTGGGGAGATGCTCGACGACGAAGCCGAGATCCTCGGTGATCTCCGGGCTTTGCAAGTGGTGCACGTCCTCGAGCACGACGACGAGCGGACCGGTGACGGCGGACCAGGCGGTGAGCAGCCGGTCGAGAAACTCCGACGGCAACCGATGCACATCAGTTGCCGCCGCCGCGGCCTGGGCGAAGGCGCCCGGGACCGCGCGCTCCAGGGCCAGGACGAACGTGAGCCAGAAGCGCTCCGGGCGGTCATCGTGGGCGTCGAGCGTCACCCATTCCCGGGCGATCGGGTCTAGGGCCTCGAACCACTGGGCGACGGACACGGTCTTCCCGGTGGCGGGACCGCCGGTCACCAGCGCCACCCGCCACTCGGGCTGGGCCAGAACCTCGCCGAGACGCGGACGCGCAATCGCCCGGACCGGTACTGCCGGGCACCCGAACTTCGAGCGTGGAACCGAAAGCGGACCGCCCCCAGGGACGACACGCGCGCGCACACCCATCCTGGCGATCTAACCAACTGACCGGTTGCGGCGAGTCATCCGTCGCGGGTGAGACCCAGTCAGCGCACCCGAACAGGGTGAGGGCAACTCACCCCGTTCGGCGATTACCTGTAGAGGTGATGAAGCCCGGAAAGGTGACCGAGGGCACCTACATGATCATCGTTCGCGGTGTCGCGGGTCCCTCGGTACGGGCAGCCTTCGGCGACGTGGAGATCAGCGTGGTAGGCGATACGACGATGCTGCGGCGGGCCGGCACCGACCAGGCCGCCCTGCACGGCCTCCTCAACAGAATCCAGGACCTCGGGCTCGTGGTCATCGACGTTCACCTGGAACCGGCGGAACCGGCGTGAGGCACGAGGTGCTCCAGCTCACGGATTTTCCGATGAGGCCTTGACCATGACCACCGCCAAAGTGGCGCAACAGGGGCGACATGACCGGTGAGCGCTACCAGGATCTGCCGCCGGCGAAGCGCAGGCGCGTCATTTTGTGGGCGGTGCTGCGCGTTCTGCTGATCGCGGCGGTGCTGGTGGTTCTGTACTACGTGCTTCCGCTGGACCGGCCGTGGGATTCCGACACGGCGGTGCGGCTGCTGATTGGCCTGGTGGTCGTGGCGGGCGTCGTGGTGTGGGGCGTCAGGATCATCGCTGGCTCGCGTTTCCCGAGTATGCGGGCGGCCGAGGCGCTGGCGTTGGTCATTCCGTTCTTCTTGTTGCTGTTCGCCTCCACGTACTTCGTGATGGAACGGAACTACGCGGCGAGCTTCACCCAGCCGCTGACCCGCACGGACGCCTTGTACTTCACGGTGACCGTCTTCTCGACAGTGGGGTTCGGGGACATCACCGCCAAATCCGAGACCGCCCGGGTCGTGCTCATCGTCCAGATGCTCGCCGACCTCGTGCTTTTGGGCACCGGCATACGGGTGCTCCTGGGGGCCGTGCAGCGCGGCCGGGAACGCAGACCGGATACCGGAGATGGCCCTGGCCCGCCTACGTGACAGCCCCGCGCGCTACGGCTCGGCGAACACGCCCTCACGGCGGTCGTAGTCGTACCGGTAGATCTCGCGCCCGTCCAGGTAGGCCCGCTCCGCCCGGCTCATCACGTCCAGCGGGTCGCCGGACCAGATCACCACGTCGGCGTCCTTGCCGGCGGCGAGCGAGCCGATCCGGTCGGCGCAGCCGATGATCTGGGCCGGGTGGATGGTCACCGCGCGCAGCGCGGTCACCGGGTCCAGGCCCTCCTTGACCGCCAGCGTGGCCTGGTGGATGAGGAAGTGGATGGGTACCACCGGGTGGTCGGTGGTGATCGCGATCGTCACCCCGGCCGCGGCGAGCCGGCCGGGGTTGGCCAGCGACCGGTTGCGCAGTTCCACCTTGGACCGGCTGGTGAACAGCGGGCCGATGATCACCGGGATGGACGCGGCCGCGATCTGGTCGGCCAGCAGGTGCGCCTCGGTGCCGTGGTCGATCACCAGGTCGTAGCCGAACTCCCTAGCCATCCGCATCGCGGTCGCGATATCGTCCGCGCGGTGGCAGTGCTGCCGCCACGGGATCTCCCGGCGCAGCACCCGGCTCAGTGCCTCGAGCTTCAGGTCGCGCTCCACCGGAGAGTCCTCCGTGGCCGCCGCCAGCTTGGCCTGGTAGTTCTGGGCGGCGACGAACGCGGCGCGGATCACCGCGGCGGTGCCGAGCCTGGTCGACGGGGTCTCGTTCCGCTCGCCGTAGACGCGCTTGGGGTTCTCGCCCAGCGCGGACTTCAGGCCGGCTGGCTCGCGGAGCACCATCTCGTCTACGGTGCGGCCCCAGCACTTGATCGCGACGGTCTGCCCGCCGATCGGGTTGGCGGAGCCCGGGTTGACGTTGACCGCGAGCACGCCACCCGTGATGGCATCGCGGAAGCCCAGGTCGGCCGGGTTGATGGCGTCGAGTGCGCGGACGTGGGCGGTGACCGGATTGGTCCGCTCGTTGGTGTCCTGGCCCGCCCAGCCTTCGGCTTCCTCGGACACGCCCGCGTGCGCGTGCGCGTCGATGAAGCCGGGCAGCACCCACTTCCCGGTCGCGTCCACCACGTCCACGCCGGATGGCACCGCGTAACCGGGCCCCTCGACCGCCGCTATCTTCCCGTCCCGCAGCAGGACGGTCCCGCCGTCCACCGGGTCACCCTCGATCGGTACGACCCGGCCCCCGGTGATCGCAACGGTCTCCGTCACGCTTTTCCTCCGCATCCCAGCTGCTGTCCGGCTTATCCGGAAATAATGGTAAAACGACCGGTTAGCGGATACGGCTACCTATGTGACGGCGGAGCCAGCCGGAAACCATCGGCCTGTCGGGGCGCCCAGGTAACGCGCCCTTGCTGATCGCGTCGACCTCGTCCGGGTCCAGCTCGACGGACGCGGCGGCGATGTTCTCCTCCGCGTGCCTGGGGGAGCCGGTACCCGGAATCGGGAGGATCTGCGGTGAGGTGGCCAGCAGCCAGGCCAGCACGACCTGGTGCTGGGTCGCGCCGTGCCGCTCGGCGGACGCGGCCACCGCCGGGTTCTTGTCCGCCTCCTGCACCGGGGCCCAGGGCAGGAACACCAACTGCTCTTGCTCGCACAGGTCGATCAGCGGCTCCGACCTGCGGTCGGACGCGTTGTACCTGTTCTGCACCGACACGATCGGGAGGATCCGCTGCGCCTCGCGTAGCTGGGACTCCGACACGTTGGAGATCCCGACGTGACGGATCTTGCCCTCGTTCTTCATCTCGGCGATGGCGCCGATCGATTCGGCCAGCGGCACCGCCGGGTCGGGGCGGTGGAACTGGTACAGCGGTATCTGCTCGAGCCTGAGCCGCCGCAGGCTGCCCTCGCAGGCCTCGCGGAGGTGCTCCGGCCGCCCGTTGGCTTCCCAGCGGTTCGGACCCGGCCGCACCAGGCCGCCCTTAGTCGCGATCACCAGGTCGTCCGGGTACGGGTAGAGCGCCTCGGCGATCAGGGGCTCGCTGACCCCAGGGCCGTAGGAGTCGGCGGTGTCGATGAAATTGACGCCAAGCTCCACCACCCGCCGGAGCGTGGCGATGGCCTGATCCCGGCTGGGCGGCTCGCCCCAGATGCCGGGCCCGGTGATCCGCATGGCCCCGAACCCCATCCGGTTGACGGTCAGGTCGCCGCCGACGTCGATGGTCCCGGCGGCCGCGGCGGTTGGGTGCGCGTTCACGCGATACCTCCTCCTCGTCCTCACCGTCAGCCTAATGGCTCTCACGCCCTCCCCCCGCGTGCGGGCGCGGGGGGAGGAACGCTGGGCGGACCATCAGCGTGCCGAAGACGGCGCGGCGGCCCTTCCCGGCTTAGTGGCGCTTCTTGGCAGCATCTTGATGTGACGACGCGGAGGTCCCGCCGCTCCTAGCAGATGCCGATGATCGCGAGCTTCCCGCCGTGCTGGTAGGTCCGCTTCGGCACGACGTGCAGCGCATCAGGCGCTGATTTTCGTCAGGGCCTTGGCTAGTTTTACCGCTTTTTTCAGCGTTTGTATGTCATAGGCGCCGTAGTGCCGCTTGCCGTTGACGAAGAACGTCGGCGTCCCCGACACGTTGGACAGGTCGGCGGAATCCACATCCTCGCTGACGTGCGCGGCGCCCGCGTGCTTGCGCAAGTCGGCGGCGAACCGGTTGGTGTCGAGGCCGAGCGAGGCCGCGTACCCGATCAGGTCGCGCGGGCGCAGCGCGTCCTGGTGGTCCAGGAGCAGGTCGTGCATCTCCCAGAACTTGCCCTGCCGCCCGGCGGCCTCGGCGGCCTCGGACGCGAGCTGCGCCTCCGGGTGGACGTCGTTCAGCGGCAGGTGCCGCCACACGTACCGGACGTCGCCGAAATCCCGCAGCAGCTCCCGCACGGCAGGCTCGGCCTGGCCGCAGTAGGGACACTCGAAGTCCCCGTACTCGACCACGGTGACCGGGGCCTCCTCCGGGCCGCGGATGTGATCCCGGCCCGGGTCCACCGGTACCACCAGGTCGGTGATGGCCTCGGACGTGCCCAGCAGCGCGCGCAGCCGGGTCCGGATCGGCAGCCGGTTCACCAACCGGAAGATGACCCAGGTCAGACCCGACGCGGCCACCGCCGCGGACAGGATGCCCAGCTTGGCCTCGGCCAGCTCGGTGCCCTGCAGCGCCAGCGACGCGATCAGCAGCGACACGGTGAAGCCGATCCCGGCGACCGCCCCGGCGCCGGCGACCGCGCCCCAGCCGACCGGCGGGGTCAGCCGCCCGTGGCTGAGCCGGGAGACCAGCCATGCGCAGCCGGCCGTGCCGAGCGGCTTGCCCACCAGGTAGCCGACCAGGATGCCGAGCGTGACCGGCGAGGTGTAGGCGCGGGCCAGGAACCCGGCGTTCAGCACGATCCCCGCGTTGGCCAGCGCGAACAGCGGCACGATGACGTAGCTGGTCCACGGGTGGAAGATCTGCGAGAGCCGGTCGTTCGGCGAGATCGCGGTGCGGACCACCCCCTGCGCCGTGGCCGCCAGCTCGGCGGTGGGCTGCTCGCGGAACAGCCGGAAGGCTTCCGACGCCTGTTCCAGGGAGGCCCGGGTCGCCGAATAAGCGTAGGTCAGCAGCCCCATGACCAGGCCCACCACGATCGGGTCCACGCCCGACTTGAGGAACGCCACCCAGGCCGCGATCCCGACGAGCAGGTAGGCGGGCCCGTACCGGACCCCGCGCGCCCGGATGACCAGGACCACGGCGAGGAACCCGACCCCGAACAGCAGCGGGATCACCTGGATGCGCCCGCTGTAGGCGATCGCGATGACCGCCAGCCCGGCCAGGTCGTCGACGACGGAGAAGGTGAGCAGGTAGGTGCGCACGCGGTCGGGCAGCCTGCGGCCGACCAGGGCGAGCGCGCCGAGCGCGAAGGCGGTGTCGGTCGACATCGCCATGCCCCAGCCGTGCTCGGACGGCCGTCCGGCGTTGAAGACCAGGTAGATGCTGATGGGCACGACCATGCCGCCCAGCCCGGCCAGGAACGGCAGCGCGACCCGGCTCCGCACCCGCAGCTCGCCCATGTCGAACTCGCGCCGCGCCTCCAGCCCGACGACCAGGAAGAACAGCGCCATCAGCCCGGAGTTCACGAACTCGCGCAGGTCGATGACCACGCCCGAGCTGCCGACCAGGAAGGAAAGCTGCGTCGCCCAGAACGTGTCGTAGGAAGAGACGCTGATGTTCGCCCAGATCAGGGCGGCCACGGTGGCGCCCGCCAGCACCGAGGCGCTGCCCGTCTCGGTCCGCAGGAACGTGCGCAGCGGCGTCTCCATGCGCCGCGCCCAGGCGGTCCGCCCGGAAAACGGTCCCCCCGACTCCTGAGCGCCCTCAGCCTCCTCAGCCGCAGCAGCTACATCAGCAGTAGAGGCCTCGGCAGAATCAACAGCCTCACGCGACGATTCGCTCACTGTAGCCTCACGGGCTCCATCTCGTGCGTAGCAATCAGCATCGTCATCCTGCCTTCGGCCAGTTCCCTGATCACGTCGAGTACGTCGGCCCCCGAGTTCCGGGTCAAGCGCGCTCGTCACCCTCGTCGAGCACCATGAGCCGCGGCCGCATGGCCGCCGCCCTCACGATCGTGACCCGCGCCGCTGCCCGCCGTACCGCCGGTCCGGGTAGTCTGCCCGCTTTTATCCATACCGAACGGGCCGTGGTGCGTGCCCTTCCTCACGGAAATTATCGTGGATGATCCACGATCGCAGACCGGCGGCCCGGAGGCGCGGATGGCTCTGATGTTTCTCAACGGGGACGGGATGCGCGGCGGGCGGGCGCACTACACGATCGAGGGCGTGCCGCTGATCGGCGAGCGGTGGACCGCGCCGCGGTACCGGTTCTACTCGGTCCGCGACGAGTTCCCGGCGCTCTACCCGGTCGCCGACCGCGGCCAGCCGGTTCACGGTGAGCTGTACGACGTGCCCATGGGCCCGCTGAGCGCGCTGCTGGCCACCGAACCCCCCGAGCTCGAGCTCTCGATCATCGAACTCGACGACGGCGAGCTGTCGTTCGCCATGGTGCTGCGGGACACCCAGCACGACCTCGGCATCCACAAGGACATCACCAGCTACGGCGGCTGGCAGGCGTACCGCGCCAGCCTGGCCTTCGGGCTTCGCCGGGGTTCCCGGGTTCAGTCCCGCGCGGACTGAACGGCGGCCCGCTCGCCGCGGATCCACACCCCGGCCACGTCCGCCGGGGTGGCCAGCGTGAAGGTCCTGGCCAGCGCGTCGGTCGTGTCGCGGGCGTGGCGGAGGTTGACCGCCAGCGTGCTCCCGGCGGCTGGCCGCAGCCAGACCGCGTCGAAGTCCTTGCCCACCGTGAAGTCGCCCACCCGGTGGTCCAGGCCGAGCGCCCGCGCGCCGGCCCGGGTGGCCAGGTACAGCAGGTGCGCCGGCGTCAGGGGGAACCCGGCGCCGCCGAGCAGCTGCTGGATGAAGTAGGCCTGCAGCGCCTCCTTGGGCAGGAACAGGCCCGCGCCCGCCCCCACGTCGGAGCCGAGCGCGACACCGATTCCGTGCTCGACGTGCCGGCGCAGCGGGAACAGCCCGCTGCCCAGGGCGGAGTTGCTGGTCGGGCAGTGCGCGACCGACGCGCCCCCTTCGGCCAGCAGCGCGAGCTCGGCGTCGCCGGGGTGGACGTTGTGGGCGAACACGCTGCGCGTGGTGACCAGACCGTGCCGGGCGTAGGTGTCCAGGTAGTGGTGCGCCCCGGGGAACAGCCCGGCCACCGTCGCGATCTCGGCGAGGTTCTCGTTGATGTGCGAGGTGAACCAGACGCCCTTGCCGAGCAGCTCCGCGCAGACGTCGAGCATGTCGTCGGACGCTGACAGCGAGAACCGCGGCGTGACGGCGTACCGCAGCCGGCCCCGGTCGTGCCAGCGCAGGATCAGGTCCGCGCTGTCGGTCAGCGCGGTCTGCGGTGAGTTCAGCAGGTCGCGGCGGAGGATCCGGTCGCTGAGCACCAGGCCCGAGGTGATGTTCAGGCCGCGCCGCTCCGCCGCGCCGAACAGCTCGTCCATGGCCGGCGCGAAGTGCGAGCCGAACACCAGCGCGCTGGTCGTCCCGGCGGCGATGAGGCCGTCGAGGAACTCCGCGGCGACCGCCCGCGCGTACGCCTGGTCGGCCAGCTTGCTCTCCTCGGGCAGCGCGCACTGCTCCAGCCAGTCGAGCAGCGGCAGGCCGAGGCCGCCGATCACGCGGATCTGCGGGAAGTGGACGTGGGTGTCGACGAAGCCGGGGACGAGCAGCCCGCCGTCCAGGCGGGTGACCGGCTCGCCGGGATGCGCGTCGCGCAGCGCGGCGAGCGAGCCCCGGCCGCGGATGACGCCGTCGCGGACCAGGAGGGCGCCGTCCTCGGCCAGCGCGTCGCCCGGGTCCCCGGCGAACGGGTCGCCCGGCGTGTCGACGACGATAGCGGAATAAATGGTCATTTCGCTCGCCTCCGGGCCGCTTCGAGACGCCGCCTTCCCTCCTCGCTCGTCCCTCGCTCGTCAGTCCAGGCGGCGTCGCGGCCCTTCGGCTCGCTCAAGACTTGCAGCAGCGCGGCGGCGACCGCGACGGCGATCACGGCGGGGTCCTTGCCGGTGATCCCGGGCTGGCCGATCGGGCAGGTGATCCGGGCGATCGCCTCGGGGCCGTGCCCGGCCGCGGCCAGCTGAGCCGCGAACCGCGCCCACTTGGCGCTCGAGCCGATGAGCCCGATGCCGCCCAACGGCTGCGGCAGCCGCAGCGCCGCGTCGCACAGGGCGAAGTCCTCCGCGTGGTCGTGCGTCATGATCACCACGTGCGCGCCGCGCGGCAGCCGCTCGAGCACCTGCTCCCCGAGCAGCATGTGGTGGATGCTGACGTCCGCGACGCCGTCGATCACGTCGGCCAGCCGGACCCGGTCCAGCTGCTCGGCGCGCGAGTCGGTCAGCACCAGCCAGACCGGCAGCCGGGACAAGATGCGTGCCAGTTCGTAGCCGACGTGGCCAAGGCCGAACACGGCGATGACTGGCCGGACAGCGAGCGGTTCGAGCAGCAGGCGGACGACGCCGCCGCAGCACTGGCGGCCGTGCTCGGTGCGGGCGTGCGGGCTGAGCCGCGTCTCGCGCAGCTCTGGTTCGGTCGCCCCGGACTCGATCAGCTCCCGGGCCCGGGCGACGGCGGACGCCTCCAGGTTGCCGCCGCCGACGCTGCCCCAGGTGCGGTCCCGGCTGACCACCATCTTGGCGCCGGCCTCGCGCGGCGCGTGGCCGCGTACTTCGGCCACGGTCACCAGCACCCCGGGCTGGCCGTCCTGCCGCAGCTGCCGGGCGGCCGCGAGCCAGTCCATCTTCAGACCCCCGCGTACGCGGCCGGCGCGTCGGCCTGCTCTCCGGCCCGCGCGGCGTCGCGGGCGGCCTGGACCGCCCAGTAGACGGCCTCCGGTGTGGACGGGCAGGCCAGGCTGACGCTCCAGCCCGGCGGGCCGAACGCGCCCACTGCCTGCCGCAGCGCCTCGCGCACGCTGAACGCCTCCATCAGCGGCGGCTCGCCGACCGCCTTCGAGCCGTACACCACGCCGGATTCGGTGGCCTGCTCGAACAGGTGCACGTTGAACACCGGCGGCATCTCCGAGAAGCTCGGGATCTTGTAGGTGCTCGCGGCCTGGGTGTTGAGCCGGCCCCGGTGCGGCCCGTCGGTCTCCTCCCAGCGCAGTTCCTCCAGCGTCAGCCAGCCGACGCCCTGCACGAAGCCGCCCTCGATCTGGCCCAGGTCGATCAGCGGAGACAGGCTGTCGCCGACGTCGTGCACGATGTCCGCTCGCCGCAGCCGGTAGGCGCCGGTGAACCCGTCCACCTCGGCCTCGGCCGCCGCCGCGCCGTAGGCGAAGTACTTGAACGGCTCGCCCTGCATCCGCTCGGCATCCCAGTGCAGCCCGGCGGTGCGGTAGAAGCCGGCCGCCCAGAGCTGGACCCGCTGGAAGTAGGCGTCTCGCACCAGGTCGGCCCAGGCGATCCGCCGCCCCCCAGAGCCCGAGCCGAGGCCGATGCCGGTGATCATGCCGCCGGCGAAGCGCACGTCGCCCGGATGCACGCCGAGCTGGCCGGCCGCCACCGTGGCCAGCCGCACGCGTATCTGGTCACAGGCGTCCTTGATCGCGCCGCCGTTAAGGTCCGAGCCCGAGCTGGCCGCGGTGGCCGAGGTGTTCGGCACCTTGTCGGTGCGGGTCGGCGCGAGCCGCACCAGGTGCATGGGCACGCCGAGCGCGGTCGCCGCGACCTGGATCATCTTGGTGTGCAGGCCCTGCCCCATCTCGGTGCCGCCGTGGTTGATCAGTACCGAGCCGTCCTTGTACACCTGCACCAGCGCGCCGGCCTGGTTGAACGCGGTGAGGTTGAACGAGATGCCGAACTTGACCGGGGTGATCGCCAGCCCGCGCTTGACGTCCGGGTGCGCGGCGTTGAACGCGGCCACCTCCGCTTGGCGGCGGCCGAACTCGCTGCGCTCGGCCAGCAGTGACCAGATCGCCTCGAGCCGCTCGGCGTGCCGCACCGGCTGCCCGTACGGCGTGACCTGGCCGGGCGCGTAGAAGTTCCGGCGCCGCAGCTCGTGCGGCTCGACGCCGAGCGCAGGGGCGCAGCGGCCCAGGATCTCCTCGACGACGATCATGCCCTGCGGGCCGCCGAAGCCGCGGAACGCGGTGTTCGAGGCCCGGTTGGTCTTGGCCACCCGGCCGGTGACCTCGATGTCACCGATCCAGTACGCGTTGTCGATGTGGCAGAGCGCCCGGGCCAGCACCGGCTCGGACAGGTCCAGGCTCCAGCCGCCGTTGCTGGTCAGCGTGGCGCGCAGCGCGCAAAGACGCTTGTCCTCGTCGAAGCCCGCCTCCCAGGTGGCGAAGAACGGGTGCCGCTTGCCGGTCATGGTGATGTCCTGGGTGCGGTTGAGCCGCAGGCTCACCGGGCGCCCGGTCAAGGTGGCGCCGAGCGCCGCGACGGCGGCCAGCCCGTGCGGCTGGAACTCCTTGCCGCCGAAGCCGCCGCCCATCCGCAGGCACTGCACGGTGACCTGGTGGGCGGGCAGGCCGAGCACGTGCGCCACGATGTCCTGCGTCTCCGACGGGTGCTGCGTGCTCGACTGGACGAAGATCTGGCCGCTCTCGTCGACCAGCGCCAGCGCGGCCTGGGTCTCCAGGTAGAAGTGCTCCTGGCCGCCGATCTCGAGCTCGCCGCTGAACCGGTACGCGGCCCGCTCCAGCGCGGCCGCGGCGTCGCCGCGGCTGACCGTCCGCTGGTGGCCCTGGTAGCTGCCGGCCTTGATCGCGTCGTGCACGGTGATCAGCGCGGGCAGCGGCTCGTAACTGGCCTCGACCGCTGCCGCGCCCCGCCGGGCCGCCTCCAGGGTCTCGCCGAGCACCCAGCAGACCGCGTGGCCGTGGTACATGACCTCGCCGGGGAACAGCGGCTCGTCGTGTTTCTCGCCGGCGTCGTTGAGGCCGGGCACGTCGTCGGCGGTCAGCACCCGCACCACGCCGGGCACCTGGTAGGCGGCGTCGGTCCGCAGGCCGGTGACGCGGGCGTGCGCGTGCGGAGCCTGGACCGGCCAGGCGTGCAGGGTGCCCAGCGTGCGGCCGGCCAGGTCCTGGGTGTAGAGCGCGGTGCCGGTCACGTGCTCTTCGGCGCTCTCGTGGGAGACCGCCAGGCCCACCACTGCCCGCTCCGGGCGGTCGGCCAGCTCGCTCATGGTCGGACCTCCCGGTGCTCTGCGAACTGATGCTGGGCGAACTGGTCCTGGGCGAACTGATGCTGGGCAAACTGGTGCTGGGCGAAGAACTTCAGCAGCGAGTTGCGCAGCATCGCGATGCGGTAGGCCTCGCTGGCGCGGTGGTCGCTCATCGGCGTGCCGGCCCGGGCCAGTTCCTCCGCGGCCGCTTCGGCCACCTCGCGCGTCCACGGCCGCCCGGTCAGCGCGTCCTCGGCGGCCCGCGCGCGCAGCGGCGTGGCCGCCACCCCGCCCAGCCCGATCCGGATCGCGGCGACCCTCGGCTCGCCGGTCTCGTCTGCCTGGCCGGCACCGCCCATCCCTCCGTCCAGCCGGAGCGCGTAGGCGACGGCGACGCTCGAGATGTCGTCGAACCGGCGCTTGGCGATCTTGTGGAACGCGGTGACCGGGGCCACCGGCCGCGGGATGCGAATCGTCTTGATCAGCTCATCGGGGCGTTTGACGCTCTGCCGGTAGCCGGTGAAGTACCCGTCCAGCCGGACCTCGCGCTCGCCCTGGCTTGAGGCCAGCACGAGCGAGGCGTCCAGCGCGAGCAGCGCCGGCGGGGCGTCGCCGATCGGCGACGCGGTGCCGAGGTTGCCGCCGAGCGTGGCCCCGTTGCGGATCAGCCGGGACGCGAACTGCGGGAACAGCTCGTCAAGCAGCGGCACCCGGCCGGACCCGGAAGCCAGCAGGGCCTCGATCTCCGACAGGCTCAGCGCGGCGCCGATGTCGATCCGGTCGGCGCTGACCGAGAACTCGCGCAACTCCTGGATCCGCTCGATGCCGATGGTCAGCGCGGCCCTGGCGTGCCTGATGTTCAGCTCGACGCCCCAGTCGGTGGACCCGGCCACCAACTGCGCGCTCGGCTCGGCGGCCAGCAGGCCGAGCGCATCAGCCAGGCTGGCCGGGCGCACGTAGCGGCCCTGTGCGCTGGTGATCGTGGTGACCGCGGCGGCCGGCGCGGGTTCGGCCAGCCGGGCGAGCAGCGGGTCGTCGGCGTCCGGCTGGCCCAGGGCGTAGGCCGCGTCCCTGATCGGGCGGTACCCGGTGCACCGGCACAGGTTGCCGCTGAGCGCGTGCAGGTCGAACCCGTTCGGCCCGTGCTCCTCGTCGCCCGGGCTGGATCCGTTCGGCCCTCCGCTCGCGCCGGGTCCGTTCGGCCCGAATGCGGCGGGCCGCCGTCCGGGCCGGTAGTATTCGGCGGCCATCGAGCAGATGAAGCCCGGCGTGCAGTAGCCGCACTGCGAGCCGCCGCGCGCGGCCATCTCGCGCTGGACCGGGTGCAGCCGCCCCGACCCGTAGAGCCGCCCCAGCCCTTCCGCCGTCACGACCTCCTGCTGGTCGAATGCCGCGGCCAGCACCAGGCAGGCGTTGATCGCGACCCAGCGCGTCCGGTTCCGCCCGCCCCCGTCCTCATGCGCGACCAGCACCGCGCAGGCACCGCACTCGCCCTCGGCGCAGCCCTCCTTGGCGCCGGTCAGGCCGCTGGCGCGCAGCCACTCGAGCAGCGTCACGTGACCGCCGACCTCGCCGAGCTCGCGAGTCCGGCCGTTGACCACCAGTCGGGGCTCCGCCACCTGTGCTCCTACCTCCGCCGCCAGCCTCCCGCGTGTGGATAACGCACATATGAATAACGCTTACCAGCGACGATAACTCCTCACGAGCGGGGCGAGGATCCCGCGCCAGGCCCAGGGCCAGGGCCCGCGCCAGCCCAGGGCCCGCGCCAGCCCAGGGCCCGCGCCAGCCCAGGGCCCGCGCCAGCCCAGGGCCCGCGCCAGCCCAGGGCCAGAGCGGCCGCGGATCTCGCGCCAGCCGGGCCGGCCGCGTCACCGGGCGGTCAGAAACCGGGGACGGCCTGCCAGGCCCGGCCCGGGCCAGGCGCGTCGTCGCGGGTCACCGTGCCCTCGATCAGCCCGTACGGGCGGTCCGCGGCGTAGTACACCTCATTGTCGTTCGGCAGGCCGAACGGGCTCAGGTCGACCAGGAAGTGATGCTTGTTCGGCATCGACATCCTGATCTCGGCCACCTCCGGGTGAGCCTGGAGCACCTGCTCGCCCATGTGGTACAGGGTTTGCTGCAGGGCCAGGCTGTGCTGGCCGGCGAACGCCTCGAGCAAGATGCGCCGCACGCCGGCGTAGCTCGCGGCCCAGTCGACGTCGGTGCTCGCATAGCGCCAGCGGGCGGTGACCGCGGTCGCCAGGATGCGATCGGTGGTCTCGGCCAGCGTGGTGTAGCGGTCGCGCGGGAACCCGGTGAACTCCGACCCGGTCGACTTCAGCACGACCAGGTCGGTGAGGCCCGACACCACCCAGGCCTGCGTGCCGTCGATGGTGACGACCGTGGTCCGGGTGCCGCCCCCGGCCCGGGAGAACGCGTGCCCGTGCTCCGCGCCGTCCACCATGATCCGGTCCCACCCGTACTCCTCGATGCTGACCTTCGCGCCGGCCACCCACGCGAAGGAGTCCGTGAAGTGCCGGCCCAGGCGCAGGGCGAACGCCTCGATCTCGCCCACCCCGTACTGCTGGGCGAAGGCGTAGACGGTGTTCTTCTGGGTGTCGGTCGCCACCACGTGCGAGTTGTCACCCTCCAGGTGCGCGGCGGCGAAGTCCCCGCGCAGCGCGGTCGACACGTTCACGTCCTTGATCTGGTGCCGGTCACCGTCGCGGGTGACGTGCACCAGCCGGACCTCCGCCTTGCCGTACTGGTTCTCGCCGAACGTGATGGCCATCATGAACTCCCGCCAGTATCTGTAGTCATTCGCAAATCATTTTTCCCGCACCGCCGAGCGCGGAACGAGCCGCCCAAGGGCCTTGCCGGCCACCCCGCCTGAAGTCTAGACTGAACGTTCAGTCAAGCCTGGGAGTCATCGTGACCACCGACCCTAAGCTCAAAGAGATCATCGCGGCGCAGGAGGAGATCTTCGTCCGCCGCCAGCCGCGCTCCAAGCATCTGGCCGAGCAGGCCAAGAACCACCTCACCGGCGGTGTCACCTCGAGCTGGCAGATCACCGCGCCGCAGCCGGTCTGGCTGAGTCACGGCCGCGGCTCGAAGGTCTGGGACGTCGACGGCAACGAGTACGTCGACCTGCACGGCGGCTACGGCGCCGCCCTGGCCGGCCACGCCCACCCGGCCATCGCCAAGGCAATAACGAGCCAGGCCGGCCTGGGTACCCACTTCGCCCAGCCCACCCCGGACGCCATCGCGGTCGCGGAGGAGCTCGCGAGCCGCTTCGGCCTGCCGAAATGGCGCTTCGCCAACTCCGGCACCGAAGCCACCATGGACGCCGTCCACCTCATGCGCTCGATCACCGGCCGGGACCTGATCATCAAGATCGAGGGCTGCTACCACGGTCATCACGACTCGGTGCAAGTCTCGGTGGCCCCGGATCCGGACGCAGCCGGGCCGAGAAACAAGCCCAACAGCGCCCCCGCCTCCACCGGCATCCCCAGGGCCATCACCGACCTGACGCTGATCGCCACGTTCAACGACCTCGAAAGCGTGGCCCGGCTCCTCGACGAGCACAACGACCAGGTCGCGGGGATGATCATCGAGCCGGTCATGATGAACGCCGGCATCATCAAGCCCAGGCCCGGCTACCTCGAAGCCCTCAAGGCCCTCCTGCACGAACACCATGCCCTGCTCACCTTCGACGAGGTGAAGACCGGCCTGACCGTCGGCCCGGGCGGGGTGACGCAAAAGGAAAACGTCCAGCCCGACCTCATCACCCTGGCCAAGTCGCTGGGCGGCGGCGTGGCCGTCGCGGCCATCGGCGGCACCGCCGACGTCATGGACCACGTGGCCACCGGCGGCTATGAGATGGTCGGCACGTTCAACGGGAACCCGCTGGCCATGGCCGCGACCCGGGCCATGCTCACCGAGGTGGCCACGCCTGAGGCATACGAGAAGATCGAGAAGCTCCGCCAGCGCGCCGCCGGCGGCATACAAAAAGCCATCCAGGACAACGGGCTGACCGCGCACGTGGTCACCGCGGGCGCCAAGGGCTGCGTGGTATTCTCCGCCGAGCCCGTGGAAAACTACCGCGGCTTCCTCGGCGTGGACGACAGGTACAGCCACGCGCACTGGCTCTACCAGCACAATGGCGGGGTCTTCCTGCCGCCCTGGGGCAAGATCGAGCAGTGGCTCATCTCGGTGCAGCACGACGAGGCGGACATCGACCGCCTCGTCGAGAACTTCGCCGTCTTCGCCCGAGCCGTAAGCCGCGAAGCAGCAAGCCGCGAAGCAGCAAGAACTGACGCCACAAGAACCGGGGACTAAACCGATGACGCACCCGAGAGAAGGCTGGCAAGGCCACGGCGTCCCCAGGAAGCTGACCCGCAGGTCCTTCCTGAACCGCACCGCAGCCGGCGCGCTAGCGGCCCTGGGTGCCGCCCCCCTGCTCAGCGCCTGCGCCTCCGCCCTGGCCGGCACCGGCACCGTCCGGCTGCCGCGCCCGAACAACCCGGTCAAATGGCCCGTTTTCCCGGGAAACGCCGCCATCGCCTCGAACCTGCCTCCCGAGCCCGGCGCCACCTTGCAGATCTACACCTGGGTCGCCTACATCAACCAGTCCGTGGTCGACGCCTTCGCCAAGAAGCACAAGGTCAAGGTGCAGATCACCACGTTCAACACCATGAACGAGGCGATGTCCAAGCTGCGCAGCGGCCTGAGTTACGACCTGCTGATCGGCGCCACCGTCGACGTGCTCGGCCAGCTCATCGAGTCCCAGCTGGTCCAGCCGCTCAACCACTCCTATATCCCGAACATCACCCAGGCCTGGCCCGACTTCACCAACCCCTTCTACGACCAGGGCTGGCAGTACACGGTGCCGTACACGATCTACACGACCGGGATCTCGTGGCGCAAGGACCTAGTGGACGAGAACCCGTACACGATGAGCAACCCGTGGGCGATGCCCTGGCAGGCCAAGTACAAGGGCCGGGTCGCCATCCTGGACGACTACCGGGAGTCGATCAGCCTGGGCCTGATGAAGAACGGCATCTTCGACCTCAACACCACCGACTACAGGCAGATCGCCACGTCGCGCAAGGCGCTCGAGGAGCTCAGCAGCCTGGTCAACGTGCGGATCGACAACAACGACTACACCGAGGTCCCCGACGGGGACACCTGGATCCACCACGCCTGGTCCGGCGACATGGCGGCGGCCGCGTCCTACATGCCCAAGGGCGTCCCGGTCGAATACGTCGGCTACTGGTTCCCCCCCGACGGCAAGGGACCGGTCGCCAACGACACCAACGTCATCCTGCGTTCGGCGACCAACCCGGTGCTCGCCCACATGTTCCTCAACTACATGCAGGACCTGCCGAACGTGCTGGAGAACATCAGCTTCAACGGCTACATGCAGCCGCTGACGGGCGTGACCCCGCAGGTCCTGGTCAAGGAGCAGATCCTGCCGCCGTCACTGCTCTCCACAGTGGTGCTCCCGTCGTACTTCCGCCGCGGCGTGGCCCAACTGCAGCTGCCCGTCGACGCCGACGCGCTGTGGCAGCAGGCCTGGCTCGTCGTGAGCAACGGAATCTGAAGGACAACCGATGAGACGCAAGAACGCGTTCTGGATCGCCCTGGCCGCGCCGGGGATCATCTGGCTGGTGCTGCTGTTCATCGTGCCGTTCTACGCGGTGCTCGCGATCGCCATGGGCAAGCTCGACCAGCTCTTCGAGTCCCCGGTCGCGGTGTGGAACCCGTTCGCGTGGAGCTCGGAGAACGTCATCGACGTCTCCCGCGACCTGGTGGGCAGCGCGGCGTTCGCCGGCCCGATCGTGGTCAGGACGGTGGTCTACGTGGCCATCGCCAGCCTGCTCTGCCTGCTCATCGGCTATCCGGCCGCGTACTTCGTGGCCCGTTTCTCCGGCCGCAGGAAGGGCCTGTTCCTGATCCTGCTCATCGCGCCGTTCTGGATCAGCTACATGATGCGCATGCTGGCCTGGATCACCCTGCTGCAGACCAACGGCATCGCGAACAAGATGCTGTCCTGGGTCGGCATCTCGCCGGTCAACTGGCTGGGCGGCAAGCCGGTGACGGTGATCCTCGGCCTGGTCTACGGCTACATCCCGTACCTGATCCTGGTGCTGTACGCGGGCCTGGACCGGATCGACCCGGCCCTGATCGAGGCCGGCCGGGACCTAGGCCTCGGCCGGGCCCGCACGTTCGCCAGGATCACGCTGCCGCTGTCCAAACAGCCCATCCTCACCGCGATGCTGATCACCGTGCTGCCGATGATCGGTGACTACTACACCAACCAGCTGCTGTCCGGTGCCGCGTCCACCTCGATGATCGGCAACCTGATCCAGGGCCAGCTCGGCACGCCCGGCCTCGAGGGCCAGGGCGCGGTGCTGTCCCTGTTGCTGCTGCTGGTCCTGCTCATCCCGATGGTCTACTACGTCATCGCGACGAACCGGTCCTCGAGGGTGGCGGCATGACCGCCCCGAGCGTTTCCGAACAAACGCAGCCCCAGGAAACCCGGCCCAAGGCCCGGACCCAGAGCCGCTGGAACCCCAGGAACCCGTGGCGCCACCCGTGGTTCCTCGAGGGCTTCACCTGGCTGTACCTGATCTGGTCGCTGGTGCCGATCGGCATCGCGGTGCTGTTCTCGTTCAACAAGGGCAAGTCGCAGAGCGTCTGGCAGGGCTTCTCCTGGCGCTGGTACTTCAAGGACCCGGTCAACTCGGTCCTGCACAACCCGCAGCTGCACGCGGCGGTCATCCAGACCGTGCGGCTGTCCGTGCTCACCACCATCATCGCGGTCCCGCTCGGGGTGGCGTTCGCGCTCGGCATCAACCGCTGGCGCGGCCCCATCCCGGCGACGTTCAACTACCTGATGATCCTGTCCTTCGTCATTCCCGAGCTGATCTTCGGCGTGGCGATGTTCTTCGTGTTCACGGAGCTGTTCACCAGCGTGCATCTGGGGACGACGGCCGAGGTCCTCGCGCTGGTCACGTGGAACGTGAGCTGGCCCGCGATCATCGTGCAGGCCCGGCTGGTCACCCTCGGCCGCCAGTACGAGGAGGCCGCGGCGGACCTGGGCGCCAACCGGTTCCAGGCCATGAGAAGGGTCATGCTGCCGCTGCTCGCCCCGGCCATCTTCGCCAGCGCGGTGCTGGTCTTCTCCGGCGTGATCGACGACTTCGTCATCGTCGACCTGCTCTCCTCCAATGCCGGGAACACCCCGATGTCGGTGATCATCTACTCCACCCAGCACGGCGGCAACGGCGGCCCCGCGCTGAACGCGCTCGGCACGATCATGCTGGTCATGTCGTTCGTCATCGCGATCATCGGCTACATCGGCTACCGCTTCCTGACCCGCGGCGAGCGCGGCAGCCGGATCGAGGCCCTCACCACGATCGCGGGCAGCGAAGCCTGACCGTCCCGGTTTCTCATTTTTATCCCGAACGGCCTGCCTGCGTGCCCCAGGATTGCGCTCAGAGCCCACCGGAGGGAGACGCATGCTCGAGGACCTGGAGTTCGACGACAGCGACTCGCCCGCGATCGGCCTGGTGCCGCCCGGCGTCTCGTGGCAGCAGGTGCGGGACCACATCAAGATCGCGCACCACCATCTCCTGGTTCCCTCGGCCGACGGCGACGACTATGCCGGGGCCTACTGGACCGGCACCGACATGGCCGTGGTCGAAGACCTGGGCCCGGACCCGGAGCAGGCGATCGACGAATTCCGTGCCTACCTGCAAGAACACGACGAGATCTGACGCATGTTGCTCCTGGTGCGCCTGGGCCGGGACCGTCCCCGCTGACCTACGTGCCGGGGTCGATGTGGATCTTGGTGCCCGCCTCCGGGCTGATCTTCCCAGCCAGCGCCTCGGCGGCGTGTTCCAGGCCGACGGTCACCCGGACGATGCCAGCCGGATCGACCCGGCCGTCGGCATAGTGCTCGATCGCGGGCGCCAGCCCGGCCGACGCGCCGAGGATGCCCACGGCGGTCATGTCGCCGAGGACGAGGTCGCGGCTGTCGATCGGGCTCGGCACGCCCGCGATGCCGATGTAGACCAGCCGCCCGGCCGGCTCGGCCCGGGCCAGGGCGGCGGCCGGCATCTGATGGTCGTCGGTGCAGTCGACGACCGCGTCGTATGTCACCGGCGGAGGGTCAGCGGCCGTCCAGTAGCCGGTGGCGCCGAAGCTCGCGGCCAGTTCCTCGCGGTCGCGCCCCAGCGCCCAGATGTGCACCTCGGCGCCCGTGGCCCGGGCGAACGCCGTGGTCAGCAGCCCGATGGTGCCCGGCCCGCAGACCAGGATCCGCTTCCCGGGGCCGGCCTGGGCGGCAAAGGCGGCCCGCCAGGCGTTCCCTCCCGGTTCGACCAGGGCGCCGGCCCGGTCGTCGATCGCTTCGGGCAGCCGGTGCAGGCTGGACGCGCGGACCAGTACCTTCTCGGCTAGCGCGCCTGGCCAGCCCATGATGCCGACCTCGCGCCGGTCCGCGCAGACGTGCCCGCGCCCGGCCAGGCACCGCGGGCAGCGCCCGCAGCCCAGCATGGTGTCCCCGGTCACCCGGGCGCCCTGCCACCCAGCGTCGACTCCGGCGCCGAGCGCGGACACCACGCCGCACCACTCGTGTCCCGGCCGCAGCGGGAACCCCGTCTTGCCCTGGGCGAAATAGGCCAGCTGCCCGGTGAACAGCTCCACGTCGGTCCCGCAGATCCCGGCCCGGCGGACATCGACGACGACCTGCCCTGCTCCGGGCACCGGAACTTCGACATCCTCGACCCGTGCCGACCCCGGCCCGGTGATCACCAGTGCGCGCATACAGCAAGGTTCGCATCCCGCCGCGGGGACGGTCGGGGTCACCCGCCGCGACTGATCGTCGTGACCAGGCGGCATGACACCAGTCGTGGGGGCACGTAGCTTGGGTGTGTGGACCGGCGGATATTCGGGATCGAGACTGAGTACGGCATCACCTGCACCTTCCGCGGGCAGCGGCGGCTGTCTCCCGACGAGGTAGCGCGCTACCTGTTCCGGCGCGTGGTGTCCTGGGGGCGGAGCAGTAACGTCTTCCTGCGCAACGGTGCCCGCCTCTATCTCGACGTAGGCAGTCATCCCGAGTACGCGACCCCGGAGTGCGACAACGTCGTGGACCTGGTCGCGCACGACAAGGCGGGCGAGCGGATCCTCGAGGGGCTGCTGGTCGACGCCGACCGCCGGCTGCGCGAGGAGGGGATCGCCGGGGACATCTACCTGTTCAAGAACAACACCGACTCCGCCGGCAACTCCTACGGCTGCCATGAGAATTACCTGGTCCCCCGGCACGAGGAGTTGGGGCGGCTGACGGACATCCTGACGCCGTTCCTGGTCACCCGGCAGATGATCTGCGGCGCCGGGAAGGTGCTGCAGACGCCGCGCGGTGCCGTCTACTGCGTCAGCCAGCGCGCCGAGCACATCTGGGAAGGCGTATCCTCGGCCACCACCCGGTCCCGGCCGATCATCAACACCCGGGACGAGCCGCATGCCGACGCCGAGCGCTTCCGCCGCCTGCACGTGATCGTCGGCGACTCCAACATGAGCGAGACCACCACGCTGCTCAAGGTCGGCTCCACCGACCTGGTGCTGCGGATGATCGAGGCCGGCGCGTTCATGCGCGACCTGACCCTGGACAATCCGATCCGCGCGATCCGCGAGGTCAGCCACGACGTGACCGGCCGCAGCCGGGTCAGGCTCGCTAGCGGGCGCGAGATGAGCGCGCTGGAGATTCAGTACGAGTACCTGACCCGCGCGCAGGACTTCACCAGCAAGAACGGGCTGAGCGCGATCAGCAAGCGGGTGCTGGAGATGTGGGAGCGGGCACTCCAGGCGATCGAAACCGGGAACCTGGACAAGATCGCGCGGGAGATCGACTGGGTGACCAAGTACCAGCTGATCGAGCGGTACCGGGTCAAGCATGACCTCCCGCTGTCGGCTCCCCGTATCGCCCAGCTGGACCTGGCCTACCACGACGTGCGCCGCGGCCGGGGCCTGTACTACCTGCTACAGCGCAGAGGTGCCGTGGACCGGGTCACCAGGGACCTGGACATCTTCGAGGCCAAGTCGATCCCGCCGCAGACTACCCGGGCGAAGCTGCGCGGCGACTTCATCCGCCGGGCCCAGGAGAAGCAGCGTGACTTCACCGTCGACTGGGTGCATCTCAAGCTCAACGACCAGGCTCAGCGAACCGTGCTGTGCAAGGACCCGTTCCGTTCGGTCGATGAGCGGGTCGAGAGGCTCATCGCCAGCATGTGAAAAAGCGCGGCGGCCTCTAGCTCGCCACCAGCGGCTCGTCCGCGGGCACCGGAACCTCCTGCGGCGAGTCGGCCAGCACCCGCAGCGCGTCCGGCGGCAGGTAACAATGCACCGGGGTGCCCTGCGTCAGGTCGGGTCGCTCGCCGTCGTTCTGCATCAGCGCCTGCAGCGAAATGCCCGGCGCCAGCCGCAGCATCACCTGGGTGGCGGCACCGAGGAACACCACGCGCTCCACCATGGCCGGCACCCGGTTCTCGCCGGCCGAACCGTGCGCCTCGATCCGCACCCGCTCCGGCCTGATCACCGCGTGCGCGCGGCCCGCCGCGGTCGCCTCGCACCGCTGCGAGGTCAGCGCCCAGTCCCCGAGCCGGAGCGCGCCGGCCCCGCCCGCGGTGACGACGTCGATCTCCATCAGGTTCGCGGCGCCGAGGAAGTCGGCCACGTAGGTGTCCGCCGGCTCCTCGTAGACCTGGCGCGGGGTGCCGATCTGCACGATCCGGCCCGCGTTCATCACGGCCAGCCGGTCCGACATGGTCAGCGCTTCCTCCTGGTCGTGGGTGACGTAGAGGAAGGTGATACCGATGCGTTCCTGCAGCGCCTTCAGCTCCACCTTGAGCGAGCGGCGCAGCTTCGCGTCGAGCGCGCCGAGCGGTTCGTCGAGCAGCAGCACGGCCGGGTTGAGGACGAGCGCGCGGGCCAGCGCGACCCGCTGCTGCTGGCCGCCGGACAGCTGACCCGGCCGCCGCTTGGCGAACGAGGTCATCTTGACCAGGTCGAGAGCCTCGTCCACCCGGCGCTTGAGGTCCGCCTTGCCCACCCCCCGGTGCCGCAGGCCGAACGCCACGTTGTCTCTCACGTCGAGGAACGGGAACAGCGCGTAGCTCTGGAACACCGTGTTGACGTTGCGCCGGTGCGGCGGCACGTCGGAGACATCGGCGCCGTCGAGCAGGATCTTGCCCGAGGTCGGCTGCTCGAAGCCGGCGATCAGCCGCAGGGTGGTGGTCTTGCCGCAGCCTGACGGGCCGAGCAGGGAGAAGAACTCGCCGCTGGCCACGGTCAGGTCGATGTTGTCGACCGCGATCTCGCCGAACCTCTTGGTCAGCCCGGACAGCTCGATGCTTCCTCCGGCCACGGCGCCACCTCCAGTTACCTGCCGCTTACCTGCCGCGTGTGCGCGCCCGCTTGGCTGCGGGCCTGGTGTCAAATCCCAGCTGCCCGGCCGCGAAGCGCATCGCCAAATCGTACGTCCGCTGCGGCGGTACCGCCGGGTCCTCGAGCGCGATCTGCACGGCCAGCCCGTCGAGCAGGGCGGACAGCGTGATCGTGAAGTCGTCCGCGTCCACGGGCGCGAACTCGCCGGCCTCCTGGCCGGCCAGCACGATGGAGCGGATGGCCTCCCGCCACCGCTCGTCGGACTTCTGCCGGACCGCGGCCACCCCCGGGCTCCGCGGCGACAGCGCCCACAAGTCCAGCCACAGCAGCCAGTAGCTGCGCGGCTCGGGATCGGTACCAGGCAGGCAGATCATGGCGATGAGCTCGGCCAGCTGCCCGACCGCGGTCGGGATCTCCTCCATCCGCCGCAGGAACTCGGCATACCAGGAGTCCTCGGAGTACCTGATCGCCTCGGTCAGCAGCTGGTCGCGGGTCTTGAAGTAGTAGATGACCAGCGCCGGGCTCGTGCCGGTGCGCTCGGCGACGTCGGCGATCCTGGTGTCGGCGTAGCCGCGCTCGACGATGACGTCCAGGGCCGCCCGCAGCATCTGCTCGCGGCGCTCCCCAGTGTCCCGCGAACCCCCCGCACGTTCCTTCATGACCTGATCTCCGCCTCCCGCTGTCCCTTGTGGGTAATCGTAGCAGCTTCTAGACTGAATGTTCAGTCAATCTTTTGGAGGGCCCGGTTTCATGGCAGCAAAGGCAACCCAGGCGGCGAAGGCGGCGGCGGGAAAGGCGGTAAAGGCAGCGCAAGCAGCGAAGGCAGCCAGGGCAACCGGCACGGCCAGAGCGGTCACCGGAGCGGTCGGCGCCGCGGACTACGACGCGATCGTGGTCGGCGGCGGGCACAACGGCCTGGTCGCCGCGGCGTACCTGGCCCGCTCCGGCGCCCGGACGCTGGTGCTCGAGGCGCGGCAGAAGACCGGCGGCGCCGCGACCACCGAAGCTCCCTGGCCGGACGCCCCGGACTTCCGCGTCACCCGCCTGTCCTACGTGATGTCGCTGATGCCGCCGACCATCATCCGCGACCTGCGGCTGGAAAAGCACGGCTACAAGATCTTCCCGATGGGCCCGTACTACCAGGCCTTCCCCGAAGGCGGGTCGATCAAGCTCTACGCCGACGACGCCAAGCGCAACCACGACGAGATCTCCCGCTGGTCGAAGAAGGACGCCGACGCGATGCCGCGCTGGGACGCCTGGCTGGCCGGGCTGGCCGAGGTGCTCGGCCCGCTGCTGCTCACCGTGCCGCCGAACCTCGGCTCGCGCAAGCCCCGCGACCTGGCCGAGACGCTGCGGCTGGCCTGGCGGCAGCGCGGCCTGGACGTGCGCACCATCGCGGACGTGACCCGGCTGATGACGATGTCGATCGCCGACCTGCTCGACGACTGGTTCTCCTCGCCGCAGGTCAAGGGCGCGCTGGCGGTCAACGGCGTGATCGGCACCTGGGCCGGCCCGTACGAGCCGGGTACCGCCTACGTGATGGCGCACCACTCGATCGGCGACGTCGGCGACGGCCACCTGGGCAACTGGGGCTTCCAGGAGGGCGGCATGGGCGCGGTCGCCGACGCGATCGCCGGCGCCGCCCGCGAGAACGGCGTCGAGATCCGCACCGGCGCCAAGGTGGCAAAGCTGCTGCTCTCCGGCGGCCGGGCCTCGGGGGTCATTCTCGAGAACGGCCAGCAGATCACCGCCAAGGTCGTCGTCACCTCGCTGCACCCGCGCACCGCGTTCCTGGACCACGTCGGCCGCCAGAACCTGCCGGACGACTTCGTCGCCGACATCGAGCACTGGAAGACCCGCAGCGGCGTCGTCAAGATCAACCTGGCGCTGGCCGAACTCCCCGACTTCACTGCCGATCCCGGCACCAACCTGGCCGAACACCACACGGGTTCGGTGGAGATGGCACCGACCATGCCGTACATCGAGCGCGCGTTCCAAGACGCGCGCGAGGGCAGGCCCGCCACCAGGCCGTTCAGCGACGGGGTCATCCCGACCGCCTTCGACACGACGCTGTGCCCGGAGGGGTACCACATCATGTCGCTGTTCACCCAGTGGGTCCCGTCCGACTGGAGCGAGGAACCGCACACCGAGGAACTGCAGGCCTACGCCGACCGCATGATCGACTGCTACAACGAGGTGGCGCCGAACTTCAAGAGCTCGATCCTGCACGCCGACGTCGTGGGCCCGTACGAGATGGAGCACGACTACGGCCTGGTCGGCGGCAACATCTTCCACGGCGAGCTGTCCCTGGAGCAGCTGTTCCACATGCGCCCCGCGCCCGGGTTCGCCGACTACCGCACCCCGGTGCCTGGCCTGTACTACGCCAGCTCCGCCACTCACGCCGGCGGCGGGGTCTGCGGCATCCCCGGCATGCAGGCGGCCCGGGCCGCGATCGCCGACCGCCGCGCCGCCCTCCGCGGCCCCGCCCAGGCTGTCCGGCGCGCCCGCCACCGGTGACCGCCCCGTCACAAGCCCCGTCCGAACCAGCGGTCACTGTAGCCCCAGCCGTCACCGCGATGCTCGAGGCCCGCACCGTGGCGCTGGTCGGGGCCAGCGCCCGGGCGGGCAGCCTCGGCGCGCGCATGATCGCGGAGGTGGCCAGGAGCCCGTCGCGCCCGCGCACCTACCTGGTCAACCCGCGGTACGACGACATCGACGGCACGCCCTGCCTGCCCAGCCTGGCCGAGCTGCCCGAACCTGTGGACCTCGTGCTGCTGGCCGTCCCGGACACCGCCCTCGAGGCGCAGCTGGACGCCGCGGCACGCACCCAGGCCCGTTCGGCCGTAATTTTCGGTTCTGCCTTTGACCTTCCGGGCGCCTCCGGGCTGCGGGACCGGCTGGCCGTGATCGCCCGCCAGGCGGGCATGGCGGTGTGCGGCGCCGGGTGCATGGGGTTCGTGAACGTCGCCCACGGGCTGCGCGCCGTCGGCTACCTCGAGCCCGACCCGTTGCCGGCCGGGCCGGTCGCGCTGGTCACCCACTCGGGTTCGGTGTTCTCCGCGCTGCTGCGGGCACGCCGCGGCTTCGGCTTCAGCCTGGCCGTGTCGTCCGGCCAGGAGCTCGTCACCACGGCCGCGGCCTACGCCAGGTACGCGCTGAGCCTGCCGGAGACCAGGGTGCTGGCGCTGGTCCTCGAGGCGATCAGGGACGCCGCCGAGCTGCGCGCGGTCCTGGCCGGGGCGCTGGCCGCGGACGTGCCGGCCGTGCTGCTCAGCGTGGGCATATCGCCGGCCGGGACGGCGCTGGTGTCGGCGCACTCCGGCGCGCTGGCCGCGGCCGACGGCGCGTGGGAGGCGCTGGCCGGCGCCTACGGGCTGCACCGCGTCGGCGACCTGGCCGAGCTGGCCGACACCCTCGAGCTGTTCTCTGTTGGCCAGCACGGGACTGGGCGCCGCTGCGCGCGCGGAACCGCGGGCATCGCCACCGTGCACGACTCCGGGCTGGAACGTGCGCACGCCGCCGACCTGGCCGCCGAACTCGGCGTGCCGTTCGCCCCCCTCGGCCCGGCGACCCGGGACCGGCTGTCCGCGGCGCTCCACCCCGGCCTGGCGCCGGACAACCCGCTGGACGTATGGGGGACCGGCCGCGACACCGAGCCGCTGTTCGCCGAGTGCCTGTCCGCGCTGGCCGCCGACCCGGCGGTGGCCGCGGTCGCGCTCGCCGTCGACCTGGTGCCCGAGTTCGACGGCGACGAGTCCTACCCGCGGGCGGTGCTCACCGCCGCCGCGAGCACCGCCAAGCCGGTCGCGGTGCTGGCCGGGCTGCCGGCCGCCGTCGATCCGGCCGCGGCCGCCCGGCTGCGCGCGGCCGGCGTCCCGGTCCTGGAAGGCGCCCGCAGCGGCCTGCTCGCCCTGCGCCACCTGCTCGACGCTGCCGATTTCCGGGCTGAGCCGCCGGAAATGGGCCCGGAAATGGGCCCGGAAATGGGCCCGGAAATGGGCACAGTGCCGCGGCCCGCCGCGCACCCCGCCCAGGTGCCGGGCGACACGGCCAGCCGCTGGCGGGACACGCTCGCCCGCCACCCCGGCGGCCTGGGCAACGCCGTGCTGTTCGACCTGCTCCGCGACTACGGCATCCTGGCGGTGGGCGCCCGCCAGGCCGCGACCCGCGGCGCGGCCCTGGCGGCGGCGGCCGCGATCGGCTACCCGGTCGTGCTCAAGACCGGCGAGCCGGGCATCGCGCACAAGTCGGACGTCGGCGGGGTGCGGCTCGGCCTCGGTGACCACGGCGCGGTCGGCGCCGCCTACGACGACCTGGCCGCCCGTCTCGGCCCGCACGTCCTGGTGTGCGAGACCGCCCCGCCCGGCACCGAGCTGGCCCTGGGCATCGTCCGTGACCCCGCGCTCGGTCCGCTGCTGGTCATCAGCGCGGGGGGCGTTCTCATTGAGATTTTGTCCGAACGGGCCGTGCTGCTCGCCCCGGTCACCCGTTCCGCCGCGGTGGCGGCCCTGCGCCGGCTCCGGCTGGCCCCGGTCCTGGCCGGAACCCGCGGCCAGCCCCCGGCCGACATGGAGGCGATCGCCGACGCGATCACCGGGCTGTCCCGCCTGGCCTGTGACCTAGACGACGCCCTGGAAGCGCTCGACATCAACCCCCTGATCTGCGGTCCCACCGGCGCAATCGCCGCCGACGCCCTCCTCATCCCCCGTGCCCGCTAGCCCGTCACCGGCGAGTTCATCGACACCGTGGTGACCCAGTGGCTGGCCGTCCTCGGGCACCGCTACGATCACTGCGGATAACGTGAGTGGCGGGAAAGGCGGACCTTTATGGGACTGGTGAAGCTGTCCAGGCACGGGCGGCATCGCGGAACGCCAGCGAATGGCGCCGTGCTGGCGCGGGCCGCGGCGCTCACCGCCCTGGCTGCCCTGCTGGCCGCGTGCAGTTCCTCCGGGTCGGCCACCAGCGCGGCCACCTCGGCTAGCCCGGGCGCCACCGGGACGGGCGGCACGGCCTCCGCGTCCGCGGTGGCCGCTTCGTTCGTCAACATCGTCGAGCCGTTCGACCCCGGCCACCCGGCCAGGTACGAGACCGCCCCGGCCAGCTGCAACCAGAGCACGACGATCGCCATCGAGCAGTGCTACGAGACCCAGACCGAGAACGCCGACGTCCAGATCGACGTTGCGCAGTCGGGCAGGTACGCCAGCGCGTCGCCGGCCGATCGCGCCGCGATCCTGGCCCAGGACAGTGCGTGGCTGGCCGCGCGCGGCCCGGTGTGCGCCGCCGCCTTCAATACCGGCGGGACCATCGACGGGATCAGCTCCGCGGCCTGCCTGCTCGACGAGAGCAACGCCCGGCTCGACGCGGTGAAGGGGATCACCCCGCCGGAGGCCGTGCTCAAGGGCACCGACAGCATCGACCCGAACCAGCTGTCCTGGTACACCACGCCGGAAGGGTCCCGCATCGCCGAGATCAACACCCAGGGCGACCAGACCGGCGGCGGGATCGTCGCCTGGGTCATCGTGGGCGGGGCGGACGGGTTCGTGATCAACCCCAAGCAGTTCTACTTCCAGGACGGGTCGTTCACCGACCCCGGCATCGTCCAGCCGCCGAACCCCGCCTTTCACCGCGTCCCGACCGGCAAGGAGTACCAGTTCTCCATCGACTACTCCACCTTGTCCAAGGACCCCAACGCGAACAAGAGCGCCGCGGGCTACTTCTACGCGCCCGGCACTCCGGTCGCCGTCTGGCGCTGACGCCGGCCGCGTCCGCGGCTAGATAGCCCAGCGGCCGCGGCGCTCGATCAGCTGCCGCGCGTTGCGCATGGCCAGCGCGATGACCGTCTCCATCGGGTTGATGCCGATCGGGCCCGGGAAGACGCTGGCGTCGGTCACGAACAGGCCCGGCACGCCGTGGAACTCCCCGAAGCTGCCCACCACGCCGCGCCTGGGATCCTCGCTCATCCGCGCGGTCCCCATCAGGTGGATCGAGAACAGCTGGAGGGATCGTTTGGGTACCGGGCGGGCCAGCAGCCGGTGCAGCTCGTCCAGGCTGCGGACCTCCGGGGCGCCGTCGAAGGGGAGCAGCACGCGCCGGGCGCCGGCCGCGAACAGCGCTTCGGCGGTCAGCTCCACCCCGCGCTGCACGCGGGCAGCGTCGCGCTCGGTGAGCTGGTAGAAGACCAGCGGTCCGAGGCCGGGGACGTTCCGGATCCTGCCTGTCCCGGTGTCGGAGACCAGCGGACCTGCGGTGACGATGTGGTTATAGTCCGCCATCAGCTCACCGAGCTCGCGGCCGTAGGACGGCAAGATCCCGGCCAGCATCGGGGGAGTGAGGTTGGTCGCGGTCAGCAGCAGCCCTTCTGTCAGGAATTCGCGCACCTGGAAGGCCTGGTGAACGCCCTGCCAGCCGGTGACGTCCTGGTCGAAGAACGCGGTCACCACCGCGTTCGGGTGCACCGACAGGTTGCGGCCGAGCTGCCCCGAGGCCGACCGCAGGCCCGACCGCATGAGCAGGGCCGGCGTCTGGATCGCGCCGCCGGCCACGATCACCACCCGGGCCCGTATGGTCAGGCTCGGGCCCCTAGCGCCGCCCGGGCGGACGAAATGGCCGGTCACGCCCGTCACCGTGGGCCCGGACCGGGTGATCCGGTCCACCCGGCAGTCGGCGAGCAGCCGAGCCCCGAGCGCCAGCGCCCGGGGCACGCTGGTGACCAGCATCGACTGTTTCGCGCCGGTCGGGCAGCCGCTGCTGCAGTTGTTGGTGCCCGCGCAGTGCAGCTGGTTCCTGCGGTTCGGGACCACCGCCCAGCCCTTGGCCTCGGCGCCGCGCCGGAACAGTTCCGAATCCCGTCCGATCGTCTCGGGATCCTGCGGACCGACGGAGAGCCGGGACTCGATCGCCGCGAAGTAGGGGTCGAGATCCTTCTCGGAAATGGCCCGCAGGCCTTCCTGCTCGGCCCACCGCCGGAGCACGCGGGCCGGCGTCCGCCACGACATGCCCCCGTTGACCACCGTGGACCCGCCGACGCAGCGGCCCTCGGCGTACAGCACGGACGGGTGCCCGATCGCCATCCCGCCCCCGCCGTCCCGGTACAGCGTGCGCAGCGCCCGCCCGGTCGCGGCGGTGAAGGACTCGGTCGGGTGGTAACCGCCCTCCTCGAGCACGATCACGTCCACCCCGGCCTCGGCCAGCTCCGCGGCCACGGTCGCCCCGCCCGCCCCCGACCCGACGATCACCGCCCCGCACTCGAGGGACAGGTCGCCTGTGACCTCGTCTTGCCTGGTCAGCCCGCTCGGAACGGTCACGGCTGGCCCGTCCCAGAGTCCCCAGAGTGCCCGGAGTGCCCGGAGTCCCCGGAGCCCCCGGAGTCCCCCGAGCCTGCTTCGGCCGCGCGGATCTGCGGGCCGTAGGACTCCAGGCGGCGCCGGGAGACGGCCGCGATGTAGGGGGCCGGGTCGTAGCCGATCTCCCGCTGTACCTCGGGCAGCTCGTAGTAGCACATGGTGACCACGCTCTTGAGCCGCCGGATCATCTCGGCCGCGACGTCGTGCCGCGCCAGCAGCGCGCGGACGTAGGCGCCGGCCACCCGGTCGTCCAGCCGGGCGAACCGCCTGCCCCGGGACGGCGGATACAGCCGGGCTCCCTGGTCGAGGAGGACCAGCGCGGCGGCCAGCGCCTTCCTGGCCGCGGGCGGCAGCGAGCCGAGCATCAGCGCGAACTCGCGCAGGACCCGGTCCGCCCGCTGGTCCGCGCGGACCTCGGGCGGGCAGACGACCTCGGCGAACCGCCTGGCCGCCTGCCGCGCCGGAACCTCAGGCGCCGGTTGCCCCGGCGCTGGCCGCCCGGGCGCTGGTTGTCCTGGCGCTGGTTGTCCTGGCGCTGGTTGTCCTGGCACTGCCGTCGGCGCGGAAGATGGGCCAGCCAATTTCGGTCCTCCATTCCGCCTCGTCCGGTGTGTCGCTGGCGCCGCACAGGTAGTACTCGCGCAGCGGCCCGTCCACGCTGATCTCGTGCCTGGTGGCGTAGGAACCGAGCGTGGCGTAGCTGAGATCGGCGTCGTCGAGCGAGCCCCGATGGGTGATGACGGCTAGCTCGGCCGCCGGGATCGCGACCGGCATGACCCGCCCGATGGTGCGCACGCTGCCTTCTACCGGGACGAACACGGTGGCCTCGCCCCGGTCGTGCTGGAACAGCTCGCTCGCGTACACCCCGCCACTCGGACCGGTGGCGTGCAGGCCCTGAGCGCGGACGGTGGCGTGCAGTTCGGCCAGGGCACCCTGCCACCAGGGCAGGATGTCCGCGCGGTCGACGACCGCCGCTACGCCGGCCGCCCGGGTGGCCGGGACGCTCCGGTGCTCGATCGCGGGCACGTCCACCGGCGGCTGCAGCAGGTTGCGCAGCGAGTCGACCGCGGCCCTGGTCTGCGCCAGCTCGGCTTCCAGCCGGCCGAGGTGCGCGGCGATGAGGGCGTTGCGGGCCAGGGCGTCGGGCGCGTCGAGCACCGCCTTGACCTCGCTCACCGGCATCTCGAGATCCCGCAGGCGGCGGATGACCTGCGCGGTCGGGACCTGCTCGCCGGCGTAGTAGCGGTAGCCCGTGCTGGGGTTCACCGTGGCGGGCTCGAGCAGCCCGACCTCGTGGTAATGCCGCAGCGTCTTGACGCTGAGGTGGGTGATGCGAGAAAAGTCGCCGACTGTGAGCCCTGCTGCCACCAGGCCATTGTGAACCCTCCCCTTACCGGACAGTCAATTCCTCAGCACGCTGTTGACCCTCCGGCGAAGGGAGCGCCGAGGCTGGAGTCATCGTCAAGCACGTACCCGAAGGAGCACATCATGACCGGCACCGCCGCCTCCCGCACCTCCCTCTCCGGCACTTCCCTCTCGGGCCTCGAGACCGTGGTGGCCGAGCACATCGCCGCCGTCAACGCCTTCGACGAAGACGCCATCGTGGCCACCTTCGCCGACGACGCCCTGGTCAACGACGCTCACCGGGAGTTCTGGGGCACCGAGGCCATCCGCCGCTGGGTCGCGAGGGAAATGGTCGGCGACCACGTGACCATCGAGGTCACCGAGGTCACCGACCACTACGGCGACACCATCGTCCGCGGCCGCTACGACGGCACCTACGACAAGACGAACCTGCCGGATGAGATCATCCTGACCAACTACTTCACCGTCCGCGACGGCAAGATCGTCCGCCTGATCGTCCTCCGCAATACCCCCGCCAGCTACTGACCGCCACGCCGGACCATCACGCCGCCGGACGCGTAACCGAACGTTCCGCGACATCAGCAAGGCACCCCGCCCGGACGCTGGCCTTCGGAGGAGAATAGCCTTCGCTGCGAAGAGGAGGTGGGCATGCAACCAGGGCAAGGGCCCGTTTGGCGGCCGCTGAAACGCCACGACAGCCATGTGGCGGAACAGATGGTGGCGCGCGCGGCCGAACTGGCCAGGGATTCCCATGCGCAGACCCGGTATGCGGCGGTCCTGGTGAAGGACGGCAGCCTCCTGGCCTGGGGAACCAACGGCGTGCCGTTCCCCGGGGAAGATCACTGCTACTGCAAGTTCGGCGAGTCTGGCCACCATGACCGTTGCCGGACCCACGCGGAGCAGCGGGCGATCACGCTGGCCCGTGACGGTGACGGCTGGCGGAAGCTGCAGGGATCGAAGCTGATCTACGTGCGGCTCGAGGCGGATGACTCGGTCCGGCTGGACGAGCCGCACTTCTGCGCCCGCTGCAGTCGTCTCGCGTTGTCGCTGGGCATAGCGGAGTGGATCTTCGCCCTGTCGGAGGGGCTGGTCGGATACTCCTCGGCCGACTACGACCAGATCGCCCAGCTCAGATGGTAGAGGCGTGGGCCGAGCCGGACCCGGCCACCCCCGGGCGTCGCCGCCCGCAGGGGCGGGGCGGACACTGGATTCATGCGTTATCTGAGCATCGACACGGACCCTAATACCACCAGGGTTTCCCGGATCGGGCTGGGCACCTGGCAGTTCGGCTCCCGGGAGTGGGGATACGGCCAGTCGTATGCCGGGCAGGAAGCGCGCGCCATCGTGCGCCGGGCGATCGAACTCGGCGTCACCTTGTTCGATACCGCCGAGATCTACGGTTTCGGGCGCAGCGAGCGGATCCTCGGCGAGGCGATCGGCGAAGACCGGGAGTCGGTCTTCCTGGCGACGAAGATCTTCCCGCTGCTGCCGGTCGCCCCGGTCGTTGAGCAGCGCGCGGTGGCCAGCGCCAACCGGCTCGGCACCCGCCAGCTCGACCTGTACCAGGTGCACCAGCCCAATCCGGTGGTCAAGGACGGGACGATCATGCGCGGCATGCGCGCGCTGCAGCGGGTTGGCTTGGTGCGGGAGGTCGGCGTCAGCAACTACTCCCTGGACCGCTGGCGCGCCGCCGAGCACGCGCTGGGCAGCCGGGTGCTGAGCAACCAGGTCCGCTACAACCTCGTCGACCGCTCCCCGGAGCGCGACCTGCTGCCGTTCGCCGAGTCGACCGGCCACGTCGTGATCGCCTACAGCCCGCTCGCCCAGGGGCTGCTGTCCGGCAAGTACCACCGGGGCAGCCGGCCGGCGAACCGCGTCCGGGCCTCCAGCCCGCTGTTCCTGCCCGAGAACCTCGACCGGGCCGCCGACCTGATCGCCGCCCTGCGCCAGGTGGCCGACGCTCATGCCGCCACGCCCGCCCAGATCGCCCTGGCCTGGGTCATCCACCAGCCCGCCGTAGTCGCCATACCGGGCGCATCAAGCGTGGAGCAGCTCGAGAGCAACGTCGCCGCCGCCGGCATCGATCTCACCGAGGACGAATACCAGGCCCTGCACGCGGCGGCTACGCGGTTCCGCCCCATCACCGGGCCGGCGGTGCTCCCTCGTATGTTCCGGGCCCGCTTCAGCTAGTGGACCCTAGACACCATGTTCCTCAGTCGTTCCGATTTGCAGGGTGGCCCTCGTGACAGGTGATGAGCAGGACCCGGCGGCGTATGCGGCGGACATCGACGCGGCCAGGGAACGGATGACCGGCTTCGTGAGCGGCTGCAGCGACGAGGAATGGGGCTCGGCGCCGCTGGACGGCGACCCCCGGCCGGTGGCGGTGGTCGTCGATCACGTCGCGCACGCATATGAGTACCTGGCCGGCTGGATCAGCCAGCTTGTCGCGGGGCAGCCGGTCGAGGTGAACAGCGGCGTCGTGGACGCTCTCAACGCCGAACATGCCCGCGACGCCGCAGCGGTGAGCAAAACCGAGGCGACGGAGCACTTGCGCCGCAGCGGAGAGGCCATCAGCGTGCTGGTCGCGGGCCTCAGCCCCGCCGACCTTGCCGCGGGGGACGGCAGGGCGCTGCGGCTGGCGCAGATCGCCGCCCGGCATGCAGATGATCACCGCGCCGACATCGAAGCCGCCCTGGCTGCGGGCGGCGCCGCCTGAGCATCAGGCGGGTTAAAGTGGCCGGGTGACCGGTACAGACGCCACCGTCGAGCGCATCTTGACCAGCTACGACACCATCACGGTGGTCGGCGCCAGCGCCGCCGCGTTCAAGGCGGCGCACTCGGTGCCGGCGCACATGCAGCGACATGACTGGCGGATCATCCCGGTCAACCCGCACGCCGACCAGATCCTCGGCGAGCCGGTCTACCGGACCCTCGCGACGTCCCTGAGCAGGTGGGCCTGGTCGATGTGTTCCGCCCGCCAGGGCAGACGCCCGACATCGCCCGCCAGGCGGTCGCGGCGGGGGCCACGGCCCTGTGGCTGCAACTGGGCATCGCTTCGGCGGAGGCCCGGGCCATCGCCGAGGACGCCGGGCTGCTTTACGTGGAAGACCGCTGCCTGATCATCGAGCAGCGCCGCCTAAGGCTGGAAGCACCCGGCCGATAACGCGAGCGGCCAGGCGTGCGTTCAGCGCGCCTCGCAGATGACCAGCGGGATGTCACGACTGGTGCGGCGCTGGTAGCCGCCGTAGCCCTGGTAGGCCGCCACCACTCGGGGCCACAGCTCCGCCTTCTCCTCCGGCGACGCCGGGCGGGCCCGCATCGCCCGGCGCCGGCCCTCAATCGTCAGCTCGATGTCGGGATGAGCGAGCAGGTTGCGGTACCAGTCAGGGTCACGGTCATCGCCGCCCTTGGAGGCCACCAGGACGATCCGGTCACCGTCGATGACCGGCGACGTGAGCATGGTCGAGCGCGGGCGTCCCGAGATGCGTCCCACTGTGTGCAATTCGACGACTGGCATCCCGAAGGCCGAGCCGAGTATCTTGCCGCCACTGAGCTGAACGATGGTCCGGTGCACCCGGCTCATGGTCTTCAGGCTGATGTCGGCCAGATAATGCTGCATGTCCATGGCGTGACCTTAGATCCCGGCGGGCCCTTCGCCAACCGCCACCCGGTGTGGGCATGCCGCTCGCAGTGGAGCTCCCTGAAGCGCCGGACGCGCGAGGTCTAGCCGGAGCCGATGGCGGCCAGGATGGCGAACAGGATGGTCGCCATAGCGAACGCGCCGTGCGCCGCCACGATCATGATGGGCGGGTGCCGGGTCGGCGGTGGGTCATCGACGTGTGCCGCGCCGGCTGCAACGGCTTGTGCGACTGGGATGGCTGTAGCCGTCAGGGAGCGCTCGGGGAGCGAGGCAATCAGCACGGCCATGCCGAGACCGGTCACCGGCAGCAGCAGCGCGCTGGCGATCCAGGCCACGCTGGTCACGCCGGTCACCAGGTAGGCGATCCAGACCAGCAGGCCCGTCACGGCCAGCATTACGCCCGCCGCGGCGGAGGCTCGGATGGCATCGCTCCGCCGCGTGGCCGGCCGCACACCCATGCGCCAAGCTCATCACATCAACCGCCCGACTCAGCAGGCGCACCCACATCAGCCAGATCGCCGCCGGCCCGGCGGGTACCCTGGGAACCGTGCTTATCCAGGTCATTTCCAGTACCACCAGGGAAGGGCGGTTCAGCGAGCGGACGGCCCACTGGGTGGTGCAGTCGCTGCGGGCCCGCGAGGACTTCGACGTCGAGCTGATCGACCTGCGTGAGTACCCGCTGCCGTTCTTCGATGCTCCGCCGCCGGCCAAGGCGCCGCGCGACTACGCCACCGCGGAGGTCGCCCGGTTGGGGCGCGCCCTGGACCGGGCCGACGGGTTCATCGTGCTGACCGCCGAGTACAACCACGGCTACCCGGCGGTCCTGAAGAACGCGATGGATTGGACGTTCCCGGAGTGGCAGCGCAAGCCGATCGCCTTCGTCGGGTGGGGCAACGTCGGCGGCGCCCGTGCCATCGAGCAGCTGCGGCTGGTCGCCGTGGAGTTCGAGATGGCCCCGCTGCGGCACGCGGTGCACATCCTGCCCGACATCATGCTCCCGGCCCGGCAGGCCGCCGACGCCAGCGACACGACCGCGTTCGCGCCGCTCGAGCCGAAGCTGAAGCTGCTCGCCGACGACCTGACCTGGTGGGCGGCGGCGCTGGCCGCCGCCCGCGCGCACGAGCAGCGCTAGCCGCCCGCGCGCACGAGCAGCGCTAGCCCGCGCTAACGCTCACGCGGAGGCCATGGCCGCGCGCATGCGGAGCACCGCGGGCGGCAGTTCTCCGCTCGCCCTGGCCTGGCCGAGCGCACTGGACCACCAGGCGAGATCGTCGAGCAGGATGCCGAGCTTGGCGTCGGCCAGCGGATCGGCCGGCTCGCCGTCAGGGCCGAAGGCGGTCTCGATGTTCGGGATGCTCAGGGAACTGCGCAGCGGGACCGCCTCGGCTTCCACCGCGATCTGCGTCAGGTGCTCCGCGGCGCGGGCCCCGCCGACGAGCCCGCTGCTGTAGGCCACGGCCGCGACCGGCTTGTTGCGGAACGCGAAGGACACGAAGACGCTGTCGATGGCGTTCTTCAGCACGCCCGGGATGCTGCGGTTGTACTCCGGAGTGATCACCAGGTAGGCGTCGCCCTCCCGGACCTTGGCATTCCAGCTCCGCACGATCGGATCGGAGTAGGTGGGATCGCGCAGGTCGCCGATCGTGCCGAAGTGCTCGCCGAACATGGGCAGCGGCCAGTCGCGCAGGTCGAGCAGCTCAGGCTCGAGGGCCTCGTGGCGCCCCGCGCGATCCATCACCCAGCGGGCGACCTGGTCCGCGGCGCGAGTAGGACGGGTGCTTCCGACGATCACTTGCAGCGTGTGCATGACTGTCCCTTCGGGCAGGAAATTTCTGAATCACGGTACTGTACCCTCAGTTATAGTACCGTTCGTAATTATCTCGTCAAGGAAGATTTCTGGGTAGCATTGGGTCATGGCAGGGGATAGCGACCGGGCCGAGGACGGTCCAGGTCGTTCCGACGGCGGCGACTGCGCTGGCGGGCCCTGTGATGTCGACTGGGCGGCGATCGCGGTTGGCCTGTCTGCGGAGAAGTTCGCGGAACTTAGCCCGCAGGCGCGCCGGATGGCGCTCGTCGAGCGGTCGGCGCGTTTCGCGGTCGAGTTCGGCCGGTGGAAGGACGCAGGGCGGGCCGACGGCATCGCCTTTGAGCACATGCGGCTGCTGCAGGCGCTGAACTGGGGCGGTCCGGCGATCATGCGCGAGATGGGGGACAGGCTCCTCATCACCCCGCGGAACATGACGGCCATGGTCGACCAGCTCGAGGAGGCGGATCTCGTCGTCCGGCGCCCCTACCCGGCCGACCGCAGGGCCACCCTCCTCGAGCTGACCCCGGCGGGGAAGCGGATGGCCGACTCGGCGCTGCTGCCGCGGTTCATCGCGATGGGAGAGATCTTCGACCAGTTCACCGAGGAGGAGCAGCAGAAGTTCTACGTCGCGCTCGGCTGCCTCGTCGAGGTCATGCACGGCGGCGGCTCGTGCTGAGGCGGCCGCCGAGCGGCGTGGATGTCTCGACGCCGAACGTGGCCCGCATGTATGACTATTACCTGCTGCGCCACGAGGCGCTGTGTTACCGAGTGGGGGTGAGAGACCCTCGCCGTCAGGCCGTCGCAGCGGTCTGATTGAAGATGGGGGCAGCCTGATCCGGGGAACGCCGGGGAGGGCGGGAGCGGCCCCGACAAAGCCGGGACGGTTCAGTACTGCCAGATGGGCCGGGTCCGGCGATCAAGGCCAGAAGGTACAGCGCAAGCGAATCAGTGGCTGACGCTCCGTAAGAGTCGTGCCGGCTCAAATCTGGTGGATATGGGCCGGTGGGCAGTGCGTGACCCTGGTGGGCTTGAAGGGGTCAACTCCGTAGCCGGGTTAGGTAGCCGGCGGGGAGGCCACGGTGAAGGTCTGCGGCGTAGCCGTTGGCGAGGCTGCCGGAGTACAGCTGGGTGCCTAACTGGCTGATCGGTACGCAGTGAACGTGGGAACCGCCTGTGGTTGCCCTTCCCGTCCGGGCAGCCGGCCCGGGTGGCGGGCAGGTCCGTTGCCGGTTGATGGCCGCAGGCGGGACGGAGGCCCCGTAGTACTCCGGGCACGCGAAAGGCGTGTGCATGGGGAAGGGGGCCAGCAAGCCAGTGGTGAGGAGGCTGGAATGCCGGGATTTGCGCTGGTGAATACTGGCGGGCCGGAACTTGAGTACGCCTTTTATGAGGCAGAGCGCCGGGTACTGGGGATCCAGGCCAAACTGCACTGCTGGGCTCGTGATGATGCTCATCGCAGGTTTGATGATCTGTTCAATCTCGCGTGCGATCCTGCGTTTCTGCTGGTGGCGTGGGTTCGCGTGCGGAGTAACAAGGGCGCCAGATCGGCCGGGGTGGACGGCTATTCGGCCTATGCCATCGAGGCCAGGGGGGTCGAGGGTTTCCTTGACCGGCTGCGGTCGCAGTTGAAGGACCGTAGTTTCCGCCCGTTGCCGGTGCGGGAGCGTATGATCCCCAAGGCGGGTGGCAAGAAGCGCCGCCTGGGGATCTCGACTGTCACCGACCGGGTGGTCCGGGCGTCCTTGAAGCTGGTGCTGGAGCCCATCTTCGAGGCGGATTTCCTTCCGTGCTCTTACGGGTTCCGCCCGGGTCGCAGTGCCCATGACGCGGTGGCCGAGGTACGCCATTTCGCTTCACGCCCGCGGTGTTATGAGTGGGTCGTGGAGGGCGACATCAAAGCCTGTTTGGATCCATGGTCATACTGCTCCTTTGCTGATTGTGCGGTTTAGAACAGGCCTTGTTGCGGGGTTGGCACCTCGATACGCAGGCCTTTCCAAAAGCGCAAACGCTTTTCCCATGATGTCCAGCGCAGCGCGAGTCTGGCCGAGTTTCACCTCCGCCTTCGCCAGCCGCTTCCGCAGCCGCTCATTCTCCGCATCCACGCCCGGCCGTCCCTTATGCACCACCGCGGGAACGGCAGCGGCTGACGATTTCAGCGCCCCGGAATCACGCGCCTTGCGCCAGTAGCTGATATGCGAGTCATACAGGCCCTCGCCACGCAGCAGCGCGCCTTTCGCGCCCGGCTCGGTGGCCGCGTCGTATTTCTCGATCATCGCCAGCTTGTACACGGCGGTGAAGGTACGCCGCTTCGGCTGGGACGACCGCGGGCCGTCCGCCCGGGCCGCCCGGCGCCCGGCCGGGGTGTCCTGCATGTCTGAGCTAGTCATGGTCACTGTCTGCTGATCCCGTCTAGCCCTCAAGTTCCACCAGTAACGGTTGCCCCTGGTGTCTCACCTGATCCTGACACAGAGGGCTGTCGCTACATCATCTAGGGCTGGCCTGCGACGGGTTGTCTAATCGGAGCTGAAGGCTACATGGACTTGAACCACAGACCTCTTCCGTGTCAGGGTGTCGATCCGGTGCTTCCGATAGTGCTACTGAGCCTCTGACCTGCTGGCTAACCTGGCTCGGTCCTGGTGATTCCCCTGCATTTACCCCGCTTGTCCTGGCCGTCCTAGGGCCAATGTAGGGCCAACTCTAGGGCCACTAGAACATGCGTTTGAGCTGGTGAGCGACCGAGCCCGTGGGCACTCGGCGAGGTTCTGGACTATCAGCTTGGGAAGTCTGTGTCGCTGGACAGCCGCCACCTGCGGACTGGCTGACCTGTGGGTCTGCTGACACGTTGCCCGTGAGAGACCGTGGCTGTCCGCTCAGGCTCCTCAGTTCGGGCATGCAGCGGGCACGGGACCTTCAGATCCGTAGGAGTGGGCAAGTCGTCCAGGACCGTCCGTCGCCGGTCGTGCGCTGGGCCGATATTCCACATTCGTCGGCATCTGTCAGCCGTTGTCCAGTGGCTTGGCAGCAGTATCGGCAGCAGCAGCCCGGGCGCGGCATTGACCCTCGACCTTCCGCTTTTCAGGCGTAGCGGCCTGCCTGTTCAGTTGATCAGGCCCAAGCGTGGCTGGATGCTGTCGTGTGTCCGTGGCAGGGGTTGGCTGGCGCCGTTGCTGTCACCGTTGCTGTCAGCAGGTCACGCCCTGCCCTGCCCAGACCCCCTCCCCCGGCACCCTAGCCAGGCAGCGACATCGGCCGGGCCAGGCCTAGGTACCATGCCCATTGACTTATGGCCCTGACCCCGATTGACTGCATGTAGTAACCGTGGTCGCGGGCGGCCTCGCCTCCGGCCCCAATTTCGAGGCCCTGGGGGGGGTTCGTAGACATGACAACGATTCTTGTCTTTCACGAGGCAGATGACGTCGATCATTGGCTTCACTCACCCAGGCGGCAAGAGGTCTTTGGGCCCATGGGTATTACGGCCCAGCTCTTCACCGATCCCGAGAAGTCGAACCGGGTGGGGCTGATCGTGGAAGTCCCCAACATGGAAGCCTTCCAGAAGTTCATGCAGTCCGAAGCGGCGGCCGACGCCATGAAGTCCGATGGTGTCCGTCCCGGCACGCTCCTGATGCTCGAAAAGGCATCCGACCGTATGTGAAGGCGCGCGTTCGTAGCGCGACAATGCGAGACTCCTGCTCTGCGCGGTTATCCCTGGCGGGCGCCAATGTCCTTGCAAGGAACCGGTGGCCTACGCATTACGAGCCTGTCTCATGCGTTGCGCGCGGGTGCAAAGCCCGCGTTTGCATCGGGTTCCGAGGGTGCTGTTGATGACGATCATCGGCTGTTGATGGCAGTCCGGGGGCACCTCGCGGGCACGCCTCGACCGTCGTCATGCTGCTGTCGCTCATCTGACCAACGGCACCGTACTGATCCCCGACCGCGCACGACGCCAGGCACAGTGACGCCCTGGCCGTCGTCACCAGCACCGGGCGTTCCCCCGGCGCCGTGCCCGCGCCTTGTCCTGCTCAGACCCTCCCCCGGACCCGACAGCTGCCGAAACCCCAGTGGAGGCCGGGTTCTGTCAAACGGGCTTTGTTTGACAGGTTCTGGCCGGAACGTACAAATCCCACGGCGGGTTCGGGGGAGGACACCCGCGCATACACCCGCATGCTCGCCGTCGCCAGCCCAATCTCATCAACACCGGCAACGTGCTGGACACCGGGGCCATGATCACGTTCACGGCCACCGGCCCGCTGACAGTCAAAACCTGAGGAGAAACACATGAAACGAACGACGCTTGCCGCGATCGCTGCGGTCCCCCTGGCCCTGCTGGCTGCCGCATGCAGCAGCTCCAGCTCCAGTACCGCTTCCGGTTCGGCCACCCATTCCGCTACGCCCACCGCGACGTCCATGACGGGCACCGAGACCATGACGGGCACGATCACCGGCAAGGCAGTCCTCGCGAACTCGACGACGTATCACCTGGTGCTGGGCGGCCCGGTGGCCACGACCGGGACATGGACCAGCCCCAACGGCACCGCCACGAAGGTCACCACGACATTTAAGACCCCGGTCGGCAACTTCGTGGTCAATGCCAATGCTCCTGATGCGAACAACCCGCCGACGTCGGTCAACAAGAGCACGTGCTACTTCAAGAGCACCATCCATGTGACCTACGTCGTCAACGGGGCGCTGAGTACCGGCAAGTTCGCCGGCGCGACTGGCAGCGGCACCGCGACGGTCCTCTTCGCGGCCTATGCGCCGAAGAAATCGAACGGCACGTGCAACGAGTCCAACAGCGCGCAGCCGCTCGCGAACGGGGCGATCAGCACGTTCAGCTCCTCCGGCCCGCTAACAGTCAAGATCTAGGGCGCGGCTTGGCGTGGCGAAGACAGCCCGAAGTGATAGTCGGTGAGCCGCTCGTCCCAGGCCACATGCAAGGTGCAGGTCATCTGCCGCAACCTCTCTGCCGCCACGGGCGGCCGTGCCGAACGGGCCAGGTGACGGACTGATGTACACATTGGTAGATATCCCCGGCCTGGTCCAGCCCCGGCCACCGTCAGCGCGATCACCGGCACGCGCCAATCGTCTTTGCCGCGGCCTGGCCTGGTTCCTGCTCTGTCCCGTTTTCTTCGCAGGCGCCAGATCCCTGGGGAGCGGCCAGGCCGGGTCAAGGTCGCGAAGCGATCGGGTGCGACTCGTAGGCGCCCTTAACGCGGTGGCCGCGACTGGAACGCGGCTATGCCGAGGAAGACGGCTCACGCCTAGCGCCGCGATGTTGCCGCTAAGCCTGTCCGATCATCGGATCGTGCGCGCATGCCCGGCGCGCCGTGCCGGGTCGGCCTCCCGGGGCCGCAGCCCGGTACGGGCGCGGCCGGGCGCGGCGGAGCGCAGCGGAGCCGTCTTGACCTATGAACGGCTCAATTCGGCAGCGTGCCGACAGGTTAGGTGTCGTCTCACGCTGCACGTGTCACTGGGTGCGCGCCCCTCGACAGCTAGTCGTTAGTGTCGTCACAAGCGTACCGATACGTCCCACCTGTCATTCCAAGCTTGGCTTCGGGGCGTGGACGTCATCGACATCACCGGCCCGCGTGTACGACTACTGTCCATATGTACGACTACTAACTGGGGGGCAAGGACAACTTCGAGGCCGACCGGGTCGCGGCGGAGAAGGTGCTCGCGCAGATTCCAGGCCTGCGGCGGGCGGCGGTGGAGAACCGGCGGTTCCTCCGCCGGGTCGTCCGGTTCCTGGCCAGCGAAGCCGGCATCGACCAGTTCCTCGATATCGGCGTCGGGCTGCCCACCCAGGGGGCGGTGCACGAGGTCGCACTGGAGGTCAACCCCGAGGCTCGCGTCCTGTACGTGGATTACGACCCGGTCGTGGTCAGCCACGGGCAGGCCCTGCTCGCGACCACCGACCGGAGCGTCATGGTGCACGGAGACCTGCGCCGTCCGGCCGACCTGCTGGCGCACCCGCACCTGGACTTCAGCCGGCCAGTGGCGATCCTGCTGTTCGCGATCTTGCACTTCGTATCAGACGACGAAGACCCGGCTGGAATCGTGGCCGCCCTGCGCGACGGCGCTGCAGGCGGCAGTTACCTGGCGATCTCGCACATAGGCACCGATTTCTTTCCCGACAAGGCGGCGCTCGGCCGGGCGGTAGCCGTCTACGAGCAGGCCAGCGAGCGGGTCTGGCCCCGACCCCGGACGCAGATCCTCGGCTTCTTCGACGGCTTCGACCTCCTCGAGCCGGGCCTGGTGCCCAAGCACGAGTGGCGGCCCGTGGTGGGTAAGGCCGCCAACGGCACGCCGAACATCCAGTGGGGCGGCGTGGCCCGCAAGACCTAGAGCTGGCCGACGTCGGTGATCTGCAGCACGGCCGAGCCCGCCTCGTCCGAGGCGGTCAGGTCGACGACGGCGCTGATGCCCCAGTCGTGATCGCCCGCAGGGTCATCGAAGATCTGCCGGAGCACCCAGCGGCCCGGCTGCGCCTCGATGATCAGCAAACCTGGGCCGCGCGCGTCCGGGCCGGTGCCGATCTCGTCGTGCACCTCGAAGTAGGCCTCCAGGGCGTCCTCCCACGCGCCGGAATCCCACCCGCAGGACGCGTCCAGGTCGCCGAGCTCGGCGTAGTGACCGAGCGCGGCCAGCCGGACCCGGTGGAACATGGCGTTGCGCACCAGCACCCGGAACGCGCGGATATTGGAGGTGACCGTGGCCGGCCGCACGTCAACCGAGGCCGAGCCGGAGTCCGACGGATGGCGCAGCCGCTCCCACTCGTCGATCAGGCTGGAGTCGACCTGGCGCACGATCTCGCCCAGCCACTCGATCAGGTCGCTCAGCTCCTCGGTCTTGGCCTCGTCGGGCACGGTCTGGCGCAGGGCCTTGTAGGCGTCGGCCAGGTAGCGCAGCACCAGGCCCTCGGAACGGGACAGTCCGTAGAAACCGACGTACTCGGTGAAGGTCAGCGCCCGCTCGTACATGTCGCGGACGACTGACTTTGGCGACACCTCGTAGTCGGCCACCCAGGGATGGCCGCGGCGGTAGATGTTGTAGGCGCCCTCGAGCAGGTCGGCCAGCGGCTTGGGGTAGGTGACCGAGTCCAGCAGTTCCAGCCGCTTCTCGTATTCGATGCCGTCCGCCTTCATCTGGGCGACGGCCTCCCCGCGCGCCTTGAACTGCTGGGCGGACAGCACCTGCCGCGGATTGTCCAGCGTTGACTCGATGACCGACAGCACATCTAGCGGGTAGGACGGCGACTCGCGATCGAGAAGCTCGATGGCGGCCAGCGCGAACGGCGATAGCGGCTGGTTGAGCGCGAAGTCGAACTGCAGGTCAACGGTGAGCCGGACCATGCGGCCCTCGGCGTCCGGCTCGTCCAGGCGTTCCACCACACCGCCGGCGAGCAGCGCGCGGTAGATCGCGATCGCCTGGTGGATGTGCTTGCGCTGGGCCGCGCGGTCCTCGTGGTTGTCGGTCAGCAGGTGGCGCATGGCGGCGAACGCGTCGCCCGGACGGTCGATGACGTTGAGCACCATCGCGTGCGTGACCTTGAAGCTCGACGTCAGCGGTTCTGGATCGGCGGCGACGAGGCGTTCGAAGGTCGGCTTGCCCCAGGAGACCATTCCCTCGGGCGGCTTCTTCCGTACCACCTTGCGCCGCGCCTTCGGGTCGTCGCCTGCCTTGGCCAGGGCGCGTTCGTTCTCGACCACATGCTCAGGCGCCTGGACCACCACCCAGCCGGACGTGTCGTACCCGGCCCGGCCGGCCCGGCCGGCGATCTGGTGGAACTCGCGCGCCTGCAGCAGCCGGGTCTTGTTCCCGTCGTACTTGGAAAGCGCGGTGAACAGGACGGTGCGGATCGGGACGTTGATGCCCACGCCGAGGGTGTCGGTACCGCAGATGACCTTCAGCAGCCCGGCTTGGGTCAGGGTCTCCACCAGCCGGCGGTACTTGGGCAGCATGCCGGCGTGATGGACGCCGATGCCGTGCCGTACCAGCCGGGACAAGGTCTTGCCGAAGCCGGCCGAGAACCGGAAGTCGCCGATCAGTTCGGCGATGGCGTCCTTCTCCGCGCGGGTGCAGACGTTGATGCTCATCAGCGCCTGCGCCTGCTCCAGGGCGGCCGCCTGGGTGAAGTGCACCACGTAGATGGGTGCCTGACCCGTGCTGAGCAACTCTTGCAGCGTCTCGTGCAACGGCTCCACGACGAAGGAGAAGACCAGCGGCACCGGGCGCTCGGCGGAGTGGATGACGGCGGTTGGCCGGCCGGTGCGCCTGGTCAGGTCCTCCTCGAACCTGCTGACGTCCCCCAGCGTCGCGGACATCAGCACGAACTGCACGCGGGGGAGTTCGAGCAGCGGGACCTGCCACGCCCAGCCACGATCGGGGTCGGCGTAAAAGTGGAACTCATCCATCACCACCTGGCCGACATCCGCCTCGGCGCCATCCCGCAGCGCGATACTGGCCAGCACCTCCGCGGTGCAGCAGATGATGGGCGCCTGCGGGTTGACGCTGCCGTCGCCGGTCATCATGCCGACCTGCGATGGCCCGAACGCGTCGCACAGGTCGAAGAACTTCTCCGATACCAGCGCCTTGATCGGCGCGGTGTAGAAGGTGCGCCTGCCGTCGGCCAGCGCGGTGAAGTGGGCGCCCGCGGCGACCAGGCTCTTGCCCGACCCGGTCGGGGTGGACAAGATGACGTTCGCCCCCGACACGATCTCGATGAGCGCTTCCTCCTGGTGCGGGTACAGCGCCAGCCCGCGCCGCTTGGACCACCCGGCGAAGGCGTCGAAGACGGCGTCCGGGTCGGGCGTGGCAGGCAGCAAGTCAGTAAGCGTCATAACGTTTCCATGGTGCCCTGCCCCGGCGACCACCTAGGTCATATCGGGTCGCGCAGGCTCAGGGCGAGCCGTGCCTTCGCAGCAGAGTCTCCACCGCGAATGGCAGCAAGAAAAAGGGGATGGCAAAGATAATCAGCAGCAAGCAGGGCTGAGGTATTCCGGCGAGGTTCCCGTTGCTGCCCACGATCCACCATAGCGAGTTGGCTCTGGGCGAGGCGGCTCATGGCCGGTTCGCCCGGTGCGCTCGCCTATGAGGGCTGGGCCGCCTGGCGCTGACCGCGGCGGTCGCCGCGTGCGGGATCGTCGTTCCTGCCGCTCGTTGAGCAGCACGCTCACGGTGAAGAGCAAGGCCCCGGTCATGGTGATCGCCCAGAGGATCAACGCGGAACCGCCGACGAGCACCGCGCCACCGAGGGCGGCGGCCGCGATGATCACGGCGGTGCCCCAGGCGACCACCCGGTCCGGCATCCGGGCGGGCCGGGCCGCGACCGGGGCGGCCGGGATGTCGGCGGTGATCGTGGCCAGGTCCGCGTGGGTCCGCGAGGCGAACGCCTGGCCGACCCGTGCCTCGAACTCGTCCTCGGTCAGCCGGCCCGCCACGTATGCGGCCTTGAGCGCGTCGATCACGTCCTCACGGTCGGCCTGCGCCGCCCTGAGCTGGCCGCGGCGCGACGCCGCTGCTCTCCTGTGGTCTTCCGGTCCTGTCGTCACCGGCGCCTCCCGCGAAACAAACCCGATTAAAGCGTAACCGCGGCCGCTCCCTCAGGGCCATCCCGGCCAGAACCGGTCGTGACGCGCACCGGACCGCCCGCAAGGTCGACCCGGGCCTGCCAGTCGGCGTCGAGGTGCACAGGCCGCCCCGGCACCAGCCGGAGCAGGCGTGACCGGGCCAGCAGCCGCCCGTCCTGCCGCACCTCGAGCCGGGCCGGCCCCCGGAACTCCTGGCTGCGCAGCACGAACCGGTCCCGCGGGGGAGAGGCCGCGGACGCGATCGCGTTCGGCGAGATCCACCGCAGCGGCGGCTCGACCCGTACCGGCACGCGCCCCGCGAGCCCCGCGCCCAGCCTCCAGGCGCCCTGCCGCCCGGCGTCCGGCCCCGCGCCCTGCCTCCCGGCGCCCGATTCCCCGGTACCCGCTCCTGCCGCGCCGACCGCCGCGCCGACCGCCGCGGCGATGTGCCACGCGGCGTGCCGGCCGGACAGCGCCGCGATGTCCGCGGTCTCGGCCGCGTGCACCAGGTTGCCCGCGGCGAACACGCCCGGCGCCGACGTCTCCAGCCGCGTGTCGACCACGGGTCCGCGGGTGCCGGGATCCATGGCCAGCCCGGCCAGCCGGGCCAGCTCGTGATCGGGGATCCAGTCGCCGGTGAAGACCACGACCTCGCACGGCACGAAGCGCGCCGCGCCGGTGCGGACGTCCGTCACCTCCACCCCGGCTAGCCGTCCCAGGCCGGCCACCCGGCGCACCGCGGTCGACGTCCACACCGGCACCCGCCAGCGCAGCGCCGCGCCGAGCCGGAACGCGGCGTAGCTCTGCTGCCGCTCGTGCTCGGTGACCAGCGCGACCACGCGAGCGCCGGCGTGCGCGAGCGTCACCGCGGCGGAAAAGGAAACGTGCTCGGCCCCCACGACCAGGGCCCGGCCGGCCAGCCGCTCGTGCCCCAGGTAGACCCGCTGCTGCAATTCGCCGGTGGTCATCACCCCGGCGGGGCGGTCGCCGGGGATCAGCCGGGCCGCCCGCGGCCGTTCCCGGCAGCCGGTGGCCAGCAGCACGGCCGCCGCGCGCACGGTCTCGACCCCGCGGCCGCTGGTCAGCGTGACCGTGCCCGCCCCGTCCAAGCCGGTCACCGCCGCGTCCAAGCCGGTCACCGCCCCGTAAAAGCCCGATACCGCGGTGTCCAAGCCGGTCACCGTGGTGCCCAGCCGGAGCTCGGCCCCCGCGCGCACCGCCGCGGCGGCCAGCGCCCGCGCGTACGCCGGGCCGGTCATCACGCGGTGCCGGTCACGCAGGCCGAACCCGGTGTGAACGCAGTGCCGGGGCACGCCGCCCGCCTCGGTCTCCCGGTCCGCCACGAGCACCGAACCGACGCCGAGGCGCCGGAGCTCGATGGCCGCGGAAAGCCCGGCCGGCCCGGCACCGACCACCACCACGGTCACGCCGGAACGCCCGCGGCGAACAGCCGCGACACGGCGGCCGCGCAGTAGAAGCCCTGGCACCGCCCGTTCATGGCCCGGGTCCTGCGGCGCAGACCGCCGAGGTCGGCGGGCGGCACCGGGCTGGCCATGGCGTCCCTGATCTCGCCGCGGGTGACCCGCTCGCAGTGGCACACGATCTGGCCGTACGCCGGGTCGGCCGCGATCCGCTCGGCATCCTGGTACGGCCGCACGCCCGCCTCCCCGATATACGGCATGACCGGCACCGGCCCGCAAGCGCGCGGCCGCAGCGCAAGACCGGCCTCGCCCAGCTGCCCGACGACGTGCTCCGCGATCCCGAGCGAGGCAGACAGCCCGGTGGAGCGGATGCCGCCTGCGCACGCGTACCGCCGCCCGGCGTCCACCCGGATCTGGTAGTCAGAATGCTCGGTCGCGGCCCGGAGCCCCGCGTAGGTCGAGGTCACCTCCTGTTCGGCCAGCCCGGGCAGGATCCGCCGCCCGGCGGCGAGCAGGGACCTGAGCCCGGCGGCCGTGGTGGCGGTGTCGCGCACATCGGTAACGTCCTCGGCGGTGGGACCGAGCAGCACGTTCCCGTAGACCGTGGGCGCGACCAGCACCCCTTTGGTCCGCGCGGTCGGCACCGGCAGCAGGATCGAGCGGATCAGCGTGCGGGCCAGCTTGTCGAACACGATGAGCTCGCCCCGCCGCGGCCGGATGGTGAACCCGCCGCCGCCGAACATCCGGTCGACCTCGTCGCTGCCAAGCCCGGCGGCGTTCACCACCCACCGGCACCGCACCGGTCCGCGCGTCGTCGCCAGCTGGTAAAAACCGTCCCCGCCAGCAGCGACACCGGTGACCCGGGCCGAAAGCAGCAGCCGGACGCCCGCGCCGGCCGCCTCGGTGGCGAAGGCGAGCGGCGTGGTCCACGGACAGATGATGCTCTCGTCCGGGATCTCCAGCGCCCCGAGCGCCCCGGGTCCGAGCTCCGGCTCACGCACGTAGAGCTCCGCGGCCCGCAGCGGCCGTATAGCCAGGTACCCGTTCAGCCGCGCGTTCTCCTCGATGGTCGGCAGCGACGCCGCCTGTTCTGGCGTCCAGGCGACGAGCAGCGCGCCGGTGCGCTCCACCGGGATCCCGGCCGCCTCGGCGTACGAACGCAGCAGGGCGCTGCCCCGGCTGAGCAGCCGGCTCTCCAGGCTGCCGGGCTTGGCGTCGAACCCGGTGTGCAGGATCGCCGTGTTCGCCTTCGAGGTCCCGGTGCCGACGTCAGGCGCCGCGTCGAGGAGCACGAGATCCAGCGCGTGCCGGGCCAGCGTGCGGGCGATCGCGGTGCCGACCACGCCGGCCCCGATGACCACCACGTCGGCCAGGCCTTGCGTCATCGCCGCGCCAGCGTGAGGTCGAGGGCCGAGCGGAAAACCGAGAGCCGTTCGGCCGCCTGATCCGCGGTGATCGACGGCTCCACGATCGCTTCCGCCTCAGCCGCCCCCACGGCCTCGCCGGCGGAGGCCGCGTCGCCGGTGCCGAGCCGCGCCAGCGCGGCCACGCCCAGCGCCGTGGCGTCCGGCGACCGGCAGATCAGCACCGGCACCTGCACCAGGTCGGCCTGAGCCTGCATGAGCAGCCGGGACCTGGTCAGGCCGCCGTCCACCCGCAGCGAGCTCAGCTTCCCGGGAGGACGACCCCCCCAGACCCCCCGGCTCGGGGGCCTGCCCAGGTCGGCGCACGCTGCCGTCACCAGCAGCGCGACCGACGCGGCGATGCCCTCGGCCACCGCCCGGGCGAGATGCCCGCGCGACGTGCCCAGGTGCAGGCCGGACAGCTGGCCGCGCGCGTCCGGCGCCCAGTACGGCGCGCCGAGCCCGGCCAGCGCGGGCACGAAGGTCACGCCGCCCGCGTCCGGCACGGTCGAGCCCACCGCGTCGAGCTCGGACGGCGCGCCGAGCACGCCGATGCCAGTGAGCCACCGCAGCGCCGAACCCGCCGTGTAGACCTGGCCATCCAGGCAGTACGTCACCGCGCCGCCGAGCCGCCAGGCCACCGAGCAGGACAGCCCCGAGCCGGACCGCACCGCCGAAGAGCCGGTCGTGACCAGGAGGAACGCGCCCGTCCCGTAGGTGCACTTGGCGTCGCCCGCGGCCAGGCAGCCCTCGGCAAGCAGCGCGGCCTGCTGGTCGACGGCGATCCCGGCGATGGGCAGGGCCGACCCGAACACAGAGGTCTCGCCCACGATCCCGGCACAGTCCGCCACCGCCGGCAGCGCGCCTGGGTCCAGGCCGAACGCCGAGCAGGCCGCCTCCGACCAGGCCGCGCGGTCCAGGTCGAGCAGCATGGTGCGGGACGCGGTGGCGGCGTCGGTCACGTACTCCGCACCCAGCCGGTGCAGCAGCCAGGTGTCGGTGGTGGTGACCGTGCCGTGTGCGGTCAGGTTCTCCCGCAGCCAGGTCATCTTCGGCGCGGCGAAGTACGGGTCGAGCGGCAGGCCGGTGATCGCGGCCAGTTCGGCCGCGCGGTCGGCGAGCCGCGCGCAGACGCCCCCCGACCGGCGGTCCTGCCAGACGATCGCGGGGGACAGCGGCCTGCCGGTGCTCCGGTCCCAGGCCAGCACGGTCTCGCCCTGGTTGGCCAGCGCGACCGCGTGCGCGGGCGTGCCCGCGGCGGCCAGCGCCTGGCGGCCCGCCGCGAGGACCGAATCGAACAGCTCTTCCGGGTCGGCCTCCACCCCGTCCGCGCCCACGCTGCGGGTGCGGACGGGGATCTCGCCGCGGCCGAGCACCTCGGCGCCCGGCCCGACGAGGAGCGCCTTGGTCGCCGACGTGCCCTGGTCGATGGCCAGGATGTTCACCCCTGATCGAGCTCCTGGCCCGGCTCCGAGCGCATCGCCTCCCGCTCGGTCACCATCTGCACCACGTAGAACACCAGACCCAGGCCGAGGGCACCCAGCACGTAGTACTGCGCGTCGCGGAACTCGGCCGGCCCGATCAGGATGATCAGCTCGTAGGCCAGCCAGATCAGCGCCCCGGCGATAACCGGAAGTTCGAATTTGCCGAACGGGCGCACGTGCCTGCCCCCGGCCTTCTGCGTGCCCCGCCGGCGGGACGCGAACACGTACAGCAGCACCGTGCCCGCGTACAGCAGCGCCGGCATGATCGTGGACGCGGTGAACAGCGTGGCGAGCGCGGCGGTGTGGGTGCGCAGCACCAGCGTGATGACCCCGCCGAGCACCGCGGCGAGGATGGTGGCCCAGGGCGGGCCGCCGGTCGCCTTCGGCACCTGGTGCAGGAGCTGGTGGCCGGGCAGCCGCCGGTCCCGCGCCATCGAGAAGATCAGCCGCCCGTTGGTCACCATGATGATCAGGCCGCAGGCGAAGATCGAGACGCAGACGAAGACCAGGAAGATCTTCTGCACCACGCCGCCGAGCACGTCGTGCACGATGGACGCCACCGGCGCGGCGCTGGCGTACGCCGCCTTGTTGGTCGTGTAGGCCAGCACGACCAGGAACGCGAACCCCACCACGCCGGAGACGAGCACGGCGCGGAGCATGGCCTTCGGGATGACCTTGTGCGGTTCGTGGGTCTCCTCGGCCAGGTTGCTGGCCGCCTCGAAGCCCACGATCGTGTACGCGCCGAGCAGCGTGGCCAGCATGAACGGGCCGAGCCAGGCGTAGTAGCCGGCGTGCGGCACCGGGCCGGTGGAGGTGAGGTTCGACCAGTGCCCCAGGGACCTGACCGCGGCCACGATCAGCAGCAGGACGGTGAGGCCCGCGATGCCGATGATCTCGGTGGCCACCGCGGTGTTGTTCACCCGGGTGGTGATCCTGGTCGAGGCGATGATCAGCGCCGCCTGGAGGGCCAGCACCACGAGCGTCTCCAGCGCCGCGCTGGTCGGCGTGTACGCCTCGCCGATCAGCGGCTGGAAGGCCACCTGGACCAGGCCGTAGTCGACCGAGACGGTGACGATGGTCAGGAACGCGAACGACATCCAGCCGAACCACCAGCCCACGCCCACGTTGGCCAGCCGCGACGCCCACTGGTAGGAGTAGCCGGACAGCGGCACCCGGACCGAGAGCGCGCCGTAGACCAGCGCCACCAGCGACTGCCCGGCCACCACGATGAGCCAGGTCCAGATGGCCCGCGTCCCGCCGGTGGCCAGCGCGAAGCCGTACGTGGTGAAGATCCCGGTGGTGATCGAGATGAACGAGAACGCCACCGCGAACGACTCGAAATGGCGCAGCGAGCGGACGAACTGCTGACGGTAGCCGAACCTCTCCAGTTCCTCGTCGTCCGGGACGGCGCCCGTCGTGACCTGATCCATGTCCATCACTTCCCTTTGGGGGTTAAGGCGGGGGGCGCATTACGGTGCAGCCTGCACTGTGCAGCCTGCTCTGGCGAGGGCGTCGATGGCCTCGGGTCTGGCGTCCGGATCGGTGAGGACCGCGGTGAGGAGGCTCAGCGGGCAGACCCGGTGCACGGCGATCGCGCCGAGCTTGCTCGAGTCGGCCAGGACGTAGGAGGCGGCCGCGTGCGCGATGATCGTGCGCCGGGTGGCCACCTCGGGCGGGTGGTAGTCGGTCAGCCCGGCATGGACGTGCACGCCGCCCGAGCCGAGGAAGGCCTTGTCGGCGTAGAAGTCGGCGAAGAAGGCCTCCGCCTGCGCGCCGAAGCAGGCCGCGTCGCCGTGCCGCACCTGGCCGCCGCACAGCAGCAGCTCGATCTCCTCCCGGTCGGCGAGCGCCATCGCGGCGGGCACCGAGTTCGTCAGCACCCGGCCGCGGAAGGATTCGGGCAGCGCCCGGGCCACCTCGAGCGCGGTGGTGCCGATGTCGATGACGAGGGTGTCCTCGGGCTCGACCAGCGTCGCGGCCAGCTGCGCGATGGCCTGCTTGCGGGCGGCGTGCAGGGTGCTCCGGGTGGCGAAGTCACCCTCGGTCGACCGGACCGAAAGCGCGCCGCCGTAGACCCGCTCGAGCAGCCCCTGGTCCCGCAGTCCGCGCAGGTCGCGGCGGATCGTCTCCAGCGACACTCCGTACCTCCGCGCGAGGTCCTCGGCGGAGACCGCCTTGGCCTGGCGGACCTCGGCGAGGATCGCCTGGCGGCGCTGAGTCGGCAGCATTCGGGTCGGCAGCATACGGATCCCTTATGACCGTTGTTTACCGATCTTGATCCACTTCTGTGTCAGCTGTCAATCCCCGGCCTGGCCTGAGGGTTTAAGCCACAGTCGGCTCGAACGTCGGGGCCTCGCCGGTGAGCGTGCACAGGTCCGCGCCCTTGGTGCCGGGCGGGATCAGCGCCGTCAGCGGCCTCGTCTGCGGCGTGATACTGCCCTGGACCTGGCCGCGCCCCGATGAAATCAGCCCTGAATGCGGCGGGCGCGCTGATCCACGCCGAGCTCGCCGTAGGGGTAGTCGGTGACGTGCGGGTCGCTGGCGGCGTCGAGCGCGGCGGTCTCGGCGGCGGTCAGGTGCAGGCCCGCCGCGCGCAGGTTGGTCTCGAGCTGGCCGAGCGTCCGCGCGCCGAGGATGGTCGAGGTGACGGCGGGCCGGGCGGTCACCCAGGCCAGCGCGACCTCGGCCATGGACACGCCGCGATCCTCGGCCACCTTCTGCACCGCGTCGATCACGTTCCAGGTGCGCTCCGTGCCGCGCCGGTCGTAGGCCTCCATGCCGCGGTTCGGGTCGTCGCCGAGGCGGGTGGCGCCGGTCGGGCGCTGGTCGCGCTGGTACTTGCCGGACAGCCAGCCGCCGCCGAGCGGGCTCCACGGCAGCAAGCCCAGGCCGGCGTCCTGCGCGGCGGGCACGATCTCCCACTCGATCTCCCGGGCCAGCAGGCTGTACTGCGGCTGGAGCGTCACCGGTTCGGACACGTTCAGGGCGCGGGCCAGGTGCACGACCTTGGTCAGCTGCCAGCCGGTGAAGTTGGACAGCCCGTAGTAGCGGATCTTGCCGGCCTGGATGAACGCCTCGAGCGTGCGCAGCGTCTCCTCGAGCGGCGTCAGGGGATCGTAGGCGTGCACCTGGTACAGGTCGACCGACTCGAGCCCCAGCCGTCGCAGCGAGGCGTCGAGCGCCCGGGTCAGGTGGCGCGCGGAGAGCCCGGCACCGTTCGGCGAATTGTCGCCGCCGCGCGCGAAGCGCCCCTTGGTGGCCAGCACCACCGGCTCGGTGACATCGGCCGGGCGGCTGGCGAACCAGCGGCCGATGATCTCCTCCGACCGCCCGTCGCCGTACACGTCGGCCGTGTCCACCAGGTTGCCGCCCGCCTCGATGAAGCGGTCGAGCTGGGCGTGCGCGCCCTGCTCATCCGTTTCGACGCCGAACGTCATCGTGCCCAGGCACAGGCTCGATACCGCGCAGCCACTGCGTCCCAGCGTGCGATAGTCCATCCTGCCAGGCTACCGACTGGCGCTGCCCGGGCAAGATCCGGCCGCCAGTCACCTGACGTAGCACTACAAGATGTCTATGTCCCGGCTCCGGGCGATGGCATCGTGGCGGGTGGAGACACCTAGTTTCCGGTAAATAGCCCTGGTATGGGTCTTGATCGTGTTCTGCGACACGGATAGTTCCTGGCCGATCTCGCGCACCGACAACGTGCCGCGAAGCAGCCGTAGCACCGTCACCTCGCGTTCTGTGAGGGGACCGCCAGTCGGCACTCCCTGCGGTCGGCCCGCGAGCCGTCGTTCGAGCCGGTCCAGCCGGGCGAGCTGAGGGCCGGCACCGTCCGGCGCCGAGGTCAACAGCAACCTGGCCTCCTCCGCAAGCGCGACGGCTTCCTGCCTGTCGCCGGTCCCGAACAACACTGGCGAGAGCCTGATCAGGACCTCCACCGTGGCCCACGGGCTGATCCCGTACTGGCTGCGACGGACCTGGAGCGCGCGCTCGAACTCTTGGCGGGCCTCCGTGAGTAGCCCGCGCTGAGCGAAGACCGCGCCGACAGCCGTGTATGCGAGGGAGCTTTGCGGGGCTCCAGCGAGACCGGAGTCAGCGGCGGCCAAGTCGCGCGCCGACCGTGCAAGCTGCTCTGCGCGGGTGAGCTTTGCCTGGTCGACCGCCACCAGTGACAAGATCGAGAAGGCCAGCATCCGTATGATCCCGATGGATGCAGAGGCCGACAAGGCTCTGTCCGCCTCGGCGGCGGCGGCATCGAGATCGCCGGACCAGTAGAGAGCGGCCGCATATGTCGCCCGTGCCAGCGCATGCCACGGCGATGCCGGATCCAGCTCCAGCACGACGGCCTCGGCAGCCGCGTCGCGCATGGGGCCTATGCCCTCGAACCCGAAGGTGCCTTTGAGCAGCGCGGCGGACGACTGCAACGACCGGAGGCCGTCCGGAAGGGGCCCGTCATGCTCGGCCGTCTCGATAATCGGCAGCCAGCGCCGCAGGGACTCCCGGTCGCCGGAAAGAGCGGCGGCCCATGCCCCGCAGTGCGCCGCAACCGGGTGGGCGGTGACCGTGGCGTCGCCGAGCAAGTTCAGCCAGCCGCGAACCGTTGCGACCTGGCCGGAAGCAACATAGGCGTGCCAATTGTCGGCGATGAGGTTGATGACCTCGGCGACGTCGCCGGCCGCCTGTGCGTGGCTGACTGCCTCGTCAGCCAGGCCTGACCGTCGTAGCCAGTCGCTCGCGCGCTCATGCAGAACGGGCACTATCTCGGGCTCGGTCCGGGCCAGTTCGCTGCGGAGTACCTGCGCGAAGAGATGGTGATACCTGAACCACTGCCGAGTGTCATCGAGCGGCACGACGAAGAGATTTTCCCGCTCGAGTATGTCGATGATCTCGGCAGCGTCGGCCGAGCCGACAACGGCGTCGCACAGCGGCGCGCAGAACCGGCTCAGAGTCGAGGTCCGCACGAGGAACTGACGGATTCCGGCTGGTTGGTGGCTGAGCACTTCCTCGGCTAGGAAGTCAACGACAAACCGGCTGTCACCAGTGAACTGCCGGATGAAGGCGCTCGGCGACGGGTGCTCGCGCAATGCGAGGGCCGCGAGGTAGACCCCCGCAGGCCAGCCCTCGGTCCGGCCGATCAGATCGGCCAGATCGGGCTCGCTGAGCTCGATCCCGGCGGCACCGGCGACAAGCTCAGCCACCTGGGCTGACCCGAAGCGCAGCTCCCGCGCCCGGAGCTCGGCCAGCTCGCCTGCCGCCCGCAAGCGCGCTAGCGGCAGCGGCGGGTCAGCCCGGGTGATCATCACCAGCTGGACAGCCGGGGGAAGGTGCAGCAGCAGGAACGCAACCTGGTCATGGCAGCCGCGTTCCCTGACCACATGATAATCGTCCAGCACCAGAACAACCGGCTCCCGGAGCCTTACTAGCTTGTTGACCAAGAGCGGAAGCAGCGTTCCCAGCAGATCAGGGGTCTGGACCCGCAGTGCGCCCAGGATGTCATCGGCGTCAAGCTCCGGGCAGGCTCGCTGCAGCGCGCACACGACATGCCACCACAGCCGGGCCGGATCATTGTCGCCCGGATCGAGTGAGATCCAGGCGAACGCGCGGCTCTCGGCTGGGCTAGAGCGCCACTGCGCCACAAGAGTGGTCTTGCCGGAACCCGCAGGAGCGTTCACCAAGACGAGCCTGGCGGTTACGCCCGCCAGATAGCCGACGAGCTTTTCGCGCTCCACCCACTCCTTCCGCGCGGTGGGAGGATGAAGCTTCGACTCAAGAGGCGCGGCGAAGCTCGCTCCCGGCGACCCTGCAGCGGCAAGCGCAGGCCTGACAGTTTCCGGCCGACTGCCGGCCGGGGGGAACGTCGCGGTCATCGTTGCCTGTCGTCATCGTCTGCTCGATGACCTGGACGCTGCTCTCCAGGTCATCGAGTACGGCGGTCGCGGGGCGGCGCGGGGACGGTACTCAGACCTTCCGCCGCTGGAGCATCGGTAACGGCGTGCAGATTTGCGCAGCTCAATGGACTCCCAAGCCAGATAGCTCCTGCTGCCGGGGTCTAGAGCAGCGTTCTCACCCTTCTCTTGCCACTATCGCACGCCGTTTCTGACTCGACAATCATTCAGCCAGAGCCGGAGGGCATCCAGAACCTCGCTCAGAACAGGACGTAGAGCTTGCGGATCGTCTCGTGGATCTGCCAGGTTCCGGCCCAGCCGCGGGGGAAGACAGCCGTGTCGCCCGGTCCGATCTCGGTCGGCTCGCCGCCGTCCGGCGTGACCGTCATGCGGCCGGACAGGATGTGCACGAACTCGTTGTCGGCCAGGCTCCAGCGGGACGGTCCGGGCGTGCACTCCCAGACCCCGGCCTCCTGGGCGCCTTCGCCGGACCACAAGGTGGTGCCGGAAGTCTGCATCGGCTCGCCGCCGGGAATAGGCAGGGCCTCCTCGAGCGGCCCCCAGTCCTCGAGCTTCGCGTCGGCCGCGGCGGCCAGGAACGGGGTGGCGGTGATCATGATCAGGCGATCCTCTCCGGGAAGGGCAGGGCGATGGGGTCGGTGGCGAGGCGGCTGTGGCCTGCCTCGTCGAAACGGTCGAGGCCGAGCGGGGACACGTCGAGAACCTCGGAGGAGCCGGTGAGCGCGACGTCGGCCGCGGCCCGGGCCACGCCCGGTCCCCACATCATGCCGGCCCCGCCCGCGCTGGCCACCGTGACGCCGTCCAGCCCGGGCGCGCGGCCGATGATGGGCAGGTGATCCGGCGTGTAGTCGATGGTCGCGGCCCAGAGCCTGCGCAGCCCGAGCCCTGCGGTGACCGGGACCAGCGCGGCCAGCCGGGCCCGCATCTTGGCCAGGTACTCCTCGTCCACCTCGCGGTTCTCGCCGGGCGGCTCGTCCGGGTTGCTCATGCCGAACAGCAGGCCGCCCTCTTCGGGCCGCCAGTAAAGCCCCGCGGCCAGGTCGAACACCATCGGCACCCGGGCCCGATCCAGGTCCGGGTGACGCTCGGTCACCGCGACCTGGTGCCTGGCCCCGCCGGCCGGGATGCGCAGGCCGGCCAGCCGGCCGACTTCGGCGAGCTTCGGACCCCCGGTGAGCACCGCCAGCCCCGCGTCGATCGGGCCCTGGCTCGTCTCGACCACGACACCGCGGCCATCGGCCGCAGCGCCGCGGCCGCCGGCCGTCAGGCCGCGGAACGCGACGTGCTCGCGGACCTCGACGCCGCCGCGGATCAGCGCCACCGTGTAGGCGGCCACGTTGCGCGGCGGCGAGATGAACCCGTCCTGCGCGCAGAAGGTGCCGCCCAGCGTCTGCCCCGGCGCGAGCGTCGGGTTGGCCGCGTCCACCTCGCCGGGATCGAGCCAGCGCACCGGGACGCCCAGCGCCGCCTGCATCTCCATCCGCGCGTGCGCCGCCGTGACCTCCGCCTCGGTGAAGCAGGGCAGCAGGTAGCCCTGCTCGGTGAACCCGGAGTCGGTGCCGATCTCGTCCCGCTGGCTCAGGTAGAACCGGCGGGACCACTGGCCGAGGCGCACCGCCTCAGGCGTCCCGCCCTGCATCCGGACCACGCCGGCCGCCCGGCTGCTCGCACCCTGGCCGAGGAGGCCCTTCTCGATCAGGACGACCCGGGCCAGCCCGGCCTGGCGCAGGAAGTACGCGCACCAGGCACCCACGGTCCCGCCGCCCACCACCACGGCATCCGCCGTATCACTCATTGGCACACGATCGATGCTGGCATAGACTGAACATTCAGTCAATACAGTGCTGTCAATACTGGGCTGGCGCCTGGAGGTACCGCGCATGTACGGGTTGTCGGAGGAAGATCGCCAGATCCAGGCACGGGCCTGCGAGTTCGCGGACGACCTGATCCCGTTCGAGGAAGAGGCCGAACGGTCCGGCGGGGAGCTACCCGCCGATGTAACCGCCGCGCACGCCAAGCGCGCCCGCGAGCTCGGCTTGTACGCCACGAACATGCCGAAAGAACTCGGTGGCGGCGGCTGCACTTCGCTGCAGCAGGTGCTCGTCCAGGAGCAGGTGGGCCGGGTGACCAACGCGCTGGGCTGGGTGGCGGCCACCCCGCCGTCCTGGCTGCCGGCCGTGGCCACCCCGGACCAGATCGACAGGTACGTCAGGCCCGCGATCGCCGGCCAGCGCGAGGAGTGCTACGCGATCACCGAGGAGAACGCGGGTTCCGACGTCGACGCGATCGAGGCCACCGCGCGGGCGGACGGCGGCGAGTACGTGCTCAACGGGGTCAAGTGGCACGTCACCTCGTTCAACACGGCCGACTTCGCCTTCTTCCAGGCCCGGCTGGCGGGCGGGCCGCACCACGGCGAGCACGCGATGTTCCTGGTCGACCTGCCGAGCCCGGGCGTCAA